>Ga0307375_10003013_pt1 | contig 16867 bp, 19 predicted proteins | sample TR1MG_FD_202531 | JGI IMG/M metagenome (GOLD analysis project Ga0307375, IMG submission 202531) | Soil microbial communities from Risofladan, Vaasa, Finland - TR-1 | ecosystem: Environmental > Terrestrial > Soil > Coastal area > Acid sulfate soil | place: Finland: Risofladan, Vaasa | collected... | reverse complement strand
TGGCCTGCGGCGTGTTGGCTTGCTGTTCCATGTTGTGACTCCTTTCTGGCGGTGTTTGCGGAGGGATTGGGTTGTCGAAATTAGTGTTGTCGGGAAGTCCCAAAATCGCGGCTACATCTCTGCTGTCGTTTGGGTCCGTGGACATGCTGGGTTGTTGCATAGATACCTCCTTCTTTTTTGGTGGATATGGTGCAAAACGATCTTGAAAGGCGGCGAGCGCGCGCGTATGGACCGCTAATATTTTGTCCGCCACGAGGTTTTTTGCATGCGTTCTATCAATTTCCTCTGTGCGCCCGGCCATCTGCAGGGTGTACAGCGTATTCAATCGCACGACCCAATAAGGATCTTCCAGTGCTCTATTGATTTGTCGTGGTGACATGTACGGCACCACGGCGGCTATGCCAGACGCGCGTTTGTGATCGTCTGGGAGGGCCAGCGCCGCATCAACTTCATGACGATGAGCTTCGCGATACGCCGCCAGGTTGTTTTGCTGATCTATGCACTGTGTCAGTGCCGCCCTGATTCCATCAGGCCCTAGTTCTTGTCGCGCATCCGCCCAATCAGCGCCTTTGGGTCCGCCGATGACCTTAGTTGGAGGTTCAAGATAGCGTGCGGCCAGTCCTGCCTCATCCAGACTACTAATGGCGTCCCGACTACCGCGCTGCCCAACTTTATTGATATCGCGGTCAACCAGAACGCCGATTACGGGAACGGCTGTCCCCCGATTGGCAGGCTTATGTGCTTCCTCAGCTTGTTCCATAGCCCATTTCTGAATGCTTCCCACGTCATAGGCGACGATGCCGGGCAAGCCGCTAGCCTGGATGGCTGCCGCTGTAGTCTCGAAGCCTTCTCCCAGCAGGAGCATGCCTCCTTTTTCTTGGGCAGAGATCGTGAGAGGCAGGGGCAAGGCTTCAGGCGGCTGCGGAAGGCGAAAGACCCCTTTCCGCCCCAGCATCTTACGATCCAGTTTTTGCCCTTCGTCGTCGATGAATGCCTGTTGTATGCCGCAGATGTTCCCGTCGCGGCGCATGGGCGTGATCATGACCGCGCGGGTGCCTTCCGGTGAAAAACGGTCCGGCAGGCTGATTCTGACCTGGCCCAGCCAGTGGGCATCCTCCAGGCCGCGGTGAGAAAGATATTGCACAGTGACGTCTTTGGCGGTCTGCCATTGCGCGCGCCGGGCGCCCTTATTCATGGCAGACAGACCATTCAGGTCTGGGCCATTGTATAAATCATCAGGATTTTTGCAGGCCCATGCGTTATTCCACAGAGTGCGCGCCAACTGGGAATTGTCTGTTTGGCGCGCTTTCGGCTGATCTGGAGCAACCGATGGGGAGGGGTTCAAATCCATAGCCCGCAACAATCCCTCGATCGTGCCTCCTGCACCCGTCGCCGAGTCTAAGTACACGCCTTTGGCAGGATTGATCTTGTGCGTTTTGTGCCCCGTACCCAGAACATCCGCCTCTATCTCGCGGCCCAGTATTTGATAGGGGATACCCGCTGCCGCCAGTGCGGTCACGATGGTTTCGCGGTTATAGGCATTCATGTCAGCGCCCCAGTGAATTCACTTTTTGAGGCGTGCGGTCTTCCACCTTGAGTTCGCCGGTCCTGGTGGGCTTTACTGTCACGGTATGTCCGACCATGGCCCTGATTTCCGCCTGATGTGCTTTGTCTGGATCACGACCAGATATCAGCATGGGTTTTCCCGCCGGTTGAATTTCGATCAGGTTGGTATCATGCACATGCGTTAATTTGCCGGTGATCTGCATGGCATCAGCGCGGTCCATTTGCCTGAACGGCATCAGCCCAAACGGTTTGGCCGGGGTATCGAAAATATCGGTGGCAGGCTGTGGACCTAGTTCAGGGTTGTGAATTTTCAGTATCCGACCGTCATTGCTAATGGAAACATCAATATGTTTGTCCATGGCTTTATGTAGGTAAGAATCACCAAATCCGTCCTCCATAAACCGCTTGCCGATATCCACATGAACGATACCGTATTCTTTGGTATCCAACAGCAGGTTATCCTTTTCAAAATTTTTCAGTACACCGGAAATGCTCTGGCGGTTGTGGTTCTGGATTTCCAGAATGGGTTTGTCGGGATCTACGGGTTCCTGGCGCACATAGTCGGGCAGGTCTTTCCGGTGAGACAGGATGACCCGGTGATGCACCTGCTTATCCTGCTCAAGCTGGATAGTGCTTTGGTGCATGACGGACGCCACCCGGAATTCGAGGGCCGCCTTAACACCGGGAATTCTTGCAGCATCGGTTTCACGGGATGCACTTTGCATATCCAGCTTTCCAATGCCGGGCACGGTGTTGGGCAGGTGACTGGTAATGCTTTGCTGATCCAAATGCGCCAAAGAATCACCCACAGCTTGAATCTTAGGCTTTCCATCCGGGCCGGGCAGTACCGCTTTGTAGCGCACCTGCTGGTCCAGGTTTGTATCCTGCAACACGATACCCGTAATTTTATGACCACTTTCATCACGGAACTGAATTAAATCCCCACGGTTAAGCTGCATGACTTCTGGTTCCATAACATTTTCCTTTGTGGGGGCCGCAATGGCTTTTTCCTGACCGACTTCGAGCAATTTCTGCTGTGCGATGACATAATCCGCCATCTTTTCTGCATCCCGTGCAGCGTGGTAGATTTCGTTCTTGTCGTTTTTTAGAACGGATACCCACCCTTTCACGTAGGACTCATGATTCTCAGGATGATGGGGTATGCCCGTTTTCTCGGAAATGATGTAGGACGCCATTTCCGCACGCAGCTCTTCTTTGGCCCGCAATGTATGGTCAGAGGCCGTCCCGTTCTGAAACTGCTGTAGCCTGCTCCGATTCAGGCGATGCTCCGCCATGGTGGAGTGCGCAATCTCATGCGCCGCCGTGGCATATAAATGTCCGGCGTCAAGGAAGGATTCCCGGGGTGGCAGGTGAATATCATCATTTTTAGGGCTGTAAAAAGCCTGTCCCGGACTATCGAATAAAACAGGGGCGGACCTCTCATTCTGGTCAAACAGTTTTTCACCCACCGCATGCATGTCGAAATCGTGCGTTTTTGATGGGTCCATCTCATATGGCGGGATGCCATCGATCTGCGATGCGTGAAATACCGTGTAATACTTGGCGAAACGTCGGACTTCCTTCCCGGAAACCGCAATTTCCTTACCCTCGAACTTTGGGTTTTCGCCGCCCGGTCGCTCTATGCCTTTTTCATAGCTCTTCCAGACCTCGATAGGGATACCGTGCTCCCCTTTTTTGACTTGCCAACCCTGTTCAGCAGCTTGTTTGTAAGTCACCCAGCGGGGATCGCCAGTGGGGGCGACGGTCGCCAATAACATACGGTTCCCGCCGTTGTATTCCTTGCCGGTGACGGCGTTGATGGGGCCGGATCTGGGACCACCGTCATATGGTTGCTGCCAGGGGGCGGTATTTTCTTCTACCGCAGTGATGATGCGGTCAGTGACCTCCTGGCGCACATCGCGTTTCTCGCGCTTGTCGCGATCTTCGGGCGTGGCTGTACCGTGTCTCTGAGTTGGCATGGGCGTCCTCGCTGATGCTTCTGCATGTCTGAACCAACATGGAGGTATAGCGACGGACTTGGTGGTATAGCTTCAGTGTTCTATGCTAGCTTTACGATTCGTCTGACCCACAAGGTGGGGAAGTTGTCTGGCAGGAATTGAAATAAACCGGGGGTTGTAATGGCATTTTCATCTAATGGTGCGTTGAGTTATGAGGACGAAAACATATTGGGCTTTGTGGATCATCTAAAAAAGAAAAGTCAGACCATGGCGGAAATGTCTGATCAAGAGGTTATAGATTTTATCTTTTCTATGGTACACGATCGGGTTGGTAGTTTTGAAGATGGTATTTTAAAAAATAATATCAATAAGATATTAGATTTATCTAGTTCGATCGGGTTGATTGATCATAGTACAGATTTTTTTCGGGAGGAGGAGGGCAAGGTAATTCCTACTGATTACCTCATAAACTTCTTTGTCAGACCGCGCAGGTAGTGGATATAGTATGCGCCTGCTATCGTATGAGGCTGGCGTGTCGCCTATAGAATTCGCAGGCAAAAGGCTGGTCAAGTTAGTCTGTGATAATGACCATTATTCCACATTGTTCCATGGTCCTGATATCCTCGCGAAGGATTTCAATGTCTTTTCTCGGTATGCGTACCTCATCAGGATCAATCCGTAGGATGGTGTTTATGTTTTCCTTTTGATCGGCCGTGATTGTTAGCACTAAGTTTCTATCCTTCATAGTATTTCCTTTTGAGCATAGTAGACTACTTGGTGGTATAGCGGTGAAGATGTATCGATACCGTTTTCTTGGCAAATAACGGTGCCGGTCAAGCTGCATCTTCGCTGTCTTGCGTGTCTATCGGATCAGAGAAATCAAACAGACTGCACTGCCGGGAGTTTTCCGCAGCAAGTCGCTTCTGTAACGAGATGTTGATCCAGATGCTCTCCATGCGGGCGGGATCCACTTCTTTCCCGGCTGCCCTGGGTTGCCGAGTGCGGCCAGCACCGCAGACGACATCAAAATCCTGCCGCTGCCATCCCGCATTTTCCAATGTTGCGTAGCAATTATTCTGGTAGCCAGAGAGCGCTGCCATTCCCTGGATGTTAAGTAGGGTGTCTACCAGCCCCTGGTGGGCCTGGTGGTCCATCTCGTGCACGTAACCGCCGTCCGCCCGGGTAAGCGGGTGATACGGGGGGTCGCAATAAAAGACGGTGGTCGGGGCATCCCATCGGGATATCACCGCTAACGCTTCGTCGTTTTCCACATAGACCGTCCGTAGCCGTTCGGCCGTGATCAACAGGTCCTCATCGATCACGTGTTTCGCGGCACGTGCCCGATTGTCGTCTACCCGGGCATAGGCCCAGCTGGGCTTTCGGGATAAATCACCGTGGAATGAGGCACGGGTCATGATGAAGAAGCGCGCTGCGCGTTCGATATCAGACAGCGATGAGGGATCGGCAACGCCCCGCCATGTGTTAAATATTTCCCGGCTGTAGGGAGTGAGCTGCAGGTATCGTTGCAAAGCCTCTGGCTGGTTCCGCAGCATGGTGAAAAAGTGCGTCACTTCGGAATCCAGGTCATTGATAACCTCAACGCCTTTGGCGGGACGCGAAAACAACATACTCGCGCCGCCACAGAACGGCTCGACATAGCACAGGTGCCGGTTTGGTTTCGGGAGTGCGGTGTTGATTCTGTCCGTGAATCGGCCTTTGCCGCCGATCCAGACCAAGGGGCTGCGCATCAGACACCTCCGACTTTTGTGCTGGTTGTGGACCGATCATCGCCGCTCATGAGGTCTAAGATGTGCGTCGCAAGGACGGCTGTGGGGGCCTTTGTGCGGGCGTGGCGGGCAAGTCCCCGGCGGATGTTCCGCATACCGTCACTTCTTCGGGTCAAAAAATGGGCAATCTCCGTAGCCACGGCCAACTCGCCCCGTGGATCCTGTGAAACGCGCAGAAGCACTTCGCGTAAGGAAACTGGCGTCCGGTCCTCACTGCCCATAGAGTCCTCGCCGTTCGGAACAGGGGCTCCAGCGTTCTGGCGCATCAGTCGCATTACGCGAGCGTTTTCCTGTTTCTGGATGAGGACCTCCATGGGGCTGTCCGTATACCGGCAGAGACCGGCATTCAGCGCGTCTGGATGGGCGTGATCCGGGTGCAGTAGGTCGATGTCCACCACATCGTCGCCGTTCTGCTCCTCGTGGCCGGGACTGATGGGCTTGGCGTGGGCCATATAGTAAATATCTTGATGAGACACGCCGATACCTTCGGCGATGAAAGTGCGGAATTGGGAGATGGTCTGAAAGTAACCCGAACACATTTTGTCGATGTTAAGGTTGGGTATGCGTTTAAAATCGTGGGATTCTATGACCTGGCGCAGTATTCGGGACGCCGCATCCCGTGCATCGGCATGGTCAGCGATGATGAGTTTTTTGCGCAGATAGGTACCGACGGCGAGGGTGATGGCGGCGATGGACTTGTTGAGGTACCAGTGCACGGCATATCCCACATCTGCGGACAATTGAGCCCCTTCGATCTGTTCCCGGTACACGGGGACCGACTTTCGCAACCAGCGGTGAAAATTCTGCGCTGATGCGTGTGTGGTAACACTGGCGCGCGGATCCGGGATAAGCCGGTCATGTGGATCCGGATCGACGAGGGGGTTGCGCGGAGTTGCCACGGCTTCAACCTCTTCGTTGTCATCCATCTCAAGCCCTTCGTACCATTCCGGCGCTACCGCATAATCATCACCGTCTGCGGCGGCCTGAATCGCTTCGGGATCATCCAGGAGGAGGTTGAAGCTATCCGGCCTCTCGAAACGCCGCGACGTGGTGCCCCAGGTTTGACGCGCCAATTCTTCACGTTCAGCCAGAGGAAGCGGGTAGTCCGTATCGATATCCTCATCGCCGGCGCCGATAAAATCGTTTTCGTCTGGGTTGGATAGATTGGGCATCACACCGATTCCTTTGCTGAACATGGGTTGGGCTTGCGCTTATTTCGTGATGAACTGGTCATTTGTCGCGTCCACGTCGGTGACCAGGCCAGTTAAATTGCAGCAGGAGGCCGCTCTGACAGAGTCGGTCGAAAGCGGCGACTCCAAGATAATTTTCAATGCCTTGCGCAGTTTCGTTCGAGAGCACGATTGTGGGCTTCATATCCCGGTAACGGAGATCGATCACCTCGAACAGGTGCACTTGTTCACCGTCGCCGCCGAATTGCTTGCCGACTTCGTCGATAATGAGCAAATCAGCTTGTGCGAACCCTCTCAGAACATCGGTTTCCACCAGGTCTCGTGAGCCTTTGCCCCAGGTCTGGCGAATGCGAGTGATGATGCCGTGCGCCGTGGCATGGAGAACGCTACGGCCCATACCCAGGACCGTGCGGGCGATTGCGGTGGCGAGATGGTTCTTGCCGGTGCCAGGGTTGCCGCTGAATACCATGCAGGTGCCTTCTGCGGCGTATTCCGCGAAATGCTCGGCATAATCTCTGCAGGTCTCCAGCACCGCCTGCTGGGCGGGAGTCTCCACGATGAAAGATGCGAAATCACAGCTCTGGTAGCGCGCGGGAATAGCGGCACTTTCCAGCAGGCGACGGGAGGCGTGTTCTGCCGCGCAGACCGGGCAGACTGGAACCATGTATCGAACCACATCGGAGTCATCCACCAGCGAAATGGGATAACGGCCGTGTTGTTCGCAGTCGCGAAACTGCGGGTGGCGATCGGGCAGTATGGCGACATTCGCTGGATCGAAGCCCCATCGTTGCAACAGCGCCTGCTGGAGATCATTTATCCGTTGAGGGTGTCCTTTATGATGAGGTGCCTGGGACGGCTGTTTGGGTTTTCTGGAAATGCTCATGACAAGCTCCTTCAGAGGCGAACAACGGAGGGGCGGTTGGGGATGGGTGCCTGATCCCCGTGAGTTGGGAGGTTGGGCGTTTGTGTGGTGACCCATTCGGTGCGCAGTTTCTGCCAGTGGCGCAGCAGGGCGTCCGTGGAATGCCCACAGTCCGCGTACCAGCGGTCGTTGCGGGTCAGGTAGTACGCCGCCACAAGCGGGGCTTCCTGGGCTCCCAGGCGGGCTACAAGGTGAGCCAACTGGCCGTTGACCGCCGCATTGCGGATGGGGTCGACGTGGTATCGCGCGCGGTATGCGCTGCTGTAGGCCGCCCAAGTGGCACTGCTGGGTGCGGGGACACCTTTGGAGGCAGTATCACGCGCCTTCCTGGCCGGGGTTGGCAGTTGTAGCTCGGCAAGGTCTTTGCTCGTCTCGCTGTCGGTTAGCACCACTGCGCGTTCGCTTTTGCGGACCAGCACGGGTGGTAGAAGGCTACGCGTGGTGCTTTGTGCCGACAAAGAATTGGTTGCTGAATTTTTCTTTTCCACCAGAGGCGTAGCTCTGGTGGAGGCTTTTATATCTTTTACCGGAATACCGGACTTCGGATGTCTGGCGGTATTCGGTGTTTTTGGGTGTGGCGGTTTAGTGGCGGTATCAATGGCGGTATTGTCCCGCATAGCCCCGCCGTTATTGAGGTTGCGTGTGGCGGTATCTGTGGCGGTTTGGGTATGGCGGTTTAGTGGCGGTTTAGTGGCGGTATTTTTTTGGACAGACTCATCCGTGAACGCCAGCGGGAGGAAAAAAACAAGACGCTTGGACTGCATATCGGAGCGGATTTCAACAAGCCCCGCTCGCTCCAGAAGTGCCGCCAGCCGCCTTACTTGATCCTTGCTAGGAGCACCTGTGGCACCAGCGCCCTGGTGCGGTTCTACATACAGCACCTCGCGAATAGCTTGCCAAGATATCCGCCGTTTCATGCCAACCAAGCCGTCTTGGAAGTCCATGTGCCTGCGCATTCCCCGTAGGTAAAGCACCTGGGCGGCAATGGGTAGTCCTTGCAATCGTTCGTCTTCGCCATCATTCCAGCAGGTGGTTGTCATGAGCGTTTCACCCTGGCAGCCTGTTCCAGGACCGCGCGGTGCGCTAATGGCAAATAGAACTGCAGGCTGCCGTCTGATGTCGGAATCTGGACGACCAATCCGGCCTCCTCCAGCAGCTTAACGTTGGCCTTGATTTCCGTAAGTGAGGGGTAGCCGGACCGCGCTCGCGATAAACGTCCGGTGGTGCTATGAAAACGCGGTTTTTTATTCACCTGCATGTGTGCCTCCATGGGGCCGCACCGCGCGGCCTTGTAATTGCAATTTGGCGGAAGACGCCCTCTGTATGCCGGTAGCTATAGACATATGGCCCGGAGTTCCAGAAACTGACTCAAGGAGTGCATGTTGACGAACTGTGCCTAGCGATGGGCAGGAGGAAATGGCGTTGGACGGGCTGTCAATATCGGTTTTCCGATACGTAAAGGACTTATCCAGTATGCTTTCGGCCCCGTGCGTCGGGATTGCGTATTTCCTGCAAAGCGGTGGTCCGGAATGGAAATTTTGTCCACATTTTGTTAAGACGAAGGAATTTTGGATGTCTCTAATGGTGGGGCCAGAGCACCATTCTCTGGTCCCTCTGCCAGGCTTTGTGGTCATCTTTGTTGTGAAAGTAGTAGTAGCTAGCACTGTATTTATTATTATAAGTGCGGCATTCGGAATGTTAGCAAACCGTGCTGCTGATTCAGGAAGTTGGAAATGGTTATTTTTTATAATGCGCGCTGCTCTTCGTACCCTTCTGTTGGCCTTTGCAATACTCGGCATATTTTTCCACGGGAGGTATGAGGAATTAGGGGAGATAAATGTCTTTTGGTATGTCGCATGCGTCATTTGGGGATTGTCCATATCATTTGACTCGTCCGGATTCGTCCAGCCAGTTAATCACCCACCGCCTTGCTAGTAATCCAAGATATAAGGACTCTATGAAAAATAATGCCGCGAGCCACCAACTGCCATGGGATACCAAGAATGTCGCCATCAAAGCCTGAAATAACAGCAGCAACACAATATCACCTAATTTTTTTGACAATAGTGCTGGGAGATCGGTAAGATCAATACGCTTTATCTGTGAAAGGGACAGCCACAACAATTCAAAAGGACCACACGTAGCTATAAAATAAAACAGGAATATGTCTATGTAATCCTGAAATATCACTATCGCGTGGTTCATCTCAGTCCTCCCCACCCAGTAGTTTCTGCACCGCCACCAGCCGATCTCTGGCCGCGGCGTTTTCTCGCGCCAGGTCGGCCAATCGGGAAAAGGCATCTCGCAGCACCGTGAGGGCCTCTGTGGCCGCTTCCTCCAGCTGGTCTATGAGTTCATCGGTGGCCGGAGCAGGATGACCCTGTGTCTCACGCGCAGGCGCTGGGGACATCTGGGGAGCCGGATCCATGGTGGCGGTCATATATTGATACCAGATCTCGTCATCGTCCCCGTGGAACCGTTCGATGAATTCGTCGTCTCCCTTCATCTCGAGTAGCGAGGCATCCAGCGCATCAACCGCCTGAAGGCCCTCGTCTCGGGTCAGCCCGGTCATTGCGCACAAGGCCGTGAGGGAGACCGTGTCGTTGGATAAGAGGACCTCCAAGACTTTCCCGATCGGATCATTCCACTGGGAGCCGGAGCCCTGAGTTGGCACGGTTTTGGCGGCTGCCGGCGCAGGTTCACCGGCGGGCCTGTCTTGAACGGGCGAGTGGACGCTAGGGGTGCCTGGGGATGGAGCGAGCTCCACCGTCCGTTCCTCACCGGTGGGCAGGTCCAGCAGTTCGCCCTTTTTCACCAGCCAGCCCACGGCCTTGTGGACCTGTTCTCGCAGCAATCCGGTGCGTTGCGTGATTTCGGTCGTCGTGTGCGCGCCGTGCGCCACCGCCGCCAGTATCCGGTCCTTTTGCGAGCCCTCAGTGAAAACGGCGAGCGATTTGCCGGTGCACGTTGGCCCCACCATCACCGTGTGCCCCAGGTCCCCGACATGCTTGAAACGAAATGGCGTAGCGTCGGTAGTCGCACCGTACAACAGCGCCGGGGCGGTCTCGCCGTTCTGCGAAGGGGATACTCGGCAACCCTCGTTGGCGATCTCGAAGCGGCGCTCCTTCGCGCCTGGCGGGGTAATTTCCACCAGAACAGCGGGGCGGCTTTTGGTCGCCAGTAGTAATGTGGCGTGGATGACGGCACTGACCTCGGACTTGGTCAGGCCGGTGGCCGCCGCGATTTCGGCATAGCTGCCATGCCCTTGCCGCACCGCCTCGACGATCTGTTCCTTCTTCGGCAAAAGGGCAAGCCGTGCCGGATTGAAGCCCCCGACCCCAGGTTGCCTGTCACCGTTGTATGCTTCACCAGTTTTTTGCGGAGGGTCGCCAGCGGCGGCCGTAAGCCCTGCCAGGGGCAAGTGAGTCACGGTGTTGGTCGATGAGGATGTCGTAGGCTGCACGGCGGAGGCCTCCTGAGAGGTGGATGGTTCAGCGGAAGGGGCCGGTGCCGGCTCGCACCTTTCAGCACTCATCTGATCGGTCGTGACGGCGGTCATAGCCGTTCGCGACAGTGTCGAGGCCTGTACTCCACCAGGGGCGGAACCCCCTCGCGGGTCCACGTCCCTCCGGTAGACGGGGCGCTCCCCGCGATATTCCTCACGGGGACCTGTGGGCAGATAGGAGGGACGGGCGGAGACGACGGGATCCAGTGCACTCATGGGCGATGTCCTTGCGTGGAAAAATCTTGTAGGTTGGATGGGCAATGCCGCCGGCGCTTGGCGATCTTGGCCGTGAGATAGTCGCGGGTATGGTTCATGCGGTCCTCTGGATGCGATACAGTGACCGCTTTTAAACGCGTGCTCATGCGGGTTCCCTCTCGGGTCCTTGGGCTTGGGGCGAAGTGCCACCCTGGGTTGGGGGGAGGGGGTCCAAGATGTGAGGGCGAAGTTCTTCACGGGTGACAACGCCGTTGGTGGCGCGTGAAATGCGATCCGCGTACGCCGTTTCTCCGGTGTACTCAGTGCGGGGTAGCCGCCCGGTGGATACCCATTTCATGACCGCTTTGCCGGAGACGCCGCATACGCGGCCCACGGCCTCGTAGCTGCCAAGAAGCTGTTTAGCCCTCAAAAGGGAGTCGGACACGTGATATGTATTCATGACGCAGAAATTAGAACCATTAGTTACTATTGTCAAGAACTGACAGTTCCAGTATCCGAGGGAACAATCAGGTCCATGACAACCACACAAGACAAAGACCGCGCGAGGCGGGAATTTTCGGAAAGGCTGAATGCGGCCCTAGATGCCATAGGCTTCCCCTCGAAGGGTAAAGGGCGCCAAGATGATCTCGGAAAAGCTATGGGCGTCACCCAAAAAGGGGCTAGAAAATGGCTCGAAGGGGAAGCGCTCCCTGCCGAGGAGAACCGTGAGAAATTGGTTCACCTATGTCGAGTGAGCTATGAATGGCTATTCAGGGGGCAGGGACCCCGCCTGAGCGACACCATCGACGCTAATACCGAGAGCCCGGTAAACATAGTTGGTCAGAGCTACCCAGCTATTCGTCGGAGCCTGAGATCGCCGACGCAGGAGTCCAAAGAGATTTTACTCAAAGCCGTACTGGATGACCTTCCCGATAATCTGGCCCCTCAAGCACGAGCCCTCATTGAGCAAATTCTCGCTAAATCCAAGTCGGGCAAGCTCACCGAAAGTGCTTTAGCCCTTTTAATCAGCACCGTGACCCAGCTATCGGGGGATAAATGAAGATTAGGAGTGGGGATGTGATCCCAGGAACAGAGGTGCCCATTGATGAAGGCATTACCGCGCCGTTTAGATGCATCGCCATCGTAGATGGAGAACGGGTCGCTGTAGTGGCAAAACGGATCATCAACGCTGGAATTGAGCGGGAATGTGTTTGCGCGGTGCTTTTCCGTGCATGGGGAATATCGGCTCCTGAGCCTCTTTTGTTGCGTCGTGCGGACGGTACGGTTCTGTTTGCCAGCCTGGATGAAGGTTACCCCAACCTGAAAAAGGCGTTGGCCATTTCGCGAGACTTACCCGAGGAAAAACTAAACCGCCTTACCTGGCTTGCATCTAAAATCATTTGCAGTTGGGAAGATGCGCCCAGAGTGCTGGCGGGTGACGAGATTGTCGAAAATGGCGACCGCAACCTCGGCAACTTTTTGTGGGGCGGAGGGAATGAACACATGTATATCGACCATGAACGCGCATTAGGAGGTGCGCCTTTCGACGAGAACCTCATGGTGAGATATGCGGTCGCGGCAGAGCAAAAAGACGCTATGTGCAACGGGGCAACCACGTTTGCCAATATGGGCATCGCTGCCAACCTATCTGGACTAGAGCAGCACGCTGGACTAGACTTTGGGTGGGCCTTAGCGCAGGTGCAAACCCATATCGTTGGATTGGCGCAGAGGATTATCGAGCGGTTCCCTTGGCCAGATGACTTACTATCGCAATGACCCCAAATACTTATGTTTGCCCACTCTACTGGGAACCCGTAACCGGGACAGGGGAGCGTTTGGCCGTTGGCGCTTTAGTCAGCGATCAACAGGGCATCTATGCCAAGCGCATTATCCGGGAGGATAGCTTGCGCGCGATGTATGGAAAGCAAGGCGAATCCCTTTGCAACCTTCTGGATTTTGGGCTTCTGGCGCTCCAAGAGATGTCTGAGCCTTCACTTTCTTCTGTGCCCACCGGGATTGCCGGTCTGATTTCAGGAGAGACGCGGTTTATCTATGCGTCTTCCGCATTGGATGCCTTCCATACTTGCGTCTTGATGTATTCCAGCCTGGGGAATCTAGAGGAATGGGATGAAGAGGAAGATGGTGACGACGACAGTGGTGAGCAAACCGCTAAGACATTTTACACGCAGGTCCGAGATTCGGTGATTGCTGCCCGCCCCCTCCTCAAACCGGGGTTCGGCCAAAAGGTGCCGCTTCTTGATGGTGGGCGCCCAACAAAATTTGGATTCAGGAACGAAAGAACCATCCTGCATTTTGGCGTTTTGGCCCCAAACAACCAGAACTATGGCATACGGGACGCCCAAGCAAAGTTGTGGCAACTTAGGTCCGCCAGCGATTTTGCCCAAGTGCCGGATGCCGCCCTGATCTTCGGCGTTCCCCACCAAGACGATGTGACCATCGGCGACAAACTTCGAAGAATGCTTACTGAGAATATCGGAGAGATCGAGAGCGAAGCAAATCGTTTCAATATGCGTTTCGTGCCGGTGACTAGCATTGATGCAGCCACGCAGGAAGTTGTGAGGCGCGCCGCGTAGGCATTCACAGCAAACTTCCAGATTCTTCTGTTGAGGCAGATCGTGAAAGTGAGGAGATGTGATGAGTGATAGCAAAGACGATACGCCCAAACAAGAAGCTAGACCCACACTGCAGCAGGTATTTATTGCGCCCGACCGGTTTGTGTACGCTAATGCACTGCGGTTATATGGGACCGGGCCAGAGATATTTATTGAGTTCGGGAGGAGCCGCTTAGTAGCTCCCGGAGAAGCGCCGGAAGCCCTGGGAGAGATTGGAGTTGTCATTTCACTACAGACGGCGAACCACCTTATTGCCCAGATTCAGGCAACGCTCATAAAGCAGGTTGAGCTGATTAACCAGCAAAATGAGGCGATTCAGGCGCAATTAAAAACGATCCAACCCCCAGCGATGCAGGAATAAATTGGTGGGGTACGTTCACTCTTACCAAGACTATGAAGGCGCCTTGGCTGTACCTGAGCTTCGTGTTATATCCATGCCGGCGACCATATTGCCCATCTCGGCCGAGCCGGTCATACTGGCCCGTGTGACTGTTTCTGAGTCGCCAATTATTGAGGAAATACCGATGGATATGGAGGGGCTTGCCGCTCTGATTCAAGCGTTGGAAAAGCGCTTGGAGGATCGATTTCAAGGGATGGACCAGCGATTTCAACAAATTGATACACGCTTTCAGCAGCTTGACGCGCGGTTCCAGAAGGCCGGCGAGCGGATGGAGAAAATAGAAGATCATATCGAGACCATTAGTGACCGCTCTCTCCATCTTCAATGGATGGTAGGTGTGGCTATTATTCTTGCGCTTATCGCCCTCGGGAAGCAGTTCTGGCCGCTCATAGATGCAGTCGTTCCAAAATAGGGGTCTCTCCCTTCTCCCATAACCGGCCACGAGCCGGTTTTTTATTGCCTAAAAGCCGGTGGTTGAGGCCGGAGGATTATTTTGTGCCAGACGGTAACTAATGGTTCTTGACATAAGGTAACCTAAAGTTCTATTCTCAACCGGTCGAAGTCCCTGCATCGGCGGCTCGGAAGGGAAGAAGCCCATGAAACGCATCAAGATCGAAGACCAGAACACTGCGGACTGTGAGGCACAGGTCCAGATCAGGGTCGGGCACGTTTGCCCGTTTCTCTCCAGGGGGCATATCCAGCGCGGACTTCAATCCGGCAGGTATGCCATGACAAGGCTGGGCCTGGAACGGCGGTGCACCCGTTGCGGGGAATATTGGCCGGCTGATACGGAGTTCTTTTATTTCCAGCCATCGGCCAGTGGCGGTTTGAATTGTTATTGCCACGACTGTTACCGGTCGGTTACGGGAAGGCAGCCAGGGCAACGTGTGAGCACGCGCCAGAAAGAAATGGCGTAAAGCACAACTTATTACGTTTCAAAGGAGATTAATCCATGCAACACATCGGTTTTCTGGTTGTATCAAATAGCGCCTTCAAAGATTTCCGCTACCCATTGATGTGGGACGCCGAACGTAGCGCACATGCGGTGAAGCTCCCTGGCCGTAGCACGGTTGAAGTGTCGCTCAAGGGCGCCAAGAAGGGTTCGCACTCCGCAGGGGATAAGGCGAGTCTTGTACTGAAGGCGGACCTAGATGCGGAAACCAAGGCTGCCACCCAGAAAATGTGGGGGAAGTAGGATGAACGCTTCCAGCGTGGTTGCCCTAGACGTGGACGGTGTGCTCGGAGATTTCGAGACGCATTGGCGGGAATGCGCCGAAGAAGTGCTTTGTCGCTCCATGCTCAAAGTAAATGAGCAGCACAGTATGGGGCTGCGCTATGGCCTTCCCAATAAGGAAGTGGATGCCGTCTGGCGGGTTTTTCATGAGGATCGATGGGCTGACCTGCCCCTGTATGACCACGCTTCTGAATTGGTGCTCGCGCTGGAAGATCTGGGCTGTACGGTCTGGGCGGTGACCAGCATCGATGTGCGGTACATGGAGGACCGGGCGAAAAGCCTCTCCGGGCTGATTCCCACTGGCCGCATCGTGTGTGTCGGCCATGCGGCCCCCGCCAGTGCCAAAGCAACCGTACTTCGGGACATGGGTGCCAATGCCGGGTGCCAACCCGTGGCCTTCCTCGACGACCACCCGGCGAACGCCAATGCCGCCATTGACGCGGTGGGCCTGCCGGTACTGCTGGATCGGGGCTATCACGGTCTGGAGGCTCCAGAATATGGGGTGACGGTCATTGATGACCCGATGGATTTCCCGGTGCTGGTAGAGCAGTTATTGAAGCGAACGGGGAAGGCGGCGTGAGTAGAGGACGGGAGCGCAGACGCCATGTTGCACAACAGCGCAGACAACTATTGGAGACAAGGAGCGCCATCCAGAATGGAGGCTTTCTGGTAAAACTGAAGCACCGCATGCGTGTTAACACAAGGCTGTTGATTGTCAGAGAAATGGTCTACGTCGTTATCTTTTCTGCGCTCTGGACCGCGTTTATTGTGGGAATAGAGTATCACCATTTATCACTTTTCACGATGTTTATTTTCTGGTTGGAGATCATCACCATGGTCGGACTTGTATTGTTTTATTTATTGCGAAAACGACAAGGAGAGGATTATCAGAGCGGTTACGTCAGGCCGTTAGAGAGGGAAGTTGTGCGTATGGCTTTGCCAATAACCTGGTTAACTTGGTTATTGGACCGCATTTTTTTCGGAAAATGCCCGACTGAATGAATATACCCTTGCGTAGGTGGTGGAGGGTGTCGTGAGCACGAAGGAAAAGCGATGAACGGTGTACATCTGATTAGACCGCGCTGGTTTCGTAAAGCAAGGAAGTAATGTTGTCGCAGTTATTGTTGTATCACGTTGAAAAAGGAGAAGTTATGGAAATCCGTCGTAACAGCCGTAATCGCTTCGCTCTTGCGGCAGCACTCATCGTCGCCAGCATGGCCTCCGCCCCGGCATTCGCCATGGGCATGCCTTTCCACGGCATCGCTGCGGGTCTTGGTGTTGGCACCGAAGGCATCGGCATTCAGGGCACCACCGCCATCATCCCCAAGACGTTGAACCTCAACGTGGGCTTTGATTATCTGCATGTGTCCCAGAGCATCCACACCAGCAACGTGAACTACAACGCCGGGGTCAACCTGCAGGGTGAGCCCATCACTGTCTCGTGGTTCCCCTTCCAGGGCAACCTCAACCTGACTGC
>Ga0307375_10003011_pt1 | contig 16886 bp, 17 predicted proteins | sample TR1MG_FD_202531 | JGI IMG/M metagenome (GOLD analysis project Ga0307375, IMG submission 202531) | Soil microbial communities from Risofladan, Vaasa, Finland - TR-1 | ecosystem: Environmental > Terrestrial > Soil > Coastal area > Acid sulfate soil | place: Finland: Risofladan, Vaasa | collected... | reverse complement strand
CAAGAGAAGCGAACGAAAGAAGAGTCCTCATCTTCCAAGAAGCGTCCTGCTGCTGATATCGCCACTTCAACTGACGATACAACACCTCCTGAGATGACTGAAGCGAAGAAGCGCAAATTAGATGAGTTCTTGGGCCTCTCGAAGAAGGGCAATCTGTGGCAGAACGATGGAGGATTCGCGTTTGAGAGTGCAATGGACGACAAGAAGAAGAAGAAGACGATGAACGACAAGAAGGAGCAAAAGTCAGGCAAATCCACTTATGAGGTCGATGTGGAACCATCTGAGAAGGATGTCAAGAAGCTGTTGAAGGAGCAAGAGTCAGACAGCGAGAGTGACGATGAGTATCAGGACTTCTCCAAGCTGCAATCCCAACGCAAATCAAAGACGAGAGACATGCCCGATGGAGATGTCGAAGTCGATGATGGAAGCGATGAAGAGGACGATGTGAGTGAGAACGAAGACAGCAGTGAGGCGCACGACGACGCTGCATCATCGCGAATGGAAGTTGACAGTGATTCTGGCTCCAACCCTGAACCTCATAAGAAGACGACGAAAGAGACTGACAAGAAGAAGAAGAGGAAGGAGAAACGTCAACAAGAGGAGAAGAAGCCGAAGTACGAAGCCGTGGATCCGAAAATCGTCGCTGATACTGGTCGCTTGTTTGTTCGCAATTTGCCCTTCACTGCCTCTGAAGACGATATCAGGACTCTATTCTCTCGTTTTGGTACTGTTAGCGAGGTTCATCTCTCCATCGACAAGCTCACGAAGAAGAGCAAGGGCTATGCTTTCGTCATGTTCCTGTTCCCCGCCCATGCAATGGAAGCCGCCAAGAATCTCGATGGGAAATTCTTCCAGGGTCGCATTATTCACATTCTCCCTGCAAAGGAACAAGAGGTCGTCGCTGAAGAGCAGAATGGCGCCACCCAAGCATCAATTTCATCTACGTCAAAGCCACGCACTCCTGGTCCTCAATCGGCGATGCCACTCTCTGGGAGCACTGGATTTGTGAGTGAGTATCAGAAAAAGAAGGCAGAGAAGCAGAAGCAGTTGGCTCCACAGGACTACAACTGGAACTCGCTCTTCATCCGTCCCGACGCCATCGCCTCTGCGATGTCTGCGAACCTCGGTGTCTCAAAATCTGAGCTTTTGGATCCTGAATCATCTTCTTCAATGGCAGTTCGTTTGGCACTTGGAGAAACGAACATCATCAAGGAGACGAAGGACTTCCTCGCCTCTGAGGGCATCTCTCTCGACGCTCTGAAGGGCCACTACAACAAGAACATCACGCGCTCGAGTACTGTGTTGCTGGTGAAGAACATTCCGACCAATACGCAGGTCGAGGAGTTGCGCAATGTGTTTGGACGTTTCGGAACGCTTCTTCGAGTGGTTATGCCTCCTTCGAGGACACTGAGCATCGTGGAGTTCGCAGCACCGACTGAGGCTAGAGCAGCGTTCAAGCACTTGGCATACAAGCAATTCAAAGATGCACCATTGTTCCTGGAGTGGGCTCCAATTGGCGTGCTTGGAGACGCTGAGAAGAGCTCGGTACTCCCTCAGATTGACGATACTGTCACCAAAACCACAGTTGAGATCTCTGTACCTGGCTCTACTACCGAAATTCAAACGTCAGGGGCGCACATCACAAACGAAAAGGCATCTTCGAAGGCTGGAAAGATCACGAAGGACACGTCGAAGCATCCTTCCAAACAGGAGCCCTCTGATGGCGAAGCAGCTGCCTCTTCTTCTTCCGTTGCTGCTGCTGTGCTATCGAAGATGGGTTCTGTCGAGTCGATCATCGAGGAAGCTTCTCTCACCCTCTTCGTGAAGAACTTGAGCTTCACCACCACCGAAGAGTCCCTGGTCAAGCTGGTCGAACGTCTCATTGGACCCGTCAACAACGTCAGCGTCGCTACCCATATGGTCAAAGGCGAAATGCTCTCTCAAGGTTATGGTTTCATCGAGTGCAAGACCAGAGAGCAGGCGGTCAAGGCGTGGAAGCAACTTCAAGGCTCCATGCTGGACGGTCACCAACTTCAAGTCAGCTTCTCTCAGCGCAAAGCACCCGGCGGCGTCTCTCTCACTGAATTGCAGCAATTGTCGAGCAAGCGCAAGGTGGTCTCGTCAACGCAGCCTCAATCCACCAAGATCATGGTGAAAAACGTTCCCTTTGAGGCGACTAGAAACGAAATCCGAGACCTATTCACGCCATTTGGAGAACTTCGATCTGTCAGACTGCCCAACAAGCCTGGAGGCAAGGGACACCGTGGTTTCGCATTCGTCGAGTTCGTCACCCCAGACGAAGCGGCGACCGCCATCGATGCCCTCGGAAACACTCACTTGTACAACCGCAGGCTTGTCATTGATTATGCGGAACAAGATGGTGATGTGGAAGCCATCAGAGCTAAGACGGCTGCACAGTACGAGAACTGAACGATCACTCTCGCACCCTTCGAAAGCCCCGCCAATCGCGTGTACCAATGTAACTATGTGCAAACCATATGAGAGTCTGGGATTGGATGTTTAAGTCCAAGGTCTTCTATACACTTCGTCAGATGTTACAAGGGCTAATGGTTCTGTACATGGCATCGACTGCGGGACGGTCAGAGCTGAGATGTTTGGGCCGGCTTCTGATGCGCATAGTCCTCCGCTTTGAATTCCGCATAGTAATCCGACTTTCCAAATGCCTCCTTCATAGTTTGATCCAGGTTGGTGACTTCGTAGTCACTCACACCGCTGCTACTTTCGACCTTCGTCTTGAGACCAAGTTTCTCTACTGCTTTCGGGACAGGTGACATCACAGTTGGTACAAGTGCCCTCATTCGCGTTTGAAAGTCGTCAACAGACTTGAAGTCGTAATAGTAGATGACCGACCCAGCAATGGCGCTGCTCACGGTGGCGCAGAGTGCCGTTCCAGCAAGAAGTGCCTTTCCTGCCATCATCTTGACCGATTTTGGCATAGGAACACCAATCATCTCTTTGTCTTGACCCTTTTTGTAACCTGCAATGCCTCCAAAGATCAAGCAAGCTGAAGCAAACGAGAAATAGGCTGCAAACGTGGGGAGTGTGCCCAAGGTGAAGGTGGCGGTTTCCGCATCCAAACAGGTAATGAGGGTCAGTAAAATGCAGTAATTGGATAGAACGCGATGAACACAATGCGATCAAGGCTAGGCATACCCCATTTTCCGTAATTGGACCAGTAATAGGCGAGCAGCTCGTCGGAGCCCTGCTTCACGCGCTTCCAGTGCTCCTTTTCAGCTTCCACGGAGGTATTTCGGTCGTCTTCGAGCCATGATCTGCTCCCTGCAATGGGTGTCGTCGTTTCGGAAGTGGAAGTTGCCATGATGAGGGTCGGCTTGGGACTGGTGAGCTAGGAAAGATTGGCCGGAGAGTGACCAGTCCTCTAAGGCCTTTGCAGATATTGATTCGGCCCGGTAATCCCTGAATTCCCGTTCGAACAGAGACTGTGAGGGAAAGACATTGAGATCGTCGGTGCAAGTTGCTGGTTCCTAATGAGGTGAAGGTACGTGTGTGGCCTCTCCCGGTGATGTCGTTTCGCTTCTCCCAGTCCTCTATTCACGTTGATTGTGTACGCGCCTCTTCGCTGCGTGCCGATATCTGTGTTACCTCTTCTCTCGTATCTTTCTTTGTCTGTCTTGTTGGTGGACAAGCTCGAGGAAAGCCTGATTCGTCGTCTCCAGCTCTGGTCGTCTTTCCTTGCGAGATTCTATCTCCCGTTGGTGGCCTTATTGTGCTAAACCTCTTGTCTGCGACGAGACTTGGAGTATTGAAGGTATTACAGTGCGATATTCTTCTGTTGGCGCTGGTGTGAACCTGGAAGAACTGCATTGCGATTCGACACACTGCCTCGTGGTCATCAAGCTCATCATTTGGAGTCGGTAAACTGGTCATTTGGTACACAAGATGGGTAACATATTCAGCAAGAAGAAGAAGAGCAAGAACGCGTCGCCAGTAGCGACGCCAGCTGAGGCGACTGATGCAGCTCCCGCGTCGACAAAGAAGCCCAAGCAGGACAAGAAGCCGACCCCCAGTGAGTCTTCTGAATCTGCAGAAGCGGCACCATCGCCTGCTGCTGCTGTGGCGCCATCTGCTGCATCTCCTGACAAGACGCCCAAGAAGAAAGGAACGAAGGCTGACGAGCCCGGCGAAGACTCCAGCGAGTCTTCTTCCTCCTCTGTGGCCGTGGAAGTTGCGGAATCCAAGACTGGTGATGCTGGTGCTGGCCAAGAGGACTTTGGAACGACGATCGTCAAGGCACAAACGCAAGTACGTGGTTTTTTCGAGCAGGTCTTTCCACTCCTCAATCTCTCCTCTCTCTCCGTTCTCTCTGGAAGGGCCCGAAACTTGCTCCCCCGACTCCCTTTGCTTGTATTCACCCCATTATCCCTCCTTCTGACGCCCTATACCTGGCTTCCTACCCCATTTGTTCTGAATGCTGCCGTGTTTGACCGAGTAGAAGGTGTCGAAGGAGGACTTTGACCTGCTCACCGTGATTGGTCGTGGTTCGTTCGGCAAAGTGATGCAAGTGCGTCACAAGAAGGATGGCAAGATTTACGCGATGAAGGTGATGCGCAAGGACGCGATCATTGCGAAGAATCAGGTGACTCACACGAGAGACGAGAAGAACATTCTGCAGAGCATCCGTCATCCTTTCATCGTCAATTTGAACTATGCATTCCAAACGAAGGACAAGCTGTATATGATTTTGGATTACGTGAATGGAGGCGAGCTGTTTTACCACTTGAAGAAGGAAGGCAAGTTCTCAGAGGAGCGCGTGAGGATGTACGCGGCGGAGATCGCCTCGGCCCTCATTCATCTCCACACTCATGGCATCATTTACCGCGATCTCAAGCCCGAGAACATTCTTCTGGATCGCACTGGCCACATCGTCATTACTGACTTTGGATTGTCGAAGGAAGTGCCGAAGGACGACGCTACGCACACATTCTGCGGTACCCCAGAGTACCTGGCTCCCGAGGTTCTGCGCGGACAAGGTCACTCCTACCCCGTCGATTGGTGGTCGCTCGGAACCCTCATCTACGAAATGCTAACTGGATTGCCACCGTTCTACTCAAAGCACATCAACGTCATGTATCAGAAGATCCTCAACGCTCAACTCACCTTCCCTTCCTTCATCTCCGACAACGCCAAGTCCCTGCTCGAAGGCCTTCTCACTCGTGACGTAGACAAGCGCCTGGGAGGTGAATCCGTCAAACAGCATCCCTTCTTCGCCGAGATCAACTGGGACGAACTGGAGGCCAGAAAGATCCCCGCTCCATGGATTCCCCCCGTGCGCGACGCCATGGACACCACTCAAATCGACGACTACTTCACTGCTGAACGTCCCACTGATTCCTATGTGGATTCCAACATGCTCGACGAGAACGACAAGGACATCTTCTCCGGATTCACCTTCGCTGGAGACGCCCCTCTTGCTGGTGCCAACTGAGCTGCATGCCACCTCTCACCCCTCACGTACTTCCCACACTCACCCACGAGCACCAAAACGCCATTTTCCCTTCGCACTTGTGTACTTTGTCAGTAAACTCTCAGTTATCAATCAAATTCTGCTTACATTCGTGGGGGAGCACTGTTCACATCTGAAACTCGATCTCCAACCCTAATGACATAGAGAGATTCTCTATCCTACTTCTTCTTCTTGGAGAACCCAACAGCCGCTAGTGCAATGCCAAGAACTCCAGTTCCAATGCTAAGACCAGTCCAGACATTCGAGCTACTCGTAAGGCTGTCGTCTACCGCCGCTTCAACATCAGCGCCCAAGAACGAACCTCGAGAGAAGGAGTTCGGCTTCAACAGGGTGATATCTCCATTCAAATCGACTGTTGCATCGAGTGCAGCGAAGACGTGACGGTTTTGAGGGACGATCATCGTGTTGGTGACGCATCGGTACGGCCAAGGCACTCCAACCAGTGACACAACCGCAGAAAACATTCGTGAGCCAATTTCCTTCTCTTCAGTATCAACGTGGTCGCGCTGCACCTGTTCCAGACACTTGGGGTCGATGATGAGTTTCGGTCCAGGATTCGCTGCAGGGGTGCCCAACTCCAACGTAACTTCATCAGCTGTGCTAATATTACTCACAAGTGGTTTAGGCGCAGAAAGAGAGATGCCTTGAAGGTACACGATCTCCTTCAAAGTCAGCACGGCATTGTGAGCGGTTCCAGTAGAAGATTGCACTTTCAGCGGTTGCTTGGTACCCAAAGTTCCAGCTAGTTTCACGTATAGACGTTTGGTAGGGTCTGCTTCAATCTTCTCCTTCAGACTACCCAAGTCTGAGGACTGCAAGTCGTGGACGAACCGAAGCGAGCGTTCAAGACCACCGTGTGGGACACAAACACCTCCGTCAGTACGATTTTGGGTAAAAGGATACACTAGGGGATGAATACTACCAAGTTGTGGGGATAAAAGACAAGACGAACCCTGATAATGGTGGCGTTTCGCAGGGCTTGAAGTTGCTGGCGTTGATAGTAGCCCACAAGACCAAAGATGCCCGAAGTAAGGAAGCATATAGCAGAGGAGAAGAAAAGAGGGGCGGCGCTATCGGGATTTTGGTTGTTGGAGGCCATCAGATGGCAATGGACGCGTTGGCGACGAGGAGAAGACTGGTGGCGTGGGTGGAAGCGCCCCTCGCTCCTCTGTCGTCCTCCCATTAACTTGTTGCCCTCAAGTGCGTATAGAACCAGAAATCATACTGTAGAATATGTTACAACATCGATTCATTCAGATACATATGCATTCCAGAGGCGTTCTGGAGAGGTAGGAGCTAGATGAATTGACCAGGGAAGAACACTCTCCCCCCGCCATGAAGGGGCCCGACATCGGCGTTCTACTTGCTCAGGAGGGCACTCTTTTTCGCCAGTTCGGACTTTCGGAACAGCCAATACTTCTTGTGGACGGTGTCGAGGTGAGAAGCCAGTCTGTCGCAGTGGCTTTGCGCGACCGTGAAAGTCTCCGTGCTGTTCTTGCGCTCGAGGATATCGATGAGCAGACTGTGTGGGTTTGGACATACGGGGTACTTTTCAAGCGCTTCTACGCACTTGGCTTCAATCTGAGGGTAGTCTGCGTAGTCACGCTTGGCAAAGAGTCCCTTGATGTAATTCCAAGGGCTTTGGTTGTTGGGCGACTTGGCAATCCACGTGAAAGCAGTGTTGATTTCGTGCTCCAAAGAGGTGAGCTGTGGGGCATGTGTGAAGACGAAGTGGCGCATATTCCAGGCGGAGTTGTTCCTCAAGTCTTGCATCAGCAAGTAGTCAAGATACGCCAGCTCCTTCTCCCAAAGATTGAAGTTTTTGATGACCCATTGCCTATACGACCAGGCGTGGTAGTTTTTGGAGTCGGCTTGGATCAGAACAGCAGTGAATTCGAGCTCGCGGGAGGGATCGTTCGTCTTCGTCACAAGCCATTGTCGATGATGCCATATCTGATAGTTCTTCGAATTCTCGGTAGCCAACTCATCCGTGTATTCAAAATCCGCCTCCAGCAACTTGGGATCATTCAATGAATCGAGAATAGCACTGCATGAGGAGGAAATCAGTCACGGTCAGTTTCAAGCCTCACATCACTCATTCCAGGACTCAAAGTACGAAAAGAGATGGTCACTTATCAAAGGCATAGGAATTTGGCATCTAGAGCTGGCAAGATGAAGAAGGAAGGAAGAGAGCAGTGGCCAGAAGCCAACGTGCCACTGGAGAGAACCAACCAGACGATACGCACCGTCGATATCGCCAAGCAGTGTAGTTCGGAGGACTAAGATCAATGGCAGCAGTGCAAAGCTCCAGCGCACGCGCAGTGTACTCCTGCTTGCGAAGCAACGCGCGGAAGTAGTTCATCGTATCCTTGACTGTTCGTTCGAGAGAAAGGCCCGTTTTGATAAGCGAATGTCAGTACACAGTTGATTGAAGATGCAACGAGAGGTATAAATGACAGGAAGGAGGGGAAGGAAAGCGAAAGAGCCGCAACTGGAACACACGAAACTGAGGATCGGAAAAGGCGCATCTCGATGGCATCTAACATAGCCTCTATGCTGGGAACGTACATTCTGCAGTATAAGGAATCTGAATGACGGGGAGGTCGGCTGGTCCATCGTCCTGCTCAATCGGAACAACATCTGCCCAGCCCTCGCGCTGACCCCAGGGCACGTATTCGTCGGACGTGTCTGACATGTCACAATATCGATGACTAGTAGAGTCTCAAATGATGTGCCTGCCAAGAGGACCAAGGAACAAGTGACAGTTGGCATGAAACGGAAGAACTTCAACTTTGGGCAACACCTGGCGGAATTTCGACCAAAGTTGATCATTCATATGCAACGCCCATTGCAGTGGCTCCGGCTGCAGGAGATGCCAAAAGACCAACCGCGACGTAATTGGAGAAGGCCTGAGGCATGGAGAGTGGCAATGGCATCTGGGGAGCGGAGATTCAGTCTTGCGACGTGATTGCCCTTGATGTGCCCCGCTCTCCTCCATCATTGCGTCCTCTCCTCGTTGTATGGATGGTACACTTGATGGATCTGCGATGCGAGGAATTAGGACACGTCAGGAACGCAGGAAGCTCTCTTCTGGGGTGCTGAAAGCTCAGTTTGAGTGACGGTCTGGTTGAATGCCACGATCTCGAGCTTCGACTGGTACTTATGTGTCATATTTTGGTGGAATTCGATGCTACGCTTATACCACTCAGGGTGCCGGAAGTGTGGGAATTGGGAGGCTCGAGGTATGACGTTGGGGTTGTTTGGCAAATGGCTCCGCTGCTTCGGCGATCACTGCAGTATGGATTGTGGGAGATCGGAGAACAACAGGAATCCTCGGCAGTATGTGAAGGAAACGACAGAATGCGGAAGACGCCCCAGGAGGAGAGTGGAGTGGGAGTGACGTCAGTACCGCCAGCTGGATGGCGCCAGAGCGCCGCGACGGTCGCGCAGACAACAACAGTGTCCTCTCGCATTCAGAGTGCAGGGATTTGGCACTTCACCCTCGACTTCGGTGCAGTTTACTACTGTGGCGTTTTTGAGCGATCTTCCTTGTCTTGTATTGGTGATTCATCCTCTTTGCAACCATTAACTGCTAGTAGTCGCCATGGGTGGTTGTCTGTCCGGAGGCTCGACTGGTTCTGGTCGACAAGTCCGTGTGCTCGTCCTTGGAACGTACGTCTACATTTCATTGTCCTTTTGGGTGCTCATCCATGGCTGGCATATATCTCCCGATAAGCAAGCCTTCAATGAGATTGGCGAAGCACGAAAGGGTCATCGGATGTCACGTGTGTTGGTGTGTGCATGAGTCCGAGGGTCGCTGTCTCGACTTTGCGACTGCCACATCCCTCCAACTCTGTACTCGCGCCTTCTGTTGATCTCCTCGTACTTGCCTCTTCGCTCTCTATTGGATATGGCCATTTGTGCCGAACAATGATGTCGTCGAAGCCTGTGATCGCATTCAAAACTGCTGTCCATCTCTAGCTCCTCCAAACAGCCTTGCTAACCTTGATGGCTCACTGATTGCAATTGATAGAGCTGGATGCGGAAAGTCTACATTTGCTAAGCAACTCAAAATTCTCTACACGGATGGTACGAGCGCGCACGCCGTTCAGCCCGATCGTTTCGGTGCAAATTTGGTATCGCATTTCCCTATGTATTCGTCCCTGATCATGCTCCAGGCCCTTGTTGCCCCCTGAGCTGCCCCTTTTGTGTGGCCAATGAATAATTCAGAGTGTATTCTAGCGATTCGAAAGCAGATGAACGTGTACCTGTGCTGTCTCAAAGCGAGGAAGACTGACCGATTTTGACGTTCCGATTCTCCGACAGGTTTCAATGCCGAGGAGCGCTCCAACTTCAAGAATATCTTGATTCAAAACTTGCTTTTGGGTGCTAAGACACTGGCTGCAATCGCCGAAGAGCATGGCTCGGAGCTGCTGACAGACAAGAAGCTGACGAAGGTGCGCCGAAAAACAGTACCGGAACCGGTACTTGCCTTCACATTCCCTGAATGGCCTGTTAACCTCACTTTTGACTTGCTTGTATCTATAGACGGCGAAGTTCTTCAAGGATCTCAACCCATATGCCACTCCATTGGACCAAAACTTGGTGGACAAGGTACGTCCCTTCGTGGCCTCTTCTCTCTCCGCGTTTCTCTCTTCTCTCTCCGTGTCTATTCGATGTCGCGTGGCGCCGTTCCATCTGGCTCCTCCCCGATGTTTCAATGACTGACGCATTGTGTTCTATTGTGTCGTGTTGGGTTTCTCCTTTGTGTTTGTGGTGTTGTAGATTCACATGCTTTGGGACAACCAACCTATCCAAGATGCCTTCTTGAGCACGGCGCGCAAGTGTGAGTTTACGGAGTCGTTGCGATATGCGATTGCGAACTTGGATCGTATTGCTAAGGATGATTGGCAGCCCACGAACGATGATGTGTTGCACATCCGTCAGAGAACTACCGGTATTGTGGAGACTCATTTCCAGGTGGACAAGTATCAGTGGACGTTGATTGATGTGGGAGGACAGAAGGTGGAGCGAAGAAAGTGGATTCACTCACAGCAGAACTTGACGGCGGTGATCTTCTTTGCGGCGTTGGACGAGTACGACGTGCAGAACGAGGAGGCCGGAAAGCTCGGCATTGAGGAGTCTTTGGACGTCTGGGCCGATACGATCAACACTGAAACCTTCTCATCTGGCTTGCCCATCTTCCTCTTCTTGAATAAGAGCGATATCTTCGAGGAGAAGATCAAGCACGCGCCCATGAAGAAGACATGGAAGAAGTACAAGGGAGGCGCTGACTTCGACGCCGCCGTGGAATGGATTCGTGACCTCTACCTCGATCGCTTGGTCGACATGGATCCCGAGCGCATCAAGGTCCACGTCACCTGCGCCGTGCAAACCGACAGCATCAAGGTCGTATTCGAGGAGGTCACCAACTGGGTGTTCCAGGAGCGTCTCCACCTCTCCGGTCTCTAAACAACACGCACGTTGCGCGACTGCTCGAGCGCACACACTTTCCTCCAGACCCGGCCCGCCCTGATATGAGTTCATCTACATAGCCAACAATCAACACTCAACGTGACCTCACTTGCATTCAACACCCTCTTAGTCCTGTCTACCGCTATCCCTCTCACACACACGCACGCACACGCACACACGCACCAACCCATATTCCCGCTCCGCGCACTCCGTCGTCCCCAAACACGCAGCGCTCGAGCCGCGAATCCCCTCGCACCCTCATCTCACTAGGCATGGCTCAGAAGACCCACCACATCATGACCAAATTACCCCTTGAAAACCACTGGATACCCCCACTTTACTACCCCTCCGTCTTCGGATCCCTGCAAGGCTTCTCGCACTTCACCTTCTTGTTGTCTCTCATCGGTCCAGCTTCCCCCACACCCTCCGTTTCCCTGGCACATCTCCCTCACACGCGCTGCACGCTCGTACTCTCTTTGTTCCCCTCTGCATCCCAAGTCCCTGTCCCTCCCATCCACACTGCACGAGTCCCGCAACCTCCCAATACCATCCCCCTGTTTCATCCTCAGCATCTCCCTCTTGATGCCATCAACCTTCTCCCTCTCTCCTATTTATTGCCGTTCCCCATCGCCCCCTTTCTCAACATCAAAGCGGAGGCCACTTCAGAAGAGAGGCGAGCGAACACGCCCGATGCGCAACGACGAGCATGAAGTCTGCTCGGTGTCCTTCACGCACCATCAATTCCCTGTACAATCCTCCACTGTATACCCAATTATAATCCACAATGCTCCTCCCCTTCACTGGTGCATCTACTCGCAGTCTGACTGATGTGGGCAAGGTGCGCGTCTGAGTCTGGATCGGCAGTGCGGAAATCCTAGATTTCCTGTGCCAGAATTCGGCACACTTGTTCGACCGACCCCACTGCCCTCAGTTCTTGCCATGCTTCCATCCTATTCATGGATCACTACAGCACGACTACGGTCTACCTATTCTTGCCCGTCATTACGACCCAATTCAAGTTGGAAGAGCCAAAACTGCGTTTCTAGGAAGCTCGCGAATTCCAAGCCCACACCCCGGTCAACCCGGTCTCTGTGTACCCCTTCTCGCCCATCCTATGGTAGAACGACAAACCTTGGATACAGTAAGAAGCGTAAGGTGGCAGAGGAGCTACAGCAGCAGATGAGAGAGGACAGCAAGATTGGCGCGACGACCGTGCCGCCGACTGGCCCACTTAGTGGAAGTCCTGCTGCACGTACCTCTATTCAGAGATCTCCACGATACCCAGACTACTTTTTGGAGGAATCTAAGGCGATGGAGGAAGAGGCAAAGGTGCACCTGTCTGCAATCAAGAAGCATTTTACAGAGACTCTTGGTACGCTGTTCATCCTCCTCTTTCGCCACTTCATGTGTGTCATGTGTCTTAAATGATGTGATGAACCTTTCTAACTGCTTATGGTAACGCGATGTTGCATGTGTTCGTGCCTGAAGACCTCCACTTCGATGATTGGGAGCTAGTACAAGCAGCCTTGACTCACTACTCCGTCATGGGCGCAAGACGAACGAATGACGCTCTATCTCGTCTTGGAGAGAAGGTTTTGAGGTTTGCGCTCATCACAGAGATCCAGAATCTGGAACCACAAGCGTCCAAACAAGCCTGGTTCCTACAGACCAACCTGAGGTTCTTGACCCGATTTGAGTTCTTGGCTACATACATCGAATCTACTCTGCAACTGGGACCGTTGACGAAGTCCAGAGAACTCACAGAGGAGACTGCGAAGAAGAGTGCGATTCTCGGCAAGGATGCAGTGCAGTACAGGCACAGTGTGGTCGCCAAATCCACTCTGGCACTCATTGGAGTCATGTACAAGACTATGGGAGAGTCTCAGACGCGCCTGATCATCAGAACCCTCTTCATCGATCCGTACAAGGACGAAGCTGGAAAATTCCAGGCTCCTGTTCTCCAACCCATGCAAATCAGGCAGACTGGAGGCCTTTGAAAGTGTAAGTGTACATGCGTTGTAACATTGTAGCTAAAGCAGTTCAGACTTGAATAGCACTGGTGCAGCCCTGGTTGGATCGAAGTCTTTCCACTGTTGCCCGTGTGTGGGTTGGTATTGAGATCAGGTGGGTGGTACATTGTACTTTGAGAAATAGAGTGTAGGTAGTGTTGTAGAGGGGTGTAGAGGGAGAAAAGTAGGGAGAGAGGAAGGAGATTGAACGTCCCGGGTGTTAGACTTCCTCGTTGACAGCGGAGGAGGAGGACTCCTCGGAGGGCTCAGCCGCGTCTTCCTCGGCGGGTCGTGAGTCCGACTTCCTCTTGTTGTGTTTCTTGTCTCTCTTCTCCTTCTTGTCTCTCTTCTTCTTGGGAGTGGATTCGTTGGCGTTCGAGAGTGCGTCGCTGGAGACGTGGAGGTGTCCGGAGCTGTTGGAGGAGGTGAGAGCAGGTTGTAGAGGTTGAGCAGCGGCGGCACTCTCGCGCTGCTTGAGACGCTTGGAGAGTACGTTGGCGAGGTAGTGATAGAAGCGACCAGAGAGCTCGGGGTAGTATTGGAAGAGGACGTCGAGCCAGTAGCCTTCGATGATGGCAATTTGCGTTTCGTCCTTGTCGCAGACTACGGAAGCAGAGGCCTTGCCACCCTCGAGGAAGGAAATCTCTCCGAACAGGCTATCAGTAGAACCCTCTGCGAGAGCCATCTTTCCGAGAACCTTGTTGTGGCCGTCGATGACCTTCTCGAAGCGGCATTCTCCACGCACTAATTGGAACACTCTTGTCGTGGCTTCGCCCTCCTTCATGACAATGTCGTCCTTCTTGAAGTTCACAATGCGAGCACCGTTGAGGATGAGATTCCAATCGGCTTGAGACGGGAGCCAGGAGCCGTCGCTGTGAGATGAAGTAGAGGCGGAAGTGGAGGCCTCTCCCTCCGGTGCGCTTCCGCCCTCTGCCGGTGCGGGTGCCCTTGACGACGAGATGCGCTTGAACTCCTTCTTCGGCGCGGATTGTTGATGTTTCCAGATGGAGGAGACGAAGGTGTGCACCTCTTCGGCATTCTCCAGGTGTCCGATGATCCAGTCCTGCGGCGCTCCCTCGTGGTTGATGATGGCCTGAATGGTAGTGACGTTCGCTTTGGTCTTCTTCTTCCACTCGCTGATCTGCGAGAAGGGGAATGCGTGGCGCGACTTGAGACCGAAGAGCGTGACGTCGAAGCAGAGGAAGTGCTGCGTGACGTACATGGTGCCGTGCGCGGCCTTGTCCTCGTCCACCTTGCGAATCGACGTGGCGAAGCTCTTGATGATCTGCTCGCCCTCGAGACCGAAGCGCTTGTTGAACTTGGCATTGGGATCGCTAGGCTTCTTCGCCTTGTCCTCCTCCTTCTTGGCCGGCGCGCCAATGGCAGCCACCGCCGCAGCCACCGCCTTTGCATCCGCGGGACTCGCGTGCGTCACTGCACCGCCCTTTTTGCCCAGATCTCGCAGACGACGCGCCAACTTGATCGCCAAAATGCGGTGCAGTTTCTCGGCCAACGCGGGCTTCGAAGCCAGTATAGACATCACAGAGTCAATGGCCAAGATGACAACCTCAGTCTCCTCAGCGGCAATGATGGAGGCAGTCGCAGTGCCCTCCTTCTGAGAACGCAAGAGCATCGACACCTCGCCGAACATGGAGCCCTCGCCCATCTTCGCCACTTCGAGCAACTCCTCTCCAACCTCCTTCAACACACGCACGGAACCATGCTTGATGCGGAACAGCGAGTCATTAGGGGAACCGGCAGCCAACACGACCTGACCGGGGGAGAAGATCTTGGCCGGACCGGAATTCGTCATCAGCAACTGCCAATCTCTCTCTGTCAACTCGTCCCTCGGCCCAGCATCTGAATCGCCCAAAGTATTGGAAGACTTGCGCTTGGAAGAGGAGCGTTTGTCCTTATCAGACTTCTCCGACGTCGCCTTGTTGATCTCCCTCGTTCTGAGGTCTGCAATCGCGCACGTCGTCAGGTTGTCCGTCCAAGTGGCGCCTTCCTTCACAAAGTTCTGAATGTACCACACGGGCTTGTAATCATAGGTGAGGTTGAGCGAGACAATGTCCCAAATGCGACCGGCGACTCTCGACATCTTCATCCAGTTCACAGCACCATCTGCGGTCGTAGCATTGAACACTTCCTCATAACCGTTCAAATCGGAGAGTGTGGCGGCAAGAATGGGGAGACAGGGCTCGGTGGGAGGACGGGAGGCGAACGCATCGCGATACTTCTTGTAGTGTCCCAGCGGCGAGGCGAGGTCTGTCAGTTCTTCTAGTGCGAGCATGTCCTTCGACTTGGCTGGAATGAGCGCCCAACTGCCCTTCAGCTTGTTCACCGCAGAGTTGGAGAGTGCAGTGACCACCTGCATGATGCCTGAGTAGTTGTGGATGGCCTGGAACGCCTTGCCTAGCTTGATGAGCTTCACGATGAGTTCGCTCATGTGTTCGAACGACTTCTGCTTCAAAATCTCTGTAATCATCCAGTTCGAGTGGTGGTTCGAGATCTCAATGGCCTTCGTCAAGTAGGGCGCAATGTCAGCCGCGTTTCTCTTCGTCCACGCCGTCTTTTGGAATTCCGATACACACACGCGACGCACAATGTTACTCTCCATCAAAGTCATCTGACGAGCCAACTCTTCAACATCCAGGTCTACCAACTCAATGCCAACAGTTCCATCGCGCTTCTTCATTGGCGGCAACGGCTGTCCCTTCGGATCCGGCTCCGCCACGGGAGTGTTATACAGTTGCACAGTAGCCTCCAACAACTTGCGCAACGGCGTAGCGGTCTTCTCGTCAGTGCGCTGCTTCAGCGGGCCATCGATGAACTTCAACATCGCCTTGTACAAGTCCGCATCCTTCGCAAAGCACGCCGCGTCCTCCAACGTCACCCACGTCATCACAATCTTCACCAACGCCTTCGTCTTGCCCTCAGCAGCATCCTTATCTTCCAACGACTCGTCGTCCCAGATCGCCTCCAAACGCTCCTTCAACTTCTCCAACAGCTGTTTCGGTGGACAGAAGGCTGGGTACGTCATGAAGAAGTCGCGTGTAAACGCGTCCAAGTCAAACACATCCGAGAGGGGGTCATCGCGATCAGTGGTAAGCAACTCAACGAGGTAGGACTCGCTACCGCCCTTCACCTGGAGCAGATTGTCGTTCGATTCGTGTCTCGTCCAGTTCGCACTCGGCATCGCATCATTGAAGATCGTAGCAAGATGCTCCAACTTGGAAATCTCAAGCCAGGCAATCAACTGCTGATTTGACCAAAGAGAACGCTTCTCGGCTCTCATCGCAGAATCGGAGGAGACCAAAAGAGACATGGGGCCAATCACGGGCATAATCTGGCCAGAACTCATCTTGATGGTGCCTCCTCGCATCATCTAGGCACCAAAGAGGGGAGAAGAAGGAGAGGGGGTTGCAAAATAGGGAGGTTAGAGAAGGACAGAGGGAATAGGGAGCAGAGGGAAGGGGAATGGAGGCGGGCCCAAGCATCGAAACCACGCGAAGACACGCGATGATACTACGCCCAAAAACCGGCGGACAGGACAGATGATTGGCGTACCTTTGACTCTTTGCGCATCATAACAGGGTGAGCTACATGAAAGACGATAGCAAGTGAAGTGGTCAGCGTTTGCAAGGTTGGTAGCAGTGGTTTGAAGGCCGAGCTGCTTGTCTGTTCTGAAGGGGACATGTGTGGCAAGTGTCGGGCTTCGATGAGTGCTGATGAGGCCAAAAATGGGTGTAAAATGTGGAGGCAAATAAAGCACGTCTGGAAACTGGGATGCCGAGGCAAAGAGCAGAGGAGAAGTGGGAGAACTCGGCGCGGGGGTACGGTTTCGGCGCGCCCGAGCCAGATCTGCAAAAGAGTGGACAGTGTGCGCTTGAATG
>Ga0307375_10003009_pt1 | contig 16889 bp, 10 predicted proteins | sample TR1MG_FD_202531 | JGI IMG/M metagenome (GOLD analysis project Ga0307375, IMG submission 202531) | Soil microbial communities from Risofladan, Vaasa, Finland - TR-1 | ecosystem: Environmental > Terrestrial > Soil > Coastal area > Acid sulfate soil | place: Finland: Risofladan, Vaasa | collected... | reverse complement strand
TCACGTTCTCCTTGTACGTCGATACATCGGAATCGCTCGTGAGTGGGATTTGATGCTTCCACACGTACTTCTTCTTGCCCTTTTTGGCCTGAGTGAGGATGATAGCGTCGTTGAAGAGGAAGAGGAAATCGGCCTCGGTCGCCTGGGTCAGTGAGGGGATGTCGATGAGTGGATTGCTACTACTGCTGCTGCTAGAACTGCTAGAACCGCTTGAGAATGCTGAGGTCGATGATTTGCCTCCCTTTTTGGACATGATGGGGGAGACTTGTTGAGGTGTGTGCGCGTCTCCTGGTCCGACTCCCAAAACGACGCACGGTCCGCTTCTGAGGAAGAGTCTGGCAGGGATGGCGATGAGAGGGTTCTCCTTCGACTTCTTGTAGAACACTGTGCTTTGAATGGAGACGACAAGCGCCTCAGCATCAGCTCTTCGCTTCTTCTCGTTGATGTCGAAAGCCACGTTCTTGACTCTGTCGTAGCTCTGTACCAGGTTCTGGAAGTCTGAGTTGTTGGAGTCCGTGTATCTCAGCAGTTGCTCAAGCAGGAGAGCATACCTTGGGATGCGCTGAACGGGAGTGATGTAGAAGTCGCGGAAGTGGAGACGATTCGCGAGCGGCGAGCTCTCCAGCGATTGCAATGCCTCTTTGAACGCCGCCTTCTTCTTCAACTCCTCCAATAACTTGCAGTTCGAATCAAAATGGTTCGTATACTCGGCATACATGCGGAAGAAGTTGCAAAAGTCGTTGAACACGCGACCGACCGAATTCTCGCCAGACGCCGTTGTCATCTTCAGTTGCTCCAGGAACGCCGTATTACAGTTCAACAGCGTAGGTATGTTCGAAAATATCTTCTTCACGTCTTCCATATCCACACCAAGCTCCACGGAACGGGACACGAGAGAGGACATGAAGTGATGCACCAGAACCTTCAAGTTCTTCACATAGCTCGTCTCAGTCGATAAAATCTCACCAATCACCTGCACGCGCTTAGCTTGCTTCTCGCTTGACGAAGTGGCGTCGATGTTCAAGTCCTTAATCGCCTTCCAGTAATGAATGATGAGCAGGATCGGCCCCACCGATTCGGGTACCTCTGGCACCGCACACACCGCATAGAATCCAGGTTCGGCAATCATGCATTCGAGAGTGTTTTCCTTCGATCGAGAGACCTTAGAGCTGTGTACGAGCTTGCTGCGAGTGAGAAGCAGAAGGACTTCCTCCTCCCGCTTGTCCAGCGATGGTTTGGCTGCAGTTTGCACAGTTGGCGACGTGTTTCCAATCTTGTAGACTTGTATTTGACCGAGACAGAATGCCTTTTGAATGAGAAGGATGACAAGCAGAGTGTTGGGCTCGAGGATCTGGAAACGACGGATGACGGCGCGACTGAGTTTTGTGATCTCTGGAGACGAGATTTCTTTGGCAATGTTCTTGGAAGAGGCGGCAGAAGGAAGCGTATCGCCAGAGATGTTTGCTGCAGCGCTAAAGGAGGCGGCCAGAGGGTCTACCCACTCACTGCGGTGAGAGATGTTTGCACGGGCGTGAGGGATTGCTGCTATTGAAGGCGCTACGTGCGCACAGTTGCGGAAGTTACCATCGGATGACTGGACGACAATTTGCAACTCGTAATTCGTAGCCCTCTCCACATATTGATTCACAGAGAATGGGGACACGATGAACTGAGCAATGCCGGTGTCGGAAACGAGCGCGCGCGTGAGTGCGAAACTTCCAGTTACTCTTCTAGCGGTGGCCATCGCAGCGGGAATGAGAAGATGGTTGCGCTCCAGAACGACGCGCTTCACGAGAGGATCCTCAACGGGGTACACGTAGAAGCCGAACGGTTCGTAGTAATCAGTTTGGTCATCGGCACCATATTCCAGCGGTGTAGAAGTGACAACTGAATTCAGGGGTGGGTGAATCACAGAGGAAGATGGAGATCTAGAAGAGGGGGATGAGGAAGACGAGGCTACGGAGGAAGAGGAAGGCAATGCATTCGAGGCTGGATCGGATGATGCCTTCGCCGCTTCCGCCGTACTCCTTGGCAAGCCATTCGATTCCGGAACCGGCGTTGAAGACGTAGAAGTTGGTACCGAAGTATTGTCCTTGCTCTTGGCATCTGAGACCTGCTGCTGCTGTTTTGCCTTCGCCTCCTCTTCGTCCTCCTCTGGAAATCTTTGCCACTGAGTGAGCACGAATCCCACGTGCATACTATTGCCTACCCAGGGGAAGCTCACCTTAAGTTGGGGATTGTGTCTCCATGACGAGTGGTCAAGACACCCACCAGGAGCACCAACAGACCACTTCGAACGATAGCTCAACTTCTCGGTGAACTTGGTGACGTCTTCGAGTTGCACAAGCCCAGGCTCGGCAACAAATACGGAGAGCGTGTACTTGTGGGTATCCTTTTGCGCCAAGAAGGTGGCAGGAATGATGTTGAAGACCTCGCCATCGGAACCTTGTATCGTCTTGACAATCTCGTTTCTCTGCCTAAACTGCACTGGGAAGAGCAATGTTTCGGGGGTCATCTCCAATACAGTTCTGAAGCTTGGATTCTGATTATGAACGACGTAGAAGCCAATTGGACTCGGCGGTTGTCGCTCGACACTCAGGCAGATCGTCACTTGCGCTCGACGCTTGAATGTGAGTTGGTATTGCGTGTTCTTCATCCAAGTATGCTCAGTCCAACAACCTCCAGACGTTTCCTCGTTCCAGACGCCACTTTCAGAGATGCAGGACCAAGTATCGCTCAAAGATTGCACGGCGAACTCTCCAGACTCACTCGACTTGACACTCAGAATCGCCTCTCTTTCAATACCTGCCATCTCTGTACATGGAATGATGATGTATCTGCCAATAGGAAGAGCCATTGTGAAGCTGCTCGTTGGAGAATCGTCGAAGATGATTTTCTGTTCGTCGTCGTCGATTTGAATGCGTCTAAGTGTACCGTATGAACTCGCCCGTAAGACGTACACGCCTACAGATACAGGAGGTTGGTGTCCAAGCTGGGCAAGGGTGAAGGTGAAGTTGGCAGGCATCGTCACGTCCAGTAACCATTGAGCGTTGTTCCTCCATGTCGTGCACCTCGCATTGCCGCCTGCGTTCTCCTTTGTCCATGAGAATCGAATGATGCTGCTTGCCGAGTCCTGAGGAATGATCTTATTGACATCTGATCCCGTTGATACGTGAAGTTGACCGGACGAGTTTCGAGTCGTGGTAGCCATGCTCGGTGAGGATTCCATTGAGAATTGAATGCGATGCGAATCTATGCTAGATGCAGAAGAGACGATACTACCGTTTTGATGGGGATTGGAGATCTGAACAGAGGGAGGACGGGGAAGAGCAGGAGTCATCGACGGTGACTCGGATATCATAGAATCAGGTCTCCTCACCGCTCCATATTGAGACTTCATGTCATCTTGAACCATCGAGGATGAAGGAGAAGAGTGAGGGACGTCGACGGTGTTCAGAACAGGAGCGGGTGCATTTGGGGCCGTTTGTCTCGGCGAGTCGTAAGCCGATTGTTTGCCGCCAAAAGAGGCGGAGATGCTTGAATCCGACGATATAGCGTTTCCCGTCGAGTCCAGAAGCCGACCGCGAGTCAAGGAAGGAGAACAGGGAGAGATTACAGTTTGCATGCCTGACGCGTGTTGTGGCTTCATATTGGGCTTCAAGGCACCGAATGGGTCTCCATCCATATCAGGAGGTGGTGGGATATCGTCTTCGTCGGGGAATATGACACTTGGATGGTGCTGTAGTGCGTGAGATGGCGATTGAGTATATGACGCAGTTATCGCCTTTGGATGGGTCATTCCAATGGGTTTGTTGGGTTCAAAAGTTCCAGAGAAGCCGACAGAGATGGATTTGGGGTCTTGACGAGGGAAAGGAACCGGCATGTCGCCAGAATTCGTACGAGAACTGGTTCGATTCTCCTTCTTGGGCGTGGCGGGTCCCTTTGGTGCAAATGCTGATGGATCACATAGAGATGGAACGCAGCTGATGTTGGTATCGGAGAATTCGAGGGTGTGGTCGGAAAGGACAAGCATGTGGAAGCTACCGAGGGGTGTTTCAGGCGAAGTTGGGGCGGCGATCAAGAAGTACGGCGTATTGGCTAATACAGAGAACTCTGCTGCCAATTCTCCATTAAAACGTGATCTAGTGATTGGTTCTAGCAATTTAAACTTCCAAACGTGCAGTAGAGGCTCAGGATTCTGCATACGGTTCGATGCAACGAGCCAGACGCGGACGAGCGTATCTTCATCGCTGCTGAAGCTGAATCGAGCTTGAGAGGGGTTGGAGACTTGATCGGGAGGTACCCATGTGCCAGTGCATCGAACAGAGTTGTCAAGAAGGGGGGCAGAACGAAGCGAGACAGAGGAAGTGGAGGACTTGACAGACAAAGTGAAATCGAGAGGAGTTCCACCCGACCAGGCCTCGAACGTGCACGGGATGAGAATGTACTGGCCAGACGCCAAAGAAAACTCTCCACTCGCTGTGCAAAGGAGGTGAAGAGGAAGAGCAGAGGAGAGAGAGAGGTCAGAAGGGGGATGCAAAACAGCGACACGGAGGACAGGCACGCACCAGTCAACACACTCGAAAATCCCACCTTCAGCAGCGAGTTTCCGGATATTGCTTCTTCCAATGATAGTAGTGGTAGAGAAGCGCCTATTTCGCGAACATGGGAATGAAAGAGACAGAATGGGGTCAGTTGAAGCCGACTTCTGCAAAGTCACGCTGCGCTGGTGGCCAGCGAATCGGTGTCGACGGCTGGCACGTGCTCCAGGGCTTGCATTGGCGTGTTTCACGTACCTTGAAAGTGAGGAACAATATAGACACCCATTGATACCTTTCCAGAGACATTAGGGCGTGTAAGCTTCACTTCCAGGTGAGATTTTGCTGATGCTGAGTGCGAGCAGGAAGAATCGCGCCCCAGTTCCAGCACAAATTGCGCATTCTGACGCCACGTAGCGCCATTCAAACAACCTCCAGAGTTTGGCAACCATTGTCCCTACATTAAGACGCGAAATCAGACAGAGAGGAGGGTCAGCAGGAATAAAAAAGTGATGCCGGACGGGGAAAGCCGGTGAGCGAACCGTCATTTGGTCCTCCTGTTGCAGTGATGGCAGGTCATCGATATCAGGATCATGCTCTATGTAGAATGACATGATTGACAGCGGAAAATGAGCCCAGTTGGGGTAGATGCTCCAGCAGAGGGCCTGCTAACGAGCTCCTTTTGGGCCTTCGACGAATAAGGAAGCTTGGCTGCAGAGTTCATCCGTGTGGACACGCGCCGGCTCAACCGTCTTCGAGGTGGCGATCATCCACAAATCTCTCGATTGGCTAGTGTTTCACATGATGAGTAGGAAATTACAATTGGTCTTGGGTGCGTATATTGCAACAAGGGGTGGAGAGGGGTATGACGAGAGATGTCTGTACAGTAGTGTGGAAGGCGGAGGTATGTCGAATGTCTCGTGCTCGCTCTACTCTTCCAGTTGCTTGCGTCGCTCCTTTCGAGGTGTCTTCTCCTTGTCTTTCTCCCTATCTTCGTGCTTTCTGCTGCGTCGCGAGGGGGTGTCATCCTTGGAAGAGTATCCATCGGTGTCATCCGCGTTCAGAACTCGGTGCCTCTTCTTCTTGGTCGTCGGGGTCGATGTTCGTTCATCAGCCGGTGATTCGACTGATTCTCGTTCCTTGTGATGGGATTTGTGCTGCTTGGGAGAGGGAATGTCGTCCATGTCACTAGAGGCGGATCCAGCAGCAGGTGCGGTGACCAAAGATGTCGGATGCACGTCAGTCAGTTCATCAGACTTGGAGGACTTTGAAGAGTGGCGATGATGTTCCTTGGAATCTTTCAGGGTGGACTTGTCCTTGGGCTCCTTCTCTTTGGGCTCCTTCTCCTTCGCTTCGACCAACGTTGACTCTCCCACCGTGAAAACCTTCTTGGTAGATGCCGCGGATACAGAAGCAGAGATGGCAGTTGAAGTGGCGGCAGTGGTGGCGGCAGCAGTGGTGGATTCAGAAGAAGCGGCAGGCAAAATCGGATCGTCGCTTGCGCGGCTCGATTTGGGTAGCTTGGAAGAACGTTCCTTTCTTGGGCTTCCTGTTGAGGCGAATGACTCGTCTCTGCTCAATCTTGAAGGCGTGGATACGCCGCCGCTTGAGGGAGGCAAAGCAGTGGAAGAGCGGCTGGAATGCTTCTCTCTTCTTGGCGCTCCGGATGGACTGGACGCTGGTGACGGCGATGGAGACGCAGAATTGGTCGATGTGGCCATGGCGGAAGACTCTCGCTCCTTCAATTTGCTCTTGTGCGGGATGGCAATGCTATCAGATGAAGTGGACTGGAGAGAACGGAGAAGTTTTGGGGAAGGAGTCGTCGTAGTCGTAGTAGTCTGCTGCTGCTGTGATTGAGTGGTCGATGATGCAAGCGTTGGTGTCGAAGGAATCTCTCCAGTGGATGCCTTTCCAGATCCTGAACGGTGCTTGGTGGAAGAGGAAGTGGAAGGAAGCTGGGGAGAGGCGGCGAGCAACGACTCGGCGGACGGCGAGGCGGTGGGTCCGAGGCTGCCGTAGTCGCCCTTCATGAATCCACGTGGCAACTTCGCAGGCGTCGACTCGCGGCGCTTCTCCTTGAACTTGGCGAGCAGTGGGAGCACGCCTCCCGCGGTGGCGGTGTTGACGCCAAGCGACGTATTGCTCGGGTAGTTGGACGAGATGATCTTCTTGATGTTGCTGCTGTGGGCGATGGTGAAGAAGCAAGAACCACCAGTTTGAGCGGCACACGAGGTTTCCACGGCAACGCAGGGCGTCTTGAGCGCAGTTTCGAACCAACCACTGAGATATCCGGCGTGCATGAAACAGACGGGGCACTTGGACGGGTCGTTTGCTGAAGACTTGCTAGTCGGCGATGTAGAGCCGCTTTGGGCGGAGGAGGCGGATGAAGTGGAAGAAGAAGACCAAGAGGCGGCCTCGAACGAGTTCGCCACCTCGCAAACGATCACAAAGTTCTCCTTTGCCTTCGTCAGTTCGCGGTGAGAGTGTCCAGAACGAATGATGAGATCGCACCATCCAAAGTAGGCCATATTGACAGGAAGAGAGTTGATGCGCTCAATAGCATTGGCTGGAAGACCGATGCGCTCGGAGAACCAGGACTGGTTGGAAGCGGCGATCGTCTTACCCAAATCGAACAGGAACTTGAACGCAAATTGGCGACTCAAGTGTTTGTCGGCATCAGAGTCCAATTGACCTTCATCATCGAAACCAAAGAGCTCCTGAACCATCTGATAGAAGCCACGCGCAAGCGCGTCTCCTCTCAACAACACACACCTCTCATCCACCATTTCAATCGTAGCAGTCGTTGGATCAATGAAGAACGAGTTGAGTTCTCTAGAAGCACGAGTATCAATCTCCTCAATCGTCATCTCAGCCGGGGAGATGGCCTTCACGTTGAACTTCGTCGGCGTCTTTCCACCAGAAACGGACTCTCCTATGGCAGGTGAGCTACCTTTCTTCGACCTCTTGAATAGCTGTCTAAAACCTTGCTGGAACCAGGAACCAGGCGTCTCCATATCGACCGCAGCATTGGGGTTCTTTGCCGGAAGCGTCGTATCGGCACGATTCTTCAAAAACTTGGGCAATGGATCCGCGTTACCTCCAGAGGCCTTCCTGACCATGTGTTCTAGTCGAAGCGGGAGGGCGCGCACAAAGAGGCAGGTGGGGTCGCCCTTGGAGCGGCACGAAATCTCGGCCGTCGCGCGCACGTTTCCAGACGCACCTTCTCCCCATCCACTCAAGTATCCAGCGCTCATCATGCACGTGCAAAACGAAGTCGGCGGCGGCGAGGAGCTCGTCGAGTTGGGACTCGCAGAAGCCAAGTCGCGGTTCTTCCAGGAATCGGATTCGAAGGAGTAGGTGGACTCGCAGAGCAAACACTCGTCCTCCGGATGTTTGGAATACACACTTTCAGGCAGCAATTTGATGAACGCCATGCCAGTATATGCGATGTGCACGAGTCCGGCGTTGTTGCGGGCGACGGGATCTTCAATACCAGCGGAAGCGAGGAAGTGCAGCGCGTCGGACTTGCCAATCGCCGTGCCCAAGTCGTACAAGAAGTTCTGCGCGAATTCAAGGCTCTGTTCGGAATTGTCGAAGTTGAAGGACGTCTGAACTAAGTTGAAGAAGTCTACGGCCAGAGACTTGGCGCGGAACAGCAAGTAGCGCTCGTTGTTCACCGTAATCGTGCCGGAATCCAAATCCTGTCGCAACTTCGAGAAGTACTTGTTCACCTGCACTTCAAGCTTCGCAATCGGAGGCGCCCACTTATCGGGAACAGAGCAAGTCACAGTACGCGTGTGAGCGGTAGGAGGGAGGATGGAATCGTTGCGAGAAGACAAGGCCCTTCGCTGGAGAGACATGGACGACGTAGAGGTAGACATGGTAGAAGATCCAGCATGACCACTTTCAAGCACATCGGCTTCAGGAGAATCAGAATCGAGGTTGCTGGACGTTGTATGAGGGGAGGAAGACCGGTCGGCTTCGGCGTCCTCAGCAGCGGCCTCCAATGGCGATACAGTCACTGCAGGTGAACCAACGATATCGAATTTCATGTTGCTCAACTTCCTAGCGACCTTTTCAGGCATATCATCGGCGATTCCATCATCAGCAGCAACATCATCATTATCAGAAGACTCTTCTTCCTCCTCAGAGTTGGAGTGGTCTTCCGCTCTGGCTGGTTTGGTCTTCGCTTCTGAAGAAGTGGTTGGCGTAGGCGTAGTAGCAGTTGGGGTAGTAGCAGTTGGGGTCGTGGTAGCATCGATGCCAGTCAAACTGTCGACGGAGTAGGGAGAGGATCCGGCCGCTGCGAGCTTGTGCTTCCTCTTCGGTACCACGTCCTTCGCCACGATCGATGTTGATGTTCCTGGAGACGACGGGTTGCTCGCTGCTGCTGCTAAAGGAGCGGTGGCAGGAGATGATGCTGTTGGTGTAGAGGGACTACTCCTTTGTGGCGTTGAAGAGGCGGTTGATGCTGCTGCGCCTCCCGCTGGATTGGCCTCTTCTGGCGTCACAGCGCTCTTTTGGTGCCTTCCTGCGAGATTGGAGTGGGTGGACTTCTTCCTCATCATGAGAGGTGCAATGTTGAAGGAAGTTTGTTGCTTTTGGTTCGGAGGCAGTTGATCCAAGATCTTGGAGAGGAATTCGACTACCTTGGAGAAGGGAGGACGCTTGGATGCCTTCGGTTGCCAACACTCGCGTATCAGCTTCTTGAGTGCCGATGGAGAATCTTTCGGTATGGAAGGTCGATCGCCCTTGATGACGGCCACAGGGATGGAGAAGGAGTGAATATCTGCAAAGGGAACTCTCCTCGTCAGCAGCTCCCAGAGCACAATGCCAAACGAATACACGTCCGCCTTCTCGGTGTACTTTCTCTGCTCGAAGACCTCAGGTGCAATCCAAGACACTGTACCAACGTTTCCAGTCATCGTCTTGCGGCGATCTACAACGCGAGAGACACCAAAGTCGCAAATCTTCACGGTGAAGTCGGCGTCGGATACAGAAGCGAGAAGGTTGAGAGACTTCAAATCTCTGTGGATGAGGTTGCAATGAGTGTGCAAGAAGGACATTCCCTTTGAGACCTCGATGGCAATGCGCAAGCGAATACCAATGTCGAGAATGATGGGCTTGAGGCGCAAGACGTCACTGATGTTGCAATCCATGAGCTCCTGCACAATGTACATCGTATCCTTGTTCCTACTACAGCCTCCATAGCACTCCACGAGATTGGGATGTTGGACGATGCTCATAATAGACAACTCCTTCAGGAAATCACCAAGATCAACGCCCTTGAACTTCTTCACGGCAACTGGCTTTCCGCGCCAAGTTGCGCGCATGACAGAACCAGCGGTACCAGTTCCAATCTCGTCTCCATAAATGAGGTCCTCAGGAGGAATTTCGACGTATAACTTGATCTGACCAGCTTGAACGAAGCTCAGAAGACTCGGAAGACAGCCGGTGTCCTTGTTCGTCACAGTGCGTGCGATATCAGCTCTTGTCAGTCCAAACTGATTAGAATCGTTGCAGAAGGTGTTTGCGATCAATTTGGCGCCAGCAAGAGCGCGTTCGGGACTCATCGGATCACGAACCCATTGACAGGCGGTTTGCAGCTCCTCGGCAGAATACAACGTTCGGTCTTCCATCTCATCAATCGACATCAGAGATAAAGACTCTGTTTGGCTACCAGATCCACCAGCAGCACTACCATCTTTGTTCAACAGAAGCCTCTGGAGAAGGATGGCGTCCGCCCAAGTCGGATCGCGTTTCACAGAGGTGGTCACTGATTGCAGCAGGCTCTTCCAAGCAAACGACATTTGACGCACAGTATCATCCAAAGCAGACGGAAGCGAGGCAGTCTGATCCACGGTGTTGGCACGAGCGGCATGGAAATCCGGACAGAGGGCGCGCAGCAGCTTGGGCAGTTGTTCATCACTCAAATAGTCGTCCTCTGACACGTATTGCTCAGCGCTACTATGATTGTAACCAGATACGCCACCAGTGAAGCTACCTGAGAGCCCAGAAGGACGTGTTTTGGAAAACCTCAATCGAACAATGGTTTGGAGAGCAGAACGGAACGAGTTGTAACACCAGTCTTGTGGAACATGAACAGGATCGAGCCAAGCCATGCTATCGCCTTGACTAGTCAGAACGCGGAAGGCGCAGACTACAACGATATAGCGAAAGTGTTGGAAGCCTTGAGTGTCCGTAGAGAGCTGCGAACCGCCAGTTGCCGACTTCAAGAGGCTCTCAGTAGGCTTGGATAGCGAAGTAGATTCAGTTTTCGTGGGGGAGATGGCGAGACGGGAGGTATCAATGACCACAGCCGAACCAGGAAGGAGCTCGCCGAGGCACTCGTTGTGAATTTGCTCCTGTAGCGCTTTAATGAATTCATTTCCAAGCCAGCTAGTGTTGGTTAATACAAAGAGACGATAACACAGGTGGGGTTAGCACAGGAACGGATGAGGGTGTCAATCAGAGGGAGAAACCCGAGACGTTTTGCAAAGAGCGGGAAACGGAGCCAAAGCTGAGAGAAGAAATTCCGGCTTTTCGCGATACATGAGACACGTACTTGCATATATCCCTTATCAACCCACTCGCCGGTGGCACACCATGACAATTCGGCAACGGCAAGATCAGTACATCGAAGGGGTTGTCCGTATTGGCGGCACGGGCGATCTCTACAAGACGCGCCTTTTTGAGGTCCACGCCAGGCATCTGTCGGAAGTGCCTGTGATAGCTGGCACTTGTAGTATCAGCGGGATCCGCTATCGTTAGCTCCAAAGGAAGAGAGCGGCCAGGAGAGGTCATGGTGGAAGCATGTGACAGCCACCTGGCTGTCGCAACGAATGAACGTCGATTCGAGGAGGCGCCACCCGAGACATTCGCTCGCTGCGTCTGCTCACTACCCGTCAATGTCCCATCATAAAGCCTCAAGTATGAGCTTTTTGTGTTTAGCCACTCATTCCGACTCATCCACGGGCACCAGACCAAATTGGCGCGGATGCCCAATGCCCACACTGCGGAAAAGGGAAGGTGAAGCCCCAGATTTGGCCGGCCTTTCGGGACGAGCCCAACCCCACTTGGAACGCACTTTCGCCACAGTCTCATCCACACGCACCTCTGGTACGTCTCTTTATCTATCTCCTGCAATATCTTCTTCCGCACTCACTTGTGCTCGGGCATTGCCCTTGAAAATGAGTGACAGAATGTTGGAGAGGTGTCTTGTTTCTGCCTCGGTCCTGCCCATCGTTTCCCAAGATAGTTGCAGGGTGCTATGTGCTGAAGAATCGCGCGTACAGCATTATACTGACGAAATATTGACCATTCCCCTCTAGATAACGTCATGGGAAAAACCGTTTCTGGAAATGTCCCTGAACTCAAGATTCTCATCCTGAAGGCCATCGGTGTACGCTTCCCTCCTGTTTTTGCATTGGGAAGTCTTATTCTCTGATCTGGCTGCAGTTATTTGGGACTTTGCGCCCTTGAAAGGGGACTCCGAAGCCCGGAAGCGGAACGTCGTCATATTTGAGCCCTCTCCCTCTTGGATGTCCTCGAGTCCTGTCTTTCTGACCTCTCATGCCGTTCTTGCTGTTCCTTCATCATAGCTTCCTGCTGCCGACGTTGGTGGCACCTCTGACCCGTACGTTGCCCGCAGCGCTAGTTTGTGTCGCTCCCCAACCGGCGTGTCCCCATTCTCGCTCGCTATGTGTGATTTCAGCTCTTCTGACGATGAATTTCCCCTTCTCTTTGCTTCTTCTATTAGCTACGTGCAAATCCAGGTCGGCCATGACTGTACGTGATGTGGAAATCGTTGGGCAATTTTGGGACTCCCACGTGAGCACCACTTCCACGAACGCCCGTTTCTCTCCACTCTCTCCAGGCTCGCGCTCCTCTTTTGGTCTTGCATCCTGACCTTGCCCTGTGTCTCCTTGCTGCTTTTCCTGCTCAACTGCCTTCAAATGGTCGTCCTCATCCCCGTACATCATGTTTTGGCATATTTGGTGTTATTGACGGTGTTGATGATGTTCGTCCGTCTCAGATGGCTGGAATCCGAAGGTTTGGAAGACGTCGAAGATCAAGAAGAACCTGAACCCGATCTGGAACGAGGAGTTCATTGTCCCTGTGGCTTCTCCCGAGAAGGACGGCATTCGCTTGGCGGTGTTCGATTACGACTTCATTGGCTCCGATGATTTGCTCGGTCAGGTGGTGTTCCCGGACTTGCACAAGTTGCCTCTTGGCGTGCCTACTGAGGCTGTGTTGACGTTGACTGGTTTGCACCACAGCCGTGGTGTGATCTACGTGGTCTTCACGGCGCTGAACTTTGGTGTCCAGGGTCCGACGATCATTCAGACGACGACCGCCGCGCCGGCGCCCATGCCCGCCGTAGCCGTCCAACAGACCACCACGACTGCTTACAATCCGTACGGTCCTCCAGTTCCTGCCTACCCCGCAGGGGCAGCCGGCGGCTATGCGCCCGTGCCTGCGCCCGGTTCGCCCTATGCTCCCGTTGCTGGCCCCTACGGAGCCCCATCTCCTGCTCCTTATCAAGTTCCTAACATGTATGGTGCTCCTATGTACCCAAATGCTCCCAGCTATGGTGCACCTGGTGCAATGCCCAACCCTTACGGCGCTCCTGCACCTGGAAGCCCTTACGGCGCTCCCGTCGCCGCCAATCCCTATGGCGCTCCCCCGCCTGGAAACCCCTACGGAGCCCCTCCCCCGGCCTACTAAAAACACTACATCACACTGCTGCGAGAGCGACATCGACTTGACTGCTGCCTGCACGAAGAAGCCTCTCCCTCTCACTCCTACGCCAACCTCCAGCTTTCGTATGTTCGCCCATTTACACGTATGTGTGTGTGATCTTATGTCTATATACCTTTGTTCCATGTGGATGCGTGTCTCCAAGTCTCTCATACCTCCCAAAACCTCCTCTGCCTCGTTTCTCTATATATCTCCTCTCATGTATGTGTGTACCTGCATTCGTATATATGTGTCCCACCGCTCTCTAATCTCGATGCACCCCCAACCATGCAATCGGACCTAGACAGTGCGCGATCGTTGGCATCAGCCCCTGAAACGGGCAAGCCCTATGCTTGCCCCTCCCCTATTTACGTCTCCATCGCGTGTAACAAGTACATCAATACACATATTCTATGTTGAAAGCCTGCAATTTCAGCGCGGGATTGGGAAAGGGTCTCTTTACATTGGATGGAGGGTTTCAGACAAACAGATGTTCCAATGCACGGCGCGGCAGTGGCGTGTCATCGTCCTTACAGGGCGGAAAAGGCAGTTTCAAGTCTCTGTGAAGCGGATTTGAAGAGGACGATGAGTTCTTGAGGCAAGAAGTTCTTGGTGGCGGGGGACTTGGAAGCCTGGAGCGATTCGACCATCGTTTGGACATCCTTCCAGAAGGCATATCCTCTATGTAGGTCCGCTTTCAGTGACGGAATCTTGGAAAATCGCTTTTGGAAGTCAGCAGGTTCCTCCAAAAGGAAGGATGACACGACGACACCGAGTGCGGTGTTGCTCTCTTGGAAGAAGGGAAGCTTGGCGGCGATATGGGGGTACTCGATTGCTCTCGTGATTCTTCCGGCATGAGTAATGGAAACAAGAGACATTTCAACCACGTTTCTGGCAGTGCGATACACAGCTCGCAGGAGAGAGTTGAAGGCCATAAGCTCGCGATCAATGGGCCCAGCCCACTTGTCCGTGAGGTTCATGCTGACAATGGAGAAGACTCTAGAGATGAGAGACAGTTCAGGATCGTGATCGGCTGCCGGAGTCAACTCATGCAATATTTGGCCGTGCATGTGCGAGCTGCGCAGCAGTTCCAAGAAAGCGAATGCCTCCGCTGCATGTTCAGGCGCGACTAGCTTCAGTGCCTTTCCAAGATCGTTGAGAGATCGACCCATGCCGATGTATTGGTAAATTTCGAGAGTCAGAGAGAGAACTGAAGCGAGAAGTTCGTGAGGAAGGACAGGTTGGTTTGCGTGAGGAGCAGGAGCGTTGTAGCTCTTTGGTGCGTGTTCCAGAGCGGATAGAACGAAGGGTATGGTCAAATGTTGCAGATATACGATGTGTGCTTGAGGGTCGTTCGGGGAGATGGTAGAAGGTAGAGGTGCTAGGTTTTGGCGTTTCATCTCCTCTTCAATGTCGGTGTTTGGGACGAATGATCTTGCGCCGCAAGACTTGGAGAATGTTTTGAATGTGGTGTGAGGGATGGGGATGGCGTGGGTGGGTTCGTACCAGCGGTAGGTGGAGATGGATTTGGTCGCGGCAGCGGGCGGCATGGCTTGTGCGAGTAGTGCGATGGACCTGGAGCGCATGTCAATGAGGTCTGAGAGGAGTTTGTGATACTCTGGGGAGTCGACGAGAGGGGTGGTCTCAAGGATGGAGCCCGAGAGGAAGAAGTTGAGAACTTGAGAGGAGATGGTTCCGTTGCTGAGGAGCCAGTAGATGTACTCAGGCATCTTGGTATCGAGAGCAGGAGAGTTGGTGATATTAATTTGAGATTGGAGGTCGCGTTGGAAAGGACGAGTTTCGGCCTTCAAGTCAATGATGAGGTTGAGGCGCACGAAGGCAGCAGAGCGAGAGAAGCTCTGGAACTTGGGGCTATCGATGCCTCCCAACAGCGTTGCAACATCTGGTGTCGATCCGGCTCTCGCGTCCACATACATCCGGAATGAGTGTTGCTGTTGCTGTTGCTGAAGCGCAGAGGGACCACCAGAAGCACCAGAATAAGGAAGCGCCGTGGAAGACTGTCCTTCAAAGCCCGCCAACACGCACGCCTCAAAGAACCTATCGCCTCCCAACCCACTTGCTTTCAAAACAGAAGCATAATCCACATACTTAAAGGTGCATGCGGTCCAATCAAACGACAGAATCACAAAACGAGCGCCATACAAGAACAGCTCCGTGGGGCCATATATCGCATGGATAACAGGGCTATTTCCCCCATTCATCTGAATTGGTAACTCGGGATCCATCCAATGAGCCAACTGGGGCCACTGAGACATGGGAGAGACAAAGGTGGACTCCCCTGCCTCCTGAAGATAGCGCATCGATTGCGGCGCGAAGAAATATGCCAGAGACTTGTCTGAACGGGGAAAGGGTAGTTCACATCATCGCACGCAAACAAGATGCAGTTGTGCAGAACAGGAGGCCATCGTGAGCGAGAGAGTTCACGTGCGCAGGAAATGTGCCAGAGTTGGTCGAAATTTCGCAGAAGTTGATATAAGATTCAGAGAGGGCGTTAGCAGCGCTCGCAGTGGCAGCAAGGGGCAAGTTTAAGAAGAGAAGGAGAGAAAGCAATACGAACCAGTGGCGAGAGAAGCTTGGAAGTTGTTGGAAGCCTCTTCAGCCTTGCCGGCCTGATACAAGTCCCAAGCCGCCTCGCGTCGTTGCGCGCGTTGATCAACGAAGCGTAGAAGATCACTGGTGTGTGTTTTGATGCCTTGGAACACCCACGTCGCTGCAATACGATGAGACCTATATAGGAAAGGCATTGAGTGTCAGTAGGTAGTTGGAGAGCGGGCAGGATGGATGCACAAACTGTAAGCTATTTTATCTTCTCTGAGACTGTCTTGAATGGAACTGTTGGGGTGCGACATGTTGTATAATAGGTGGTATCGTACTTGAAGTGTTCTGCTTCGGCTAGAAGAGAGCGTTTGAGAGTGATGGGGACGCCTCCGGTCGCAATTTGATTCACCTCGTTGCATCTGAGCGTTCTGAGCACATTATGAGCATCAATGCCAATCTTGTGGTTCTCCAAGCTGCTTATGGGTTCGGTCTTGATGAGGTTGTGCTCCGATAGCCATTCTATGGTTCACCAGAGAAAGCACAATCGTGTTAGGGATGTGAACATCGGGTCGCATTTGCATCCTCGGTTTCAGCAGAGTAGTAGAAACTACGGACCTTCGAATCCTCGGATAGTCATAGTGGCACCAGTATATAGCAAATGTGTCAAACAAGCGCAAGTGTGGTATGCGAAGGAGGAGAGAGAAGACTGAGCGAAAGTTGCTCCCGCTTGAGAAGTTAACGTGCCACACTGAAAAGTTCTCTCCGTCACAAATGAATTTGTAGGGGGGGCAAGAGAGGAGGGATATGGCGCAGAGAGAAGAGAGAGTGGCCCAGGCGGCGTGCTGCCCCACCAGAGGAACAAATGTGGAGCCTCTTTGGGGTTTCCAAGGGGGCTGAAACGGGAGTTTCCAGAAATACAAGGTAGGTAAGTTGGAGCGTAGAATGAAGTTACACCAGTTCCCGGGCGTTTGTTTATTAGGAGTCCGGTTGGCTCCTTTACTGAGCAGGCTTGGCACTCTTGGCGAGGAACAACTTGGTGAGGTCTTGGCCTCC
>Ga0307375_10003008_pt1 | contig 16890 bp, 15 predicted proteins | sample TR1MG_FD_202531 | JGI IMG/M metagenome (GOLD analysis project Ga0307375, IMG submission 202531) | Soil microbial communities from Risofladan, Vaasa, Finland - TR-1 | ecosystem: Environmental > Terrestrial > Soil > Coastal area > Acid sulfate soil | place: Finland: Risofladan, Vaasa | collected... | reverse complement strand
CGGAAGTACAGGCATCCGAGGCGAATGAGTCTATACGGACAACCAAACGCGAACTTCGTCAAAACGCACTTTGGCTGGAATATTTCGACCGCGTCAACGCGTTGCTGGACAAGACACAATCGGGAGACGTCCTGTTGCGTGGTCTGGAATCGGTCAAGGAGAACGTGTTCAAGGGCAAGAACCTGGATGATGATGCGATCAGGGATGTTTACAACGAAATCACGTCTAATAATCAGGTGGCGATCGGCCTGTATCTTGAAATAAATACCTTTATTTCCGGCCCGACCTTGCCAACTTATTCGTCGCCGAGCAAGCGGAAAGTGTTTTTGGCGAGTTTAGTGCTGGGTTTGTTTTTATCTGTTTTGCTGGTGTTTGCCCGTATTTGGTGGGATTACAATTGGAAAAAGGTGCAATCAAAGTAATGAAGTGATGTTGTTCATAATGCCAATTCTGGGCGTACTGACCGATCAATTTCAATTTGCAATATTCAAAACAGACTTATGAAAATATTTATGGCAAAAAATCTAGTGAAGAAAATAATTCAACCCACATGTTTTATCCTGGATGTCGACGGTGTAATGACAACCGGTCATTTTTTTTATACGGCCGAAGGCAAAGTGATGAAAATTTTTGGCCCTGATGATAACGATGGTCTATCTTTGCTCAAGCAGTACATAGAGATTCGATTCATTACCGGAGACAAAAAGGGATTGCCTATTTCAAAAAAACGTATTGTTGATGACATGAATTACCCTTTAGATGTCGTAAGCACAATTCGCAGGATTGACTGGATCAGGGAACGATACCCACTCGACAAAGTTATTTATATGGGCGATGGTATTTTCGACCATTACGTCATGAGCGAAGTGGGGTACGCGGTTGCCCCTGCCAATGCAGACAAACTAGCTAAGCAGCATGCGCACTATGTCACAGAACGTTCGGGAGGAGATCGTGCCGTTGCAGAAGCATGTTTGCACATCATGGCAAAATTCTTTACTCCTTTTAATCCGAGTGAGCTGCCAAATGCTCAGGGTAAACTTTCCGGTGAGTGGGCTGTATGATTCATCAAAGACTCGAATCATTCCTGCAAAAGAGGCGATGCACACTATTGGGTGTAGGACCTATGAGCGTAAATTGCGTTGATGCCGCAATTGAGCTGTCAAATGAACACGAAGTGCCAATTCTGTTAATTGCAAGCCGGCGTCAGATCGACTCAGAAGAATTTGGTGGCGGCTACGTTAACAATTGGACTACTGAAAAGTTTGCCAGTTATGTAATAGATCGCGACAAGAAAGGCAAAATACTCTTGGCACGTGATCATGGTGGCCCTTGGCAGAACACAAAAGAGAAGGACGAAAACCTCAGTCTGCGACGTGCAATGGAATCTGCAAAAGCTTCTTATCGCGCTGACCTGGAGGCCGGCTTTCAGGTACTACACATCGATCCCAGCGTTGATATCCATGGGCGACCAGATGTTGACGAGGTTTTGGAACGCATTTTTGAACTATATGAGTTTTGTTGGGGTCAGGCACAGCAATTGCGCCAAGAAGTGATTTTTGAAATTGGCACTGAAGAACAGAGTGGCAGTACCAACAGCCAGGAAGAATTGGATTACACGCTTAATGCGGTTCAGCAGTTCTGCAAAAAATACCACCTTCCGCAGCCGAGCTTTGTGGTTATTCAATGCGGCACTCGTGTAATGGAAACGCGAAATGTCGGTTCATTTGACAGTCCTGTTCGTGTTGCTGAGGAACTCCCGGCTGAAATTCAATTGCCTAAAATGATTGAGATATGCAACCGCTACGGAATTCTCATGAAGGAACATAACACCGACTATCTATCTGATGAGGCACTTCAATGGCATCCACGGCTAGGTATTCATGCAGCAAATGTCGCGCCCGAGTTCGGTGTCACCGAGAGCCGCGCATTGGTAGAGGTTATGGAAAAAAATGATCTGTCTGAACTGTCTGATCGTTTCTTGCAATTGGCTTATGACTCGAACAAATGGAATAAATGGATGCTGCCCAGCACTCAAGCAACTGACCGCGACCGCGCAATCATCGCCGGCCACTATATATTTTCAACGAGTGAGTGCACTGCATTGAAAGAAGAAGCAGGCCGCGCGCTTGCATCCAAGGGCATCGATCTCCAACAGTATCTTCAGCTGCGGGTCAAGCAAAGCATCCTCCGCTACCTCCGCAACTTCCGCTTGGTGAGGTCCGTATGAAGCGCGTAGCCACGATCATCCTCAATCGGAACTTGCCCGATGTTACAAATCGTCTTTACGAGCATCTTGTGCAACACGATAGTGACATGACTGATGTGTTTGTAGTTGAGGCAGGTTCCGATAGCGAGCGCTTATCTAGCCATACCACATGGCATGCTAACTGGCCTGATGCGCTAGCTCACGGCCTGCGCTACTCTCGCGGCATGAACTACGGCCTGAGTCAGCTATGGAAAGAGGGCAAGTTCAGGCAATATGATGCATTTTTATTGTTGACCAATGATACGGAGTTGCAAACTAGCCCCACTGTGGCACCACTGATGGATATATTGGACCAGCACTCGCGTGTGGGAATTCTTTCACCGTGCGCTGCGCGCTGGGGGGAGAGATTGCTGCTTAAGGAGCAATCTACCAAGTACTTTTGGTTCATTCATAACAACGCTTACTTGCTCAGACGTGAGTTCGTGGAATCTATTTTGAATGAATCTCAGCCGGATTTTATGAGTTTTGTTTTTGATGGCACCAATTTCCGAGGCTATGGTTCAGAAACAGAACTGATTGCCAAGGCCTATGCCAACGATTGGGCTGCCGCCATCACCTCTGAGGTGTGGGCGGGGGAAAACGAATCGCACCTCCTCAATCAGGCAGACCTGATCAAGACAGAAGGCTATGAGGATAATCTAAAGCTCTATGTCGAAGAAGGCCGTCGCTGGATGCGAAATAAATATGGATTTAACAGTCGCTGGTCGATGCAGCAATACGTCAAGAGTTTTTACGATCATTTTTTCGAGTTTCATCCTGAATATATCAACTACAAAGTCTAGGCAAATATCATGACAATAATAGAAAAACCTTGGGGCCGTGAAGAAGTTATTGAAATCAACGAAAAATATATGGTTAAGAAATTAACCATGTTCGCGGGGCATCGTTGTAGCTTGCAATATCACAACATCAAGAAGGAAACAATATACGTCCTTTCTGGTGTGCTTAAAATCATTCAAGGAACAAGCCAGGATTCACTGACCGAGAAGCTTTATCGCTCGGGGGAGACCATCACAATTCCTCCCGGTTTGATACACCGGATGGAGGGGGTTGAGGATGCTGTGTATCTTGAAGCCTCGACACCGGAGATGGATGACGTAGTCAGACTGGTTGATGACTATCAACGAGCACCGCAATGAGCTATCGGGTTTGCATTCCGACGGCTGGCACCGGCTCCAGACTGGGTGATCTCACAAAATTTATTAATAAGTCACTGGTCAGCATCGCCAATCGACCGACGCTTTCGCACCTAATTGAGCAGTTCCCCGCAGACACCGAGTTTGTGATTGCGCTTGGACATAAGGGGCATCTCGTTAGAGAATTTCTAGAGCTAGCCTACCCACAGCGCACTTTTTTCTTTGCTGAGGTGCAACCATTTGAAGGCCCTGGCTCAGGCTTGGGACTAAGCCTGCTTGCCTGCAAGCAATACCTTCAGCAGCCTTTTACTTTTATTTCATGCGACACACTGGTAAAAGAGACCATCCCCGCGCCGGATGAAAACTGGATGGCTTACGCCGAAGTGTCTGATCTGCACCCGTACCGCACTCTGGCGCTTGAAGGTGAGCGAGTAACGGCGATATGCGAAAAGGGGGAAGGCAAAGAAGGGTCGCACAAACCCTATATTGGCTTGGCCGGAATCCATGATTACCAGACATTCTGGGAAGCAATGGAGCAGGGTGGGGAAACAGCCATCCAGGCAGGCGAAGCTCATGGACTGCGCGCGTTGCTGCCACAAAATATCAAGTCCCACGGCTTCACTTGGTATGACACCGGAAATCCTGAAGCCTTGGCGCGCGCCAGGGATATCTATCGGGAGCCTGATGCCCCCAACATATTAGAAAAAGCCAACGAGGCTATTTGGTTCGTTGGTGATCAAGTCATCAAGTTTTCTGATGACCAGAAGTTTATTGCCAATCGTGTAAAGCGAGTTCAGGAGCTGCAAGGCTTTGTACCCGATGTAACCGGTGCTCAGCCACACATGTACCGTTACCCGAAGGTGGAGGGCAAGGTGTTGTCCGAGGTGGTAACATTGCCTTTATTTGAGCAATTGCTCGAACACAGCAAGCTGTTCTGGGTGAAGAAAACGCTGAATTCTGAGTTGGCAAAAGACTTTCGCGGTACTTGCATGCGCTTTTACCGCGATAAAACTTTTGAGCGAGTTGATCTGTTTTACAAAAACTTCTCCCGACAAGACGGTACAGAAGTGATCAATGGCGTTGCTATGCCCAAGCTGGATACGCTTTTAAATGGCCTAGATTGGGACTGGCTTGCTGATGGACTAGCGGGACGGTTTCATGGTGACTTCCATTTTGAAAACATTCTCTGGAATGCAGCAGACCGGCATTTTACTTTTCTTGATTGGAGACAGGATTTCGGCGGTGATCTTTCCACGGGAGATATTTACTACGATTTTGCAAAATTGCTTCATGGCTTGATCATCAGTCATGAACTCATTGCCGGAGATTTCTATTCTGTCGATTGGCAAGCAGACGAGATAAATTATGACTTTCACCGCAAACAGATTCTGGTTGAGTGTGAGCGCCGTTTCGGGGATTGGCTGGAAATAGAGGGATATGACAAGAAGAAAGTCCGGGTACTTACCGCTTTGATTTATCTAAATATCGCTGCACTACACCACCATCCTTACAGTTTGCTCCTGTTTGCGTTGGGCAAAACAATGTTAAATAAAGAATTGGAGAATTAAATGCAATTAATAGAAAGAAAAGTTGATGTAGTTACTGGTTCTGCGAATATGGAAGATATGCACTCAATGGCGGACTTCCCAGTTTTTATGGGTTGTGTTGACCATTCAAAAAGTGAAGATCTTGTTGCAGAACTGACCTGGCAGATAAACAGAGACTCGGGTTTTATACAATTAAAAAAACTTATTCCTTTGGATATACTATATCAGGCTCAGCATGCTGGTGCTGTTGGAGGGATATGGATGGAGCATCATCGCAGATTTTCACAATTCCTGCATAAACAGAATCCATCCTCCGTGCTCGAAATCGGAGGTGCGCATGGAATTCTTTCGAAAGAGTATCAGAAGTTCGGGAAAACACCATGGACGATTTTGGAGCCGAATCCATCTCCAATTGATGGTTGTGATGCACGCTTTATCAAGGGATTTTTTGATGATAAATTCTCGTACGATGATGCTTTTGACACGGTAGTACACTCTCACGTATTTGAGCATATCTATGAACCTGATCAATTCATACGCCATTTGTCCGGGTTTATGGACGCGGGCAAACATCTAGTTTTTTCTCTGCCAAATATGCAGGTAATGCTAGAGCGTAAATATACCAACTGTATCAACTTTGAGCATACTATTTTTCTAACGGAACCCTATGTTGAATTTCTCTTGGCAAAGCATGGATTTAAATTGCTGGCAAAAGAATACTTCATGGACAACCACAGCATTTTTTATGCTGCAGTACGCGACCTTTCCGTAAAGCCCATTGCATTACCTCATGGTCTCTACGAGAAGAATAAACAACTCTATAGGGATTATGTAACTTACCACGAAGAATTGATTCAAGATTTGAACAGTAAGACACAAGATGTCACGCAACCCGTTTATCTGTTTGGTGCGCATGTCTTTGCGCAGTATTTGATTGAGTCTGGCTTGGACACTAGCCGGATTGTCAGCCTGCTTGACAATGATCCTAAAAAACAGGGAAAGCGCCTCTACGGCACGAACTTGATGGTGCAGTCACCCAGCGTTTTGCGAAAGGTCAAGAATCCAATCGTTATCCTGAAGGCGGGTGTTTATAACGAGGAAATCAAGGCCGACATTCTCGGCAATATAAATAGTTCAGTCATATTTTTTGAATAGATGAAACTTGGTTTTGTAAAAACTATATGAAAAATTCCGATGAGCTTAATCGTCGATTCGGCATCGCCTCCCAAGTCTATTTTAAACAATTGCCTGACGGCATCGTCGTCGCGGAGATTGATAACGCATTAGCCACTGCGACGATCAGCCTTGATGGTGGGCATGTGATCACATGGTGGCCGAAACACCAATCTTCCCCGGTGCTGTGGGTATCGAAGCTGGCCAAGTTTATTCCAGGGAAAGCCATACGCGGGGGAGTGCCGATTTGCTGGCCTTGGTTTGGCGCACATCCGACTGACACAAAATTACCTGGACACGGTTATGCCCGTATTACTCCTTGGGTGGTGGATTCAGTTCGCACTTTTGCAGGCGGTGCAACGGAAGTTAAATTGACTTTACAGGAGACCGATCTTAGCCGTGCCCACTGGCCTCACTCAGTACATCTCTCGGCAACAATCATAGTTGGGGGCTCGCTCGCAATTGAACTGACAACTACTAACAATAGTGATCATGAAATTACCCTGAGCGAAGGGCTGCATACCTATTTTCAGATTAGTGACATCGCTGACATCCACATACATGGACTGGAAGGCGGCGAATACGTTGATTTAGTTAACGGCAATGAAAGACGTAAGCAGTCAGGCGAGATTACCTTCGACGGTGAGTTGGGCAGAATCTACGTGAATTCTGATTCAACCTGTGTGATTGAAGACCCACGACTGAATCGGCGTATTCGTATTGAAAAATCCGGGAGCCAAAGTACTGCAGTATGGAACCCATGGGCCGAGACCGCGACAAAAATGGACGACCTCGGTGCAAATGGTTGGCGCGATATGGTTTGTGTGGAAAGCGCAAATGCCTTGGAAAATTCCTTAACCCTGGAAGTCGGAGCAAGCCACACAATTGCAACTACCTATTCAGCCGAGAATTTGTCTACGGATTGAGCGAAAAGTTATTTAGGGTATTCGACATGCTTGAGAGCGCGACATCCAGACGGTTGAAATTTGTATTCTTCCGTCCGCATGCAAATATCTGGTTTAAAAACCCCGTCAGAAACATATTAAGGAAACAACTCTTACCTAATAAGTATGCTCCTCTATTTGATTATGCAATCAATTCAGGTGCAGAGGTTTATCTTACAACTGCATTGCTGCGTGGTACTGGCTTAAAGGGCTTTATAAAATCAATATTAGACCCGCTTGAACTTTTGCTTTGGTGTCTCTTAAACAAAATAAGTTTTAGCAAAGTACACTTTATCTTTAGAAAGAATTCACTGCGCGGTAAGGATGTGCTTTTTATGATGCATTACGGAAATTTCACCTATGAAACTAAAGAGGTGGCAGTTCTGGGTAAAAAATTGGCTGAATATTTGTCAGACTTAAAAATTTACAAAGTCGTCCACATGACCCATTATGCTTACAATCCGACTATTGGCGCACATAATCTAAAAATATTGGATCCAGATTTATTGGTTGCTGAAAATAACCTGTCAGCAAACTCAATATTTTTCAATAAATTCTTCGCTGACCTAAATCGCAATTTTTTCCTATTGCCCTATACGCCGGCATCCAAATTTATAAGGAAGGCGCAATTTAGGGATAGGGCGAATAAGATTGTGGTTACCGGTTCGATTACTTTCAAGATGAAGGGGGAGGAATTTCTCGAATTCTATGGGGTAGACGAGCTACAACCCTTAAGACGAACGTTGTTTGAAAATGCCGGGGAATATACGGATGAAATGGAATGCTTGGTATCTGACTTAAATGCCAGCCGAATAGAGTCTCATAAGGCAGATAGGAAAAATTTTATCCAGAAAATTGTAAATAGATTGACATCTAAACATCCGCAGATGAATTATTACAAAAAAGATATTGTTGCAACGTATAACTCATACACCATGTTTGCCGTGCCTGAGGAAATTTGCGATTTACCGGCTATTGGATTTATAGAGGGCATGGCATGTGGCTGTGCATATTTTGGATTAGAAAATCCGATGTATCGGGATATTGGGATGATCCCAAACGTTCATTACGTGCCTTATGATGGAACCGTGTCAGACTTGATGAATAAAGTGCGGCATTATCAAAAAAATATCGGCCAACTAGAACAAATCGCTAATTGCGGCTATGAATTTGCGATTAACCAACTCAATTCTAAAATTGTATATAAAAGTTTTATCGATCAGCTTCAAGTTAACATGAATGCCAGGGCTTAGATAATGTCGAGCTCTCAGGTAAAAAATAGAGATTCGTTTCGCAAATCAGGCATTAAAAATATTGCGATTTCAGGCGTTGTTGCGGTTTTGTCATTTTACTCACTAACACTTATCGCAAAGAAATTTGGTGGTAGTGAGGGGAGTGACGCATATTTTTTCCTTTTTTCGCTCACAACCCTCGCAACAGGCATGTTAAGCAGCATATTTTCGACAGTCTTTCTTCCCGTTTTCGTTGAACTTAAAATCCGCGAGGGTATAACTGAAGCATCTGAGTTCGCAGGATCAATTCTAACCTGGTGTATTCTGATTATTGTTCCTTTAGGAATTGCAGTATATGTAAATTATGAAGGATTCTATTCATTGGTTTCAAAATTCTCTCATGCTCAAATAATTAATGTTAAGTTCGTGCTAATTTATTTCGCACCAATATTTGTGATATCCGTTTTGTCAGAGTTCTTCAGGACAATTGTACTTGCTCTAGGGCATTATACTTTAGCAGCAATTGGCGCTGTGTTTCAGCCGGTCTTCCTAATCTTTTCCTTATTCTTATTATCAAGCCAATTAAAGGAAGAAACCCTTGCATTATCTTTGCTCTTAGCCAAGTTGGCTGTATTGGTTTTTATGTTTGTAGTAGTGATAATCAAAGAAAAGTTAAAAATCCCTTTGCAGATAAAGCGAAATGCCGCAACCTCCAGATTTTTAAAAATATCTGCGCCATACTGGGCGGCAGACTTGATATCTAACCTTGCTTCTTTCTTTTTTAGTTATATGGCTACAGGGCTTGGCGCTGGTATATTAACCTCGATCTCATACGCGCAAAGAGTCTTTACTTTACCAACCACTCTGATCTTCAATCCAATACTAGAAATTGCACGAACAAAATTTTCAGAATCCCAAGCTCGTAAAGACACTGTAACTTTTACAAGGCATTACAATAAATTGCTTCAACTGGTTTTATATTTGACTATACCAATAGCTATCCTATATTTTTTTATTCCCGAAATTATAATTTCATCGTTATTTCAAAGAGGCGCCTTTGGAGAAAAAAGTGTAAATATTGCCGCATCATGTCTTAGAATTTTTGCCTTTTCAATTCCGTTTACCTGTTTATTTATGGTCAATGGACGTGCATGCGAATCCTTTCAACGTCTGGCTTGGCCATCATTTTTTGGTACCTTAGGTAATCTGCTGCTGATTGGCGCTACTTTTATTTTTGTCGAAAAGATGGGCTATCTGGGTATTCCGTATGCTCGAATAACTATGGACTCTTTGTATTTTCTTCCTTTCGGTTTCGTGGCTTTGCACTTGTTTGCCGGAAAACTTGACTTGTCACATTTTTGGAAAGTGGGGATTACGGCACTTGTTGCTTCCCTGTTACCAATTACCGCATATTTTAATTCTGGTCTTAGTATTAGGCTAGAGCCGCTATTTCCATCATTGTGGTTATTAGGAATAATTATTTTCTGTTTTTCTGTGAGCTATGCAACGTTAGTATTGTTGATCGATCATCGAATATATTCTTCTGTAAAGAAACAGTGGAAAACTACATTTTGATACGATGCGCCACTGGTAATAATTTTGCCTCAACCCGCTGGATAATTTATGAAATATTTTTAAATTGGCGCAGTTACACCACTTCTCCTAACGTTGCATAGCTTGTGTGTCTTATTCCTGACATATTAATTAATCTATGAATTTAATACCTATAGCTAAAGTTACCCATGCAGTCGGCAGAAAGATTCGGTCTGATGGGCTGGCTTTGGGCTTGTATTTATTGGCTTCACGGGTGTTGCAGAAGGGTAAATCATTTTTTTATCAGTTGGTATTACATGCACCAGGTATTAATGTAGGCCCAGGGTTTCAGATCATGGGTTCGAGATTTATTAAATTTGGCAACAATATCTCGATATACCGCAACTTGTGGTTGGAGGCCGTCACTGAGTATCAAGGAGAGAATTATTTTCCAGTTATTCAGATTGGAGATCGTGTGCGATTTTCAAATGGGGTGCATATCTCCGCAATAAATAAAATTACGATTGGGAATGACGTCCTACTCGGAAGCCACGTATTTATATCCGATCATAACCACGGCGGATACTCTGGGGACATGCACACTTCACCAACCATACCACCATCTGTTCGCGCTTTGCATTCAGGTGGGGCTGTCATTATCGAAGATAACGTATGGTTCGGTGACAACGTAAATATTGTTGGCCCAGTCAGAATTGGTTTTGGAGCCGTAATATCGGCTAATTCAGTTGTACGCAAGGATGTACCTCCGCAAACCATTGTGGCAGGTGCGCCTGCGCAAATTATCAAGGTATACAATGTTGTCTCAGCAAAATGGGAAAAATATGTCTGATAAACGAAAAATGTTTTCTATTTGCATACCTTCCTACAACCGTGCGAAGTATTTAGCTCCGCTTCTGGATTCCATTTACGTACAAGATTTTGAAGATTTTGAAATCGTCATAAGTGAAGATTTATCAAAGGAGCGTACTGAAATAGCCAAAATCGCAGCACATTACGCGGATAAATATCCAAATACTTTATGTTATTTTGAAAATTCTGAAAATCTTGGATATGACGGCAATATTCGTAATCTTGTGAAATTAGCCACTGGCCGCTTTTGCTTTTTTATGGGAAATGACGATTTGATGTGTGAAGGTGCATTACGTGCTGTAGCAGATGCAATAAACTTAAATAAAAACATTGGCTTTGTTCTTAAGAGTTATGCTTTATTTGAGGGTGATGTAGAAAATATACAGCAAACAATTAAGTACTTTAATCAGCAGGAAGTGATGACTGCTGGTTTTGATGCAATTTCAACCTGTTTCCGCCGCTCTGGGGTTATTTCTGGTTTTGTTATTCACCGTGATGCAGCTCACAGAGCTGCGACTGAGGAGTTCGATGGCACATTATTCTATCAAATGCATATTGTTGGTGATGTACTTTCTACGATGAATGCAATTTTTCTTCCAAATATTCTTGTCTCGTGCCGTATAGGAGAGCTTCCCGAGTTTGGTAACAGCATCAAGGAAAAGGGGAAATATGTGCCTGGAGTCTATACTCCGCAAGCAAGACTTAATATGGTCGGTGGGGCGCTAAAAATCGCAAAAGCACTTGAAGAGCGGAGAGGGATAATTGTTTACCATGCAATAATGCGCGATTATGCTAATTATTTTTTCCCATACATTCGGGATCAATTGACCTTACCATTCCAAGAATTTTTCAAGCTATATAAGTCTTACTTTAATTTGGGTTTTTATCGTTATCCTATGTTTCACATTTACTGTGCCGTTTGCTATTGTTTGGGTGAAAAGCGCTTTGACAAAATGGTTGAGTTGATTCGAAAACATTTAGGGCGCAGCCCACATTTAGGCTTTTCAAAGCCTAAAATTGGAAGCCGTTGACTTGGGTTGATAAAATGTTGCCAACACTTGCTTCTGGTACATCTCCGTTGCACTCCACCAAACCTCTCACCAATTACATGCTCGCGCTGTTCCTGCTCGCGCTTTATTATATGTGGTATCGCTATCCTTTTCAGATGGGCTCATCGGGTACTTCACCGACTTACACTGATACACCCTTCAGTGTGCAGCTCGTAAAGTATTTGCTCTTCTTCGCAATCGTAGGTTCCAATACTTTCTTGGCGCTTTTGGCGCGGGGTTCGTTGCCGCGGTATCCGCTCGGTCAGTGGATGGCTTTCGTTATGGCATCCTACTTAGTCGTTCAGTCCGTTAACCTGGCCTTAATCACCGGTGATCAAATATACATTTTGTGTTTTTTGTTCTTATTCAGCTTGGTTCCTCTGCTGCTGTACCCGCCCTCTTTCGAGTTCAGTATAGTCAGTATTGAGCGTTGCTTACACTGGTTTGTGTACATCACCACTGCGGTCTTCATCACTGAAGTAATCTTATTCATAACGGTTGGCCGACTTCCCTCACTGGCTTTCAAAGGATCATATTCAGTTCGGTTTGGCGGTCTGTGGGACGATCCGAACTCTTTCGCTGTATTTCTGTCGTTTATACTCCCCTTTATTTTCTTCACCAACTTTTCGCGCCCCAAGAAAGTTTTACTATTAGCAATTAACCTTGTATCGCTTCTGGCTACACAATCATTAACGGGCATATTTGCATTTGTAGTGAGTATACTGATAGTGATTTTCTGTTTGTTCCTCAAACCAGTTGCTATTCATCAAGCACGTCATATTTGGCAGTTTTACCTATCGTTAGTACTTGCAATTATCGTTGCGTTTTTGCTACTAATGTATCTGGAACTTAATCACGATCTTATCAGCATTGCAACCGAATATTGGGCAGAGAAAGCGGGTAGCGTGGGGGGTCACATGCTGAGCTTGAACGCACTGATGAATGCTGGATTATCTACTTTTTTAGGGCTGGCACCCACAGAGTTTTGGTGGGGTGAAAGTGGGTATATAGGCATACTACTCAACTTTGGCGTTGTGGCACTAGTGGTCTTTTTTTTGATCTTTGTGGCGGTTTTCGGTAAGGCAATCAAGGTACTTCGTGGTAATCACAACAAGCCTGGGATAGCAGTTTTTTATGGTATTGTATTTTTCCTTGTTGATTATGGTGTTGCAATGTTCAACTTGCCGTTAGTTAGGGTCTTCCCGATAAACTTGCTTTTTATCTTGTTTGCCATGCTGGTGTGGCAAACAAGCCGGATCTCAGAATGGAGAGGCGTAAACTTCAGGTTAGATAATAAAATGGGGTTGAATTTTTTGGCACATTAAAAGTGGTGTTTGGAGAGTTAACGGCTTATGTGTAATTGAGGCAAGTGGTTTCTTATCGATTGTGGACAATTGGTTGAGTAATGATTATTTTTGATTCTCGCTGGATTGGCGAGCATGGTATTGGTCGTTTTGCGCATGTACTAGAACAGCGTCTTCGTCTGCAACCATTACAAATAGGTGGTTTGCCAACCTCTCCTTTCGATCCGCTGCGCTTGTTTTTTGTGTTGTTGTTTAGGACACCCAAAAATGCTTGTGTATTTAGTCCAGGTTATAACGCTCCGTTGTTTGCACTTCGCCCTTATGTTTTTACCATCCACGATTTAAATCATATCGATCGTCCAGAAAACAGCAGCTTCACAAAAAGATTGTATTACCGCCTGATTATGAGGCGTGCTGCACGAAATGCTTTTCGAGTGCTGACGGTTTCCAGATTTTCACATCAGCGGATAGTTGACTGGGCGGGCATTAATGCTCAGCGTGTGGTTATTGTGGGCAACGGTGTAGACTCTTGTTATCACCCGGGTGTGCCGCCATACGCACCGGGGTTTAACTATTTGTTATGCGTGAGTAATCGTAAGAAGCACAAGAACGAATTTAGAGTAGTGGAGTCTTTTGCACAAGCGGTTATCAATCCTGATATTCGATTGATTTTTACCGGCCAGGCGAACGAAACATTACTTAAACTTTGCCGGCACTTTGGTGTAGGAAATCGCGTGGTATTCATCGGAAGAGTGCCAGAAGAAGATATGCCCGGTTTATATCGAGGAGCGCGAGCACTCGTTTTTCCATCGTTGTATGAAGGGTTTGGTTTGCCAGTAATTGAATCTATGGCTTGTGGTACGCCGGTAATAACCTCCAACACGACATCATTGCCAGAAGTGGCTGGTGATGCCGCCTTATTAGTCGATCCACTTTCTGTAATGGAAATATCGGCAGCCATTGAGCAGATATGTAAGGATGAAATTTTGCGTGAAACATTACAAAACAAGGGGTTCCTGCAGGCAGCCCGATTTAGCTGGGATAATGTTTCGATCAAAATTAAATCAGTGCTTGCTGAATTAGAAAGTTCAAGTGGGATATGATTGATCGCTCTTTGATATACGTTCTCCACCACATAGCCAGTTTTCTTCGGCGAGCGGGTGACTCATCGAGCATTGTCGACTTGGGGGATGGGCAAGGTACTGATCTGGCAATTGCTCCAGTTGTGCATCCACAGGCGAATCTAATTGCAGTTGAAAACTGGCCCCCTTATGTCGATACTTTATCGGCGAAGGGAATAGCAGTCGAGTCGTTAAATATCGAGCGAGATCAATTGCCCTTCGCTGATGAGTCGGTTGATGTAATCATTGCGAATCAGGTTTTGGAACACTGTAAAGAAGTCTTCTGGATTTTTTCAGAAGTGAGCCGTACCTTAAAGACTGGAGGCTGCTTCATCGTGGGAGTGCCCAACCTTGCAGCATTGCATAATCGCCTTCTACTTGCTATGGGTCGGCAACCTTCACCTATAAAGACGGCTTCAGCACATGTCAGGGGCTATACGCGACAGGATGTGGAGCATTTTGTTGCCAGTTGTTTTCCGGGGGGGTATCGTGTGGACGCATTCGGAGGCAGCAATTTTTACCCATTCCCTCCGTTCTTGGCAAAGCCATTGGCTACTATATTTCCAAATTTTGCTTGGGGCATTTTCTTGCTGCTGCGAAAAGTTGGGCCATATAACGGAGAGTTTCTCAAATTTCCTGTCGAGCAAGGTTTAGAAACAAATTTCTGGCTTGGTGAAAAGACCTAACTTGCCTATTTCAATTAAATCTGAAAAGCCGATGCGTGTTGCTATCGTCCATTACTGGCTGGTCAACATGCGAGGAGGAGAAAATGTTGTTGAAGCCTTGTGCGAGATGTTTCCGCAGGCCGAGATATTCACTCATGTATATGTTCCGGAGGCTGTTTCCGAGACTATACGGAAGCATAAAGTTCATACTACTTTTATTCAGCGCTTGCCGATAGCCTCCAAGTTATACCAAACCTATTTGCCTCTCATGCCGCTTGCTTTGCAGCAGCTAGATTTAAGGGACTTTGATCTAGTAATTAGTAGTGAGTCGGGTCCCGCCAAAGGGGTCGTCGCTGCCCCTGATGCACGGCATATTTGTTATTGTCACAGTCCAATGCGCTATGTTTGGGATATGTATCCTGATTATTTGGCTAGTGCAGGACGGTTCAAGCGTTTACTCATGCCGCCGTTGATTCATTATCTACGGATGTGGGATTACTCTACTGCAGGCGGGGTTGATCAGTTTGTGGCGAACTCTCGATATGTTGCAAGCCGCATACAACGATATTACAGGCGAGACGCTAAAGTAATTGCACCACCTGTTAACACTCATGAATTCCATCCTGTAAATAAATTGGGTGATTTTTATCTTATGTTCGGGCAGCTGGTATCTTATAAGCGTCCCGATTTGGCAGTAGATGCTTTCAATGAGAGTGGTCGCAAATTGATTGTGATTGGCGAGGGTGACATGGCTGATTCGCTAAGAAAACTGGCCGGTGAAAATATCACATTCTTGGGAAGACAACCTTCTGAAGTAGTGCGTGAACATCTAGCTAAATGCAAAGCATTGGTATTCCCAGGATTGGAAGATTTTGGAATTGTACCGGTAGAGGCTATGGCTTCAGGGCGACCAGTTATTGCATATGGTCGGGGTGGGGTTCTGGATTCAGTGGTTGATGGTGAAACTGGCCTTTTCTTTTATCAGCAAAGTATTGCGGCGCTGAATGATGTAATTGATCGTTTTGAGCGTGAGCCTGATAAGTTTGACCCAGTTAAAATTGTTGCGCATGCGAGCAATTATAGTAAGGCACGTTTCAAAAAGGATTTTATGGTATTGGTTGATGAGGTATTGGATGCACGCAATTAGTGCAAAGGTAAGCCACAACAATTGTGTGCTTATTGGATATGTTGAGTATATGAGTTAGTAGACAGCGCATCTCTTATGAATATTTATTCAATCTTCTTCAAAGACAGTATCATTGAATAACGTTCATATTGGTCAGAACGCTATTAATATAGTTGTACACAATTCAGTTTGCCAGTAAGCCTTCTTGGCAGTGTTTAGCGAAAATCAGTGAAACCCAAAGTAGTGTGAACTCATGTCTGAGTTTGAAAGGAATGTATTTTGATTGGCCAACATTTGTCTTTAAAGAAACACTCCAGTGTGCAGAATGCATTTCTGCATTCCCTCGATTGGGTGGGAATTATCTTTGCTGCATGGATTTCACACCGCTTATACCTCGGTGGTTGGGCTTTGCCGGCTTCATACACAAGCGTGGTTGGAGTAGTGGTGTTGTTGGCCGCGTTGCTGTTTCCTCGCTTCGATCTTTATAAGGTATGGCGCAGCGCATCAATTTTCGCTGAAGTAAAGGCAATTTCTATTGCCTGGGTATTGGTATTATTTCTGTTGTTTGCTTTTGTATTTACCACACAATCTGGAATTAAGTTCTCCCGGGGTTGGATTGGCATCTGGGCAACATTGGGTTGGGTTATTCTGGTCATTGACCGAATTATATTGCGTGCGGGTTTGCGCTGGTTGCGCAGTCATGGTTTTAACCAGCGGCACGTCGTGATTGTGGGGTCGAATAATCTTGGTGGAGAAGTGGTCAGGCGTTTGGTGAGCAGCCCATGGATGGGCTTGCAGGTTGCGATCTTCTTCTGCACCGAAGCGCATATTCCTCAAATGAAAGCTTACCGTGTACCAGTCGTTGTGGGTACTGCGAATGTCGCTGAGTATGTGGTGAGTAAAGGGATCGACCAAGTGTGGATT
>Ga0307375_10003007_pt1 | contig 16897 bp, 20 predicted proteins | sample TR1MG_FD_202531 | JGI IMG/M metagenome (GOLD analysis project Ga0307375, IMG submission 202531) | Soil microbial communities from Risofladan, Vaasa, Finland - TR-1 | ecosystem: Environmental > Terrestrial > Soil > Coastal area > Acid sulfate soil | place: Finland: Risofladan, Vaasa | collected... | reverse complement strand
TTTCTGAAGTTCTGGTCACCGTAGTTGAACTGGATGACATCCACATGCGCTAGCTCCAACTGCATCTGGAAGCTCTTGCAGAACCATTCCCCAAAGTTTTGGAGGGTCGGGTCCACATCGATCACCACAACCTTCTCATTTGTCAACGAGAGGCTGTATGCATACCCTCCAACATTCAGGATCAGGTACTCCTCGCTCTGGTTCACAATATCTTTGTTCCAGACGATGTCGGCGCCATCAACGAAATCGAATGCCTGCTTGATTCCCTTCATGCCGACCTGGCATGACTGGCAGGTCTCAAGATATTTAGGCCCGTTGGTCACAATGATCTCAAGAAGGTGCTGGCCGATATCACCAGGACGAACCAAATCAACTGTGCCCTTGTGGATCTTCATTCCGCCACCTTCATGGTCTTGAAATCTGTCTCGTACCAGCCGGTCCCGTTCAGCTTGAAGGAGCTTCGACTGATCTGCTGTTCGGCAATCTTGCCGCAGCCACAGATGATTTTGATGGTGTCCATCGGGACCAGCCTTTCGATCAGGTTCCCACACTCGCATTTGAATTCATACAGTGGCATATCAATCCTTCAGGATGGCCTTTTCGATTTCGATGAGTTCAACGCGCGTGTTGGCGGTGTCCTTGTCCCAACGCAGCGACGTGACGCGCGGCAGGAACAACGACTCGGTGCCGTCCTTGCGCGACTTGTCGGTGATGCGTTCGTTGTACAGAATGGTCACGACCTTCGGCATCTCCACGAGCAGTTCGTCGCGAACCTTTTCGTCCATGTCCTTGAAGATGCCGACCTTTGTCTTGACCAGGCCGTCCGCTGTTTCCACGAACAGGGCCCCGACGCGAGACTTGTTCTTGCCGGTGCCGTACTCGAAACCCGTGACCTTGAACTCGCCCTCCACTTCGGCCTTGAACTTGCAGAGGTCCTTGGAACGCTTCGGGACCCACTTGCCGTTCAGGTTCTTCACGATGGTGCCTTCCAGGCCACGACGGCGAACCGACTTGAAGTGTTGCAGGGCCTCGGCTTCATTCTCGACCATCTTGGTCTCGATGAGCATGATACGCGAGGCAAGCCGATGCGCCAGCTGACGCTCCAGGGCCACGTAACGCTCCACATACCCGTGCTGACCGGCAGGATCGTTGATGTCCCAGACCAGGAAGCGGATCTTCTCGGCCTCGTTGATGCTGATCGTGCCCTTGATGGCCTTGTTCAGGATACCGTTCGAGGTCTTGCGGTCCAGCGGCTTGTCGCCATCATAGCAGATGAGCTCGCCGTCCAGCGTGGCAGTCTGCCCGCGCGTGAGACGCAGCCCCGAGGTGTTGAAGAAATCATGCGTCTCGATCGGCTTGCCTTGACGTGACATGAGCGACACGATACCGCGCTCGGCGTCCACGAACATGGCGGCGCGAATCCCATCAGCCTTCAGCTGCGACAGAGCCGGATACACGATCTTGGAAGGGTCAGTATCCGCAAGCAGGAAGTCGAACGTGGGAATCAGGTTCGGCCAGACACGGTTCGGAAGCGTCGTTCCGGCCCCGCAACGCAGATCACGATCCAGGATACGCAGCAGCACCGTGGCGTCCGCCGGATACATCAGGTTCAGGATATGGGTCAGACGCGCCTTGGCGGCGTTGCCGGTCACCTGACGTGTCGAGAACTCGTTCACGAGAACATCGAGCGCCTCGGACATTGTCATCTGGCACATAGCGTGCTGCACACTCGGCTCACCGGTCGTGATGTAGTAGTTGATGCTCGGATCATACGCCATGCGGAAGACGCGCTTCAGGAGCTTGTTGTCTTCGTTGTGCGTCAGGATGGCCTGCTTCTCCAGAATGCTGGAGGTGGCAGCGATTTCGTTCAGGGTGTGTAGGACGTGGTATTTCATAATGACCTCATGATGTAGTGTAATTATAGCATGCCGACACCAGCATGTCAAGCATTCTTTTAGACTGGCCCCACGGTCCTGTATTCGATCTTGCAGCCTTTGATCTTGGCGATCTTGATGCAGAGATCCATGGCCTGGGTGATACCATAGTCGATGTAGACTGCCAGCACGTCAGCGTGCCTGATCCACGACATCATACTCTGCAGCCCGATGTCCTTCTCGATGCGAACGTGGATGTTCAAGGTATCGTAAAAGAACAAGGACGTTGAAATAGGCGCCTCGTGACGCTTGATGGAATCCTGTGAGGCTCGTACCGCATACCGATTCATCTTGTTCGCGAGCTGTGGATCTTCCATCTGGAATGGGCTCAAGATCAAGGCACACCTGCGCGCCGAGAACTGAACATTCAAGACGTCTTCCACTTCCTTGTTCAAGATATGAGATCTCGAAACCTGGTCACCTGTGGGTATCGCATCAGCCGGAACCACACCATGACGCTGGACCTCGCCCGAGGCTTGGCCTGTCTGGAATGCGTCCCTGATTTTGCTGAATGCGATGCCCACGTATTATGCGCCCTTTTCGGTTACCTTCAGGATGAGCCAGTCGGGATTGAAGCGTGCCGACACCATCACAGTCTCCTTCGACTTGACTGCCGCGAAGGCCTTGTTGAGCTCCGCGACACCGATATTGGTGTTCGGGAAGAACTCCTCGGGCTTGCGGATCGTTTTGCTGAACGACTTGGACAGGTCCACATTCTTGAGCGTGGTGCCTGCGTACATGAAGCCAGATGCCGTGGAGGTCACGAACACGATGAGTCGACGATATTTAGCATCGAAGACGTACATTTTCTTTCGCTCAAGCGTGTCGATTGGATCCACAGACTTGAGACCCAAGATAGCGCCGTTCGGGAGCGTGATCTCAAGGCGTCGAAGGAACTTGACATCCTTGATCATCTTGGCCGGGTTGGCCTTGCTGGGCTTCACGACAGCCTTGTTGCCCTGTTTGATCTTGGTGATCTTCTCGAGGGTGGCCTTGTAGAACTTCTTGAGGTTCGAGGCGTCGTTCCCCGTGAAATACTCGGGAGCCTCGGTGACTTCCAAGAGCCCTCGCTCGCACTGCTCCTTGATATCACGATGAGACTCGGAAGCGATGAAGTTGACCGTGGCCACCACACCGTTCAGGAGCAGCTCGTCCAGCGCCATCTCGAACGCTTCACGAGAGCGTGTGTTCTTGGGAGCCTGGATGGGTTTCGGGGCAGCCTCAGGATCCTTCACAGCATGACCCTTTGGCTTCAGGCCCGAGAAGTATGCGCGGATGCGCTCCTTCATCTCGGGCGGGTGTTCGTAGCCTCGCTCCGAGAGCCGGCACAAGGCACCATATGAATCAAATGCGTTCATGGGTGCCAGGTTGGCGATCTTGACCAATTCGGGGTGATGCTTGTGCAGGTACGTCATGGACCAGGCGCGAAGGTTATCGGGCTTGGCATAGCACGAATAGTGGTTCAGAGCCTTGATCAGGTCGACCTTGGAATAGATCAGGCCCGAATGCTTCGGCTCGATGAACTTGCCGGTGGCGGCTTCGATGATGTCAGACTTCAAAAGATGTTACTCCTTGCAGCGATGCTAACGATTTTCAAGGCGGCGAAGATTTCGACTTCTTGTACAGTCGCCCTACGATGTGTGGAAGTGAGACCCGATCCATGGCCAGTGTCGTACCAATCTTCCCAAAATCCTTCACTGTTGATGTACCAGTCAGGGTTAATTCCATACTTCTGCTTGAGTGCGACGGACAGCTGGTCGATGACATCGCATGGATCGACGTCGATCTCAACATTCTTGCTGATACGCTCTATACCTTTCACTCTCATGATATATGTCCTGTTGGTTGACCTACACGAACAGTATAGCACCTAAACCAGGAATTGTCAAGCATTATTTTTCCTTACAAATCAACCAAAAAGAAGCCCGCGCAAGGCGGGCTCGTTTCATGCAAGACGTGTGAATTGTCGTCGCTCAGGACGATACCAAGTAGTGCAGATATGACTCCGGTTCAAGGAAGGCGGCGATGATATAATTCATACGAACTACCGGCGTTGGGTTGAGGTAGACACGTATTATAGACTACCGCCACTTAACCCGAGCTGAATACCTTAGGCTGGACCAACAACAATCTTCCCACATGGGTGAACGTTCTAGGATGGCCCGTCGAGGGCTTTCTTTTCACCTCGACGGGCTTGGTACTACGGGGTTCCGGTTGCTTTCGAGGTTTCATTTGACGGGACAGACGCCTCCAGCACATTCCGCGTCACCCTCGAACTCGGCAGCCGCAACATGACTGATGAGTCGAGATGCCGCCACTCGCTCGTCGAAGTCCTCATGTGAGATCTCTTCGTACGGAGCCTGGTCGAAACCATGTCCCGAATGGAGCAGGAACGAAAGCGTCTTGAAGCCCTTGTTGTAGTTCTTCTTCAAGAAATCCTTTACGGTATCGAGCTCCTCCAGCTTGTAGTAGACCGTGCAGGAGACCATGTTGTCGGACCACTCAGTCTGTAGACGGTTCACATAACTCAGCTGATCCAGAGCCGTGAGCCCATCTGCCATCACGGTGCCTTCAGGATACGAGAACGGGAACTCCACCACCACAGTCGAACGGTCAACCGACTTGTCAAAATTGCGAAGGAACTCGACCGGGTATCCATGATCCTTGCAGACCTGCACCAACGGGTTGTCGGCAGCGATACGAATGCGTCGAATCATGTGACGGGCATATCCAGGATGGACGCCAGGAGTCACACCCGGAAGCAGACTCAACGTGCCTGACGGCTTCACGGTCGTGAGCTTGATCGAGACAGGCCAACCGTTCTTCTTGGAGTACTCTTTGTCGAACTGACGAAGGGCGGTGTAGGTCTCCGAGAGCCAGGAACGCTGCTCTTCCGTGGCCTGCAGGTAGCCCGTGATGCCAATGCCCATGCGCATATTGCGGTGCACAACTTCCTCAGTTTCCTTGGCATGGCACGGCAGGCGGAGGGAATGCTTGTTGATGCGATACAGCAGCGTCGCGACATCAAGCAGCTCTTCCTTGGACTCAACATTCGAGAGGATGATCTCGGCCAGGCAGCATGTCTCATACTTCTCGAGCGACTGTTCCGCGCAAGGGTTGCACGACACAACCTTCTTGTCCTTGTACTGGGTCTCGCCCAGGCGCCCGCATGACTGGATCAGCTTGAGGTTGATAAGACCGTACGGCTCGGAGTCGCCGTTGTAGGTGTCCCAAAACTCTTTCGGGAGATGGTTGATGTTGTTGCAGACCACCGAGTTGTTGGACATGGCGCGCCAGGCAGGGATGTCGCCCGTGGCCCAGTTCTTGGCGGCCAGGTACTGCATGTCATCCGAGTCACCGATCGCGATTTGTGCCGAGCGGCGAACATTGCCTGCCACCACGACCTTCCCGAGGATGTTCATGATATCGAGACAGTCGATGGGTCGAAGCTGCGTTCCAGCGCGGGCGGAAATGACGCGAGAGATTTCCATGATTCCCCATACCAGATCTTCCGGGCCCGACGCGGTGCCGCCGAAGCCTTTGATCCTGGCACCCTTGCCACGAATCAGCTGTGTGCTGAAAGAGAAGCCCGGCTTGTAGTCCGACTCAAAGAAGGCGCTCTCGAGAACATGATGCAGAAGCATGACCCAGCCTTCCCGGGTATCAGGCACCACGAAGTCGGCGTCCTTTTCGTCCTTGCGGACCGGAGCCTTGAACGACTCAAGTACGGGCGGCAGCTTGTAGACGTACTCACGCTGGATGTTGTAGCCAACACCCGATCCAAGCATCAGGAAGTCGAAAGCCCATGTGAACGGGCGAACCGGGTGATCCACCACGGTGGCCGCGCAGTTTTGGAGAGAAGGGAGACCCAGCTTGTTGACCGTCGCGGTTCCCAACTGCCACAGGAAACGACCAGCCACGGAACCTTTCAAGCCCAGGAAGTAGTCGCGCAGGCGGGCGACTTCCATGTCGGTGAAACCACAACCAAGCTGGTTCTGGGCAGCATCGATGACGCGTTGAATGGTATCTGGAAACTCTTCTGTCTCCCCAGTCTCTTCATCTTTGACTCGGGCGTAGGTCCGTTTGTACGTGAGATATCCAACGGTGGACCAGGGTGTCTCGACAGGGCGATTTTCCATAAAACCTCATTTGTTGAAGGGGCGGATATTTACGAGAAGTCAGACACGTTCCATGTGAAGCTCGCCATCATGCGAGGACACGATATCCCACCCGGTGAGCTTCTTGATGCCGTGAGCTCGGATGGCAGTCCAATTGACGGCACTGAGCTTGATTTCACGAACATCGAGCTGATCAGCCATCTGGGTGGCGACCGTGAGCGTGTAGTTCTGGATCGATTGATCGTCCAGTTGTGCAACCGAGGGGTCTTTGTACAGGAATGGACTCACGGTGTGTGAGTTTGAATACTGTATCGAAATCTCACCATCAAAGGTCAGGAAGACCGCATAGAATCCATCACGACGCTCGAAGAGTGTGTACCAGGAGCCATGGGCGCAGCCGGTGGTTCGAGAAATGAAGTCGGTGCCGAAGTCGTAACTGCCTGTCTCATCGCGTCCCATGAAACTGTTGAAGCCGATGGTGTCAGTAGTCATATTCAGTACCTAGAAAGGGTGACGGTTCAGTTCTTTGATAAGGTCGAACCGTCAAGATCCTCAGCCGTGCTTACGCGTTAGCGCGCAGGGCGTATGTGCTATCGTTTGCAGATAGTTGATTTTGATCTGTTTAACGTCAGCTCTTGACGCGTTGTCCACTCGTCTATTCAGCCCCACGTCGAAACCTGGGCAGCCCCATCAAAAGCATTTCGCCGCGCCGTCAAAGGGCCTGTCTCGGCTTCGCAGTACCTTTCGAGGGGAACCGCTGACCGTCTAGCGTTGCTGCAGCAGCACGAAATGCTTTTGGTGGAGCTGGCGGGAATCGAACCCGCGTCCGCACGACCTTTTGAGTCGCTTCATACAACGATACTTACACTACAGGGCCGGTGTTAGCAGCTGGTATACAACCTTTTTGCCCTTACTCAACCGGCGACCCAGGAAATACCCGATGGGGGTTCCACCGATCATTCCGAAAAACAAACCGAACAAGAAGTGACTCATGATGGGCTCCATGCCTGACGGTGAGGTGTAATATTTAGGTCACCACTTCCCAACCGGACACGTGGACTTCTCGAACTTTACCTTCGCGTCCATGAAACAACCACAATGTTTGCAGGCGCGCAGCATGGACAGGTCAGGGCAGGCGTTGCAGATATTGAGTCGCCGAGAGGCCTCCTCCAAGGAGGCACGATCCACTGTGCCCTTGAAGATGTCCTTGGTGAGGTCCATGAGACCATACGACTTGGTCATTTGGCGTCTCGATTGCGCCGGCGCTTGGGAGTTTTCAGGCTCACGACCTCGAGCGACAGCGATGCAACACGCTCAAACAATGCATCGTTCACTCGGGCGCCATGTGCCATCTCCTTGGCATGTTCGTGTCGCAGTCTTTTCATTTCGAGCTCGGCTGCCATGCGTATGGTGTCGGCGCGATAGTCACCATAAGATTGGGCGCTTGCCATTAGCTCCTCAACTTCCTTTTGATGCTCCTCCTTCAGGGCCTTGACACGAGCTTTACAGGTGTTGAGCTCCGAAAGAAGACAATTCGCATTGTCGCGCAATGTGTTCACTTCCGCGCCAGCCTCTATACATAAGGAGATGTTTTTTGTCATATCCTTCTCGGGCGACTGTGCCAGATTCTTCCAGTAGACCTTATCAGCCTCCATATTGTCCAGGATCATCACAAGGTTGTTGCGTGTGACCTCGAGAGAGTGACCAGATTTCTTGCTCTTCCATTTCATGGGCTTCCGGAAGATATAGAGAAGATGTATCTGGATCGCCGCCGAGATAATCAGAAACACAATCGTAATCATTTTTGGTATCCACCATAGGTTCAAGTTTGTGTTGCATGGGCCATCTCCGCGCGCATCCACGATTCATTATCAAGAAGCAGTTTGCCGATCTTGTAGCAGGCCTGGTTTCGATACACCTGCACAGGACCCGCGGCGGGGTCGGTCGCGCAGCATGTTGCCTTCCATTCCATGATCACTTCATCACGATTCTCCAGAAGCAGGGTCAAGAGCTGTAGCAGGATGTTCTGCTTTCTTGAATCCATAGTATAGCACCTCTTGGATCAGATGTCAAGCATCCATGTCCAAGAATTTGTGGGCCTGCTGGATCAGCTGGCTCAAGCGTGAGAAGTTGCTGATCCGGGTCCCGAGCTTGACGACCTTCATCTCGAGTTCACTGAGCTCGTTGAGGAGATCAGCCACTTTCGGGGAGAGGGATCGGTTTTGGGTCTGGAGGAGCGTGTCAACCTTGCTGATCGCTGCCGAGAGTACTTGTGATGTCATGATGCTTAGTCCTTGACCAGGAGGCCAGCCCCCGAGAGTGTTTTGTCGACCACGAAGCGGGCACGCTCGCTTCCGTTCGGTTTCTTGAAGAAGAATGGAATGCCTTTGCTGTCGATCTGGTTGGTGAAGATCTGACCCGCGTCACGCCGCCTGATGCGCAAGTAGAACTTTCCGATGTGCTGCGCATAGAGACGGGTGCCGTACATCTTGGAGTCTGTGATCATGAGGACGTTTTTCTTCAGGATGTGTGTTGGCTCGGCGGTGCCCACAAACATGTAGTGGACGGGCCCTCCCATCTTGACGGTCCCACGAAGGGCCTTCTCCACAAACACTCGATTCGAGAACTCAATGAAGATGTCGGCCAGCTTCTTGTTGGATCCGATCTCAAAACGCTTGTCATTCAGGGCCATTTGCAAGGCCTTGTTTGTGATCTTGACGATATAGTTTGGGTCAATCTCATACAGGGCCTCAAGTCCACCACCCAGCAAACTCGGCGCCTTGTTCATCTTCATGGAGACGCCAAGCTCCTTGCCAGAGGATAAGGTAAGGATCATGTCGGCATACTTCTCCTTCTTGAAGAAGTTCAGGCCGTCATTTTTCCGCGCCTTCACGACCTGTGTGACACGAACGGTTCCGCAGGCCAAAGTGATTGGCCCTCCGTTGTTGGCAGCCACGGCATCGTTGATCGCCATGATGACCGAACGCTCCTGCCTCTCCTGTACCCTTTCGCCCGACTCCGAGGTACGCAAGACGGTGGTGGGCTTTGAGATATACTTTATCAAAGTCCAGCCCGTGATCCCGTTGATCAGGACCTTGGCCATTTTCTTGGTACCCATGTCGTGCAGGTGGGTATCAAGGATCTGTATCGACTCGTTCTTCGCGAAACGGTATGAAGGTGTCAGACCATCCGGGCCCATCAGTTCGCCCGCCATCTCGGCACGCAACGGGTTCTTCAACCACGCGTCGTTTCCTTCGATGTAGAACTCCCATGACGTCTGTGTGGAGTTCGTCTTCCTTCGGTCGAGACCAGCCATCTTGTATCCTTCCGGTAGTATAGTATTTAAGACGTACTGGAGATGAGTATCAGGTGGGGATTTGGAGCCACGCCTTCGGCTGTGACACCGAAGGAATGTATCAGTACGGGAACCCGTCGACACGCTGCGCAGATAAGAGTGCTTATGTGATGCTGGATGTGGTCATCGGACGACACCCCATGCTCCTAATTCGGTCTTTCGAATGACGCCACGCTCTAGATCGGTCTGTGCCCGAGGGAGAGCGACACCTGTTGCCGGCGAGGCAGAGCAGGTCTGTCTTTCGAGGTAGGCTTCCGCCCACCCTTCTTTGTTACTCGAAGGTGACTCTACAGGTTCTACTCACGTCGAATACCACGAGTGAACGACGATTAGCCCTGGCTGATTGTAGTCGAGCAACGACAGGCGGCACCGAGGCTACGTTCCTGTCTCACATTCAGCAATTATAAAGGACCTGACACAGAATGTCAAGCCCTTTTTTATATCTCACCAAAGATTGGATTTACGAGCTAGGGAACACTGAGTATTTGCGCCCGGTGTCGCCATTCTTCTCGTCTTCAGCCTGGTGTTTTTGCCTTCATGAAAACAGTGTGAGTGGGGCCACCACCATCTTCATTGTGAAGCCTTCTCGAGATCAGCGCGCTTGCAAGTATGCACCTCGTCGTCGGCAGTCTTGACGCGGGCTTCGTCGTCATGGAGTTCAACGACGGTGCCAGACTTGGTCTCGCCGTCCATCTCGAAACGAACCTTGTCGCCTTCCTCGATTTCCTTGTTCTCCGATTCCATGAGACGGATTCGAGACGGGCTCTTTCCGAGCAAGCGGGCGTATGATTTTGGATCCATGGTAGTGTTCCTATGCGTAGAGTTTGATGAGACGTTCCCACGAATTCACACCGCCAGCCTTGGCTGAGGCACGAATGTTCAGGGAGCGAACGAGCTTTCGGATGTTCAGGTCCGCCTTGTTGCCCAAATCGATCAGGACAATCACTTCCTCGCGTTCCGAGTCATCCAACGTATTGCCGTCCTCGAGAGGAATCCTGTCCACGATCTTGCGCATGAACTCGATGACTTCCTGGTCGGTCGGGTCAATCGAGATCATCAGGGCGCGAGTACGAAGAGCGCGATCTGGATCCAGCTTGTCGGTCGAAAGGTTGGAGATGAAGATGATGCGACCCGTGAATTCGTAGCTGGTCGGGAGGAAACCCTGATCGATCTGCTCGGGTGTGATCACGCTTGGATCAATCAGGTTCTTGGATGTCTTGGCCCAGGCCAGCTTGCGCACCTTCTTGGTATCGGTGGCAGCCTTGATCAGGTTGCGTCCGTCCTGGTCCGAAAGAGCGCCGTCAGCGTCATCGAACATGACCGTGCTGTCCTTGTACTGGAACAGCAGTCGATAGATACCCGCCGGGGATGCCGAACCGGTCTGCTTGAAGTAGCCATCACCGTCTCGAAGGCCCAGCTCGTTCAGCGTGGTTTCGACCGTGTGAGTCTTGCCGACGCCGCCTCGTCCAGCGATGAAAAGTGCGTTCGAGGCACCCTTCACGGTCAGGGCGATCAGCGACTTCAGGTCATCAAGCTGGTCTTCATACGCAATCTTCTCAATATCTGATCCATCCGGTACCCCAGCCGGGACCTGGGTGTTGACCGTGTCATTACTCCCGCCTTTCTTGATGACAACCTTGACACCCCCGATCTTCTGGACTACCTTATCCTTCTCAAGGCCCAGATCTTGGAGGTCCTTATCTGTTCCCCGAAACACCAGTGATCGACCCACCTTCTCAAAGAGGTGTGGATAATCCATGCGCAATGCGTTCAGGATCTTTTCGCCGCGTGAGCCGTAGTTGGACAGGATGCCCGAAACCGGAACCGGCTCACCCGTCTTCAGGGTCGCGACCACCTTGTCGTACAGATCTTCATCCGCGGACTCGTTCAGGTTGTCGGCAGGCACCGCCACGAAGTCCCCGATATGAATCGGACCCGAGAGGATATCGGCGATGAACGGGAGAATGGTGACCAGCGATGCTTCATGGTCGAAATCAACGTTCCAGGATGGGTCGTGGTGCTCCCCGTCCCATACGTCGATGCTCACGAGATCAGAAGAACCGATGTCACCACTGTTGGCCCAGTTGAAGCGAATGGCCTGGTCTTTCTCGTAGAAGAAGCGGATACCGAAGCCTTGTGAATGAGAGTTGTCGAAGATCTCGACACCCGCCATGCGCACGAACTTGATGCCCGTCTTCTTCTGTAGATACGAGCTAATCAGCTTGGCTGCGCGATCCGCGTTTCCTTCTGAGATGCTTTCGTGCAACCAATTCTGAAAGTCGAAATTCATGTTGAATAGATCCCTTGTGTAGTCACAGGTTATTTATTCAATCAAAAGAAAGGGCCCGATGTGGGCCCTTTCTAGTACTTCTCTCAATATCTCGGGTCAGGAGTTGACCACTACTCCCTTGGAACCTCGCTCAACGGCCATACGAATCAGGCCCTGGAGGAAGTTGGTGTAGGGTGTGTCCTGGAAACCGCCTGTCGATCCCGCCAGAGCTGTGTTTCCGAGCTGGAGCATACCACGAATCAAGATGTCAAGACTGGTGATCTTCTTGGACTTGTACTCGGGGATCTGCTCGAAGATGCGAATCACGAGACGAGGATCTACCGGAGGCAGAGCATACTGCGGCGCCGCGGCGCGTGCTGCCTTGGCTTCAGGCAGAGCGGGCTTGGAGCCGGCAACCGGCGCGGCAGACTTCACTGCAGGCTTGGCTGCCGTCTTGGGTGGTACTTTGGTCTGCGGTTGCAGAACAGCACCGGGACGGGGTGTTGGCGTTGTCACTTGGCGGTCTCCACGATTGCTTCGTACAGGGTGAAGAAGTCGTCAGCTTCCGACTGGGCCTTCTCGAAGTTACCGTTGTGGTACATCGTGGCCATGCGGTCGTAATACGGCTTCGGGATCTCGAACTTCTCGGCAGCACCCTTGATGGCATCCTTGACGGTGTCCTGGGCAGATTTCACCAGGCTCTTCAGGTTGCTGATGTCACGCAGGCTGGCGCGGATTTCGGCGCGGACCTTCGGGTCGGACGGGATGGTGACGGTGTTCAGATGGTTCTCTTCGCTCATAATCTCTCACTCGGGCTGGATTGGTCGTATACGGTGCCGAAGTTCTTTTCATGGAACCAGACACCGATCAGGTCGTATAGGTAAGACGCTTCCTTGCGCACGATCTTGAAGAAGAAGGTTTCTGCGCCGCTTTGGCTCTTCCTCTCCACGACCTCTCCGTGTGTCAGCGTTGCGCCGACACGTGTGGCTTGTAGCGAAGGGTATTCGATTTTGACGATGCTCATGTCGCGCTCTCGTTGGCCATGGTCTGGTAGATCTCGATCAGGTTCGCGCAATCGAGAGCGGCGTCGTGCAAGGCGTGATGCTTCACGAACGACTTGGGCTGACCTTCTCGCAAACGGTAGTAGCCGTTTTCACTGCCGGTCAAGCAGTCGATCATGGTGCGTGTGTCACGGACTCGGAAGGTATTGAACGGCACTTCAAGACCACAATTCCGATACAGCGATTCGATCTTCGGAAAGTCGAATGCATTACCCCGTGACCACAGGTAGGACTTCTTCCAGTCGTAGCCGGATTCTTTGATGAATGCCGTGAGACTGTTGAGCCCCTCGACCAGCGTGACATCGTCAGCACTGGGCTTGATGGAGAAGACTTTGGCCTCCTCGCTTTGCTGCTTCCACCAATCTACGGTGGACTGTGTGGTCTCGCGACCATAAACCTTGAGCTGCTCGACGATTTTGAACTTCACGAAGAAGCCCTGCCGAACCAGCTCGTCGTAGGGCGTGTTGTCCTCAAACGTGAACGGGACGGCGGAGAGCGTCGTCACGACAGCGTTTTCGTACAAGCCCAACGTCTCGGTATCAAAGTTGATGTGCACAACAGACATGAATGATCTCCTAACCTATTCACATATTATAGATGGCCTTGAACCGAATGTCAAGCATTATTTTCCGTTTCTGCCTTTTTTCCTAGCAGCTGGAGGAAGTTCTGGAAGTCGTCTCCTTGGTTCATGAACTGCGTGGTATATCGAACCACGTAGATGTCGTTGTCCATCGCTGTCGACTTGATGTAGAGAACCGGACCCAGGGCCGATGGCTCCAGGTACAAGTGATCCCCGAACTCCGTGGTATCGAACTCCTCGAACGGGACAGAACGCTGGGCGTCGACAGGGATGGTACCGTCCACGAATGTATAGGAGATCGTTCCAGTCTGGGACTGGACCTCCTCGTTCAAATGCTCGGTCATATACTTCACCCGCAAGGCGGTGTTCTCATTGATGCTCAGGTTTGTCTTGATGCTCTGGATCTTGGACTTCGGGACCAGGCGGATGAAGTGTGCCTTGTAGATCTTCAGCTGCTCGTTCGGGTGGAACACGCACCACTCAGGCGAGACCAGACCCGAGCGCCCTTCCTGGAAGTCGGTGCCGTACTTGCCCAGGTTGGCGCGCATCTGGAACACATAGCCCTCGTTGCCGATGCCACGTGAATAGCCGCCGTCGAGACGTACTGGCCACACTTGTCGAGCACATTTGAGAAGTAGATGCCATCGCCCAACATGCGCCCGACCACGGAAGCGTCGTTCGAGCTCACCACCGCGAAACCGTATCGCAGAATGAAGCTGGCGGCAACCGAGCCCGTGCCATGGAAGACAGGGTCCATAACGCGATCGGATGGATGTGCCTCGTCCCATTCCTTGTTCTTCTCACGCTGGAGAGGAATGTCGACATGGAACGACCTCAGGAACTCCACACCCACCTGACCGTGGCGATACTTGTTGAAGGCATCGAATTCGATGGTGCGCTGGAGCATCTCCTTGTTCTGGATGACCTCTTCCGTGACAGCCAACGGCTCAACCGCGAAGGACTTGTGGGTCTTCATGAGAGACGAGAGCTTGACCTGCTTGCGAAGGTCCGCGACCATGTTCGTGGGAATCTTGATGTTGTTGTACTTCATCAAGGTGCCAAGGCGCTTTTGATCAATCTCAACCAGCGGCTTCACGACGTCGTTCTTCACAGCCTCGAGGGCATTGTGCAAAACACCCGTCTTGGAAAACCACTCGGCGATGATTTTCTTCATCTCGGGAGCATACGACATGCCGTCAAACATCTCGTCCACTTCACGATCACGACCCGCAGCCGACATATTGTTGAAGATCTGACACACGGAGTCGATACAAGGATCGCGCAAGTCCTTTGTGAATGCGGCTTTGTTGGACTGGTTCTGGATGCCGATAGTGATCAGCATCTTCTGCACAACCTCCTTGGTGAGCGTGGCGTGCTGCTGCTCCATCTTCTTCAGGATGCCGGCCAGCGCGGTGCCCACATTGTAGCCGGTGCCGCCGAGTGTAGAATTCCAGACAGCGGTCACGAGGGTGTGCTGGTTGAACACATCCTGCGGAATGGACTTCATGTAGTCGTTGAACTCGTCTGCCTTCAAGAGAACCTGGGCGTTTCCGATGGTTCGTGCGTTTGGCTGCTTGTTGGGCGCCTTCAAGAAAGCTTCCCTCAAGAGCTTGAAGAACCACGGCTTGAACTTCTTGTCCGTGGAGCCGAGCCCCATACGATCGGCGTCCGGTCCATCGCCGCCAAAGGTCTCCATGGACTTTTCCAGCGCCGCCAGGAAGTCCTTCGGGAGCTGGTCTTCTTCCACGACGTCGAAGAAGCCTTGCGCGATCATGGCGCCAAGCGTACTGCGTCCCCATTGCTTCTTGGTCAGACCCAGAAGGAGCGAGGCGTATTGTTCCGAGCGGACCTTTTCATACTTCTTCATCATGAAGGCGCGAAGTTCGGAAGCATTTGCAATGTAGCTCTTCCCGAAACGTGTGAAGATGTTCCACTGAATTTGCTCGGGCATATCCCATTCTTGGAAGATTTTCGCATCCTTCGAGGCCAGGTTGTACCAGAACTCCTCATTGATGATGTTCAGGTGCGCTTGATACTTGCCCAGGAACGCGAGGACTTTCGGGTAGACATCGCTGTTGTCCCAATCCAGGCGATGCAACGCCTGACTGATTCGATCCTTCAGGATACCCATCTTCTCGTTGAAGATGTCCATGAAGTCTTTCTCGTAAGTGGTCATCCCCGTTCGGATTGACTCCTGCAGACCCACCAGCCAAAGAGCGGCGCTGATGCCCTTTTTCTCGATGAAGTGCAGGAGCGAGGTCAGGAAGATGCCTTGCGCGGCGGGCGTCAATGGAGACCAGTTCAGGAAGACGTTGATTCGGTCTCCTTGGATCTGCTCGGCCATCCAATCGAGCCACGGCTCGCTGGCCAGGTATCCTTTCTGGTAGCCAGGGACCTTGAGGGCGTCGTTCGTGAATTTCTGCCAGAATGTGGCGTTCCTGCTGTAAGTCTTCATCAGCTCGTTGAAGAGCTTCTTGACTTCACCCGCGGCATCGTCGGTGTCGAAGAAACGCATCGAGAGCGACGAATTTCTCGTGGTGGGATTCGTGAGAGCCTTGGCCAATAGGATGGCATGGTCACCTTGGATCTTGTCCTGCGCCACAGGGACCAGGTAGGCGTAGCCATCCTCCGCCATGGACATGATCTGGGCAGTCTTCCCAACCGGGACTTTGAAGATTTGATTCAGGCCTTTGATCTGTTCGGCGGCGTCGAAATCACCGTAGGCGCCTCGGATGGCATCGACACCCACCTTGGTGCCGTCGGCGCGAACCAACCACATCATGGGAGTCATTTTGAATTCGTTCGAATTCGCGAATTTCACTGAACCCGTGCCACTCCCCGTGCCCGAGACGAACGAGAGGATCTGCAGGATCTGCGCAAGCTGGAAGACAGCCTTCGTCCAGAGCTTCTGTTCCAGCTGGTGTGGGAGATACACTTCCACCAGGTCCTCGAGCATACTCTTGGTCCAAACATCCTTGAAGCCCACGCCCGCCATACCCTTGGCCGGGCTTTCCATCTGGTCAATGAAGGTCTGCCATGCACCAGTGAAGATGTTGTCCTTGTAATTCAGGTAACGGAGGCATGTGATGCAACGACGGATCTGTCGACCCTCCTCCCCACCACCGTTCGGGAGGCGCGCCAACCACTTCGATTTGTTTGGAACGGTCCATTCGTTCCCAACCAACTTGGAGTCCTTGTCAACGAGAACTCTCTTCTCGAGCCAGGCAAGCAGACGCTCGAGGATCTTTGTGTTGTTCCACTCGGTTGAGGCTTCCAGCACCGTGAGGTTCAAGGAGGCGATGAATGTCCTGATTTCCTCCGCGGTCTTGTAGGCATCGTCGCTGCGCAAGATTCCCTTGTAGAGCTTCTCGAGTTCTACCTCGGAAGGCACACGAGCCTTCGACACAGTGGCGATGACTGGCGCAGCAACGGGTGCGGCAACAGGTGGCGCGGTAACCACTGGGGCAACACCTGTCGGAGTGGCAGCCACGGGAGCGGCACCAATCTTCGGGAGCTTGTTGAAGAGCTCCTGGTACTGGCCCTTCATGACCAGCATGCGGAATTCACCCGAGATGTCTTG
>Ga0307375_10003006_pt1 | contig 16899 bp, 9 predicted proteins | sample TR1MG_FD_202531 | JGI IMG/M metagenome (GOLD analysis project Ga0307375, IMG submission 202531) | Soil microbial communities from Risofladan, Vaasa, Finland - TR-1 | ecosystem: Environmental > Terrestrial > Soil > Coastal area > Acid sulfate soil | place: Finland: Risofladan, Vaasa | collected... | reverse complement strand
CTCATTTCGCTACGTTCCCTCCCGCGACGTTGGTCGGGGTGATGCCGTCTGGGGTGATGTCATGCGGCTCGGAGCCCGGCAGATTCACGTTAGGCGGGTTGCTTGAAATCTTCGTGCCCGGCGGAAGGTCGCTGGCCTTTGCGTCCTGGCTGAATTGCAGCGCGCGGATGTACGCGATGATTGCCCAGCGGTCCTTTACCGGGATCTGCGATGAGTAATCCGCCATCGCGCCGAAGCCGTTGCTGATGACGTCAAAGAAGTGGCCAACCGGCGCGTTCCGCAAACGGTCGATGTGGTATGACGGCGGAGCCTTGAAGCCGCGCTGCACCACGATCCCGTTGCCGTCGCCGGTACGCCCATGACACGGCGAGCAGTAGACGTTGAAACGTGAGCGTCCGCGCTCCATTACCTGCTTGGTGACAGGAAACGGAAAGTCCGTTCCCGGCTTGCCGTTGACCATGCCGGTATAGAGGTACGTATCCGCCTTCAACTGGCCGCGCGCCACGGTTCCATGAACGAGCGGGCGGGCCGAACGGTGGTCGGAAAAGAAATTGCTCTCGCGCAGCGGTGTGTACTTCGGCTGGACGTGCATGTCGAGGCGAACACCGCAACCGCCAAGCGCGAGCGTTGCCGCCACCAGTGCACCTGCCGCCATCAGGCGAAGAGCGCTGCGGGAAATCATGGGATGGAGATCGGCGCGTGTCATCGTTAGTCGGCGACCTCCGATACGTCTCGCGGATTGAAGGATTCCATGAATCGTTGTGTCTGAATGCGGTCAAACTGCGGATCGGCCGCTTCGATGCAAAGGAAGAAACGGTCCTTGGTGGCCGCGGAAAAACGCGGATTATTGAACACGGGGTGATATGGCTGCGGCAGCCCATTGAGGCCAAGCATTCCAACCACGGCCGCAATGCCTGCAAAGAGAATCGTCAACTCGAATGTCGGCACGATGAACGCCGGCCACGAATGCAGCGGGCGTCCTCCGATGTTCAGCGGATAGCTGAAGACGTTGATCCAGTACTGCAACAGGTACGCAAACGTTCCGCCAAGGATGCCGCCACAGAGCACAACCAGCGGCACGCGAGTCTTGTGGAACCCGATCGCATCGGCGGCTTCTTCCAGCGGGTAGGGCGAGTATGCATCCATTCTGCGGTAACCCGCCGCGTAGCTCGCCTTGCAGGCTTGCACCAGGTCAGTCGGATTATCGAACTCGGCCATCAACCCATACAGAGGAGCTTCAGTCATGAGCGGCCACCTCCTCCTGCACCTTGGACTCGGGAAGCAACGTGCGCATTTCGAAGATCGTGATGCTCGGCATCACGCGGATGAACAGCAGCATTGCCGTGAAGAACAATCCGAGCGTGCCGGCGAACGTCATGTAGTCCCACCTCGTTGCCGTATACCTGCCCCATGACGACGGCAGGAAGTCGCGCGTCAGGCTGACGACGACAATTACGAAACGCTCCAGCCACATGCCCACCAGCACCACCACCGACACCATGAACAGCATCGGCGGGCTCATCCGCACCTTGCGGAACCACAGCAACTGTGGAATCAGGATGTTGAACAGAATCAGCATCACGTAAGCCCAGCTCATCGGTCCCGTCGCGCGGTTCAGGAACATGAAGCGTTCCCAGAAGTTGCCGCTGTAGTACGCGAAGAAGGCTTCCATGCTGTAGCCGTAGGCCACGATCAACCCGGTGGCCAGCATGACCTTCGCCGCGTTATCCAGGTGGCGAAGCGTGATCATGTCTTCCACGCCATAGAACTTGCGGATCGGAATAGCCAGCACCAGCACCATCGCGAACCCGGAGTAAATGGCGCCGGCAACGAAGTACGGCGGGAAGATCGTGGTGTGCCAACCGGGCACGATGGCAATTGCGAAGTCGAAGGACACCACCGTGTGCACGGAAAGCACCAGTGGCGTTGCTAATCCGGCGAGAAGCAGGTACGCGCTCTCGTACCGCTTCCAGTGGCGGGCAGAACCGCGCCAGCCCATCGAGAGCAATCCGTAAATTCGCTTTGTCCAGGGATTCTTTGCCTGGTCGCGGAAGGTCGCTAGATCGGGGATCAACCCGATGAACCAGAACAACGCCGAGATCGTCGCGTAGGTCGAGACCGCGAAAACGTCCCACACCAGCGGGCTGCGAAACTGCGGCCACACCCCCATCGAACTCGGGTACGGGAAGAGCCAGTACGCTAACCACGGACGGCCAGTGTGGATCAGCGGGAACATGCCGGCGCAAGCCACGGCGAACAGCGTCATGGCTTCGGCGAAGCGGTTGATCGAGTTGCGCCAGTTTTGCTTCAGCAGCAGCAGAATGGCCGAGATCAGCGTGCCCGCGTGGCCGATGCCGACCCACCACACGAAGTTGATGATCGCGAAGCCCCAGCCAACTGGAATATTGATACCCCAGATACCGGTGCCCTTGAAAAACAGGTAGCCGACCGCCAACACCAGCATGTTCAGCATGGTGAACGCGATCACGAAGCCGCCCAACCAGCCCAGCGTCATCGGACGCCGCAGCACGATCGCCGTGATCTTGTCGGTGACCGTACCCATCGTATGCCCCGGCCCAAGAACAGCCGGTTGATCGGGCAGGAGCCGCTCTAGCACTGGGGTTGCATTGCTCTCTGGACTCGTTTCCATGATTCCTTACGACTCCAACTCGGGGTTCGGATTGCGAACCGCTGCCAGGTACGTCGTTCTCGGACGCGTATTGAGGTCTTCCAGCAACCCGTAATTGCGCTGGGTCGCCTTCAACTTCGCCACGCGGCTCGTCGGGTCATTGAGATCGCCAAACACGATTGCGTCCGCCGGACATGCCTGTTGACAGGCGGTAAGAATTTCGCCGTCGCGTACCTTCCGGTTCTCTTCCTCCGCGCGAATGCGTCCATGCGTAATGCGCTGGATGCAATACGAGCACTTCTCCATCACGCCGCGGCTGCGCACCGTGACGTCGGGATTGCGCGTGAACTTAAGCTGCGGCGTGTCCCAATCGGAGTACAGCAGGAAGTTGAAGCGGCGAACTTTGTACGGACAGTTGTTCGAGCAGTAGCGGGTGCCCACGCAGCGGTTGTAGACCATGTCGTTCAGTCCTTCGCTGCTATGATTCGTCGCGCCCACCGGGCAAACCACTTCGCATGGTGCGTTCTCGCACTGCTGGCACGGAACCGGCTGGAAGTAGGTCTTCGGATTTTCCGGATCGCCCTCGTGGTAGTTATCCACGCGCAGCCAGTTCATGATGCGACCACGCTTGACTTGCATCTTGCCGACTACCGCAATGTTGTTCTCCGACTGGCAGGCCACCGTACAGGTCTTGCAGCCAATGCAGGAGTTCAGGTCGATCGCCATGCCCCACTTGTATTCGTTGTATGTGTATGGCTCGTAGAGCGTCAGCCCCGGCGCCGGCGCTTCCACCATCTCGTGCGCAAAGCCGGGGTCTTTCATAAACTCTTCCAGCGTTGCTTCACGAACGATGGCGCGCCCGCCCATCGCCTGATAGCCTCCCGGTTCAGCCAGTCCGTAATGCTCGCCAGTGTTCTTGATCTTGAGTCCGTCGGCAAACCACTGCGCTTGCGACGTGCGAATCTTGTAGCCGCTGAAGCCCTGTCCGTCGCCAACGCGTCCGGCCTTCGTGCGGCCGTAGCCGAGAAACACCGTCACGGAATCGTCCGGTTGACCGGGCTGAAGCCAGATCGGGCCTTTGACCTTGCGGCCATTGACGTTCAACTCCACCAGGTCTTCCGCCTTCAGGCCCAGCTTCTTGCCCGTGTTGACGCTGATCAGCACTGGGTTGTCCCAGCAGATCTGCGTCATCGGCTTCACCATTTCCTGGAGCCACCCGTTGTTCGCAAAGCGACCGTCATAAATCGAAGGATCGCGACGGAAGAAAACTTCCATCCCGCTCGTGTTCTGCGGTTGCGCCGGAGGAATGTTTCCCTTCGCCGAAACACTCTTGACCGGAAGCGCAGTGCCGGCCACGAATCCGTCGTGCAGCCCCTTGCGCCACCAGCCTTCGAAATCAGTCCCCTTGTATTGCGACTTCCAGTAGCCCTGCACCACTCCGTAATCCGTGAAGTCAACCTTGCCGTTTACCAGCAGGCCGTTGAACACAGCCAGCAGTTCGTGTTCGCTGTGTCCGCCATAGAGCGGCGCAATCAGCGGCTGGATCAGGCTGATCGTTCCGTCAAAGCTGCGTGCATCGCCCCAGTGCTCCAGGAAGTGCGTCGCATTCAGATGCCAGTGGCAGTACTGCGCCGTCTCGTCCTGAAAGAGCCCATGATGAACACGAATCGCCACCTTCTGCATTGCGTCGTAGAAATCGATATCGGCCGGTGCGTCATAGACCGGGTTCACGCCGATCAAGACCAGCATCTCGACCTTACCGGCATACATCTCGCCGACTAGTTCCTTCAACTGGTCAACCTTGCTCGCCGTGTTCACTTCCACCGGATCGGTGTAGCTCACCGTCTGTCCGACAGCGCCCAGCGCCTGGTTCATCGCGTGCGCCAGGGCATGAACCACGGGAGGCTGACAATCGCCAACCACCACCAGTGCTTTGCCACGATTTGCCCGGAGATCTTTCACTGCGGCGGCGGCAACTTTCTGCTGCTCGCCGCTCAGGCTTCCGCCCGCCCCCGCAATTCCGAGCTGCGTTGCGACTGCCCGCGCGAAGTTTTCCACTTGGCTGGCCTTCATCGGCAAGCGATGATCGGCCTTGGCTGCCGTGTTCGTCGGTACGCTCTCCGCCATGTAGAAGCGGAGCATCTCTTCCCTCAACTCGGGACGGCGGCGCCCCGCAAACTGCCGGGCGTAGAGATGAAAACCAGGGAATCCGCTCGAAAGAAAATCGCCATCGAGCGAGAGCACAACCTTCGCGTTCGAGAAGTTGTACTGCGTCTCCACCGGCTGCCCGAAAGCCATCTGCGCGCCCGCGTAAACGTTGTCGCGGCCGAGTGGCTCCCACTGGTACCACTTGGAATTCGGATAGTTTTTCTTGATGTCCGCCATCTGCGCCGCAATACTCGGCGAACTCGTGGTGCCGCTGAGGAATCGCAGCCCCGCACCACCGCTGCTTTTCTGCGCCGCGAGCTGCGGCCGAATCGCATCCTGGAAACTGCCCCAGCTCGACACTTCACCGAGGTACGTCGGGTTCTGCGAGCGATCGGGATCGAACATCGTGAGAATGCTGGCCTGCGAGAAGACATCCGTGCCACCCAGGGTCGCCGGATGCTGCGGGTTGCCCTCGATCTTTGTCGGGCGGCCTTCGTGGCTTTCCACCAGCAGCGGAATGGCATACGCGCCCAGCGGCATCGCCGTCGCAAAGAACAGCGGCTTGCCCAGCGTGATGTCCTGCGGTTGCCGCACGTAAGGAACGATCGGCTGCAGAGGCATCTTGGTGCAGGCGCTCAACCCGGCCAGCGCCATCGAAGCGCCCATGATCTTCAGAAAATTGCGCCGGGAATTGTCGTCCGTCCACTCGGATGCGTGCCGCGGAAATTCCCGATGCAGCATCTCCTCGAACTCGGGGGTCTGCGCCAGCTCATCCAGGGTTCGCCAATACCGCGGGCCCCGCGCTTCGGTCAGCTTTTCCCTGACCTCCGCAAGCTCAAGCTTGCCCTTCTTGCCCGGACAAACGTCTTCGCTTTTCTTCTTGCTGCTCTCGTTGTCCATTCGCTTCTTCTATTCCGCCCCGTCAGTTTCGTTTAAATGCTTCAAGCCACCCGGCTGCCCATCGCGCTTGCTTTGCCGCTAGCGGTGGCAGGTGCTGCAACTCGTGATGTCACGCACCGACCGCACATGCTTCACCTTCACCAGGTACGCGCCCAGCGCATCCTGGCTCGTAAAGCTCTGTCCATCCGGAAGCACCACTGGATGCTCCGCCGTCGGCTGCTGATACGTCATGTTGAACACCTGGTCGTCCATCGTGTGCGGATCCTTCGGATCTTCCTTGACCCGGTGCGGCCGCAAGTACTTTCCGGGATCACGATGGCAGTTCAGGCACCATTCCATCTGCATCGATGCATACGCATATGTCAGCGGCATCTTGTTGACTGGTCCGTGACAGGTGTTGCAGCCGATGCCCTTGTTGATGTGAATGCTGTGGTCGAAGTAGACAAAGTCCGGAAGGTTGTCGACGCGCGTCCAGATCAGCGACTTGCCCGTGCGGTAGCTCTCGCGAACCGGCGCCAGCATCGGAGCGTTCGTCCAGATCTGCGAGTGGCAGTTCATGCACGTCTTCGTCGGAGGTATGCCCGCAAAACTCGAGGTCTCCACCGACGTGTGACAGTACCGGCAGTCCAGGCCAACGCCGCTCACGTGGTGCAGGTGACTGAAGGGCACCGGTTGCGACCTCGCAACACCGGCATAGGTGTAATAGGGCGAACGCTGCAACTCCAGCCCTGCCCAGAGCAACCCGCCGATCAGCAGTATGGCTGCAATGATCGAGGCCTTCGCGATCGTGTTGGCACTTCTATGGAAGATTTGGGCCATGTATGAAGCCATCCATTGGCCGACGGCACGCATGCATCCCCACATGCCACCGCGGCCCCCTCAATTGGGTTCTTCTTTGGCAGTCGGCCAGCATCGTCGCCTTCGCAACACGCTCGCCGCACAGCACCTGCCAACGGCATCTTTCCTGCGTTACGTTTCGCTCAAACACACCGGCACACGTCTCATCATCCTGACCCACCCGGCCAGTGAAACTTATGCCTACTGCGCTACGGCTGTGATCTTTGAACCAACGATATGTGATCTGCGTCACAGGAACGAGTGATTATAACAGGAGCCTTGGCTTCGCCAATACCTTCTCTGTGAATTCCTGTGAACTGCGAACGACGATAACGCTGGACCCCGCACCAAATGCGGGTTTTAATTCACGCACAACCGTAAAAAAAGTTATATCGTACTACGATATATTGTCCAGTCCGCCGGATGGAGCCATCCCTCTCCATCCCCGGACCGCCATCGAACCACCCCGCCGCACCCTCGCCAACGGCAGGAACCACGCGGCTTTCGCGTAATCCACTCTCCCGCCGCCGGCAATCACCAGGCACAGCGTTCCCAATTGCTCACTTGGATTGCGCGACACCGCAACTTTGATTCACAAAAACTTGAACATAGTTTCAATCTGGATCAGATGATCTAGATATACATACTTCATCATCATCTCGCGCTAAATTTCTGGCACCTAGCGGTGGGTTTTTCGAGGATTGTGCGCAAGGTTCCTGCGCAGCCTGGAAGGATATATCAGCAGAAAAAATTAGAAAGGCGCATCTGCCTCGCCGTGCGGCGATCAGAGAATGCGCCTGTCTGCACCCGTACGCCAACATGCGCACGTCGGTTGCCGCTACGACGGCGGCAGATTGAAGTCGAGGTTGACATTCATACGCACCGCAACCGGTTGGTCCTCCTTCGTCGCCGGTTTGTAACGCCACATCTTGACCGCCACCAGAGCACTCTGATCGAGCTCCGGATCAAGGCTCTTGACCACCTTCGCATCGGTGACATCGCCCTTGGCATCCACCACGATGCTGACCACCACCGTGCCCTCGATCTTTTTCTTCTTCGCGTTCTCCGTGTAGGTCGGCATCGCCACCTCCACTAACTTGGGCGGCGTAATGTCGTCGGTGAGTTCGAGCGGCTTCGTGGTGTTCTTCTGTGATTGGCCACTGGCCTGTGCCATCACCGTCCCGACTCCCAGCGTTAGCAACGTGGCCGCGAAAAGCGCCAGCAATGTCCGTCTCATCGTTTCGCGCTCCTTTCCTGCGAACGCCTCCGCACCTGCGAACCGCGGAAAGTTCGCTACAAGAAAATGCTAGTCCTGCAAAATTCGCGGCGAAGTGATGAACATCACGTGGTCGGCGCTCATGCGCCCGCATGGAAATTGAACGGGATCAATCCCAAAAGGAAATGCGTGGCCGGAGCCACGCATTTCGCCGAGCTAACGGATGCCGTTCTACCGCAGGTTCATCACCAGCAGTTTCCGTTCGGTCATTTCCTCAATCGCGTAGCGCAATCCCTCGCGCCCCATGCCCGAGTTTTTCACGCCGCCATACGGCATGTGGTCGATGCGGAACGTCGGCACCTCGCCGATGATCACGCCTCCCACCTCCAGCGTTTCATATGCCTGGAAAATGCGCTGTACGTCGCGCGTAAAAACGCCCGACTGCAACCCATATGGCGAGTCGTTGACCCTGCGCAGTGCTTCGTCGAACTCATCGTAGGGCTCCACTGTCACCAGCGGAGCGAACGCTTCAGCGCAGTTCACGCGCTGCGTTGGCTGCGTATGTGTCAGCACCGTCGGTTCCAGCACCGCTCCCTTGCGATGGCCACCGCACAAAATTTCCGCTCCTGCCGCCGCCGCTTCCTGTATCCAGCTCTCTGCGCGCTTCGCGTCGGCCTCGCGAATCATCGGCCCAACATCCGTGGCGTCGTCGCTGGGGTCGCCAACCTTAAGCGCCTGCACGCCCGGCACCAGGTATTCGAGGAATTTCCCATAGACGCTGCGCTGCACCAGGATTCTCTGCACCGAGATGCAGCTCTGTCCCGCGTATGCAAAACCGCCGAGCACGCACCGGGCCGCGGCGTATTCCAAGTCGGCGTCGCTGTGAATGATGCAGGTCGCGTTCCCGCCGAGTTCGAGCGTCACCCGCTTCTTGCCCGCGCGCCGCTTCAACTCCCATCCCACTGCGTCGCTGCCCGTAAAGCTCAGCATCTTCATGCGATCGTCTTCCACCAGCAGCGCTGCGTCTTCATTGGCGAGCGGAAGAATGCTGACGCCCTCGGCCGGCCAGCCGCTCTTCTCCACCAGTTCTGCCGGCAGGATGGACGATACCGGCGCCTGGGGTGCGGGCTTCACCACCACCGGACAGCCCGCCGCCATCGCTGAGGCCACTTTGTGCACCACGAGGTTGATCGGGAAATTGAATGGCGTAATCGCCGTCAGCGGTCCGACCGGGAAGCGGCGCACCATTCCCCATCGTCCGCGCGTCGACTCCAGCAGGTCCAGCGGCAGCACTTCACCGTTGATCCGCGTCGTCTCTTCCGCCGCGATATCCAGCACGAACAACGCGCGTTCCACTTCTCCACGCGCCGTTTTCATCGGCTTGCCCACTTCGCGGCTCACCGTCCGCGCAAACTCTTCCTTTCGCTCCTCCAGCAATTTCCGCATCGTGAGCAGAGCCTGCTGACGATCGTACGACGACAGTTTGCGCGTGACTTCGAACGCGCGTACCGCCGCTGCAATTGCTTCTTCCGCGTGTTTGCGTTCTCCCATGGAGACTCGCGCCACCAGCGAGTCGTCATAGGGCGCACGGATTTCCACGTGATGTTCGCCTTCGGTCCATTTACCTGCCAGGTAGAACGGCCGGACGTCGTTCGTATTTGCGTTCATCATTTCAGTGTAAGCCATTCCGCAAAATGAAAAACCCGAAACCGCACGCGATTGCGCGGTTTCGGGTTCACGGGTGAATCACACCGTTGGTCTACTGCGTGTCCTTCTCCAACTTCTTCACGTCAGCGTACGAAGCCGTAATCAGATCCGCGTCCGAGGGGAACAGCACGACCGAGCAGCCATCGGCCTTCGTGCACAGCAGCACTCCCTTACGCGCCATGCGCACCGCGTCGCCGTTTGGAAACAGTACCGGGTAGTGCAGCGCTTTCAACTCCGGCACCCGCGACGCGAACTCGTCCTTGCCGGTCGTCAGCTTCAGGTTCAGTACGTCGCTCTTGGAGTCGAACACGACGACGAACTCCGCGTTGCCGTCCACTGTGCTCGGCCCAAGTTTGATCGTGCGCTCCGAGTCCAGCAGTCCAGCCTTCGACGCCACGAACTTGTCGATGTCCGTTCCCGGCGGCAGCAACGCCTGCAACCGGCCTCGCGTCTCCGGCACGCTTCCGCGCGCCGCCAGCGCCTCCGCGTACATCTGGATGGCCTTCTGCTTGTCTCCACGTTTTTCATACAGCTGTCCAAGGTGGTCGCCGACCTCGCCCTGCTGTGTCTGGTTCCATGCTGCGGACAAGTACTTCTGCGCCTTGTCGAGTTGTCCTTCGTGGAAGTACACCCAGCCCGCCGTGTCCCAGTAGGTAGCCAGCGCCGCGCTTGTCGCCAGCGCCGTGTAGCTGTCCTGTTCAATGGAGAGATTGCGCAGCAGTGTCTCCGTGCTTGAGACTGCCGACTCCGCGTACTGCTCGGCGCGCGGCAGATTCTGGTTCGCCTCGGCCAGCACGTACGCCACGTTGTTCCACATCGTCGGCTCCGGAGCCTTCTCCACCGCCTTGTCGAACTGCGCCATCGCCTTGTCAGTCTGGCCAGTCTTTAAATAAGCCACGCCGAGCAACTGCATCGTGTACGGATTGTCCGGCGTGATGGTGACTGCCTTCTCCAGTTCGGGCACTGCTTTCGCGTACTCGTGGCGACTCTCGAACAACTGTCCCAGGTTCGCGTGCGCATACTGGTCCAGCGGATTCACTTCGAGTTGCTTGCGATAGTACTGCTCCGCCAGATCGAACTTCTGTTCCAGTTCGTAAACATGGCCCAGGTTGTTATACGCGTACTCGTCGTACGGATTGATTTCGATCGCCTTCTTCAGCGCTGTTTCCGCGCGATCCAGTTGCAGCATGGCCATGTAAGCGCGGCCAAGGTTGTTCCACGCCGTCTTGTTCTTCGGATCAAGTTGCGTGATGCGTTCGTAGAGCTCGGCGGCCAGCTTGAACTTCCGCGCGTTAAACGCAGTCCAGGCTGCTTCGTCGAGTTCTGCCGGCTTCGCCTGCGCGGGAGGCTTCGCAGCGTCCGCGCCGCTTACTTCCACGCGAAGCATTTGCGCGTTGTCTGATGCAATGATGCGCGACAGCGCCGCCAGGTCATCGGCGCGGGAACTGGGCAGTTCCGGCACTTTCGTCGTCAGCACGCGTTCCGCCGTCAGCACTCCATTCTCAAACGATGAAGTCGACTCGTACTCCGCGTAGTCGCGCTTCACCGTGACTGGCATCGGGAGCGTGATTTTGAACTTCGCCGGAATTTCAATCTTCGCGATCCCCGTGGCTACCTGCGGAGCACCGAGCTTGATCGGTTCCGTATCGTCCGGATCGCCCGTGGGAAGGTACGCGTTCGGAATGGGTAGCTTTACCTTCGACTCCTTGCCCGACCAGTCGAAGAAGTTCGGAACGGAAATGTCGTACTCAAGCTTGAATGGCGTCGAGGTATCCGTGATGGGGCTCGTCTTGATGTTGCTGATCGTGCCCTCCAGTCCCTCCGTCGTGGAAACATACTGTACGAAATCCTTGTAGCTCGACTCCGGAATGCTGCGGAACGCTGAACGCATCATCAATTCCTGGTCGCCGCGGCTGATGCGCGTCACATGCGCCTGTAGCGTGCCCAGTTCGCTCACCTTTCCGTCAATTTCGAATTTGGTAAACGATTTGAACGGTATGTCGATCGGCGTACGCACGATCTTCCCTGTGCCGTCCGGTTCCACTTGCAGCGCCAGCTTGTTGCGAATCGGCAACGCCAGCATTCCCATCGGCGCCACCTCGGTCGTCGTATCCATCCAGATCGTCTGGTCGCCCAGCTTGAGGTTGCCGATCACGTGATCGAACTGCGAAGGCGACGGCACGTCGACATCGAGTTTGTGCTGCGAGTGAATCAGTACGGTGTTCAAGTGATAACCAATCGCCTGCAGCAGCGCGGCCAGCAGCGTGTGTTTGTCCTTGCAATCGCCGTACTCGTTGTTCAACACGTCGGTGGCAAAGTGCGGCTGATACCGTCCCAGCCCAAGCGAGAGACTCACATAGCGATAGTTCTTGGCGACGTAGTCATACAGTGCCTGTATCTTCTCGATCGGCGTGGCCTTGTCCTTCGTCAGTTCCAGCGCCTTCGCCGTGATCTCCGGAGTCGGCGCGCGACGGTTCTTCTCCAATCCCCAGTACCACTTCGCCACTGCGTTCCATGAATCGAAGGTCGTCAACTGGACCGCGGCAACTTCATCCCGCTTCTTGTGCGGACGCTTCGATCCTGTGACCTGCTTCTCTCTCTCCTGATCTTCTTTCTGCTGCCGCGTAATCAGGTTCTGGTAGTTCCACGTGTAGATCCGGCGGTCGCCCTTTTCGGTCGTGGTGTAGTTATCGAACCGCGGCTGCGTCTTCAGAATGATCTTGCGGTCTTTGGGAACGTCGATGATCAACTGCTCATTGAGAATGATCACGTCGTCGTTGAAGTACTGCTCCATCCAGAACTCGCCGGAAGCCAGCGCCGTGTGCGTGATCGTCTGGGTCTCATATTCCAGCACGTCGCCCGGGCGCAATCCTGGCACTGCCAGGTGCTTCTCGTGATAGTCGGTGTACATCGGCGCCACTCGCGCCACTTCTCCCGTGATGTCTTGCACCGCCGAGGTGTCGGCCACGATCACCTTGCCGTCCGGCTTGATCACGTGGACGTAGTCGATCTTCAAGTCCTGGTTGGCCGAGTTATATCCAAAGCGCAATTGTCCGAGTTGTTGCACTCCGGCCTCGCTCTGCACCTTGATCTTCATCTGGTCGGTGCGCGTGCCCGTTCCGTCATTGTTGAAGGAATAGGCGTTGGTCATCTGCTGGATGACGAACGGCTGGTCGGAGTAGTCCTTTGGAATCGTTGGCGCGGTCGTTCCCTGTGGCGCCGGCTCGGGAGCCCCTGCACCCTCCCCGGGAGCCGATGGAAGCTCCTGGGCAAACATGGTGAATGACGCGGCAAGGACGAGGGCGATAAGAGCGAGCAACCATTTACGAGACATGTCGGGGTATTCGTACCCTTTCCACATAGGGCTGTGCAAGCCAAAACATTGCCGGAACGCAATCGTCCGGGCGGTGCATAAACGTCAGCACCGGCTATTTCCGCCGAGCCGCCGTCAAATGTGCGTTGCGAAAATGGCGGCCGGAACTCCGGCCGCCCTAGGTCTACTAGATTACCTGAAATACTGGTGCTAAAGCATCAGCTCCGCTTCCACCAGGTTGTCCTCGAGATCCGGTACTGTGATCTTGAACCCCAGCTTCGAGCAGATGGCGCGCATCTCGCGATTTTCGCCGAGCATGTTCGAGTGAACTTTACGCAGCTTCTCCGCCCGCGCAATCTCCAGCAGCCGGCGATAGAGTTCCCCGCCGATTCCCTTGCCCTGGAATTCGTCGCGCACCAGCGCCGCCAGTTCCGCCTCGTTGCGGCCGTGCAGTTTGCTCATACGGCCCACTGCCACGATTTCCGGCTTGCCTTCCACGTTCGTGCGTTCCACCACCAGTGCCATTTCGCGGTTGTAGTCGATAAAACAGATGCGCGTCAGGCGCTCATGTGCCGTACGCTGTGTCAGCTTCAGCGGCTGGAAATACCGCAGATAGACGGTGCGCTCCGAGAGTTTCGCGTGGAAGTCGATCATCAGCGGCTCGTCTTCCGGACGAATCGGCCGGATCACCACCTTCTCGCCGTCCTTCAGCTTCCAACCCTGCACATACTGCGTCGGATAAGGACGAATCGCCGACTTCGGCAGCCGGTCTTCCGTCATCTCCGGCCCGTGCACTACCACGCGCGCATCCAGCGCCAGCAGCCGATCCGACGATACCAGCAGCGGATTGATGTCTATTTCCTTGATCCACGGGTTCTCGACCACCAGTTCGCTGAATCGCACCATCAGGTCTTGCAGTGCCGCCAAGTCCACCGGCTTTCGTCCGCGGACACCCTTCAGCGCCTTGTATATCTTCGTCTGCTCCATCATGCGGCGCGCCAGAGTCGTATTCAGCGGCGGCAGTGCCAGCGCCTTGTCCTTGAAAACCTCCACCAGTTGTCCGCCCGTGCCGAACAACAGCACCGGCCCGAACTGCGAATCCAGACTTGAACCGAGGATGATCTCGTAGCCGTCCAGCTTCGCCATCGGCTGCACCGTCACTCCGTTGAAGTGCTCCGCTGCGGCCTTCTCCGCCACCGACTTCTTGATCTCCGCGAACGCCTGCTTAACCGCCGCTGCGTCGCGCAGGTTCAGCACCACTCCACCCACGTCCGTCTTGTGCGTGATCGTCAGCGAGTGCAGTTTTAACACCACCGGGTAACCGAGCTTCTCCGCCTGCTTCACCGCCTCCGCCTCCGTCTCGGCGATCTCCGTCGCCGTAATCGGAATGCCATAGGCTTCCAGCAGCTTTTTCGATTCGTACTCGGTCAGAATCGTTCGTCCCGATTTGCGCACTGTCTCGATGATCTCCGCGGCGCGCTTGCGGTCCGGTCCGTGATCCCCCGTCATCAGCGAAGGGGTCTCATACAGCCCCTTCAGGTTGTACGAGTACTGCCACATGTAGTTGAACGCGCGAACCGCAGTATCCGGGAAAGCGAAACTTGGCATGCCGACCTGGTTCAGAATATCTTCTCCGGCGGCCACCGTGGTTCCGCCCATCCAGCTCGCCAGCACCGGCTTGCCCAGCGTATTCGCGTACGGCTTCAGGTGTTCGGCAATGAGCGTCGGATTGGTCATGCCCTGCGGCGTCATCACGATCAGCATCCCGTCGATGCTCGGGTCTTTTGCCGCAATCTCCAGCGACTTCGAATAGCGCTCCGGTTCCGCATCACCGAGGATGTCCACCGGATTGTTATGGCTCCATGCTGGCGGCAGAATCTTATTGAACTCCGCCATCGTCTCTTCCGAGAGTTCCGCCAGTTCTCCGCCGCCCTGGATCAGCGCATCCGTCGCCAGCACGCCGGGTCCGCCCGCGTTGGTCACGATGCACAGCCGGTTGCCCTTCGGACGCGGCTGTTTCGCCAGCACTTCGCTCATGTAGAAAATGTCGGAGATAGAGTTGACGCGCAGTACGCCCACGCGCCGGAAGGCCGCGTCCAGCACGTCGTCGCTGCCCGTCAGCGAGCCCGTGTGTGAAGCCGCCGCCTTGGCTGCCGCCGCCGTCCGTCCCGCCTTGATCACGATGATCGGCTTGTTCAGCGAAACTTCTCGCGCTGCGGAGAGGAATGCCTTCGCATCGCCAATCGATTCCATGTAGATCACAATCGACTGCGTCCGGTGATCGTTACCGAAGTAGTCGATCAGGTCGCCCCAGTTGACGTCCAGCATAGATCCAATCGATACGAACGAACTGAAGCCGACGTTCTCCTTCAGGCTCCAGTCCAGCACGGCCGTGCACAACGCGCCGCTCTGGCTGATAAACGCCACGTTTCCCGGGCGCGCAATCGTCGATGCAAATGTCGCGTTGAAGCCCTGCACCGGGTTCATCACGCCGAGGCAGTTTGGCCCGATCATGCGCATGCGGCCTTCAATCGCCTGCATCACTTCCGTTTCCAGTTGCTTGCCGCGTTCGCCCGTCTCCTTGAAGCCCGCCGAGATAATGATGCCGCCCTCGATGCCGATTTCCACGGCATCGCGCATAATGCCCGGCACGGTTTCTGCCGGAGTCGTCACCACTACCAGGTCGGGAACTTCCGGCAGGGTCTTCAAATCAGGGTAGGTTTTGATGCCCAGAATGTTCGGGCGCTTCGGGTTCACCGGGTAGATGGTTCCACCGAACGGACTGCTCATCAGGTTCCACAGAACGTTGCGGCCAACGCTGCCGGCACGCTCCGAGGCGCCCACCAGCGCCACGCTCTGCGGTTTGAAAATCGGATCAAGGGGGTGACGATCCGCGCGCAATACGTCGTGCGCCGGATCGGCCTTCGGCCGGGTCGGTACTTTGCTGATTACGCTCATGAATGCTCACCTTGCTATGACGATATAAATACGGTGCTGCTTTATATATTTACTGGCCTCGTCCGGCACGGCTCGCGCACCGGTCTTGGCGCCAACCTTACTATTCTTCCAGTCCGCGCGCGGAAGTGACAGCCTATGTAGCACATCGGAATGTGATCCAGCCCCATACCCCCACGTGCGGTTTGCACCAAGGTACTCTTCTTTCCGCCCGCCTGAAAGCCAGTCCTTTCGCCCCCAACGGCGTCAATCCGACGCTCTCCATTTGCCCCTTGTCTCTATAATGTCCGGATGATCGTCCGATCTCGCGCACTGCTCACGTTCGTCCTGCTGCTCGCCGCCACCACCGCCTTCGCCCAGCAGCCGTCAGCCAACTCTTCAGAACCGGCCGCAAAGGAACCGTTGGCACTGACCGTTAAGATACGTGCGCCCTTCACCTTTGTTGCCTATGGAGACCTGCGCGAAGCTCCTCCCACCAACACGACTGCCACCGACCCAGTCCGTCGTCAGGCCATTATCGATGCCATTGCCGCTGCCAGGCCCGCGTTCGTCGAGGTCGGTGGTGATCTCGTCGCGAAGGGCGATGAGGAAGTGGATTGGCAGCAGTGGGAGAAGGAGACAGCGGTCATCCGCAACCAGGGCATCCCCATCTTCCCTGCCATCGGCAACCACGAGTTGTATAAGGATTCACAACAGGGGCTCGCCAACTACTTCCAGGCGTTCCCGTTCCTCAAGGACAACCGTTACTACTCCGTGCGCGCCGCCAACACCATTACCTTCGTCCTTGATAGTGCTTTGGACGAAACCAACGGCCCGCAGGGAACCTGGCTCCAGCAGCAGTTCCAGAAACTTCCGCCCGACATCGATTTCGTCTTCATCCTGCTCCACCACCCGCCTTACACGCATTCGCAGAATCGCGCTCCCGGCGGCGGACACGGCGCTCGTCCCAACGAAATTGCGCTTGCCCATTGGCTTGAATCGCAGCAGAAATCCATGCGCGCAAAAATCGTCGTCATCGCCGGTCACGTCCACAACTACGAGCGCTACTCTCACGGCGGAGTGACCTACATCGTCAGCGGCGGCGGTGGTGCAACGCCCTACAACATCCCTCGCGAGCCCGGCGACGCCTATCGCCAACCCGGCCCCACTTACCACTATTGCCTTATCAAAATCTTCCACCGCCGGCTGACCCTC
>Ga0307375_10003005_pt1 | contig 16903 bp, 11 predicted proteins | sample TR1MG_FD_202531 | JGI IMG/M metagenome (GOLD analysis project Ga0307375, IMG submission 202531) | Soil microbial communities from Risofladan, Vaasa, Finland - TR-1 | ecosystem: Environmental > Terrestrial > Soil > Coastal area > Acid sulfate soil | place: Finland: Risofladan, Vaasa | collected... | reverse complement strand
GAGATGATCGCCCAGACCTGGAGCGAGCACTGCGTCCACAAGACCTTCAAGGCGATGATCGAGGTCGAGGCCGGCTCCGCGGGGGTGGAGGAGGGCGAAGGCCCGATCGTCTATCCCGCGATCGTCGACTCGATCTTTTCCACTTATATACGACGACCTACCGAGGAGATCGCCGCGCCCTGGGTCCTCTCGGCCTTCGTCGACAATGCCGGTGTCATCGAGCTCGACGAGGACTTCGAGGTCTCGTTCAAGGTGGAGACCCACAACCATCCATCGGCCGTTGAGCCCTTCGGCGGGGCGAACACGGGACTCGGCGGCGTCATCCGCGACATCATGGGCGTCTCCGCCCGTCCCATCGCCTCGACCGACGTGCTTTGCTTCGGGCCAGGCGATCTCGATCCCGCCCTCCTTCCCGCAGGCACCCTCCATCCGAGGATCGTGGCAAGGGGCGTCGTGGCGGGAATAGAGGACTACGGCAACAAGATGGGGATCCCCACGGTCAACGGCGGTCTCTGCTACCACGAAGGCTACGCCTCGAACCCCCTCGTCTATTGCGGCTGCGTCGGCCTGGCTCCGAGGGGCCTGCGGAGGAGGGGAGTGTCGATCGGCGACCGCGTCGTCGCGATCGGCGGCCTTACGGGACGCGACGGGATTCGCGGGGCGACCTTCTCGTCGATGACGATGGATGCCGCCACCGGGGAGGTGGCCGGCGCCTCGGTCCAAATCGGCGATCCGATAACCCAGAAAAAGGCCCTCGACGTCCTCCTCGCCGCGAGGGATCGCGGACTCTACCACGCGGTCACCGATTGCGGCGCGGGCGGCTTTTCCTCGGCCATAGGCGAGATGGGTTCGGAGACGGGGGTCGATGTCGATTTCGACGCCATCGGGACCAAGTATCCCGGCCTGGCTCCCTGGGAACTATGGCTCTCCGAGGCCCAGGAGCGAATGATCCTCGCCGTTCCCCCCGGGAACATGATGGTGCTGAAAGAGTTGTGCGAAACATACAATGCCGGCATGTACGACCTTGGTGCCTTCTCCGGGACGGGCAGGATAGTGGGGAGGATGGGCGGAAGGACTCTCCTCGACCTGCCCACGGACTTTCTCGACAAGGGGCTCCCGCGCAAGACCCTCAAGGCCTCGCCCGGTCCCCGTCCCCTTCCTCCCGCGGCGGCCTCGGCGGCTCCTTCGGCAGTAGACGCCCTGCTGCGCCTCATCGCGAGTCCCGGCAGCGATTCGGCCGAAGCTGTCGTCAGGCGATACGACCACGAGGTGCAGGGCGGCACCATCCTCGCGCCCTTCGACGGTCCTTTCTGCGACGCGCCACAGGACGCCTCGGTCATCGTGCCCCAAGGGACTTCGGGCAGGAGGGCTATCGCGGTGGCCAATGGTTTCAGACCGGCCTATGCCTCCTACGATCCCTACCGGGCGGCCATCTCCGCCCACGACGAGTGCATGCGGAATCTCGTCGCCGTCGGCGCCGACCCCGACCGCATCGCCGTCCTCGACAATTTCTGCATGGGAGACCCGACGCGACCCGAGGTCATGTGGGATCTCCTCGAATCGGCCCGCGCCTGCCGCGACGCGGCCCTCGCCTTCGGAACTCCCTTCATTTCTGGGAAGGATTCCTTCTACAACGAATACACCGGAAAGGACGGTTCTCGCAGGGCCGTTCCTCCCTCCCTCCTGATTTCGGGCATCGCGCTGGTGCCCAGTCCGCAGGAGGTTCCTGGCTCATGGCTCAAGACCGCCGGCGACAGGCTCTATCTCGTAGGACCCTTCGAGCCGCGTTTCGGGGGCAGCCTGTACGCCTCGATCTTCGGAGCCCCCGAGGGGGTGGAAATCGGCGTGCCGGGAGCGGCCGCAGGGGCGCGCGAAACCTATCGGGCCCTTCATCGGGCCATCGTCTCCGCCAGGGTTTGCGCAGCCCACGACGTCTCGGAGGGTGGGCTCGCCGCGACCATCGCCGAAATGTGCATGGGTGGCAGGCTCGGCGCGCGCGTCTCGCTCGCGCGGATCGGCGCCACACGTGGGACTCTCGCGGCCCTCTTCGGGGAGACCAACGGCTGCATCCTCGTGGAGGTGGCCCCCTCCGAGGTCCGAGCCTTCGAAGAGGACATGGAGGGCTTGCCCTTCGTCGCGATCGGGGAAGTCCGCGCGGAGCCCCTGCTCGCGATCGCCGCGGGACCGGGCCATGGTCCGGACATCGAGATATCGGTCGAGAGGCTTCTCGACGCATGGAAGGGCAGATCGGAGGTCGCACAATGAAGGCGCGGGCGCTCGTCCTCCTCGGACCGGGGACGAACAGGGACAGGGATGTCGGCGAAGCCATCGAGCTCGCCGGGGGTGAAGCCGTCGTCGTGCCGATTTCCCGGCTCGCCACGACGAAGCTTTCCGATTTCGGCATGCTCATAATACCCGGGGGTTTTTCCTACGGCGACGCCCTGGGAGCCGGCGCGCTGCTGGCCCTCGACCTCGAAAGGCGCTTCGCGGAAAAGGTAGCGCATTTCGTGTCGTCGGGAAGGCCGGTCCTCGGCATCTGCAATGGTTTCCAGGCCCTCGTGAAGTCCGGCATCCTTCCCGGATCCGCGGCGGGGAGGGGGAAGGGGGAACTTGCGGCGGAGCTAGGCGCCCCGCGGCACCGCGAGCGGGAGTTTACCCTCGCACGCAACGCGAGGGGAGACTTCGAATGCCGCTGGGTCCGTCTCGCCGTCCCTCCCTCACGCTCCATCTGGACAAGGGATCTCGGGACCTTCGCCTGTCCCGTCGCCCATGGGGAGGGCAGGCTGGTGGCGAAGGATGCGGCGGCTCTCGACAGGCTTTCGGCGGGGGCCCAGATCGCCCTCGTTTACGCCAGGGCCGACGGGAGCCCAGCAGATGGTGCTTGGCCGGAGAATCCGAACGGCTCGGCCCGCGACATCGCGGGTCTGTGCAATGCCGAGGGCAATGTGCTCGGCCTCATGCCCCATCCGGAAAACGCGATGAGGCCGAGGACGCGCCTCGCCTCGGACCAAGGGAACGACCTCATTGTCAGGAAATTCTTCGAGAACGGGATCAAGTTCGCCCAGGCTTTGTGATCAGGAGGACGGCGATGGAGACAGGAATGGATACGGACAAGATGGAATTGGAGCTTCCGCTCCCCTTCGGCGGATCGGGGAAGGTGCGTGAATGGTATCGCCTTCCGGAAGGCAAGCGGCTTATCGTGACGACCGACAGGATCTCCGCCTTCGATCGGGTGATAGCCCGCGTGGCCGGAAAGGGGCAGGTTCTCAATCAGCTTTCGGCCTATTGGTTCGAGCGGACTCGCGACATCGTCCCGAACCATCTCGTCGCCGTTCCCGAGCCGCGGGCCTCGATTGTGGTCGAGGCCGATCCCTTCCCCGTCGAGGTCATCGTGAGGGGGCGGATAACCGGGGTCACATCCACGGCACTCTGGCGACGCTACGAGCTCGGCGAGCGCACCATCTACGGCTATGACTTTCCCGAGGGGCTTCGCAAGAACGACGCCCTTCCCGAGCCGATCGTCACGCCGACCACAAAGGGGGGCCCGACGGGTCATGACGAACGCCTCACCCCCGCCGAGGTCGTCTCGGGGGGTTGGCTCGACGCTTCCACCTGGGAACGGGTCATGTCCGCGGCCCTCGCGCTCTTCGAAAGGGGCCGTTCGATAGCGAGGGAGGCGGGCCTCGAGCTCGTCGATACGAAGTACGAATTCGGACGATCGCCCGAGGGCGATGTCATTCTCATCGACGAGGTCCATACTCCCGATTCCTCCCGCTTCTGGAAGCTCGACACGATGGAAGGCCTGATCGCCGTCGGCAAGGAGCCCGAAGTCATGGATAAGGAATTCGTGAGGTTGGCCTTCGCCGCCCTCGGCTATCGGGGCGACGGGCCCATCCCCGAATTGCCCGCCTCGATCTGGGAGGAGGCGGGAGCCCTGTATCGCCGGGTCTACGAGGCGCTGACGGGCAAGGCCTTCGTTCCCGCGACAGGCGACGCTTCCGAATCGATCATGACTGCCCTCAGGCGGGGAGGCTTCGTGTGAGCGAGCCCATCCTCATAATCATCATGGGCTCTGGCTCCGACGAGGCCCATTCGCGCAAGATAGCGGAAGCGGCGTCGAGACTGGGCCTCGCAACGGAGCTCCGCGTCGCCTCGGCGCACAAGACGCCGGGCGACCTCGTCGCCATGCTCGCGGCCTACGAAGCCGACGGCAGGCCCAAGGTCTACGTGACCGTCGCGGGCCGCTCCAACGCGCTCTCGGGCTTCGTCGATGGGGCCGTCGATTCCCCGGTCATCGCCTGCCCTCCGCCCTCGGAGAGCTATGGCGGGGCCGACCTTTGGTCGAGCGTCAGGATGCCATCGGGCGTCGCCCCGGCCTTCGTGATGGACGCGGGCAACGCCGCCCTCCTCGCCGCCAAGATCCTCTCCCTCGCCGAGCCCTCGATACGCCCGAAGCTGGCCACCGAAAAGGGAAGGCGCGTGGAGGAAATCAGGGCGGCCGACCAGGCCCTACGCGGAACGGGTCCATCCGGAAGCGGCACGCGATGAGCGAAGCAAGGGAGGAGTGCGGCATCGTCGGCATCGCGATGGGGGAGTCGGCGGATCGTCTCTCACGCGATGCCGCGCGAACCGTCTTCTACGGTCTGTTCGCCCTTCAGCACCGAGGGCAGGAGGCGGCCGGCATCGCCTCCTCCGACGGCGCCACCCTCCATCTCCACAAGGACCTCGGCCTGGTTTCGCAGGTCTTCAGGGAGGATTCCCTGGATTCACTGCCCGGTTCCCTCGCTATCGGTCACACACGCTACTCGACGACCGGCAACTCCTCGACGCGCAACGCCCAGCCCTTCGTCATCGAGACGAGGCATGGCCCGCTTGCAGTGGCGCATAACGGCAACATCGCCAACGCCTCCCTTCTCAGGCGGGAGCTCCTCGAACGCGGCATCGGTCTCTCGTCGGCCTCGGACACCGAGCTCCTCGCCATGGATCTGGCGGGCGCCGAGGGCTCGACCTGGCCCGAGCGCATCGCGCGGGCGATGAGGCGCTGGGAAGGGGCCTTTTCCCTCCTCGTGCTCACCCGCGAGGCGATCTACGCCCTGCGCGATCCCTGGGGCTTCCGACCCCTTTCAAAGGGAACACTCCCCGATGGAAGCGCGGCCTTCGCCTCGGAGACCTCGGCCCTGCGGATATTGGGAGCGAGGGACTTCGAGGAACTGGCGCCCGGCCGGATCGTCGAGGCGCGTGGCGGATCGCTGAGGGTCCATCCGGGAATCGAGGCGAAACCGAGAAGTTCCTGCGCCTTCGAGTACGTCTATTTCTCGCGCCCCGATTCAGAATGGAACGGCCGTTCGATCCATGCGGCCCGCCGCGCCCTCGGGGCCATCCTCGCCGAGGAGGCTCCCGCCGACGCCGACATCGTGGTGCCCGTCCCCGATTCCGCCATACCGCCCGCCATCGGCTATGCCGACGTCTCGGGAATCCCCTACGAGGAAGGCCTCGTAAAGAACCGCTACATAGGTCGGACCTTCATAGAGCCGACCGAGGCCCTACGCAAGCGCGGCGTGGCCCTCAAATTCAGCCCCCTAGCCGGGAACCTCGATGGCAAGCGCATCGTCCTCGTCGACGACAGCATCGTGAGGGGCACGACCACCCGCGCCTTGGTGGCCCTCATCAGGGGGGCCGGGGCGCGCGAGATCCATCTCCGCGTCGCGAGCCCGCCCATACGCCATCCCTGCTACATGGGCGTCGACATGGGCGATCCCGCGGAGCTCATCGCGCGGCGCTTCGGCCCGGAAGGCCTCGCCAAGGAACTCGGCGTCGACAGCCTGGCCTGGCTCTCGCTCGCGGGGCTCGAGCGAGCCATCGGGACGGGAGGCCTCTGCGACGCATGTTTCAGCGGGCGTTACCCGATCGAAGTTCACGAGGGAGGGTCGAAGACGGCCTTCGAGGGAGGCGGCGCATGAAGGTACTTCTCGTGGGATCAGGGGGGAGGGAATCGGCCCTCGCCCTCGCCCTCTCGAACTCCCCCTCGGTGAGCGAGCTCCGCGTCGCGCCGGGCAATCCCGGCATCGCGGAGTTCGCCTCCATCGAAGCGATAGAGGCCGACGACGTGAAAGGCCTCCTGCGCCTCGCCTCTTCGAGCGGCGTCGACCTCGTCGTCGTGGGACCGGAGGCCCCCCTCGCCGCCGGCCTTTCGGACGCCCTGCGCAAAGCCGGTATCCCTTGCTATGGGCCATCGAGGGAGGCGGCGCAAATCGAGACCTCGAAGGCCTTTTCCAAGGCGTTCATGGAAAGACATGGCATTCCCACCCCGAAGGCGCGGATCTTCGGCGGCGCGGCCGAGGCCCTCGCCTTCGCCCGCTCGATGGATGGATTGCCCGTCATCAAGGCCTCGGGGCTCTGCGCGGGCAAGGGCGTCATCCTCCCCGACAGCGACGAGGAGTTGGTAGACGCGGTGGGACGGCTTCTTGAAATGGGTGGACCGGGCGGCCAGATCCTCGTGGAGGAACGCATCGAGGGCGAGGAGCTCTCCATCCTGGCCTTTTCCGACGGCAGCCGCTGGTCGGTGATGCCGGCCGCCCGCGACCACAAACGCCTTCTGGACGGGGACCGCGGCCCGAACACGGGGGGCATGGGCTCCTACGCCCCGGCCCTGTCGGCCGACATCGCGAAGAAGTTGGCTGACATTGTCATAGGTCCAGCCATCGATGGCATGAGGGAGGAGGGGCGGCCCTTCGTCGGTACCCTCTTCGCGGGGGTCATGCTCGGCCCGGGCGGACCGAAGGTGCTCGAGTACAACTGCCGTTTCGGCGATCCCGAGACCCAATCCATCCTTCCCCTGCTCCGCTCCGACCTGGGCGCCGTCCTCCTGGCCTGCGCGGGGGGGGCCCTGGGAACCGCGCCCCTGGAATGGTCGGAGGGCGCCGCCTCCTGCGTCGTCCTCGCATCGGAGGGCTATCCGGGAGCGACGAAGGCGGGGGCCGCGATCTCGCTTCCCGTCGCGACGCCCTCGGGAAGCTATTTCCTCCATGCCGGGACCCGGCTCGAGGGGGGGAGGCTCGTCGCGGCGGCCGGCCGGGTCCTGGACGCCGTGGCTTCGGCCCCAACGCTTCCCGAGGCCATCGCCCTGGCCTCCAGCCTCGCCCAAAGCGTCGTCATGGAAAAGTCGCAACGCCGCAACGACATCGGGGCAAAAGGCAGGCTCGACGAGGCGGCGACAACATCGCTGAAAGCCATGTCGGCCTACGCCCGTTCGGGAGTGGACATCGACGCCGGCAACAGGACCGTCGAACTCATGAAGACGGCGGTGAAGTCGACCTACGGGAAGGAAGTGATCGCCGGCATCGGATCCTTCGGCGGCGTCTACGACGCAAAGGCCCTCCTGGCCATGAAGGCCCCCGTGCTCGTATCGTCGACCGACGGCGTCGGCACCAAGACGAGCCTCGGCCTTTCGCTGGGAAGACTCGCGGGCCTCGGCGAGGACATCGTCAACCATTCGATCGACGACATCCTCGTGCAAGGAGCGCGGCCCCTCTTCTTCCTCGACTACATCGCCGCCTCGAAGATCGTGCCAGAGGCGATCGCGGAGATAGTGGGAGGCATGGCGAAGGCTTGCAGGGAGGCCTCCTGCGCCCTCATCGGCGGCGAGACGGCCGAGATGCCTGGGACCTATCGCGAGGGTGAAATAGACATAGCCGGTACCATCGTCGGGGTCATGGAACACGAAAGGACGCTCCCTCGCGCGGACCTGGCGGAGGGCGACCTCCTCGTCGGCCTCCGTTCGTCAGGCCTCCACACCAACGGTTATTCGCTGGCCCGCAAGGCCTTCGCCGGCGTCGATCTCCGGGCTGTCCACCCCCGCCTCGGCGAGAGCCCGGCCGAGGCCTTGCTCAGACCCCATCGTTCCTATCTCGCCCTTCTCTGGCCGGCTCTCCGCGCCGATCCCTCGCCGGTGAAGGCCCTCGCGCACATAACGGGAGGCGGTTTCGTCGAAAATATCCCGCGCATCCTTCCCGCGGGCCTCGACGCCCTCGTGCGGCGAGGGAGCTGGGAAATTCCCCCCATCTACGGCCTCATCCAGGATCTATCGGGAGCCGGCGACGAGGAGATGGCGAGGGTCTTCAATCTCGGCATCGGCATGGTGGCGGTGGTGGCATCGCGCGAACTCCAGGACTTCCGGGCCCTCGTTCCCGAAGAGAGCTTCGTGATAGGCGAACTCGTCGCCGGTTCGGGAAGGACAGTACTACGATGATCGATTCGGACGCCTCCCCCCGCATCGTCGTTCTCGCCTCTGGGCGGGGCGGCAACTTCGAGGCCCTCGCGCGGGCGGTGGCCATGGGCCGGCTTTCCATCGAGCTCGCCGCCCTCGTGACCGACAGGCCGACGGCCCCCTGTCTCGCGAAGGCGAGGTCCTTCGGGATAAACGCGATCGCCCTTCCGCCGGCCGGGCAGGCCCGGGCCGAATACGACGAGGTCCTCGCCGACCTCGTCGAGGGCTTTTCGCCGGATTGGATTCTCCTTCTCGGCTGGATGCGGATCCTCAGCAAGGCCTTCCTTTCCCGTTTCCCGGGGAGGGTCGTCAATCTGCATCCCGCCCTGCCGGGGGGCTTTCCCGGCACGGAGGCCATCAAGCGAGCCTGGATGGCCGCGAGCGAGGGCCGCATCGACAGGACGGGAGCGATGTTGCACCTGGTTCCGGACGAGGGCGTGGACACGGGGCCCCTCATCGTTTCGGAAGAATTGGCCATACTGCCCGGCGAGAGTCTCGAATCCCTCGAGGAAAGGATGCACGAAACAGAGCATCGGCTCGTTCTCGGGTTGGCGGGACGGCTGCGCCGCGACGGCATAGCCGCCGAAGGCGGGAATTCGAGGAGGATCAAAGTGAAGGTTGCTCTCGTATCGGTGCATGACAAGACGGGTCTCCCGGATTTCGCGAGGCGCCTCGCCGCCTCCGGTTTTCGATTCCTAGCGACCGGCGGCACGGGGAAGGTCCTGCGGGACGCCGGTCTCGACATCACGGACGTGGCAAGTTATACGAAATCCGACGAGATGCTCGGTGGCAGGGTCAAAACGCTCCATCCCGCGATCCACGGCGGCATCCTCGCGAGGGGGACGGGAGGGGATTTCGCGGAACTGGAGTCCCGGGGCTTCGGCCCCATCGACCTCGTCGTCGTCAATCTCTATCCCTTCGAGTCGGTACTCTCGCGCGGGGGCGCGAGCGAGGAGGAACTCGTCGAGGAGATCGATATCGGCGGCGTGGCCCTCACGAGGGCGGCGGCCAAGAACAACGCCAGGGTGACCCTCGCCTGCGATCCTTCCGATTACGACGAAATCGCCCGGGCCTTCGAGACGGGCATTCCCGACGCCGCGCTAAGGCGTCATCTGGCCCTCAAGGGCTTCCAGCGCACCGCGGCCTACGACGGGGCCATCTCGGTCTGGCTCGCGAGCCTCGTCGGGGATCGGAGCCTTGCCGAAGGCGGCGATCGCCGCGAAGGAAGCGCTACCGCTGCGAGCCTGCCAGGAACACGGGAAAGACAGCTCCGCTACGGCGAAAATCCGCATCAGTCGGCCGAGTACCGCTCGGCCGTCCCGGGCAAAGGACCTCTCGGCGGTCGCATAACGCAGGGCAAGGAGCTTTCGTACAACAATATCCTCGACCTCGACGCGGCGCTGAGGTCGGTGGCCTCCTTCGACAGTCCCGCCTGTGCCATCGTGAAGCACCTCTCCCCCTGCGGGATCGCCTTGGGCGGGAGCCCCGCCGAGGCCTTCGCCAAGGCCCTCGCGGCCGATCCCGTGTCCGCCTTCGGGGGAGTCGTCGCCTTCAACAGGATCGTCGATGCCGAGACGGCCCTCGCACTGGCCGGCATGTTCCTGGAATGCGTCGCGGCCCCGGCCTTCGACACGAAGGCCCAGGAGACCCTCGTCGCGAAAAAGAACCTACGCCTTCTCGAAATCGAGCCGGCGGCGGCCCTCGAGCCGATGAGGGAGATCCGCTCGGTGACGGGAGGTTGGCTGGTTCAGGATCGTGACCTCGGGGATCCGGAAGGCCTCGAGTGGAAGACCGCCTCCAAGCGCCCACCTACGGCCCAGGAACTCGCGGCCCTTCGCTTCGCCTGGAAGGCCGTCACGGACGTGCGGTCCAACGCCATCGTCCTCGCGGGACCCGACGCGACCTATGGGATCGGCGGGGGCCAGACCAACAGGGTGGACGCGGTCAGGCAGGCGGTGGAGCGGGCGGGCGAGCGCGCCCGCGGTTCGGTGATGGCCTCGGACGCCTATTTCCCCTTCGCGGACGGGATTGAGGAGGCGGCCAGGGCCGGCGTCACGGCCGTGGCTCATCCGGGAGGCTCGATACGGGACGCCGAGGTCCTGGCCGCGGCGGACGCGGCCGGCATGGCCGTCGTGTTCACGGGAACAAGGCATTTCCGCCATTAAGACGCATCAGGGAGAAGTCATGCGAAACGATGAATTGTTTACGACCGGGACGGCACTCACCTTCGACGATCTCCTCGTCGTCCCCGGCTACAGCGAGGTGCTACCCTCCGACGTCGACACCAGCGCGACCCTTGTGCCGGGCATAACCCTCAAGGCGCCCCTCCTTTCCGCGGCCATGGATACCGTGAGCGAGGCGCGGCTGGCCATCGCCCTGGCCCGGATGGGCGGCATCGGGATCATCCACCGCAACATGAGCCCTGAGGACCAGGCGGAGGAACTGCGGAAGGTCAAGCGCTCCGAATCCGGGATGATCGCCGATCCCGTTTCCCTCCCGGCGACGGCGACCCTCGCCGAGGCGGAAAAGGTGATGGAAACATGGCGCGTGTCGGGTGTGCCCGTCGTGGAGCCATCGAGCGGGAAACTGGTCGGTATTATAACGAACAGGGACAGACGCTTTTGCGGCCCGGGCGACGGCTCCCGGCCCGTTTCAGAATTCATGACCTCGAAGGGACTGATAACCGCCCCTGAGGGCACCGGAATAGAGGAGGCCAAGGCCATCCTCGGCAAGCATCGCATCGAGAAGCTGCCCATCGTGGACGCCGAAGGCAGGCTGCGGGGACTCATCACGGTCAAGGACATCCAGAAGAAACTCGACTTCCCCAACGCGGCCACCGATTCGAGGGGCCGACTTCTCGCGGGAGCCGCCGTCGGCGTGGGCCCCGATCTCGAAAACCGCGTCGAGCGTCTCGCCGCCGCAGGCGCCGACGTCATCGTGGTGGATACGGCTCACGGGCACACCAAGGGCGTGATGGCGGCGATCAGGCGGATCAAGGCCGTCGCGAAGGAGCTACCCGTCATCGGCGGCAATGTCGTCACGGATGAGGGCACGATCGCCCTCATCGAGGCCGGAGCCTCGGCGGTCAAGGTGGGCGTCGGAGCCGGATCGATCTGCACGACGCGGATAATCTCGGGGGCCGGCATGCCCCAGATGAGCGCTATCTGGGCCTGCGCCAAGGCTGCGCGGGCCCTCGGCGTTCCCGTCATCGCCGACGGCGGCGTCAAATATTCGGGCGACATCGTGAAGGCCATCGTGGCGGGAGCCGAGACGGTGATGCTCGGCGGCCTCCTCGCCGGCCTCGAAGAGAGCCCCGGGGACCTGGTCCTCTACGAAGGCCGCCAGTACAAGAGCTACCGCGGCATGGGATCCCTCGGCGCCCTTCAGGGCTACGGCCGCGACCGCTATGGGAGCGGTCAAGGCGGGGGCAAACTCGTGCCCGAAGGCGTCGAAGGCATGGTTCCCTACCGCGGAAAGCTATCCGAATACGTGAGCCAGCTGCTCGGCGGCCTGCGCTCGGGAATGGGCTACGCGGGAGCCGCAACCCTCGCCGATCTCCGCGAGCGGACCAATCTCGTTCGCATAACCTCCTCCGGCCTCCTCGAAAGCCATCCCCACAGCATCACGATCACCCGCGAGGCGCCGAACTACCAAAGAGGAGAGTGAGGCGCCTCGCGGTCGGATGGGGCGATCGGAACGCGATCGCCACGCCAAGGGCCACCTAAATCGGAATGGCCCTTGGCGAAGGCGGACCGTCCTAGCGAAGGGCGAGGCGGTAGATCGCCTCCGCCTCGGCGCGCCCGATCTTCACGAAGTTTCCCGTCTTCCTCGTTCCCTTCGCGCTCAGCTTCTCGGCCATCTCGGCGACGCGGTCGTCCTTGACGCCGAGGGGGCCGAGGCGGGTCGCGAGGCCTAGGGAGGTCCAGAAGGCCTCTAAGGCCTGGATGCCGCGATGGGCCGCCCGTTCGAGATCCTTGGGCACGAGTTCGATGCCCCAGACCCTGTTGGCGATCTGGGCGAAACGCAGCGGATCGTGGGGCAGGGCGAATCGCATCCAGGAGGGGAAGAGTGCCGCGAGGCCGGCCCCGTGGGCGACGTTGTAGATGGCCGACACCTCGTGTTCGAGATCATGGGTGGCCCAATCGCCGACCCGGCCGGTATTGAGGAGATTGTTGTGGGCTATCGTCCCGGCCCACATCAGCTCGGCCATGGAATCATAGTCTCCTCGATTGGCCAGGACCCGTGGCGCCGCGTCGATGACGGTCTTGAGGGTGGCTTCGATGAGGCGATCCGTGAACTCCACCGGTCTCGAATTGGTGAAGTACCGCTCGAGGAGGTGGGACATGATGTCCGCTGCCCCGTAGGCTATCTGTTCAGGGGGGAGGGTAAAGGCGAGTTCGGGATTCAGGATTGAGAAGCGGGGATAGATGAGTTCGGAGTTGAAGCCCCGCTTGAGGAGTCCCTCTTCCTTCGTGATGACGGTCCCGGTGCTCGCCTCGCTTCCTGCGGCGGGGATGGTGAGGATGGTGCCGACCGGAAGGGCCTCGGCCGGCTCGGCGTTTCCCGCGTAGAAGTCCCACACATCCCCCGCATAGGGTACGCCGAGGGCGATGGCCTTGGCCGAATCGATCGCGCTTCCGCCTCCCACCGCGAGAACGAGACCAATCTTCTCCTTGCGGCAAATTTCGATGCCCTTCTTGACGAGGCCCAGGTGGGGATTGGGCTCGACCCCGCCGAGTTCGACGAAGGCCACGCCCGAGGCCTTGAGTGAGGCGACGACCCTGTCGTAGAGGCCCGTCTTCTTGATGCTGCCACCGCCGAAGTGAAGAAGGACCTTGGAGGCGCTTTCCCGAGCCTCAGCCCCAACCTTCGACTCGGCTCCCTTGCCGAAAATGATCTTCGTCGGATTCTTGAAAACGAAATCGTCCATCCTCCAGCTCCTTTTGCGCGACGCGCGGTATAAATATACAACCGACGGCCCCGCGCGACCATGCGTGGGCTCTCCGGCCGTGCTTGACTCGCCGCGCCGTCCGGGCAATCCTGACCGAAATCAGCGCCCGGGAGGCATGGTGGCTTCGCTTGTCTCGTTGCGCGGGAAATTGACCCAAACGGATTTCCTTCGCGGTATAGTCCTCATTGCGACCTACGCGGCCGCGATCATCCTTTACCCTGCGCCGGAGGACGCGGCCAACACTCCCCTGTATTTCTCCGAGACCTACTTTGGCCTGATCGGAGCCTCGATTTTCCTCAGTCTTCTCGCATGGCCAGTCCGCAAGGGAGGTTGGCTCCACCCCGTACTCCTCTTCCGCGCCTATGTCCTGGTCATCCTCGGCTACAGCCTGGAATCCTATCTTTCCGTCAAGCTCGTGCTCGGCATCGGGCTGATGGCCGAGATATGCCTCATCGAGGAGGCGCCCTTCGATAAGATCGTAGCGCTCGCGGCCTTCTCGTTCTTCATGCTCGCCCAGGCTTTTCCGGCATTCCTGGGCAATAGTGCCCTCTCGCCGGTGGCGCCGCATCCTCGGCCCGCCGAGCTCGGGGCCCTCGGTCTTTCGCTCGTCCTCGCTTCGGCCGCAGCCTGTCTCCTCCGGACCCTCAATCGCCGACAGAAGGAGCTCGTCGACCTCGTACATCTCCACGAGGTCAACCTGGACGCCCTCGCCGAGCTCAACAGGAACCTCCAAGGCTACGCCCAGACCATCGACCAGGAGTCGGCCGAAAGGGAGCGCAACCGCATAAGCCGGGAGATCCACGATATCTCGGGCTACATCTTCACCAACCTCATCGCTCTCATGGACGCGGCAGGCAGCCTGCCACGGGAGGACCAGTCCGGTCTTACGGATGTTCTCGTGGCCGCGCGGAGCCAGGCGCAGGAAGGTCTTCGCGAGACCCGCGCCGCTCTTCGCAAGCTGCGCAGCGAACATAGCGGCCTCACCGATTGCACGCGGGCCATCCACAAGATCGTATCGATTTTCAGGAAGGTCACGAAGATCGAGGTCGACGTGAGTTTCGGAAACATGCCCCACTCCCTGCCACAGGAGACCAGTCTCGCCCTCTACAGGACGGTTCAGGAGGCCCTCACGAACGCGGTGCGCCACGGGAAGGCCACCAAGGTCCGGGCGGGCTTTTGGGTCGACAAGGGGCTGTTATCCCTTTCCATCGTGGACAACGGCAAGGGCGCCTTCGACATCGTCAAGGGGATAGGAATACGCGGAATGGAAGAGCGGATAGGCGGCCTCGGCGGTCGCGTGCGGATCGGCCAGGCCGCCGAAGGCGGCTTCTCTCTCTGGATCGACATACCTCTTGCGCCGAAGATACCGGAATCCGGGACAGGGTCGGGGACTCTTCCACCTCTGGCTTTCAGGTCCGGAGTCTGAGATGGACGAACGGATCAGGATCGTCATCGCCGACGACCAAAAGCTTTTCCTCGAGAGCCTGGCCACCTTTCTTCGCAATTACGCCGATGACATCGAGGTCGTCGGCAAGGCTCGCGACGGGGCGGAAGCCGTCGAACTCGCCCGGGCCCTCAAGCCCGACGTGATACTCATGGATGTCCACATGCCCGTGATGGACGGGGTCGCGGCGACCGGCCGCATTCTCGCGGAACTTCCCACCACCAAGATCCTCATCCTGTCCACCTACGACGAGGACGAGTATGTGCGGAAGGCCCTTGGACTCGGGGCGGCGGGCTATCTCCTCAAGGACATTTCCCCGACGGAACTCATCGCTAGCATCCGGGCCATCAAGAGCGGTGCGATGCAGATTTCACCCCATGTGGTCGGCAAGCTCATGCGAAGCATCCTCGACGAGGAGCCGGCGCGGCATGGGCGAGGGGAGGGCGACATCGAGGGCTTCGAGACCCTCACGCGCCGCGAGCGCGAGGTTTTTTCGCTCATCGCCACCGGTTGCGACAACGCGCAAATCGCGGAATCCCTCCACCTGGCGGAGCATACGGTCCGCAACCAGGTGAGCATGATCTACTCCAAGCTCGGCGTTCAGGACCGCTTCCAGATAATCCAGATGGCCAACCGGATCCGCTATCACGAGTGAGAGGCGCCCGACGGCCTGGGTCGAGGGCGGCATCCTTGGCGGTTTGACGCCTTGCGTGGACGCTCCTGGCCCCACCGGCCCCAGGTCGGCGGGGTGTCGTCGCAGTCCCGTCGTGACATAGAGGCGCGACCACGGGACAAATGTCACGGGGAATTCGTGATTCCTGTCTCTTGCGGGATGGGCCGCCCGGCCCCAGAGTGATCCCGCGCCACGTCGTGGCGAAGCGTTCTTCCAGAGGAGGCTCCACGTGAAGAAAAGATGGTTCATCGCCCTCGTCGTGGCCGCGGTTTTCGCAAGCGGCTTGATGGCCCAGGGCAAGAAATTGACGGTCTGGTGCTGGGACCCCAATTTCAACGTCTACGCCATGAAAGAGGCGGCCAAGGTCTACAACAAGACCCATCCCGACGTGAACATCGAGATCGTCGACATGGCCCAGGATATCGAGGCGAAGATCATTTCCGGGCTCCAGGCGGGAGGGGCTGGTCTTCCGGACATCGCACTCTTCCAGGACTTCCGCATCGAGCAGTTCCTCCAGGACTATCCCAACGCCTTCGTCGACCTCAAGGCGGCCGGCGTCGACTACAGCAAATTCGCGGCCTACAAGGTCGGGCCGATGACTGTCGGCAACCACGTCTACGGCATTCCCTTCGATACCGGTTCCACCGGGCTTTGGCTCCGCACGGACTACATAAAGGCCGCCGGTCTCAATCCTGACAACTATATGGGCAAGAACCTGACCTGGGCCGACGTGATCAAGCTCGGCGTCGCGGTCAAGGCCAAGACGGGCAAGCCCCTCCTCGCCTATCAGAGCGACAACTTCGACATGCTCCGCATCGTCGTCCAGTCCACGGGTGGCCAGTTCTTCAGTCCCGACGGGAGCCTCAATCTCCGCAGCGACGCCTTCAAGAAATCCCTCACCCTGTTCAAGGAACTCAACGACAAGGGTCTCCTCTATCCCGTGGTCGGCTGGAGCGACTGGATCAACGCCATCAACAGCGATCAGAGCGCGGGCTTCCTCAACGCGATTTGGATGGTCGGCAGCGTAAAGTCCCGCCCCGAGAACAAGGGCAAGTACATGGTCATCCCCACCCCGAAGATCGAGGGCGTGGCCGGGGCCTCCAACGCTTCCAATAACGGCGGCTCGAGCTGGTACGTGTTCTCCAGCAGCCCCAACAAGGCCCTCGCCGTCGACTTCCTCAAGTCCGTCTGGGCGACGACGACCCCCGACACCCTCGCCTTCTACAACAGCATCCTCAAGGGAGCGGGAGCCATGGGCACCTACCTGCCCAGCCAGAGCGGCTCCAATTACACGGCCAAGGACGACTTCTTCTACAAGGATCAGTCGATCTACAAGGACTTTGCGACCTGGATGGCCAAGGTCCCCGTCCTCAAGTACACGCCCAACTACGTGCCGATGCGCGACGCCGTCGCCCACGCGACCCTGAATTATTTCCAGGGCAAGCTAACGACGGTGGATGCCACGATCGCCGCCGCCGAGTCGGAATACAAGCAGGTAATGGGCCAGTAAGGCTTGCGCCCCGGCCGACCTCGTCGGCCGGGGCCCCGTCGCCGGACCCCCCGGGGCCG
>Ga0307375_10003003_pt1 | contig 16918 bp, 22 predicted proteins | sample TR1MG_FD_202531 | JGI IMG/M metagenome (GOLD analysis project Ga0307375, IMG submission 202531) | Soil microbial communities from Risofladan, Vaasa, Finland - TR-1 | ecosystem: Environmental > Terrestrial > Soil > Coastal area > Acid sulfate soil | place: Finland: Risofladan, Vaasa | collected... | reverse complement strand
TTCTAACTTAAGTTGGATGACTTTGTATCCACAAAAGATTTTTGATATTTGGGCCAAAATTGATATGGTTGCTAGGGATAAAAAGCTTACTCGTAGTGAAGTTTGTTATACTGTGATAAAAGGTATTATAAAGAACTTAAAAAAATATGATAAGTGGGCCAATTTTAGTGATGCTGTGGAAGGTGAGAAGCGTTTTTCTGGGATGATAGGTTCAGATTATTATGGCCTCGGATTTTTGATGAAAGCTGATTATAAGAATAGCCGTCTTTTTGTGAGTCATGTTTATAAAGATTCGCCTGCCGAAAAAGGTGGTATGAAAGACTTTGATGAGATTTTTTCTATAGATAAGAAAGTAATTGGCAAACTGGACATTAAGAAGGTTATGATCCAGTTTCGCGGCAAAAGAGGCTCTAAAGTTAAGGTACTTATTAAGAGAAAGAGCTGGAAGGCTCCAAGAACGCTCACATTTATTAGAGATCTTGTGCCTTATAAAGATGCCCGCTGTTATATGATCGGGGAAATTGCTTATTGTAAAGTATTTGGATTCACTAAAAATACGGTTAAATATTTTGAAGATGAACTTAGTGAACTTCCAAATTATAACAAACTGATAGTAGATTTTAGAGACAATCCTGGTGGTCTCATATTTAGTGCTACAAACATGCTAAATAGAATGTGGGTAAAGGACATGACGCTTGCTATCCTTGTTAAAAGGGAATACGGCTTTGTTCCTTTTGGAGATAATACGCATAAAGAACAGTTACTTAAAAACAAGAAGGTTGTGGTGCTTATTAACAAGGGCTCTGCTTCTGCGACTGAATTGGTTGTAGCTGCTTTAAAAGACTATAAGTCTGCGACTCTTATGGGCGAAACGACTTTTGGAAAAGGGGTGAGTCAAACGAATCACTTTATTTTGGGAGCTGTTCTGGCCTATACAAGCATGCATTTTATTAGTCCGCATGGCAATATTATTAATGAAATTGGCGTGAGTCCAGATATCAAGGTTGGTATGACTTTGGAGGATTTTATAGACAACAATGATACACAACTTAATGCTGCTATCAAGTTGTTGAAAAAGGAGAGTTTATGACAAGATTTGAACAAGCGGAAGATATGTTAAATGAGGTTGAGTTAGCGATATCTCAAGGATCTAATTTACGAAAAGATGACTATCCTAAAGAGTTATTGCTTGGAATTGCTACAGAAAATGGGAGAGAGTGGCACATTAGGATAAGTAAATTGCGCAATGAATTCGGATGGAAACTTATTAACATCCATTGGTCGCTTCCTGATAGTTTTGATGGTGATACAATTCAATTGGGAGAAGATGGAAATTATTATATTAAGGAGGATTAAATGAATAAGTTTGGGAGGTATCTTTAGTTCCGCTTTGGTTGAAATTAGAGCAGCTGAAGGAGGAGATGATGCTAAGTTATTGGTTGGAGATATATTTCAAATGTACTCCAAATGGTGTAGAATAAAGGGCTTTGAAATAGAAGTTTCATATACGGGTTATGGGAAGATAGGGTTTTCTCGTATAGAATTTGTAGCCAGTGGTAAAGATGTATATGAAACGTTTCTACCAGAATCAGGTGGTCATCGAGTGCAGAGGGTTCCACCAACCGAAAAAAAGGGAAGGAGACAGACATCAACTGTAACCGTAGCAGTACTTCCAATGGTTAGTGATATTCAGTGCTTAATTGATGACAAAGATCTAACCTGGGATATTTTTTGTTCTTCTGGTCCTGGGGGCCAGCATAGGAATAAAGTTGAAACGGCAGCAAGGGTTACTCACAAACCAAGTGGTATTTCTGTTGTATGTTGTGATGAGAAATCTCAGAAACGCAATAAAGATAGAGCGCTTGAAGTTTTACGAGCCCGGCTATATGCTAAAAACTTAAAAGAGTCTTTGGACAAGGAAAATAGTGATAGGAAACAGCAAATTGGAAAGGGTCAACGCGGAGATAAGATTCGTACTTATCGTTTTCAAGATGATATTGTTGTAGATCACAAGACTGGAAAGAAGGCTAATTTAGCATCTGTTGTTGCTGGAAATATAGATATACTGAGATAAAAAAAGAGGGGCCATTTGGCCCCTCTTTTCGTTTGATCTTTATTTATCATCTGCGAAGAAGTCTGTTACATCGTGGCGTCTTCTGCGCTGGCTGATTTCGTTAGAATTTTCTGGTCCTGGCCTTCTTTTGATTTTATCCCAATCATATACATCAAGACCTTCAGGAATAGGCTTTCTTTGTAGTGAATTAACAGCCGCTTTGATTTCTGGACAAGCAGTGTCAAAAGGTGCGGATGCGGTGGGGCAATCTGGATTTGGTCTGACATTCATATCTACCGCATCTTCTGGAAGATATGGTTCTTTTTCTCTACCCTGTGTCCATGCCTCAGTTCCTTCACCATAAAGCTTTTTAGTTGCTGCTTCATATTGTTTTTCTATTATAGACTTGCGTTCTTCCCAAAGCTTATTTTTTCTAAGATTTGGGCGTTTCTTATCGATTAGTTGTTTTACAACATTATAAACATTTGGGTATGTTCGTTTCTGATATGTTTTCCCTGTTGGTTTATAGTTGATGTTGATTATCTCACAACTGGCAGAAACTGGTGCGCCTTTTGAGTCTAATCTTATACTAACCAAGAAACTATCAACTTTTGGTATTTTTATTACTTTTTCTTCTTTAATGACTTTACCAGCACGATCCAGTTTTGGTTTGTTTGTTGCCATATCTATAACCGGAACGAGAGTAGTCTTTTTAATAAAGCCGTGCTTTGAAACTATTTTTTTAACCGGTGCGGCTTCTATTTTTCCAGATGGCTCTACAAACTCGTTTTCAGTAGGCGCGAAGATTGTTTGGCGTTCTTCTTCTAACATTTTGAGTTCTTCTTTCTTTTCTGGAGAAAGATTCTCTAATCTTGTTTTGCGCTCTTCTCGTTGAACACGAAATTGTTCTCGTTGTTCTTCAGTTACGCCCACATAGTCTTTTGTTTTTTTAACGCCTTCTTCGCCTTTTTCAACTACCCTGAGATCATCGTCACCTTCTAAATCGATGTCTTCAAGTTTGGTAACTCCAAGGTTTAATTCAGTTCTAAGCATTTTGTTTTTTTCTAAATTAAGTCGGCGTTCTTTTTCTTTACGTTCTACTACGCCGCCAGTACCATGCCACAGAAAATCTCCACTTTCTCTGTTAAAAACAGCACCAAATCTACGACGCCTTTCGGTGCCTGGCTCTATTACAGTAACGTGTACATATTTTCTACCAGTTTTGTCTGGTCTATCGGCTTCATTACTGTGCATAAGTGGAATGATTTTTGAGCCAAAGCGCTTTTCAATTTTAGACTTCAGCATATCTTCAAACTCTACAGCACTACGTTCTGGAGTATGTATGAAAAATGCTTTATAAGAATTGGGCTGACTGGTATAATCTGGGTTCCACTCAAAGTATACAAAGTATTTTCCTTTTACTTTTCCAAAATCTTCTGCTGGAGCCTCTTCAGCTTTCTCTTCTTGAGATAGTCCTGGCTCAGGAAGTTCTTCCTGCTTGGGAGATAGTTTTACAGATGACCATGGTATTGCTCCCTTAAAAGTAACTGATCCGGTACCGCGCTCATCTAAGGTGAAAGAATATCCTTGTTTCAAACTTGTTTTTGTATCAAGTAACAGAACATAAATTGTATCACCAGGGTGAACACCAAAGTTGTGATATCCATATTTGCCTATTTCATTAGTAAGCTGATCTTCAGCCTTACCTCTGCCATCCCATTTGAAGACACTATAAGATGTCTCTATTTTGTTTGAAGAGTTGTTTAACCACATAACCGCTTTGGAGTATTTTTTTCCTGGTTCTATAGTGAATCTACGGACGCGCCATGCTTCTTCACCTGGAGGTGTTACTGGTTTCTTTGGCTCTTCTTCTGTCTCTTCGTCGGTTTCTCCTGGTCCAAATAAATCCATTTGACCAGCAGCTAATCTAAGAATGTATTCCATATTAGAACCTTTCTTTTTTCTTTTTCTCTTCGCTTTTTCTGGAGCTGGCGCTGGCGGAGGAGTAGTTACGGATTCTAAACCTGGAGCAGTTGGAGCTGGATTCTCTTTTTCTATTTCTTCTTCAGCTTCTTTGAGATCCTTATCAACATCTGGATCTGGATCCAATGGAGTAGCTTCAGAGGATTGACCGCTATAATACTTTTTAACTTCTTCTGCCAAATCAAAATCTGCGGGCAACTCTGATTCTTCGAGTTCTGCCTCTAATTCTGGCAGTTTTTCTTTTAGTCTTTCAGCTTTTGCTTCGAACTGTACTGCGGCAGCTTCTTTCTTAGCCCAGACAAACTTTTCAAAAGCTTTGCGCCTACGATCATATTTTTTCTTAAGACCTTGGCGTGTTGCGTCTGGATTCGCATCAAGAAACATCATATATTCTATTTCATTGGGGCGCTCGAACATTAGTTCGTTTGCTTCATCCCTTGTTTCTAGGTGCTCTTCTATCTTATCTGTAGAAACTCCTAAACGAGTGGCTAAAGCATCTACAAGTGCTTGACGCTCTTCAACTCCAAGAGGTTCTTTACTTTCGTCATAGTTTTTTAACATCTGACGAACATCTGGTGGGACGCTTTTATCTACTTTTGTTTTTTGTACGACTTTCCAATGATCCTTTTTATAGTCTTCATATACGTCGCCCCATTCATTTTTAAATTCTTCTACGTCTACTTCTGGATTATAATGAAAGTAAGTGTGGACTTTAAGTCCCCTATTTTTCTTATCATTCCATATGGTTCTAACATCTTCGCGTTGCGAAGCAGCTATTTTTTCATATCTATTTATAACGCTTTGAAGAGATGCTATTTTACCTTCAATTTTGTGTCTTCTAACTGCTGGTAAAAACTTTTCTCTTAAGAATTTCATCCAGCCGTGGGTAAAACTACCGGATGCTTCATCCCAGCCGAATACTGGCTTTAGTTTATCCCAGTTCCAAGCAGCAATATCAACACTTTTAAATGCTGGGCCTTTAAGACCTTCAACCTGTTCTGGAGATAATTTTTCTTCTTGTTCTTTGGTAACACGACGCCTTACATCGGCCATGCCTGTTCCAAGGATTACGGCAGGAGCAACGAATCCATATCTTCCAAGTTGTTTGGCAGAAGAAGGAACTATTTCTCCATTATCATCTTTTTTAATAAAATCTTGTGCTTCTGGTGGAAGGTTGTCGATTATTTTTGCGTTATATTCGGCCACCATACTACGGAGCAGTTCTGGAGACACATGTAGCGCTTCAGTCATTTCTGCTGTTGAGTAGTATTTTCTATTTTCCAGAGGAATTGGTTTGCCTCTTTTGTCTAACTTTGGCTCACCACTTGTGGGGTCCCTTTCAACATTAAGTCTATACCACAATATATCTTCAAGTTGTTTTCTTGGAGTGGTAGGAAGTTCATTGATTTCTTGAAGTTTGGTTATACCCCTGGTTTCATAGATTTCTCTAAGTGCGTTTGGACCAAGATACTTATACCTTGGGGCAAGCTCTTCAAATGCCATATCTGGGGTGAACGCCTTGTTTTGTCTTTTCTTTATGGCGATATATTTTTTTAAACGCTGAAAAACTTTAATACAATTTTGACATTCCTCAAGATAGATTGGTCTATTTTGAAAATTACATACTGGGCAGGTTTTTGCGAGCACGGCATTGGGGGAGTATTTTTTAAGCATGCCGAGGCCACCTTCTGTTTCTACCCAAGTGATTTGGCCTTTTTCCAGTTTGCCAGGCATTTCTACCTTTTCGTCTTCTGGAATTTCTTCTTCTGGCTCTTCTGGGGCCGGAGTGGCATCTGGAGAAGGAGCTTCTTTGAGGTCGTCAAAGACTTCTTCTAATTCCTCTGGCTCTGCTGGCTCGTCAGGCATTTCAGATTCGTCTGGTTCTTCTGTCAGCTCAGCCTGTTCACGTTCTAATTCTTCTTGTTGCTCTTGTAGTTTACGAAGTTGCTCTTCCAGTTCGGCTCTTTCCTCATCTGTGAGATCTTCTTCGGCGGCTAAAGAAACAAAAATGTCATTAGATACTATCTGATTATAAATTGCTTTTATAGAATCACGTCTTTTCATAGGCATTTCTCCCCATCCTGAGATGTATTTGCTATCGTTATTATATCATTGTATTAATAGAACTTTTCGCTAATGGAGAAAATATGTTAGATCAAATACGAGGAACAATATTAGGCACCGCTATTGGAGACGCTCTTGGCATGCCAGTTGAAAGTTTTAAACCCGAGAAAATTAAAGAACTTTATGGAAAAATTAGAGGTTTGGAAGAGCCAAAAGATGAGAATCCTTATCATAAATTGCACAAAGGACAGTGGACTGACGATACTCAGCTAATGATGGCTATCGCAGAGTCACTAATAGATAAAAAATGTATTGATTACAACGATATAGCAACCAAACATGTGGAAAAATTACACGAAGCTCGTGGTTGGGGAAAAGCCACTACCGAATCTGTCAAAAGGATACAAAATGGTATAAAGTGGTGGGCATCTGGTGAACCAGGCGCTGCTGGTAATGGTCCTCCTATGAAAATTGCCCCTATTGGTGTTCTTTATGGCTTGGGTGCTATTAATAAAGCAGAGCTTATTACGGCCGCGATTAACATATCGAGAATGACTCATGGCGATGTGCGTGCTATAGTTTCTGGAGTATTACAGGCGTGGTTAATAGGCAGAGCCATTATGGGTGGAACTGATGGACTTAGATCAGCTCTTCATAATGTATATTATGAATGTTGGCATCTTGAGATGTCTTTGATTACCTTAAATGCGACCTATTCTCCATTACACATACACATAGCGGAGATAGAAAAGAACTCACATAAGTCAAATAAAGAAATACGAAAAAGGTTTGGAGCGAGTGCTTTTGTAAACCAGTCAGTACCATTTACATATTCCATGGTATTGAAATATTTAGATAAACCAGACGTCGGCATGATAGAGATAATAAACCAAGGTGGTGATGCTGATACTACAGGGGCAATGGCAGGTGCTTTATTTGGTGCCGCTGGCGGAATTGATATTTTTCCAAACGAGTTTACTAATTTTCTTGAAGATAGAGAAAAGATTATTAAGTTGGCAGAATCATTATATTATCTGTTTAAACAATGAAAAAACTTACTAAAAAACAAATATCAGAGATAAGAAAAGATCCTGATAACCAAAATTGGTATTATATTTCAAGAAACCAAAAATTATCCGAGGCTTTTATAGCAGAATTTCAAAATAGAGTGGATTGGGGTTATATTTCAATATATCAAAAATTATCCGAGGCTTTTATGGCAGATTTTCAAGATATAGTGGAGTGGACTAATATTTCAATACACCAAAAACTTTCTGAGGATTTCATAGCAGATTTCCAAGGTAAAGTTGATTGGGATTGTATTTCAAAATTTCAAAAGTTATCTCAAGGTTTCATAGCAGAGTTCCAAGATAAAGTTAATTGGTGTTGTATTTCAGCATACCAAAAGTTATCTCAAGATTTCATAGCAGAGTTCCAAGATAAGGTTAATTGGATTTGTATTTCAATACACCAAAAACTTTCTGAGGATTTCATAGCAGATTTCCAAGGTAAAGTTAATTGGGATTGTATTTCAACATATCAAAAACTTTCTGAGGATTTCATAGCAGATTTCCAAGGTAAAGTTGATTGGGTCTATGTTTCAATATCTCAAATTTTATCTGAGGATTTTATAGCGGAGTTTCAAGAGAGAGTTGATTGGATTAATATTTCAAGATACCAAAAATTATCCGAGGCTTTTATAGCAGAATTTCAAGATAGGGTGGATTGGAGTAGTATTTCCGCATATCAAAATTTATCCGAGAGTTTTATAGTAGAATTTCAAGATAAGGCTGATTGGCTTTATATTTCATCACACCAAAAGTTATCGCAAGATTTCATAGCAGAATTCCAAGATAAGGTTGAGTGGATTTATATTTCAAAACATCAAACACTATCCGAGGATTTCATAGCAGAATTTCAAGGCAAGGTTAATTGGGTTTGTATTTTAAAATTTCAAAAATTATCAGAAGAATTTAAGCAGTATTTTGCTCATAAATTATCTACTTAAAGGAGCATAAGTTGTCAAGAGATTTACAATTAAAACGAGGTGGCAAACTGTTCACAAAGGAGTGGGACTCTGAAGAAAATGATTTCATAGAACAGGAAATAGATATTGAAGAATTTATGTTTCACTTTTATGACTCTATTTGTTTAGATAAGGGCGTTATATTAAGAGATGTGTTTCTTATGATAGGACAAAACCTTGAAGTTTGTTCTTTCGCTGTAGGATGTCCATTTCTTGATGATTTGGTGGATGAGGCACTAACCACACCGAAAAAAAACAAAGATAAGGTTGGTATGGCAGCTGTAAAGCTATCATGGAGCGTTTTTATTGAAGAAGAGGACGAAGGCAAGTCTATACTCGACCATCTAAGTTTTCATGGTATTGGAGATAGAGAGTATGCGCTTGAATTCGTTCCCATCAATGAATTGGTTATGTACCCCATAATCATTGATGAAAACTATATTATTCACGACGGCTCAGATGAGGACAAAGTACATTTATCTACAACGAAAAAGTTTGTTTTGATTGATCTAATACGTGGTGTTGTAGATGAATTGTCATATATGGGCCCCCCAGATATTAGAGAGTTTGCTCTCGCAGAATTACAAAGAAGCGCAGAAAAAGACGAGGATGGTATGCCCAAAATGTTTACCATGGAAGACTTAGAAAAACGGCAGAGGGAAAAGATGGAGAAAAATAAGAAGCCCTGTCGTATTTGTGGTGAGGATTCCCGTTCTCCAGATTTCAGTAAACCAAATGATCTCTGTTTTAAGTGTTATAAAGAGGTAAAGGAAAATTAAAATGACTATATATGAGCGGTTAAATAGTGAACTTAAAGATTCTATGTATGCGAAAAATGACGTAATAAGAGACTATATAAAAACTATAAAATCAAGAATTACAGAGCGAATGGTAGCGAAAAAATTAAACAGAAATGAGCCCCCAGAAGATGAGCTTGTGTTAGAAGTAATAGCGTCTTATAAAAAATCTTTGGAAAAGGCTATTGAAGAGTTTGAAAGTGGTGGAGACAGATCAGCCCAACTTGTGCTGGAGTATAAAAAAGAAATTGAGTTTTGTAAGGGATTTCTTCCAGAAAAGGTTGAATCTACTGTTGATCTTGACATGCTCGTTGATGAGGCCATTGCTGCTATTGGCAATAACGCTGGTAAAGTAATGGGATATATTATGAAAAACAATAAATCTTTGGATGGGTCGGCTGTAAAGTCTGTGGTAATTAAAAAGTTGCAGGGATAAATATGGAATTTACTCTTACAGAGAAAGAAAAACTGTTTCTAAAAGCGGCGGAAAGGGTTATAGAAGAGTGGCGAAGTGTAATGGAATTAGACCCAATTTGGGAAATATCAGTAGATATAATTGAAGATGAGCATGAAGGCGCCAAAGGCGCCATTAGTATTGGCGAATCTCAATATTATAGAGCACCAATTTTGTTATGTGAAAGTCTATTTGAGATGGATGAAGAAGGATTTTTGGGTGAATTAAACGATGAAGTTATACCTCATGAACTAACTCATCTTGTGGCGGCCGACTTCTTCCGAACGGCCCTATTAGTTGCTGGAGATAATGAACACCTAAAAGGTGAATTGCGATATAAGTATGAACAGTTTACGGTAAGATTTGCACATATAATAACAAAACTAAGAAATGAAAACTTGAGGTTAAGATATGAGCTTGAAAACCCAGATTCTGAGCCCGAGGCTAATGTTATAGACGAAGAAAGTTTGTAGGGATATGTTATGAGTGAAAGTGTTCAGTATATTATAGTTAGAAAAGACTTAATAGAAAAGATGGGTATTGGTAAAACTGCGGCTCAAGTAGCTCACGCATCTTTAGGGGCAGTTATTGAAAAGGTTAGAGAAGAAGATGTTTATAACATAATTGATGTTGAAAAAACACAAATCATTCGCGGGGAAGCCATTGATGCTTGGTTTGCTGGCCGGTTTACTAAGTTGGTAGTTTATGTAAAAACTAAAGAAAAATTGCTTAATTTGGCAAAAAGACTTGACAAAGAGATTCCAGGGATTAAGTTATCATATATATATGATAAATGTTTAACCAAAATTGAGCCAGAAGAGGAAAATGGCACCACACTAACATGTATTGGGGTGGAGCCACTAAGTATAATAAATGTTCCAAAATGTTTAAAAAAGTTGCGCTTGTTAGAATAATAGGAGTTGTTTTGCCGGGTCGAAATAATAGAAAAATTTTTGTAAACAAATCAGAAAAAATACACCATAATAGATATAATTATGATAAGGTAAAGTACGTAAATAGTAAAACAAAAGTTACTATTATTTGTCCTATACATGGAGAGTTTGATCAAATTCCCAACTCCCACCTATGTGGACATGGCTGCCCAAAGTGTCACTATTATAAAGATGATGTTAAAAATGTTTTTATTTCTAAAGCACAACAAACACATAAAAATAGATATAATTATGATAAAGTAAAGTACGTAAATAGTAAAACAAAAGTTATTATTCTTTGTCCAAAACATGGAGAATTTAAACAATCTCCAGTACATCACTTAACTGGTGGTGGCTGTTCAAAATGTAGAATTACAGATGATATAATGTTAAAGCAAAGAAAATTTATAAGTGATTCTAATATTATACATGGTAATAAGTATGAATATCATAAAGTAACATATATAAATAATTATTCTAAAGTTATTATTGTTTGTCCATCACATGGAGAGTTTTTTCAAACTCCTAACAACCACATTAAGGGTCAGGGCTGTTCAAAATGTTTTGGAAATAAAAGGCTGGACAATAATGAATTTATTAAAAGAGCCAAAAATGCCCATGGAAATTTGTATAATTATAATTTAGTTTCTTATATTAATTCATTAACCAAAGTAATAATTATATGTTCTATACATGGAAAGTTTGAACAAAAACCGCATGATCATTTAAATAATCATGGGTGCCCAATTTGCGCTAGGCTTTATAGAAATCCTATTTCTGAAAAATCCCAAAGATGGCTCGATACATTTTTAAACTTAAATATATTGCGCGAACGCACTATAAAAATAGGCAGGAAAAGTTTCATACCAGATGGTTTTGATCCTCAAACCAACACTGTATATGAATTTGATGGTGATTTTTGGCACGGAAATCCCAAAAAATATAAATCCGATGATATAAATCCTATATTAAAAATGACATATGGTGAATTATATAGTAAAACAATAAATAAAATACAAACATATGTTAAATGTGGATTCAAAGTGATACAAATATGGGAAAGTGAATGGGATGAAAATTCTAAATTTTAGATTACTGGAGTAGATATGAAACGACAAGAATATCTTGGATGGGACGAGTGCTTTATGGCCATTGCCCTGATAGCAGCTCAAAGATCTAAAGATCCGAGCACTCAGGTGGGAGCGTGTATAGTCAACAAAAAGAATAGGGTTATTGGAGTTGGATATAACGGTTTTCCTAATGGTTGTTCAGATGAAGAGTTGCCATGGGATAGAGATGGCGACTCACTAAACACAAAATATTTATATGTTTGCCATGCCGAGAAAAATGCCATATTTAACTCAGCAGGAGATTTAGATGGTGCTACGATATATGTTTCTCTGTTTCCCTGTAATGTGTGTGCCCAAGACATTATCCAATCTGGCATAAAGCATGTCGTATATTTAACTGATAAATATCATGATATGGATTTTACGATCGCGGCGCGCAAAATGCTTTCGTTGGCCGGAATAGATTGTAGACAGTTTAAGCCATATCGTCCAGCACCTAAAATTAATTTCGAAGAGAACAAATGATTTATGAAAATTATACTAATTCTTGGATGTTGGGGACGAGAAAAAGACGGCTTTGTTTCTTGCCACAGCATCTCAAATGAGATTCTTGATCTTACAAAAAACAGTTCGAGAAATGTTAATATAAAAGATTACCTTGATTCTCATTTCAAGCTATTCGACCGTCCGTTGTATAATAACGTACATACGGCTGTGTGGAATGCCCAAGATAAATTTAGTGAAAAGGGCAACCCCGTTTTCCCAGATATTAAATTTAGATACATAGAAGAGTTTTGTATCGACCACGCCAGGTGTGGCCTATTTTTGCGCCTGGAACTAAAGGAAGAGGTAAAAGAATGAGGAAGAAAAGAACCTGTTATTTGGCCGGACCCATGGAATACGCTCATAATGAGGGCATTAATTGGAGAAGAACTTACGCTAAGGCACTTGAAGAGTGCTCAATTAGTTGTATTATTCCCAATGATGAAGAAAAGGAAATCAAAAAGAATATAAATATGTCTGACCTGAAAGAGAATGATATTGAAAAATATATTGAAATTTTAAGAGCCTTCATTGATCAGGATTTAAAGTTTGTAGAAACTGTTGATATGATTATTGTTAGGTGGGAAGGAGAACTTACAACCGGAACGGTTCATGAAGTGGGTTATGCCTATCAGTTAAAAAAGCCGACCTACCTTGTTTCTTCGCTTAAAAACAAAGACATTCCTGGTTGGTTTTTAGCGTGTTTTACTAAAAAGTTTTCTACCATGACAGAGCTGATGGATTTTCTTAAAGCAAACGGATAAATCATGAAAGATGAAGAAAAATTAGACGTGTTTCGCGAATATCTTGATCTTGTTCAAACTCCGCAAATAAATGAGTTTACGCAGTTCATATTATTAAGACTACCCGAGTATTTTTGGACACTGCCAGCCTCTACTACTGGAAAAAATCATGGAGCAGATGAAACGCTGTTAGACCATGTGTTAGCGTGTTTGTATATGGCTAAACAGGTTAATAATCAGTTTGAGAACCATTGGACCCAACGGCAGAAGGATCAATTATACTCGTCACTTATGCTACACGATGGGTGGAGATGTGGTGAACCAGGCAATGAGTGTAGGATTACACAAGAAATGATTGATGAAAAAAAATTAGATCAAAAGTTGCTTGGCAATTTAAAGACTGCGCGGGAACATGCGGAAGTAGGCTACCGACAATTATTACAGTTGGTTGCAGAATATAATCGAGATGCTGCTTGTAATGGATATAATCAAATTGGTGGAAATAATTATTCTATGATACTCAAGGCCGTAAGGTTTCATTATGGTCCTTGGACACAGGGATCCGACAAATCATTTTCATTATCATGGCCTTATGATTCTGTAGTTATGCAGTGTCATAATATAGATTTTCATCAATGTCATAATCAAATGTATCTGACCAGAGGTAATGTAAACCATACAGTTACTTGTACAAATGGCTGGCATACGTGGCCAGCACCGGGAGTAGAAAAATGTCCGACATGCCAATCAAAAATACACCAGATTACGAATACGTAAAAGAACAAGCATTAAAAGCGTATGATATAATTGCAGCATTAACATTTGAAACGCATTTCGATGATATAAGCGGCGGCGAATTAATAAAATATGCTTGTACCTCTATTGCTGCGTTATATCTTTATGCCAAACAGAAGGAAGAGGATGGAAAATAAAGAATACTATGAGGAAATAACAAAACTCTTAGAAAAGCTTAAGTGTCACGAAAAAGAAGTTTTTGAGTTGGCTTTGGATATTGAAAAAGACTATAGTGCTGAAGAGGCTAAGAAAACGGGTAACCTTATCTATATGATATGGGAGGCCGTTGTTAATTATCAAAATACAAAGCAAAGAATGGAAGATCTGGAAGACGAAAGGTATAAACAATATGTAGAAAACCGTTCTGAAAGACTTAAAATTATAGGAGAAATGGCTGATGAAAGTAAAGTTTAAAAAATTACATCCAAATGCGAAACTTCCATCATATGCGAAGCCTGGGGACGCTGGTATGGACTTATGTGCTTGTCTTGATATGATTAATTGGAGTAAAGTAATGAATCCGGAGGACTATGCTATATACGTCGCCCCTGGAACAATAGAACTGATTCCTATTGGGCTTTCAATGGAACTTCCACCAGGATATGAGGCACAGATTAGGCCAAGATCTGGTCTTGCTTTAAAAGAAGGCATTACCGTATTAAACTCTCCAGGCACAATTGATGAAGGATATCGTGGGCCTGTAGGGATAATTTTAATAAATCACTTACAGAGTAATTTTTCATTTAAAGTTACAAATGGAATGAAAATTGCCCAAATGGTAATAAAGCCTGTAGAGCGTGCAGAAATTGAAGAGGTAGAAGAATTATCTGATACTGAACGGGGTCAAGGTGGCTTCGGTTCTACAGGAGAATAATTATGAACAAAATGGTAGTGGGCTTCCCATTTTATGACTTTGATCTTGTATATTTAATACGAAAAAACAGGCCAGAGTGGCAAGCCGGAAAGTTGAATGGAATTGGTGGACATGTAGAAGAAGGTGAAACTGCTATAGACGCTATGATTCGTGAGTGTGCTGAAGAAACAGGTATATTGGTTACAGACTGGACACACGTTTGTGTTATGAAGGGAGAAGATTTTTACCTTGATGTTTTTACAACACAATTACCATTAGGCATAGCTATGGAAACTAAAACAGACGAACAAATAGTGAGGTGTAGTATACATCGTCTGTGCTTCGAACAGACGATCCCCAACACACGATTTTTGGTTTCAATGTGTAGGGAGCACTTGGATAATCCGCATTCTTTTAAAACAGCTGTATTTGAGTATTAATATGAAAAAACTTATAGGTTGGTCTTGTACTGAAACTATTGGTTTTTCAATTGTAAATCCTAGAGCATGTTGGAAAGTTTCTGGATCTCCAGAGAAAATAAGAGAATTGTTATTATACATACGTGATAATTTTCCTGAGCAACTTGATCAGGAAATAATAGATGAGCTTAATAAAGGAGAAACAAAATGAAGAGATTAGTATCAATTTTTGTACTATGTTTGTCAATGTTATTTGTTGCTGGTTCTGTTGAAGCGCGTGATCATCGTCGCCGTGGTCCACAACACAGGCCACATCGAAGACCACACCATCCGCCACAACACAGACCTGATTTTGAATGCAAGGCGCAATCCCCATTCGCTGTTGGTTTTGGTGTGAGTCAATATCGTGATGTAGCAGCTCGTATTGCTTTGAGCGAATGTGCTATTAGAACTCCACATGAATATGTTTGTCGTCTTAGTTGGTGCAGAGTTAGATAATGATCAAACACCTGAAATATCTTAGATATGTGCTTCGTCACAAATGGTTTGTTATGTTGGAATGTTTTCGTTGTGGATTATATTATCGAGGTTTGAAACACGATATATCGAAGTTTTTTCCATCTGAGTGGTTTCCATATGCCAATTTCTTTTATGGGTCTGCTCCAAAAGCTCAAAGGGATTCTACTGGATACTATAAACCAACAGATACTGGAGACCAAGCCTTTGATTTTGCTTGGCTTTTACATCAAAAACGCAATGATCACCATTGGCAGTGGTGGATATTACCAGAAGACGAGGGTGGTTTTAAGGTTTTGAAGATGGATGACAAAGCCGTTTATGAAATGACTTGTGATTGGTGTGGTGCCAGTAAGGCACAAGGCCATGGTGGTTGGGAAGGCGTTTTTGTATGGTATGAAGCTAATGCGCATAAAATGCGGTTACATCCAGAATCGCGGGCTTTAATAAAGTGCATTCTCACAGAAAAAGGATGGAAAAATGGAGAAAGTAAAAGTTGGGGCGATTTACAGACATTTTAAAGGACAGTTTTATATTATAAAAGGTTTTGCCAATCACACAGAAACGAATGAGCGATTGGTTTTATATAAGAATCTTGACAGCACAGATCATAATGTATGGGCACGCCCGATTGAGATATTTACAGATAACATAGACCGAGAGGATTATAAAGGCCCGCGCTTTTTATTTCAAACAATGTCGCTAATGAGTAAAGATTATAAGTAAGATTTCTATCAAAATCTATCAATAATACAGTATATGATGTACCTTTGGAACTGGTCGCAAGCTTAGGCTTTTGGACTCTCTTAGTTCGCAGGTGGCATCTTGGGACTGAAAAATACTTTGCTTGGTTTGGAGAAATTCGTCCAATTCCCACCAGGCTTTAAATTCTAATGCCATTTGTGGAAAAACAAGGAGAGTAAAATGAGAGTAAAAGCTAAGCTTGCTAAGCAGCAGTATACGTTTAACCGATCGAACGAAACCCACCTAATGATAGAGTTGGAGGCACCAAAGGTAGAGTGGCAAAAAGACCGCGCTCCAATCTGTCTCATTCCAGTTTTAGATCTAAGCTCTTCAATGTATGGAGAAAAAATTGACTATGTGCGTAAAGCTTGTAGAAAGCTTGTAGACAATCTTGCGCCCGGAGATTTTGCTGGCATCGTTGGATATGATAACACCGTACATGAAATCGCAGAAATTCGGGAAATAACCCAATCACAGAAAGACGAACTTAAAAAGAAAATATCAGAACTTCATACAACCGGTTGTACTAATCTATCTGGTGGTTTATCTTGTGCTTTGAAGTGGATTAATGATATGAAACTCAATGAGAATGTAATTCTCAGGGTAATTCTTTTTACGGATGGACAGGCCAATGTAGGCGTCACTGGCAGAAGTCTTTTAGATTTTGCTAAAGAGCTTTGTGGTAAGGCCAGTGTTTCAACGTTTGGATTTGGTCATGACTGTGATCAAGAATTGTTAGCAGATATGGCAAACACTTGTGGTGGTAATTTCGCGTTTATTGATTCACCAGATGCTGCACTATCGGCTTTTGCCCGTGAACTTGGCGGATTGATGTCTACATACGCACAAGACATTAAGATACAAATTTCTCCAGATAAGAATAATGAAGTGCTAGAAGTTCTAAATGATGAAGATGTGGCCGACGA
>Ga0307375_10003002_pt1 | contig 16922 bp, 12 predicted proteins | sample TR1MG_FD_202531 | JGI IMG/M metagenome (GOLD analysis project Ga0307375, IMG submission 202531) | Soil microbial communities from Risofladan, Vaasa, Finland - TR-1 | ecosystem: Environmental > Terrestrial > Soil > Coastal area > Acid sulfate soil | place: Finland: Risofladan, Vaasa | collected... | reverse complement strand
GAGATTCTGAATCGGATGCACAAATACGTCGCATCCACCACGCTCGAAGCGCCGCTCCCCTGGGAGAACTCTACTCTCCTGTCCGGGGATGCAATGTCGGCGGTGAAAAAGCTCAAGGACGAATCGGCGCAGGATCTCGTGGTTCTCGGGTGCGGCGAGCTTGTTCAATCACTTATGTACAACGGTCTGGTTGACGAATATACGCTCTCCATCCATCCGCTCGTGCTTGGCGAAGGCAGGCGCCTTTTTCGTGACGGAGCGCCGTACACCCGTTTTACACTTGTCGATACGAAGACCACGCGCACCGGGGTGATCATTGCCACCTACCGGACGGAGGCGAAGGCCGCAGGGACCTGACAGATTCACGGGATGGGAACTTCGTCATTTGCGCGTGGCGAGGTGGCGCTGCGCGGTTATTGCACGATCGGGTATAATCTCAACGTTTTTACAGGGTGTCACAGATATGGCGAAAAATCGTAGAGAGCAGGGACTTACGGGGGGCCTGCAGGATACCGGGCCGTTGCGCGCCGCTGCCCGTCGGGAAGCGGCCGGATCAGGCACGACCGAGCTCGACGCAGTTAACGGATATCTGAGCGCGCTTGCGAAAGAACGCGTGAAGCTCCGGGCTTCCTTGGACCAATCCGGAACGACCGGCACTAGTGTGAGTGAACGGCTCGATGTCGTTAATTCCTATTTCGAGACTCACCGGATCAATGTCGAAGCGGAGATGACCGCTGAGGCGGGTGAGCCCCTCGGGACGCCCTTTGACGACTGGAAGCGTGAGAGCGACGAATGCCTCGCCGATTGGCCGATGCGTGTGTCGCTGCCAATCGGTGGTGCGATGATCGAACCATCGGTCGCAGATGGGTTCATGGCCAGGGGAGTACGCCGCAGACTGCGCAGGAAGGCCAGGCGCGGAATACCGAGGACGTTTTCCGAACAGCCTCTGTTTCGGTTTCGCTGCCAGGTACGGATTGCACAGTTGCTTTCAATCCATAGTCTTCGGCTGCGGAAACTCCTGTTTGAAGCCAGACAAACGCTTCGGTCGGAACTCGAACGGTTCAAGGACGAACTGCTCGTGAGCGCATCGCTCGGCGACGAATCATACTGGGAGAAGGTGAGCGCAATTGACTTCAGTGGCGCATGCGCTGTTCATCAACGGAAACTCGAAGAACTGACTCTGCGACTGAACGATGATTGGCGCCAGTGCGTTGAAGATACGTGTGGCGACATAGATCGGACATTTGACGACTACGAGGTGCACGCGGCGATCGCCGGGACAGCTCTTCACCGGCGCTGGAAGTACCGGCACTCATCGAGTGAGCGGTTGATGCGGAGGCTGCCCAAAACTTACGCCCGCGATCGCGCGCAATGGATGTCCTTCGAGCAGCACTTCCTCAGTGAGTGGCTGAAGGATATCCATTTGCTCCGTATGCAGATGAATGCCGGCAAATACTACTTCGAGATTCTTGCAATCATCGACAGAAAATGTAACGAGAAATTGTACCCGCTGGTGGAAGAGACGACAGATCAGGTTTCGAGCGTGGCAGCGAAGGTTGAACAGGCGAAAGAATTGCAGACCAGGGAACTCCAGTCTTTGATCAAGACTGAAAATCGCCTACTCGTAAAGGGCCTGAGAGAAAAGTAGTTGCCGGCAATGAGCGATGCGTTCAGTCAGCTCAATTTCGAAGGAACTTTTCAGAGTCTCATCAACCGGATCGAGAGTGAGCTCGAAGCGTTCAGATCTATCTATTCCATTATCTCCCGGTACACAGTCGCAGATTTTTCAGTGAGGTACCGGGCAGAACAAGTGCGAATTGCAGAGCTGCTTGAGAGCGAGATTCTCGAGGGCGCAAGCAGTCAAACCGATCGTCTCATCCAACAACTCCAGGACGGTATCCAGAGAGCCAAGCGCAAAATAACAAGTCTCGATCAAATTGTGCAGTACAATCTCGAAGCGGCAATTGATCTTCTGGAGCGAGAGGAGCAGGGGGCGGCGAGGTCAAGGCGCGTGAGGTTGCAGTCCAGGGACTCGATCGCACTGGGACAAATATCGCAGAGATTCAAACCGATCTGGACAAGACCATACGAAACGCCCTGACACAACTCAACTCCATGGCCCGCGATCTTCAGCGCGACATCCAGGTGCTCGGTGACAGCGAGAAAGTCATGCGCCTGAAGATACGTCGCGGTTATTCCTGAGTGCGAAAACTGTCCGGACTCACATCAAGTGAAGGTGATCTGGATCGGCAGTTGTCGGATTTTGTTGAACTGAACCGCCGCAAACTTACCCGTGTACCCTACATTTACCAGCGCATTTTTCGCACCGAGCCGCTGGAGGAAGAACGCTTCTTTGTCGGAGGCGAAGAACCCCTTCGGAGAATTGAGGAGAGTTTCAAACGCTTCAAGGACGGATTTCCCGTGAGCGCCGCCATCATAGCAGAGAAGGGAAACGGCAAGACAACAATTCTCAACAGAACGGAGAAAAGCGTATTCCGGGGAACAGACGTGGTACGGGTGGAGTTCCAGAGGACGTTCTTTGCCGAGATCGATATCTGCCGGCAGTTCGCGCTGGCTTTCGACCAGGAGCCAGTCAGTTCATTCGACAGTCTTGAACGGTATTTGTCTGAACTGGAGAGCAAACGCGTCATCGTACTCGAAAACATACAAAATACTTTCCTCCGGACGATGAACGGCTTCGACGCTCTGGAGAAGATGCTGCAGATGATAAACAGATTGGGAGACAGACACTACTGGCTTTTCACCGCTGGGATCTACGGCTGGGAGTATCTGGACAGGACAATCGGAATTTCCGGATACTTCAGCGACCTCATCAATCTCCCCTCGTTTTCAGATGAGGAGGTTCGCAAGCTGATCGAGATCCGCCATGAGGTGAGCGGATACGGATTGAATTACCTTGTGCTGCCGGGGGCGGAGAAGGACCGCAGCTACCGCAAGCTGAACAGCGAAGAACAGCGGCAAAACTGGTTAGCCACTATGTTCTTCAGGAAACTCGCCGAACATGCACGGGGAAATATCAAGACGGCGCTTATGTTCTGGTTGAGCGCGATTGATACATTTACGGATGAACAGATCATCATTGACCCAACCATCAATCTTGATCCAAGTTTCCTCTATCAACTGCCGATGGAGGAGATATTCACACTTGCGGCGTTTGCTCACCATGAGTTTCTGACACCTTCGGAGCACGCACTTGTCTTCAAACAGTCGGCCGACAAGAGTCTCATACTGTTGCGAAACATGCATAAGCGGGGAATACTCGATGTGGTCGAAGAGAACTATGTGATTCAGCCATTTGTCTATCGCGCAGTGATTCGCGGCCTGAAGATGAAGAACATCCTGGACTGAGAGGAGGGCTATGTTGCGTAAAGCGTGTCCCGTGCTGATGATGAGCGTTCTCTGGCTCTTCCTGAGTGTCGAGGTCGTATCGGCGCAAGCCGCACCGCCCACCGGGGGGCCGTCCATCAAGTCAGTTGTGAATAATCTCGGGGCAGATCTGAGCAGTCAGCAGCCGAACCTGAACTGGCACCTTACGTTCGGGAAGATTTTCTGGAGTCTGCTCATCTTTTTGATCGCCTTCTTCGTCATAAAGTACGCTACCAGGCTGCTCGACGCCTTCGGTGAGCGATGGGCAAGTTCACGTCTGCTGTTCAAGCGAATTATTCCGATCCTTCGCATATCAGGCTGGGCGTTTGTACTGTACCTTATCATCGACGGGGTTCTCTCTCCTCCCATTGCAACATTGGTGGCGGTCACAGCATCGGCGGGCATCGCCGTAGGATTTGCATCACAGGATATATTGAAGAATATCTTTGGTGGCATCATGATTCTCTTCGATCGCCCGTTTCAGGTCGGCGACAAGATAGCCGTTGGCAACTACTACGGTGAAGTTGTTCAGATCGGCCTGCGTTCGGTGCGCATTGTGACTCCGGACGACTCCCTTGTGTCGATTCCCAACAGTGACCTCGTCAACCAGGCAGTGTCAAACTCCAATTCCGGAGACTTCAATTGTCAGGTCGTTGCCGAGTTCTACCTGCCCGCCAACGTCGACCTGCGAAGGCTGAAACGGGTCGCGTATCTGGCCGCGGCATGTTCCCAATACGCGCATATCGCGAAGCCGATCGCAGTAGTGATAACGAACGAAATTCATGAAGGGCGGTCAGTGTTGAAAATGCGACTGAAGGCGTATGTATTCGATCTGCGATACGAGTTCGCATTCAAGAGTGATATGACCGAAACGGTGATGCAGACCCTCTTCCAGGAGAAACTGGTCTCAGCCGACGAGCTGTCAGGCTTGAGCTCCGGGCGAAGCGACGCGGGCACGGATGCTACCCGCCAGTCCGCTGCTGCTCGACCATAGTTCCCGAGGTTACACGGTAGACAACATCATTCTTTCCGTCTCGCTTGACCTCGTACATCAGGTTATCGGCCGCCTTGATGAGTGCATCGAGCTCGCACGCCGCACGTTCACATACGATCACCCCGACCGAGGCGGTCACCGGCCAGTGCTCGGCCTCCATTTCACGCAGGAGGCTTGCACGAAGTTTCGAAAGCGCGCTCTTTGCGGCATCCACGCCCGTGTCGAACAGAAGCACCGCAAACTCATCGCCACCAAGCCGCGCGACGAGATCAGTCTTTCGCAGCGAACGTTGCATAACGGCGACGGTTCTCCGAAGAACCTCGTCGCCAACGGCGTGACCGTGGGTATCGTTGATTGATTTGAAATTGTCCAGGTCAATGTAGGCGAGGGTCACGGTCCGGGGAACACGCCTTGACCGGTCAAGTTCAAGTTTGAGCTCGTCGGAGAAGAAACGGGTATTTGCAGCTCCGGTCAGAAAGTCGGTTCGGGAGAGCGTACGTTCGGCTTCAAGCGCACGCTGCAAGGCGGCCACGAGGAGTGCCACAGTCAGGAACACCCCGTAGCGCACTCCGGCGTTCCAGATGAACTGAAAGAGTACGATAGTCTGGGTGCCGATCTCCCCGACATTCGCAGCAGTCCACACACCGATCGACAGCGTCGCGAATATCAACGACGCAGCGCGCCCGACGTACCAGCCTGTAAGCGTGATCGGGAGCAGGTAGAAAAGGGATGAGCTCAGATCGTATCCGGTAAACCAGTCGAGAGTTCCGACTGCAGCCAGTGCTACACTCGCAACCAGAAGCGCTATCCATTTAGTCTGCAGCAGTTGGGCGAGTGTCCTCATGTCAAATCGTTATAGCACGCCGCGTGCGACCGGACAACATCGGAATTCGACGGGCGTCGACGACTGGTAAGAATGTCAAAAGCAGAATACAATCTGTCGGCGAAACAGGCAGTTGCCCGGTGCCTACTGGAACGGGTGAAAGGAGATCCCTATGCTTGCTGGTTCGAACATGAATAATCTCTGGGAGCTCTCGGATGCGGAGACGAGATCAATCAGCCCTGAGAACTTCACCGGGGAAAGGGGGGCAGGCGGCGCGGCTGAGGATGGTCCTGCCGCGGAACAAGCTCGTGGGTTGGGACGTGGTTGGAAGTTATCGCCGTACGTGAGGATAGGAGCGGGCGCGGAGTTCACGCTTGCGGACATCGAGGGGCCGGGCGTCATTCAGCATATGTGGTTCACTCTGCGCGGAAACTGGCGTTTCAACATTCTGCGAATCTACTGGGATGATCAGGAGATTCCCTCGGTAGAGTGTCCACTCGGTGATTTCTTCGCGTGTGGCTGGGGAACCTATTCGCCGGTGACAAGTCTCGCGGTATGCGTGAATCCCGGCAGTGCGTTCAATTGCTACTGGCAGATGCCATTCCGCTCGCGGTGCAGAATTACACTTACGAATACCGACGAAGAAGAAGCAGTTCTCTATTATCAGATAACATATGAACTTACAAAGGTGCCGGCTGAGGCCGCCTACTTCCACGCGCAGTTTCGTCGCGTCAATCCTCTGCCCTATAAAGAGGTCTACCGTATCCTTGATGGAGTCGAAGGCCGGGGCCAGTATGTGGGAACATACGTGGCGTGGGGATCGAACAGCAACGGTTGGTGGGGTGAGGGTGAAGTGAAGTTCTACCTGGACGGCGACAAAGAGTTTCCCACGATTTGCGGCACGGGAACCGAGGACTACTTCTGCGGATCCTACAATTTTGAAGACCAGAATGCGCATCAGTACAAAGAGTTTTCAACCCCGTACTCGGGACTCTGTCAGGTTATCAGGCCGGATGGTCTCTACCGTTCCCAGCAGAGATTCGGGATGTACCGGTGGCACATTGTCGACCCGATTCGGTTCAGGAAAGACCTCAGCGTTACGATACAGGCTCTCGGATGGCGGAAGGGCGGCAAGACTCCGCGGTACCTGCCGCTTCAGGACGATATCGCGTCGACCGCCTTCTGGTACCAGACGTTGCCGACGCAACCGTTTCCGAACCTTCCGGAACGCGATCTGCTGGAGATCGATTAGTTGTAACTGGTTTTCATGTCAGTTCAGGCCATACGGTGCAACGGCTCCGGATAGGCCGGGTGAAACGCCTGTTCGTCGCAGATCTCGATTTCGATGTCCCCGCCTTCGGTGAGTGCGGAGTTGAGACTATCGTGGATAAGGCTGACCGCGAGGGATGCGGTACACTCGAGTCGTGCATTCAGAACAAACGCATCGGGCCGGAGCCGGTCCGCATCATAGGGAGATTCCGACCACTTCTGATCGTGCACCATGCTGTATTTGACCGTCGTGTGCTCGTCGCTCGCAAGCAGCTTTGCGTGTCCTACCGGAATTGAGTTTTCCTGTATCGTTTTCTGGAATTCTCTCATGAACCGGAACAGATATTCGCGGCGGGCGCTGTCTTCACCGGAGAGTGTGATTCTGGAGTTATACCAGGCAAGTTGAGATTCTCCAGAGGCGTATCTGTCGTAATCGATATCGATCGATTCCCCGATACTCTTTCCGGCAGAGTGAATCTGTGACCACCAAGCATTCAGATCTGAGGCGTCAAGTGAACTCTGCAACATGATTTTCTTCCCGGGGAATATGGCCTGCAGACGTTCCCGAACTCGTTCCCGTGAATGCTCACTGAGCAGGTCGATCTTGTTGACAATCAGGATCGTCGATTCATTAATCTGCTGCTCAAATATGTAGCGAATATCGTCGGTGAAGGGAAGGTTCATTCCGGATAACCAATACCCGAGAAGATTCACATCGACAAAGACTGAATAGCTGCCGACTCGTATACCGTTGGACAACCCCAATTCAAGGGGGCGAACAACTGTTGCGACGAGATCCGTGCATGAGCCGACCGCCTCGGCAAATACAATCTGTGGATCAACGGTTTCCCGAATTCGTTTGATCTCGGAGGTGAGATCATTGTACATGCAGCAGAAGCATCCGCCGGCGACCTCGCCTGAAGTGATGCCTGCGGACTGAAACAGGCCGGTATCGACGAGATCCGATCCCTGGTCATTCGTGATAACCGCAACCTTCACACCCTGCTCAACAAGTTGCCGCGCGGTTCCAATGATGGCAGTTGTCTTGCCGCTGCCCAGGAAGCCGGAGACCAGATGAACTTCCACTGTTGCCTCCTAGGTAGATTGTCTTTCGACAATCCTGAAGTTCGTTAACGTCACCGAAGGCGCCGCAGGGTCACCCTCTATCAGTTGCCGCAGCACACGGAATCCGACGCCTGCGAGTTGCTCAATCTCCTGTGAAACCGAAGTCAGCGGAGGATTCACGTATTCGAGAAGATCGATGTCGTCAAAGCCCATGAGCCCTACATCCTGCGGGACCCGAAGTCCAGCGTGATCGAGTGCAGTGAGGGTCTTCAGCGCATAGATATCGCTCGAACAAAGGACTGCTGTTCGTTCCGGGGAGGAACGGACCATCGAAGGTATCTTGTCGAGCGCATCCTTCTCATCGATTACGACAGGTCGCATTCCGCAATGACGCGCCCCTTCCTTGTATCCCGCGTAGCGTTCGGAGACCGCATAGATGTTCTCCTTTCCTTTGTAGGAGAGCGGAGGGCTTACATAGATAATCTTCTGATAGCCCTTCCGTGAAAGCACCTCGACACAGGTCCTCATTGCACCACGATCGTCTATGGCGACAAAGGGGATAGACGCAGAGATCCGGTTTCCCAGGGACACAATCGGTACGTTCAGTGATTTCGCGAAACGGGTGAACTCTGTTCCCTGGTTCGTCGGCACTATAAGGATTCCGTCCACCGGCATGCTTACCAGGTGATCAAGACACTCGAGCTCCCGTTCGATGCTGTGTTCAGAAAGGGTCACGTGCAGGAAGTAGCCTTCCTCACGTGCGTGGTGTACCAGTGAGTTCAGCAACTGCGAAAAGAACTGGTTGTCCAGATCGAAGACGACCACACCCACGGTCATGGTCTTCCCGATTTTCAGATTACGCGCTGTCAGATGGGGACGATATCCGAGTTCCTTGCTGACGCGAAGTATCTTTTCCTTGGTTGCGGCACTTATACCGCCGCGATCGTGGAGCGCCCTATCGATAGTGCCAATGGAAACACCACATATTTTCGCAAGTTCCTTTGAAGTGATCACCTTAGTTGAATTCCATAACGACTCCGGAAAATCAGCTCAATCTCCGTGTACGTAAACGATATTGGGGTAAATTTTCCCGAATGTCAACAATTTCCGTTCCATCGTCAGCGTACTTTCGAGGGACGATCCGTGAAAAGACCATCGATTGGACATTTCGGGCCGCAGTCAGCACCATTTTCGTTGACAGTTCTGCAAATGGGGCGTTACAATCGTGTACGTACACGGAAATCGGACCACCATGAAATCACAGGGTGGCAGGTCCAAAGGCTCAGGAGGTATTCAATGCGGAAAGTCATTTCGATGGTGGTGCTGACACTGGTTGTGTCTGTATCTATGCTCTTCGCAAACGGTTCGAGTGAAAAATCTTCGTCAGCAGCGGGTTCGCCCGTAAGCCTGACGCTGGCATATCCTTCCGGTGACTCCAAAGTAGACATCATGAAGGAAATCGTGAAGTCGTACGTGAAGGAGAAGGGTGGGGCTCAACAGGTGAACGTCGTTGTGGTTCCTGCGAGTGGCGCCAGCTACTGGGGATCCTATTTTGACAAGATCCAGACAATGATTGCCGGCGGTACTGCACCGGACGTTGTCCGCGTTGCTATCGAGGGCATTCAGACATTCGTTGCGCGTGACCTCGCTCTGCCTCTTGACCAGTATATGAAGTCGGATCCGCAGCCCGTGCTGAACTACTCTGACCTTGCTCCAAAGCTGCAGGCTCCATTTGTGATCGACGGTAAAACATACGGTTTTGTATGGGACTGGAACAACGTTGTCATACACATAAATACCGATATGCTTAAGGCAGTTGGTTTGCCGATTCCTCCGTCAAACTGGTCGCTTTCCGATTTCCTGAAATATGCGAAAGCGTTGACGAGAACGGTCAACGGTCAGCAGGTCTATGGTTTCGCGGTTCCGAACTACTACTTCGGAATGGAAGGATGGCTCTATGCGAATGGCGCGGGGATCCTGACTGACGATCAGAAGCGCGGTGCACTCGATACGCCGAAGGCAGAACAGATCGTCCAGCTGTTTCACGACATGATTTACAAGGACAAGGTGTCCCCGGTACCGACTCCGAGCACCGACGCAGTTAACCTGATGGTGACCGGGAAAGTGGCCATGATATCAGCCGGTCGCTGGCCGTTTGGTACCTACGTTCCGAACAAGTTCACTACTGTTGCGGTACAGTACATTCCGCTCATGGCGAATCCACGGAAGGTTGTATTTGGATCCGGCGCGTTTCCGGTGATCAAGGCCACGCCACACCCGAAGGAAGCATATGAGCTCTCAGCGTTCCTGAGCGGCGCATATTCGCAGAAAACCGGCATTGCGATCGACTCCATTCCGACACGGATTTCCGTGATGAAGGAAGTTCTTCCCACTACGCCGGGGGAGAACTGGCAGATCTTCTCAGAAAGTGCAGATTTTGCCGCCGGAGTTCAGGCACCTCCCGGATATCCTGAAATTGCGAGCATATTCGACAGGTACACCGGTGCGGTCTGGTCCAATCAGATGGACGTGCCAACCGCCATGCAGAAGGCGAGTGCTGAAATGACGCAGGTTCTCGCGAACCAGTAACGCTTCGCACCAAGACAGTGATTTATCCGGACAGCCCCATGGGACTGTCCGGATCCCATTTCACCGGAGATATACATGCGAAAGCGTCAAAGAGAAGCTCTCGAAGGCTATGCATTCGTTCTACCTGCGTACCTTCTGTTCATTGTCATAATCCTTGGTCCGCTCATCGGAACCGTACTGTTGAGCTTTGCGAAGTTCAGTTTGCTCTCGCCAGCAAAATGGGTGGGATTCGCGAACTTTGCGCACTTCTTCACCGACGCGCGGATGGGCGTGATTTACGGAAATACACTGCGATTCGTTCTGATCCTGGTTCCCCTGCACCTGGTAGTTGGTCTTCTGCTGGCACTCTGGGTATCCAATCTGAAGAGCAATCGCGGCAAGTATCTCTATCGGACAATATTCTTTTTTCCAGTTCTGGTTACCACTGCTTCGGTCGCTATCGCGTGGTCCTACATGTTCGATACTTCGTTCGGGCTCATAAACTGGGCGTTGGGACTCTTTCACATAAGCCGGGTACCCTGGCTTAATTCGCCGTTCTGGGTATACGTAGCAGTTGCCATGTTCAGTCTGTGGAAATTTGTCGGCAACTCGTTCATCTACTACCTTATCGGACTGCAGGCGATTCCGCACGATCTATACGAGGCTGCAATGCTCGATGGGGCATCCCCGCGTCAGCGGCTATTTCGCATAACGATTCCCATGCTGTCCCCCACCATATTCTTCGTCATGGTTAACCTCATCATTGGTGCAACCCAGATATTTGATGAACCATATTTCATTACGGCGGGCGGCCCCGGGGATGCATCAAGAACTGTGGGGCTGTACATCTATGAAACGGCATTTCAATTTCACAATCTTTCCTACGGATCCACGATTTCACTCAGCCTGTTCCTGGTCATCCTCTGTATAACATTGTTGCAATTCTCGCTTCAGAAAAGGTGGGTGTTTTATGGAAACGAGTAGGAGAAACGCAAGCGCAAGTGCCGGAGCCGGCACGAGCGCGATCAGAGTTGCACTCTTGAATGTGCTCCTGGCCTTCGTCGGGATCATGTTTCTCATTCCGTTTCTCTGGATCTTCTCGACTTCATTGAGGCTCCCGAAGAACTCGTTCTCGCTTCCTCCGTCCATCCTGCCGACGACGTTTGACTTCAACAACTACGCCGAAGTCTTTCGCCAGATTCCATTTTTCCTGTTTTTCCTGAACAGCCTGAAGATAGCAGTTGCCGCTACCCTGGGGAACATCATTTTCTCGAGTATGGCCGCGTATGCGTTCGCACGCATTCGTTTTCCCGGACGGAATGTCCTGTTTCTCATTCTGCTGTCCGGACTCATGATTTCCAATCAGGTTACTTCAATTCCTCAGTTCATAATGTTTGCGAAGATCCATATGATAGACAATTCCTGGACGCTCGCAATTCTCTGGCTCGTCAATCCACTCGGAATTTTTCTTATCCGACAATTTATGAAATCAATTCCGGACAGCTATGAGGAAGCAGCATTCATGGATGGGGCGAATCGATGGTGGATTTTTCGGCGGATTATCGTCCCGATGTCCGTTCCGGCAATCTCAGTTTCATCGGTTATGTGGTTTATTGCGAACTGGAATGATTTCTTCCGTCCGCTGCTGTTCATAAATAGCTGGAACAAGATGACGCTGCCACTCGGCATGACGGTTCTTACCGGGACTTTTGGTACCGGGAACATCTCGGCCGTGCTCGCCGGCGTCACGTTGTCACTTGTCCCCGGACTGCTGATATACATCTTCGGCCAGAAGTACCTGCTCGAAGGCCTGACTATCGGCGGCGTAAAGCAGTAGGAAATCCGCTTCTCGCAGATTGCATTCAGAGGAGAATAACAGAATGACCCAAGAGACGTCGAAGGACTCACGTGCGTCACAAAGACCAGATCGATTTCGCTACCGGGGGAATCGAACAAAGGCGATCTCGTTTCCCCTGGGCGGTATTGGTACCGGCTCAGTCGGACTTTCAGGAACAGGTCGGCTGGTGGACTGGGAGATTTTCAATCGACCAAATAAGAATAGCTTCAACGGCTTTTCCTTCTTTGCGCTTCGCGCACTTCAGGACGGAGAGCTGCGAACTGCAAGCGTTCTTCACGGCGATCTTGACACCGAGTTCACCGGCCATGGTGACACGGTTTTTCGTGGATTCGGGTTTGGGGTTAATCGTGAAACGGTTTCCGGTTTCCCTCACTTTCCGAAGTCGGAGTTCCGCGGCAAGTTTCCTATCGCGGAAATGACGTTTGAGGACGAAGACAACATGTTGTCGGTGGAGTTAGTCGCGTTCAATCCGTTTATTCCAATGAATGACAGGGACTCGTCGCTGCCGGTTGCATCGTTTGAATATCGAGTAACAAACAAGACTCGATCGACCATGGACTGTACGCTTGCCGGAGTGTTGACGAATCCGTCCCTGCGAAACCCAAGGAATCGCTTCGTTGATGGAAACGGTTTCAAGGCAATCTGTCTTGGTCCGCACGAGGTCGATACGGATGCACCCGATTATGGCGATTTGACATTGAGCACCAGCGCCGATGAGGTCTCATATCAGGAGTACTGGTATCGAGGTGAGTGGTTTGACAACATAACGGTATTCTGGAGAGACTTCACCAGCCCCGGGCCGCTCAAGAATCGCTCCTACAGCGACCAGAGGCAGGGAACCGGTGTAGTGACCTACAATTCCCAGGACGTGTGCACGCTTGCGGCAACTCAGAAGATCGAAGCCGGTGAGACGCGCTCGTTTCATTTTGTTATCACCTGGAACTTTCCGAATGCGGTCAACTACTGGAATCCCGGTACCCTCAGTGCAGGGGATCCGTTGCCCCAATGGAAAAACTACTATGCAACCCTGTTCAAAGACTCATATGCGACAGCCACCTACTGGTGGAAGAATGCCGAACGACTTACCGCGGAAACCCGGGAGTTCCAGGCTGCTCTCTTCTCCTCGACGCTTCCAGCGGCGGTACTCGATGCCGTGTCGGCCAACATCTCGATCCTGAAGACTCCTACCACCCTTCGGTTGACGGACGGCACTCTCTACGGATTTGAAGGAGTGCACGCCCGGGCAGGGTGCTGCGAGGGATCGTGCACCCACGTGTGGAACTACGAACAGGTGGTGCCGCTTCTGTTCCCGGCACTCGCCCGATCCATGCGGGAAGCCGAGTTTGCATTCAACCAGTTTCCGAACGGCAAGATGGCGTTCCGGATGCTGCTCCCTCCCGAGCGAACGCAACAGGAGAAACCGACCTTCTCCGGTGGGAGAGCCGCAGCAGATGGACAGATGGGTGGAGTCATCAAGATCTACCGGGAATGGAAAATCAGCGGGAATAATGAGTGGCTTGCCAGGCTCTGGGCGCGGGTGAAGAAGTCGCTCGAGTATGCATGGGCTCCATCGAACGAGGACGGCTGGGACAGGGATTGTGACGGCGTGATGGAAGGTGCCCAGCATCACACGCTCGACGTGGAAATGTACGGTCCGAACAGTTACATCACCACACAGTACCATGCGGCACTGCTTGCGGCCGCAGAGATGGCGGACGCGATGGGTGACAAGGACGCGGAAAAGTACCGCGAGCTCTACCTCAACGGCCGCAAGTGGGTTGAGGCCAATCTTTACAATGGACAATACTTCTATCAGAAGGTTGATCTCAAGGATCCTAGGTATCCGGTGGATCCTGAACTGGCAGAAATAAAGTATCAGACCGGCGAGGGTTGTCATGTCGACCAGGTCCTCGGGCAATGGTACGCGCACCTGGTAGGGTTGGGATACATTCTTGATCCGGAGAAGGTGCGATCGGCTGTGCAGGCCGTCTACGCCAACAACTTTCGTGTGATGCGGGATCATGCAAACGCAAACAGAATCTACGCGCTGAACGACGAGAAAGGCATAGTCATTTGCACGTGGCCGCGTGGAGGCATGCCGAAAGTGCCGGTCCCCTATGCCGACGAATGCATGAACGGATTCGAGTACCAGATTGCGAGTCACCTCATTTACGAAGGATTTGTAGACCAGGGAATCGAGATAGTTGAGGCGATCCGGCAACGTTACGATGGTGAGCGGAGGAACCCCTGGAACGAGTTCGAATGCGGCAGCAACTATGCACGATCAATGGCCTCGTACGGTCTGCTTACCGCGCTTTCAGGTTTCGAATATGACGCACGGCGCCATCACATCGGATTCACCCCACGTCTGCCCGGCGAAACATTCCGTTCGTTCTGGTCCTACAGCACCGGCTGGGGAGTGTTCGAACAGACCTTGAGCACTGGGATTTCTTTCGAGGTGAAGGGCGGTTCGCTGCGTGTGCAGTCATTCAGTTCGGGAATCCTGGAACAGAAAACCGCAGGAACGGTCGCCATCGATGGCACTCCCGTGAAGTTTGAACAGCACGGCCGCACACTTGCCATTTCCGACGAAACCATTCTGCAGGCAGGTTCAACATTGGGAATCCACTGGGCATAACAGACATGAAGAAATACACAGGCGCCCGGACCCGTGAGATATCGTTTCCCCTTGGCGGGATCGGCGCCGGCTGTATTGGTCTTTCAGGCACCGGTCGACTCGTCGACTGGGAAGTGCAGAACCGTCCAAACAAGGGAAGCATTAACGGGTACAGCCATTTTGCCGTAAAGGCGGAAGCAGAAGGGAAGGTCCTTGCCGCGCGGGTGATGAATGGTGATCTTCCCGGACCATACACCGGGGGATATGGACATGATCGATTCCGGGGATACGGATTCGGTCCGGACCGCGGAACGATGGCTGGTTTCCCGGGCTTCCGAGGATCTGCATTCTCCGCGGAGTTCCCCTTCGCGGCTGTCGAACTATCTGATAGCGAATTCCCCGGTCAGGTGACGCTCAATGCATTCAGTCCGTTCGTGCCACAAAACGAGGATGATTCGAGCATCCCCGCAGCTCTCTTTGAAGTGCGGATGGCAAACCAAACCGAGCAGCCGATCTCATACACCGTGAACTGTGCTCTGAGCAATCTGCATCCACAGGGAACCACTCTTCATGCACACCGAAACCTCCGGGTAGGAGCGCAGGATAAGCACGCAATAGTTCTTTCCTCGACAATTCCAGAGAGCGAGACCGATTTCGGAGACCTGACCGTTGCGACCGACGCTGCCCACGCAACCTTCCAGGAGTACTGGTATCGCGGAAGCTGGTTCGATGATGTCGGGGTGTACTGGAGCGACTTCACCGCACCGGGCGGTTTTGCCAATCGCCGCTATGAAAAACCTTCGCCGGATCACAGGGATCACGCCTCGCTCGCGGCGCATATCGATGTACCGCCCGGCGCCATCGGTACAGTCAGATTCGTCATCGCGTGGAGCTTCCCCAACGCCTCGAACTACTGGGACGCAGAATCGGGCGACGCAGGCTCGAGGGGCTGGAAGAACTACTATCAGACTCTCTTCAGTGACTCGGCTGAGGCGGCCACCTATTGTCTTCAGCAATGGGACAGACTGGAGCATGAGAGTCGACTCTTCAGCTCTGCGCTTTTCTCCTCGACACTTCCCGAGCCAGCGATCGATGCAATCGGCGCGAACCTTTCGGTGCTCAAATCACCAACATGTCTTCGCCTGTCTGACGGTTCCCTGTATGGTTTCGAGGGATGTCACTGCAATGAAGGCTGCTGCGAGGGTTCCTGCACTCATGTGTGGAATTATGCCTACGCAGTCCCCTTCCTTTTCCCAAAACTTGAACGTTCAATGCGGGATCTTGATTTTACGTACAATCAACGGGACGACGGCGGTATGGTCTTTCGACTCATGCTGCCGCTCGGGAGGCCCCGGTGGGGATTTCGTCCCTGTGCCGACGGTCAGTTTGGCGGGGTGATCAAGGCGTATCGTGACTGGAAAATCTCCGGCGACACCGGATGGCTTCGCAAACATTGGTCTCACATAATAAAATCTATTGAGTTCGCGTGGGCCGAAACAAACGAGGACCGTTGGGATCCGGAGCGCAGCGGTGTGCTGACCGGCAGGCAGCACCACACGCTGGACATGGAACTGTTCGGTCCGAACACCTGGCTGACTGGATTGTATCTGGCGGCTCTTCGCGCTGCGTCAGAAATGGCCGAAGTCCTCGAAGACCATGACCGTCGCGTCGAGTATCAGACGATCTATGAGCGCGGCCGCTCATGGATGCATGACAACCTGTTTAATGGTAGCTATTTTTGCCAGCGGATTGATCTGACGGATCGCGAAATACTCAAGACCTTCACCAGGGGAAAGACCCTTATCGGCAAGTCAACCGAAGACGCATACTGGGACGATGAAGCGGGGCAGATAAAGTATCAGATCGGCGAAGGTTGTGAAATCGACCAGCTGAACGCCCAATGGCACGCGAATCTCTGCGGACTCGGTCGAATCTTTGATGCGGACAAAACCCGTACCGCGCTCCAATCGTTGTTCGCGAACAACTTTCGAACCCAAATGCGTGAATCGGTGAATCCCTGCCGCCTCTATTGCCTCTACGACGAAGCCGGCATCGTTATCGCATCGTGGCCCATCGGCGTCGATAAGCCGCATATCCCCCTCCCATACGCGGAAGAGACCCAAAACGGCTATGAATACCAGGCCGCCGCGCTCATGATTCAGGAGGGATTGATCGATGAAGGAATGCAAATTGTAGCCTCGATTCGCGATCGCTACGACGGCGAAAAGAGAAATCCCTGGAACGAGTTCGAGTGCGGCAACAATTATGCCCGGTCCATGGCGTCCTATTCACTGCTCCTTGCTTTCTCAGGCTTTCAGTACAATATGGTTGATGGAATGAT
>Ga0307375_10003001_pt1 | contig 16925 bp, 17 predicted proteins | sample TR1MG_FD_202531 | JGI IMG/M metagenome (GOLD analysis project Ga0307375, IMG submission 202531) | Soil microbial communities from Risofladan, Vaasa, Finland - TR-1 | ecosystem: Environmental > Terrestrial > Soil > Coastal area > Acid sulfate soil | place: Finland: Risofladan, Vaasa | collected... | reverse complement strand
CTTTGACGCGTTCACCTTCTTCTCGCACCCCGCGATGGGGATGCTCTGGACGGCGTCGCGTGAACTCGCCGATCCGACCCAGAGCGCGGAGGCGTACCTCGAGGCGGCCTACGCCTACGCCGACGATACCTTCGGCGCGCTCGACGTCGAGGTGTTGACTGGGTTCGCCAACGCGGCGCGCGCCGTCGCCAACGCGGTGCCCGCGGGTCGTCACGCGCTCTTCGACGGGTACGTCAAGTTCCCCGTGCCCACGAACCCCGTGCACGCGGCCTACCTGGGTGCGATCATCCTGCGCGAACTGCGCGGTGGCGTGCACATCGATGCGGTGCACGAGGTGGTCATGACCCCCGAAGAGGCCGCCTACCTGCACGACCCGTCGATCTTCAAGTTGCACGGCTATAGCGACGAGGACGTGCCGGAGGTGACGCCGGAACTCGAAGCGAAGAAGGTGCGGGCCGAGGAGTTGACGAGCGAGGGGATCGCCGCGTACTTCGAGGTCTTGAGCGAGAGCGAACGTGACGCATTGGGCGCCGGTGCGCTCGCGATGCAGGAAGCCACAAAGAACCCGGTGCCGGTATCGAGTTAGGTGTCATGAACGGCCCGTCGCACATTCGACTGCAGCGCTCGGGCCTCTTGACCTTATTGGTCGTCTCGGCGCTGCTCGAGGCGGCCTGGACGGTGTACCTCGGGTGGCGTCTGCCTCGGCACTACGTCGCCGACGACTGGCGCGTGGCGTGGGTCGGCATCGACGCGGCGCAGGTCCTGACCCTGTTGGCGGCGGCGTGGTCGGCGTGGCAGCGTCGTGCGTTGTTGATCGTGTTCTCGACCGCGGCGGGCACGCTGCTGTTGGTCGACGCGTGGTTCGACGTCATGACCGCGCGCGGAAGCGACCTCGACCAGAGCCTGGCCTTCCTGGCGCTGGAGATCCCCTGGGCCCTGCTGCTCTTCTGGGTGACGTACCGGGTCATGCTCCAGTTCACGAAGGTGCACTTCGATGGCGTGCCCGTGCGCAGGATCTTGATCCCGAGGTACAGCGAAGTGATCGAAGTGGTCGAGACCTTCGAACAGACTCAACGAATCGAACCCGAAGCGTAGGCGTGGCCGACCTACACTCGCTCAGTTGGTCCACCCTTCACTCCGATGAGGGGTTCAAGAGGAGCGGGTTTGTGGTGGGAACTGTCGATGGGAGTGAAAACTGATGTCGAAGCGTGTGCTCGTTGTCATTGATGTCCAAAATGAGTACGTATCGGGGAATCTGCCGATCAGCTATCCCGAGTTGGCTCAGAGCCTGCGCAACATTGGTGCGGTGATGGATGCCGCCGCCACCTCGGGCATGCCGATCGTCGTTGTTCAGCAGGTCGCCCCCGAAGAATCGCCCATCTTCGCTCGGGGGAGTCATGGTTTTGAATTACATGACGTCGTGTCCAGCCGTGACTACGACCATCTCGTTGAGAAGACATATCCCTCCGCCTTCGTGGGTACGGACCTCGCGGACTGGTTGAGGGACCGCGCCGTCGACACGATCGTCGTTGTTGGGTTCATGACCCAGAACTGCGATGAATCCACGGCGCGCGACGCGGTCCATCGCGGGTTGGCGGTGGAGTTTCTCTCCGATGCCACCGGCACCTTGGCCATGGAGAATCAAGCGGGCTCGGTGAGCGCAGTCGAAATGCACGACACGACGCTCGTGGTCCTGCAGTCTCGTTTCGCCGCGGTGACCACGACGGCGCAGTGGCTTGATGCCGTGCGCAACGCGACCCCGTTGGCTCGGTCGAGCGTTTTCGCGAGCACTGCTGTGGCGCGAGCGAAGACGACGTGATGACGCCTTGAGTCTTGGGGGTGTGAGCCCTTGATCTGTACCGGGTGGTGCACTTTTCATGAAGTGTTGAGAGGGCCATTCGATCAGGCGATATAAGGGCGGTCAGTGAACTCGTGGATGGTTGGCTGAGGGAAAGGCCGTCAGCAGGTTGTTCTCCTTCAGGACCTCCAGATGCGTCCAACTCTCTAGGCCCTCGACACCGGGCAGGGAACGAATCCGGTCAAGTTCGCGAACCACGTCGGCCTGAGATCCCACCAGCAAGGTGCCAATGGCATCCCAGCGGCTGTGCGTCAGGCTCAGGTAACTCACCGATGACATCGAATCGATGGCGGCCACCGTCGCGGGCCCATTTTGGAACCGTACTCCGAAGCCGGTCATGTGCTGCAGCCCGGTGGCACCGGGCGCCATGATGGTGCTGATTCGCACGACGCCGCGATCGATCAATTGGTGCACCCGGGCGCGAATGGTTGATGAGGAGAATTGAATCTTGCGGGCCACCTCGGCGTAACTGATACGTCCGTCCAACTCGAGCTCGCGCAGGATTTGGCGGTCGATGTCATCGATGGTTGACGGAGGGACGATGCCCGGGGGAGAGTAGAGGTCCTTTATCCGCTCGCCGTAAATGGCGGTTTCAACGTAGGCCACGTTGTCCATTGCCCTGATGGTTCCAATGAGTTCGCGCATGGTCTCGAGATCGGGGGTGTGGGCCTCGGCGATCAGGGCGGCCCGTCCGGCGACGACCGACACGAGGGGGACCGAGTCGAGCGCGGCGACCTGCAGACCGGCGACGCGAGCGGATCCGCGTACACGTATTGAAAGATGCGCGTACACGCGCACGCCCATGGCGCTCGGGTGCACGATGCCCACAACCCGCAACGTCCCGCTCTCGACGAGTCGAGCCACGCGCGCCCTCACGGCGACGCGCGATAACCCGACCACGGCCGCCATCTCTTCCATGGTTGCGCGTCCGTTGTTCAAGAGCTCCTGATACAGACGCGTGTCAATATGGTCCAGGTGTAGGGGATTCGCCAAAAATGTTGAATTGTCGGTTCGACCAGCGTCACCATTGCGCATTTCGCCCTTTCGAGGCAGTTTTACTTTTGATTCGTCCATCGTGCGAACTGTATCAGCACAAAACGTAGGCCAAACTACCTGTTGGGTGACGAATCATCATTGACGGACAGTCCTTTCTTATGTAACTTTCGCCAAGCGCTCCGTGGGAGCACTGCAAATGGTTCCAGGGGGAACAGGGGCTGGTTTGTATGCCAGTTCATCAAGGGGGTAACTGAAATGTCGTCACAAGCCGACACGTCAAGCGTGATCGAAAGTCGCCATCTGGACTACGTACCAGAGCACGAGCGACATGGGAAGGTCTGGCGCCAAGGCCCCTTCTGGTTCCTTGGAAACTTCCAACCGTTCACGGTGGCGATTGCCTTCCTGGGCCCAGTTGTTGGCCTCAATGGACTCTGGACGTCGGTCGCTGGAATCGGCGGAATCCTGTTCGGCACTCTGTTCATGGCGGCGCACGCCGCCCAGGGCCCGAAACTCGGTCTTCCCCAGATGATCCAGTCCCGCGCACAATTTGGTTACCGGGGCGTCATTCTGCCCGTTATCGCGACGACCTTCACCTTCGTGGCCTTCAACGTCGTCGACGTCGTCATCATCAAGCAGGGTCTTCACGGCATCTTTGGTTGGAACGCCACCCTCGTCGCCATCGGCATCAGCCTGGCGGCGGCGCTGCTCGCAATCTACGGTCATGACTGGATCCACAAGGTCTTCATTGGGCTCTTCTGGGTGTCATTGCCGTTCTGGATCATCCTGACACTGGGGATCTTCACCGGCCACGCCGGTGGACACGGTCCGCTCACGGGCGGGTTCAATGTCGCAGGGTTCTTTGCTACCTTTGCGGTTGCCGCGTCGTACAACATCACCTACGCCCCGTACGTCTCGGACTACTCGCGTTACCTCGCGAAGAGTTCGTCGGTGGGTGGAATCATCACCGCAGTCTTCGTGGGGGCTGCGGGTTCACCCATCTGGTTGATCCCGGTCGGGGCTTGGATGGCTACTCGTCTCGGGGTCGCTGACGCGCTAACGGGGATCTACTCCGCGGGCAACAGCACGATCGCGCACGCCGGCACAGTCCTTGCGATCGTCGCGGTCTTGGCCCTGGTGGCGACGATGGGCATCAACGCCTACAGCGGCATGTTGTCGGTCGTGACCATCGTCGACTCGATCCGCCCGGTGCAGACCGGACACAAGGTGCGAATCACCACCATCGTGGCGCTGACGGCGGTTTGGTTCATCCTGGGCATCGTCCTCTCGAACGCCACCACTGCTCTCAACAACTCGCTCATCATCATGCTCTACCTGCTTGCACCGTGGACGAGCGTGAACCTGATTGACTTCTACGCGGTTCGACACGGCAAGTTCGCCATCACGGACTTCTTCAACCCGTCGGGGATCTACGGACAATGGGGTGTGCAGGGTATTGCGTCGTACGTGGTGGGGGTACTGGTCGAGATTCCCTTCATGTTCATTCCGAGCGTCTACGAAAGTCCGGGCGCCTCGTGGCTCAACGGCGTCGACATCTCCTGGGTCCTCGGGCTCTTCGTCGCGGGGGGTCTGTACTTCGTCCTGACCCGTGGGCTCGATCGGTCTCAGGAAGACGTGGCAATCGCGCGCAGCGAACTGGCATTGCAGAACAACGAGTCGATGCGATGAGCGATGTCGGTGAGGTGCGAGAGGCGGCCGCCCGATTGGTGGCCGCATTCTCGCGTCATGACGTTTATGCGTACTTCGACTCGTTCGCTCCGAGCGCCACGTTCATCTTCCACAACGTTGGTTACGTCCTGCAGAGCCGGGCCGAGTACGAGGGGCTCTGGGGACGTTGGGAGGCCGACGGATTTCGCGTGCTGAGCTGCACCTCACTGAACGGGTCGGTGCAGATGTTGGGTGCAGACGTCGGGGTCTTCCACCACAGCGTCCGTACGACCCTGGCGGACGGAGACGGCACGCTCGAAACGGGCGAGCGTGAGACCATCGTCTTTCAGAAGATCGACGGGATCTGGCTCGGGGTGCACGAACACCTGAGCGTCGACCCGACGTTTTGAATCACCCCGGTCGGTATCGTGCGTCTAAAGGAATGAATGTCAGTCAAAGGAACAGCAATGGGCAGTAAGAACATCCCGCGAATTGTGAAGAACGGAAAGATCGGCCAGATTGACGCGACGAAGGTCCCCCGCTACGCCGGGCCCGTGACGTTCGCTCGTCTACCTGAGATAGACGATGTGAGCGACGTCGACATCGCCATCGTGGGCATCCCCTTCGACTCGGGCGTGAGTTACCGACCCGGCGCCCGTTTCGGTCCATCGCACGTTCGAGAGTCCTCTCGCTTACTACGCCCCTACAACCCGTCGGTCGACGTCTCGCCGTTCGAGAAGTACCAGGTGGTGGACGCGGGCGACATCGCGGTGAACCCGTTCAATCTCGACGAAGCGATTGCGAATATAGAACTCGGCAGTCGAGAAATTCACGAACGCGCGAGTCGCGTCATCTCGATTGGCGGCGACCACACCATCGCGTTGCCGCTGTTGCGCACGGTTGCGGCGAAACACGGACCGATCAGTGTGATTCATTTTGACGCTCATCTGGACACCTGGGACACCTACTTCGGTGCGAACTACACGCACGGGACTCCTTTTCGTCGAGCGTCGGAGGAGGGTCTCATTGACCGTGAGGGTTCGATGCACGTGGGCATCAGGGGCCCGCTCTACTCATCAAAGGATCTGGCCGAAGATGGAGACCTGGGTTTCGAGATCTTCTCCGCCATCGAGTTCGACGACATCGGCGTTTCGGGGGCGATTGAGAAGATCGCTGCTCGTGTCGAGAACCGTCCGGTCTACGTGTCCATTGACATCGACGTGTTGGACCCCGCGCACGCACCAGGTACCGGAACGCCCGAAGCGGGCGGGCTCACCAGCCGCGAACTGCTCGCCGTGTTGCGTTCGTTCAGTTCGCTGAATCTGGTCGGGGCCGACGTCGTCGAAGTGGCTCCGGTCTACGACCACGCGGAGATCACTGGCATTGCGGCGTCGCACGTGATCTACGAGTTGCTCAGCGCCATGTAGCCGAGCACTGCGAGCTGCAATCAGCTCGCAGTGCTCATCGCGCGAGTGTCGTTACTTCCCTTGAACGCCGCACCGGAACCTTCGAGACCCAGGAGATAGCGCTTCACGTCCTCGCCTCCGCCGTACCCGCCGAGTCCACCCGCCGCGACGACCCGGTGACAGGGCACGATGACGGGCCAGGGGTTCGCGTGGTTCGCGTTGCCGATCGCGCGCGCGGCGCGCGGGCGGTGCACCGTCTGGGCGACCTCGGCGTAGGTGCGCACCTGGCCGTAGGGGATCGCGCACAGTGCGTCCCAGACCTCACGCTGGAACGGCGTCGCCTCGGCGTCGCCCAATGTCACGTCGAAGTCTCGTCGCGTGCCCGCGAAGAACTCCTCGAGTTGTGCGGCCGCGTCGAGGACGCAGCGAGGCGCGGTGCCGCGCGAGGCGACCCCCTTCTCGTTGGGCATGTAGATCCGGGTGACGCCGTGCTCGTCACCCTCGACACCCCACGTCCCGATGGGTGATTGCACGTTGAGTCGAAAAAGATTCATTTAAATGTTTTAGTCCGAGTACGGTCACCAGTGTGGAGAAAATTGTCGTCCGCAACGGAGACGTGAAGCTCGCGGTGCTGGTGGGCGGGAGCGGCCCCACGATCCTCTTGCTGCACGGATGGCCCGATACGTCCGCACTCTGGGACGAGGTCGCTGCGGACCTGATCGGGCGCGGGTACCGCGTCGCGGTGCCCGACCTTCGAGGGTGCGGTCAGAGTTCGAAACCCACCGAGACGTCGAGTTACGCCATGCACCTGCTCGTGAGTGACGTCGCCGCGATCATCGACGCGCTCGGCGTGGCAACGGTGACCCTGGTCGGCCACGACTGGGGAGCGAACCTGGCGTGGGTGACGGCGGCGTACCTGCCCGAGCGCGTTGACCACCTGGTGGCGATCTCGGTCGGTCATCCCACGGCGTTTCGCTCGGCTGGCCTGGAACAACAGCTGAAGAGCTGGTACACCTTGTTGTTCTTCCACGAGGGGGTCGGCGAGGCGTTCCTGCGCAAGAACGACTACGAGGCGATGCGCCAGTGGCTCGGTCATCCCAACGTCGAACGGGTGATCAAAGAACTCGAGCGCGACGGCCAGATGACGACGCACCTGCTCTGGTACCGGGCGAACATCCCCCCGGAGGCGTTCGTCTCGGACCCGCCGATCCTGCCCCCGATCCAGGCCCCGACACTCGGTATCTGGTCGAGCGGCGATCGTGCGCTCGGCGAGGCCCAGATGCGCGACTCGGCGCAGTACTGCGCGAACGGATTCGACTTCGTGCGCCTGGAAGGATACGGGCACTGGTTGCCACTCGAAGCGCCTCGTGAAATATCTAACGAAGTTGTGACTTTTGTAACTACTCACTAGGGCCCCAGCGGGAATAAACCAAGAGTGCGGGCTGCTAGAAACAAGGGTATGAAAATTGCGCTCTATAAAGAGTCGCGAGCAGGAGAGACACGCGTCGCGCTCACGCCCGATGCCGTGAAGACTCTGGCGAGCGATGGCTGGGACGTGGTGGTGCAGCGCGGTGCTGGGGTTCGAGCACACTTCACCGACGAGGCCTACGTGGCCGCTGGAGCGACCATTGTCGATGTCGCCTCAGGTGACGTGAACCTGCGCGTCAACCCTCCGACACTCGACGAGGCGGCTCAACTGCCCGAGGGGTCGACGCATCTCTCGTTCCTCTCGCCGTTACTGGCCCAGGACATCGTCAAGGTCTTGAACGACCGTCGCGTCACCGTGCTGTCCTTTGACCTGCTGCCGCGCATTTCGCGCGCCCAGTACATGGACGCCCTCTCCTCGCAGGCCACGGTGTCGGGGTACCGGGCCGCCCTCGCCGGCGCGTCACACTTCGACCGTTTCTTCCCGTTGTTGACGACCGCCGCCGGGACGATCCGTCCGGCGAAGGTGCTCATCATGGGCGTGGGCGTCGCGGGCCTGCAGGCCATCGCCACCGCCAAGCGCCTCGGCGCGAAGGTTCGCGCCTACGACGTGCGATCGGCCGCGAAGGAAGAGGCCGAGTCCGCGGGAGCGACCTTCGTGAAGCTCGGCGTCACCGCCGACGCCGCCGGTGGGTACGCGCGTGAGTTGACCGACGACGAGCGCGCCCAACAGCAGGCCGCGCTGGTCAGCGAGGTCGCCAACGCCGACATCGTCATCACCACCGCCGCGGTCCCGGGTCGCAAAGCGCCGATCCTCTTGACCGCTTCGATGGTCGAGGCGATGGGCGAGGGCTCGCTCGTGATCGACATGGCCGCCGACGGTGGCGGCAACTGCGAGCTCACCAAGCCCGGCGAGATCGTCGAGCACCACGGCGTGCGAGTCGTCGGACTGACGAACCCGCCCGCCGAGATGGGGGCGCACGCGAGCTTCATGTTCGCCAACAACGTGTTGAAGCTCCTGGCGCTCTTCGGCGCGAAGGGTCAACTCGCCCCCGACTGGAACGACGAAGTCGTCATCGGCGTCACCGTTGCTCGCAACGGCGCCATCAACCACGCACCGACCGCCGAGGCGCTCGGTGTCGCCCACGTGGCGATCACCCCAGAATTGAAGGAGAACGCCTGATGGGTAACGTCCTGTTGCAGTACGCCACCGTGTTGGTGCTGAGCATCTTCGTGGGAATCGAGATCATCGCGAAGGTGCCGAGCATTCTGCACACCCCGCTGATGAGTGGTTCGAACGCGATCCACGGCGTCATCCTCGTGGGTTCGATGCTCGTGCTCGGATCGGCGAACACCAACCTCGAAGAGATCCTGGGTTTCCTCGCGGTCCTGCTCGGCACACTGAACGTGGTCGGCGGGTTCGTGGTGACCGACCGCATGCTCGAGATGTTCAAGGCCAAGGCCCCCAAGGCCGCCGTGAAGAAGACTGACGAGGTTGCTCAATGAGTCGCGAAACACTGATTGACCTGCTCTACCTGTTCTCGGCGACCACGTTCGTACTCGCCCTCAAGGGGCTCGGTAGCCCCAAGCGTGCGCGTATGGGCAATGGCATCGCCGCGCTCGGCATGCTCGTCGCGGTCGTGGCGACGTTCTTCAAGTACGTCGACGGCCACTCCTTGCACCACGTCGGGCTGATCCTGCTCGCCATGGGCATCGGGGTCCTGGTCGCCGTGCCCACGGCGCGCTTCGTCAAGATGACCGCCATGCCCCAGTTGGTCGCCATCTTCAACGGTGTGGGCGGTGGCGCCGCGGCGCTCGTGTCCATCACCGAGTTCGTGCACATCAAGTCCACGCACCCCGCGACCTACGTCACCCTCGAGGTGCTGCTCGGTGTCCTCATCGGCACGGTGTCCTTCTCGGGTTCGGCCATTGCCTTCGCGAAGCTCCAAGAGCTCATGACCGGTCGTCCGGTCACCTACCCGGGCCAGCAGGTGCTGAACGGCATCTTCGGGCTCGGCGCGTTGGTGCTGATCGTGATCATCCTCTCGACGAACTCCACGCCGCTGCTGTGGGTGCTGCTCGGACTCTCCTTCATCCTCGGCATCGCCTTCGTGCTACCAATCGGTGGCGCGGACGTGCCGGTGCTGATCTCGCTGCTCAACTCCTTCACGGGTCTCGCGGTCGCGGCGTCGGGCTTCACGCTCGGCTCGAACCTCTTGATCGTGGCGGGTACGTTGGTCGGTGCGTCGGGTATCTTGCTCACGCGCCTCATGAGCAAAGCAATGGGCCGCAGTCTCGCCAACGTGCTCTTCTCGGCCTTCGGATCGAACATCACCGCGAGCGGTGACACCGAGCGTGCCGACGGGCGCAGCGTTCGTTCCGGTTCGCCCGAGGACGTCGGGGTGCTGCTCAACTTCTCGAGTCGCGTCGTGATCATCCCCGGGTACGGTCTCGCGGTCGCCCAGGCCCAGCACGTCGTGCGCGAGCTCGCCGAAGAGCTGGAGAAGAAGGGCATCGAGGTCTTCTTCGCCATCCACCCGGTGGCGGGACGCATGCCCGGTCACATGAACGTGCTGCTCGCCGAAGCCAACGTCCCCTACGAGCAGTTGGTCGAGATGGACGAGGCGAACTCCGAACTCCAGACCGCCGACGTGGCGCTCGTCGTGGGCGCCAACGACACGGTCAACCCGGCCGCGAAGGACGACAAGAGTTCACCGATCTACGGCATGCCCATCATCAGCGCGGACCTCGCGGAGAACGTGATCTTCCTGAAGCGTTCCATGCGACCAGGCTTCGCCGGCATCGAGAACGAGTTGCTCTACAACCCCAAGACCATGCTGGTGTTCGGCGACGCGAGGGACACGCTCACCAAGGTCCTCGCCACGGTGAAGAACGGGTAACTCTCGTCGAGATCCTCCTTTGATGGAAGTGTCCGCGATGCAGCGGCTTCGTACTGGTTTGATCGATTGCCTTAGGTCGAGCGATGTGCATTCAGAAGTGTGCAGAATGGTGATGAATCGTTAGATCTTCCTCAGGAGAGTCGATACTTGTTGACGCTGGCAGGTCAAGAACTCCAAATTATTGGTGAAATTTGGTGTTCATCTGGTAGTTACTGGTAATCTCCAAATTATTGGTGAAATTTGGAGATTACTTGGAGCCCAGATGAAGATTCCCGAGAGCCCCCCATCGATTGAAAATCTCATGGCTGCCCTTGACCCGACAGCCGAGGCTTTCCGGCGCGTCGTGTTAAACGGTCAGCCGCTCGACGTCAAGGGTCGGTACCTGCACTGGGACGACATGCGTAGTCGCACGCCTCCTGAGGGTCTCACTCGCAACGAGTGGTGGCTCGGCACCTTCTTGGCGCGCAACTCTCTTCTGCGCGAGCTCCCGTCTCGAGCCTCCGATGGGCAACCATTCCGATTCTGTAATGTCGAATTGGTCCAAGAACTCGCACACCGTATTGACCAACAGGCGAGCGGCTCAATCATCTCCGATGGGCTTGAGACGAATTTGCGATCGAGCGAGCGTTATGTTGTCAGCTCTCTGATCGAAGAGGCGATCACGTCGAGCCAACTTGAGGGCGCGAGTACGACGCGCCGAGTCGCGAAGGAGATGCTCTCGTCGGGACGCAATCCTCGGGACCGCAGTGAGCGAATGATTGTGAACAACTATGTGGCGCTGCAGTTCGTGAAGGAGAACTCCACCGAGCGGCTCACCCCAGAACTTGTGCTGGAGCTGCACCGGATCTTGACTGACGGCACACTTGAGAATCCCGATGCGGTGGGGCGGCTTCAGGCGCTCGACGATGAAAGAGTCTCGGTGTTCTGGCATGACGGCACCGTCGTGCACAAACCACCAGAGGCCCGCGAGCTCCCCAGTCGTCTCGCAAGGTTGTGCAACTTCGCTAACGGAGTGGAACAGAAGGGCTTTATCCACCCAGTAGTGAAGGCCATCATCATTCACTACGTCATGGCGTATGACCATCCATTCGAAGACGGGAACGGCCGCACCGCTCGCGCTCTCTTCTACTGGTCGATGTTGCGAGATGGGTATTGGCTCACCGAGTACATCTCGATCTCCAACATTCTCGCTAAGGCCCCGGCCCAGTACGTGAAATCGTACCTTTACTGTGAGACCGATTCCAACGACCTCACCTACTTCATCATCTATCAACTCGGAGTGATCATCCGGGCAATAGACAGCCTCAACGCTTACGTAGCGCGCAAGAACGCCGAGGTGAAGGAGATCGAGAACTTGATTCACCGCTCGGCTCAACTAAACCACCGACAACTGGGCGTCATTCAAGGCGTCATGCGCGATCCCTCACTTAACGTGACCATCGCGGCGTTGGCTAGGCGAAATCGAGTGACAGAAGAGACTGCCCGTCATGACTTACTGGAACTCGTGAAGTTGGGACTCTTGGTGAGATCCAAAGCAGGTCATAAGCACGTCTTTCGAGCGAACACTGATCTTTCGAGTCGACTCAAGACCTTGGGAACTTCGTAACGCACCCGCTTCACAGGATTGTTGTTGGCGAGTGCTAACCCTGAAGTGCTCGATGCTATCGCTCCTCGCTCACGGGTACTCATCAACACGCAAGAGCGAGCCCCGTCTATCGGTAGGGGAAGACGGTTTCAATGCGGGGGCCATCGCTCGACCAAAACATCTTGTATGGGTGGCGACCGGGCACCGCTAGGCGGAAGCGAATTCCCTCAGCGGTGGTGAGTGCACTTGATCTGGCCTGGGCCGCGCCGGGGTCAGCGAGCACGAACTCACAGACGTCCAGTAGGGCGTCGTAGAGGTCGGGGTCGCCGCCGTTCTCGATCTTGTCGAGTTGGGCGTTGGCCACTTCTGAGTAGCCCGAACGGGCGCTCACTGGCGCTGGCGCGCCCGCGTGACGGTCGCTGATGCCGCCGCGCGACTGAGCAGGGCCTGGAGCTCGGGACTCTCGCCGTACTCAAGTTGGGCCTCGCTGATCACGCGCGCCGGCTCGAGCAGGATACTGCCATCTTCATTTTCGCGCACCAGGAATCGCTGGCTTGGGTGGCCGGGTAGCACCACGCGGCTGCGCGCGTCGGTTTCAATGAGGGTCATGAGGTCCTTTCGGCTATGCCGTACTTTATCCCTTTTCCCATAATGGGCAAATGGGTTTTGGAAGGTGCCAAGAAGTCTTCCCAATAGGGCGGCTCACGCGTTTGCGAACTTGGAAATCAACATCCATTGTGGGCGGTACCGGTACGTTCTGCGCACTAGCAGCGAAGGCACCAATCACTACGTAGTCAACCTCGAATCTATTGAAGACCTCGATTATCGCTTCTGCCGCTTCTGGTTCTTGTTGCACGCGTCTCCTCGATGACTCGCGCATTCTTGAACCCAGCGATATTTGCTACGTGTAGTTCTTCGACTCGTTGTCGTTCGATGTCGCTGCGCCGCGAATGTCGCTCGAGTAACAACTGGTCGTGGTCATCGATGGTTTCGAGATGGATTCTTGGCTCGAGGCCGACTGAGGCGAGAATGCGTTGCACTGAATCAAACCCGGGGTCGACACGTCCCGACTCAATGCGGGCGATTGTCGACTGTGCGACACCGGATCGCTCCGCTAATTCACGTTGCGTGAGGTTCAAGCGGACTCGTGCTAGTGCGAGTAGGCCCCCCGCGACAGTGGATGCCTTTCCGGAAACTCGCATTCAATGATGATAACAGATCTGCTATTAAATTGGTGTTGGTTTGTGTAACGCTGTCGGAATTCTCCTCAGCTGGATGCTCCGTCTCGCTTCTGCCGCAGAGGCTCGCTTTTGCGTCGTCTCTTGTGGTCACCCATTCGATCCCGCTGGCTGGAACTGCTGGCTGGATGCAGTCGAAGCCCCTCTGTATTCGTGCTCAGAAGTGTTATCGGGTGAAGCCGTCCATACGAGGCGGTCGCCCAGGCCCAGCACGTCGTGCGCGAACTGGCCGAAGAGCTTGAGAAGGAGGGCATCGAACTCTTCTTCGCCATCCACCCGGTGGCGAGACGTATGCCCGGTCACACGAAAGTACTGCTCGCCGGGGCGAACGTCCCCTACGAGCAGCTGGCTGAGATGGACCAGGCGAACTCCGAGCTCCAGACCGCCGACGAGATGGTCAACCCGGCCGCGAAGGATGAGAAGAACTCGCCGATCTACGGCATGCCCAACATCAACGCGGACCTCGCCGAGAACGTGATCTTCCTGAAGCGTTCGATGCGACCGGGCTTCGCCGGTCTCGAGAACGAGTTGCTCTACAACCCCAAGACCATGCTGGTGTTCGGTGACGCGAAGGACACGCTCACCAAGGTGCTCGCCACTGTGAAGAACGGCTAAGTCACCCCGAGCCTCTCATTTGATGCGGTGGCGGTGACGCGGCGGACCCGTGCTCGTGGGCTGATTGGCTTGCGTCGAGTGGTGTTCATTTGGGTGCGCGTGGATCGACACTGGATCACGTAGCTCACTTTCGCTCGACGTAATGCTGCAAATTCACGGGTGAAGAACTCCTCGATTCGTGGTAAAATAACGATATGGACATAACGATTGCCGATGCGGCTGAGAGGCTCGGGACGTCGATTCCGCGTGTCCGACGTGCAATTGATGACCTCGGGATCGTCACCAAGTCGATGGCAACGCGAGATGGACGTCCACCCCGGGTGCTCAACGAAGCGGGGTTCCAGCGGTTGCGCGACGAACTCGGGTCGGTACCCGTTGACGGTTCGCGTGGCCGAGAAGAATTGAAAGTACTGGCAGCGTTCAATATGAACCCCTTCGGGTTCCGATCGCGACGCGCGGTCGCGGCCACCGCCGGGATAAGTCCCACCACCGCTTCGGCCATTGTGGACCGGCTCCTCGAGCAAGGTCTCGTGGTGGCAGTTCCCGCTCTACTACGCAACAGCGGGCGAGTCGTCCACGGAATGATCCTTGAAGCCAACCGAATCAACAAGAAGTGGAGCGAGATCCTCGACGACGTACTCGCAACGTACCTCCCTGCCCCTCGAACGACTACCAAGGCGAAGATTGTGCCGCGTCGCTTTTGGTATCTTTTTTGGAACGCGCAACCGGCGCAACTGCCCATAATCGAGCACGCCGACTTCATCGCGTCGCGGATGCTGTTGAGCAAGGACCCACTGGCGGCGTCATGGGCCATCACGCATCTACCGGCATCGTCAATCGAAAGGACAGCGTCCCTCCGACAAGTCAACGATCGTGATCGACGATGGCTGAGGGGTCTCGCCCAAGCAATGCGTGAAGGCGTCGACACGTGACACCACCACGCGAGGCGAAGGGCCGTCCGTCCCCGGGTCGAATCGCCACCGAGAATTCCTCCGAGTCCAACGTCCCTCTCGCGAGTGGCGCAGATCAGGAATCGATTCCGTCAAGCGTGCGAGCGATGCTACCCGGCGACACGGCAGTGACGTGGCTCGTCATCGCCCCTCTCATGCCCACCAGCGCGTACCTCGTCGGGGGCACGGCACTGACAGTGCATCTCCAGCATCGCGTCAGCCGCGACCTCGACTTCTTTCTCGAGCACGAAGAGGACCTCGACGCACTGTGGGCGGCGTTTCGATCGGCGGGCAATGTGGTGGCCAGTGAACGATCCGCGGGCACTCTCAACTGCCTTTTCAACGAAACCAAAGTGCAAGTGCTCGACGCGTCGACGCAACGACTCGTACGCACGACGACACGGGTGGCTGGGATCAGAGTTGCCAGCGTCGAGGACATCATGGCCACCAAGATCAAGGTGATCATCGATCGTGGTGAACTTCGCGATTACTTCGACCTCATGCGGATCGAACAGCAGGTCGGTTTGCAGGCCGAGACTGGAATTGCCCTCGCCGTCCAGAAGTACGACCCTCAGGACAAGGCGACGTTCGTCTTCACTGTTCTAAAGGCGCTGGGTAGCTTCAGTGACGTCGCCGATGATCCCAGCCTTCCCGTGGGTCGCCAAGTGATCGAAGAGTACTGGACGAAGCGACAACTCCAATTGGCCAAACGCTTTGATTCCTTCGGCGGAGCGTAAGCCACCCAGCCCGAGGCACCGAACGAGGAGTGCCGCGAGAATTGTCGAAATGGGGGTCGGCTCACTCGCCTTGCGTTTCTCTTAGTACCCAGCAGCGAGTCACCTTCACCCGATTTGTCGTGCTCGATGAGCTAGGTCGTTCACCTACTTCGAGAGCCCGAGTTCGCGCCGCAGGCGATCAACATTGAACGTGGCGGCACCAGCGGGTGCTGGTCCGCGTCGATCGAATTCGTTGAGCAGGGCCACCAAGTCCTCACGTCGAGTCGGATCACCGGCGGCTTCGCGCGGAGTAAGCCCGCTGAGTGCGGGAACGGGTTGGTCGAGCCACTCGATCTCCTTCGCCGCGACGAACTCGGCCAGTGCTGCCGCCAAGGCGGGATCGGGCGTTGGCGGCAGCACTGGCGTCGTCTCGGTATCGTGAATATAGGGAACCTCGCGGGTGTGCACCTCGAGTTCAGGCACGTCGTTCGCGAGTCGCTCGAGAGTTCGCGTGAAACGTTCGAGCGAGTTTGAAATCACGACGATTGAGTCCTCTTCGAGCGAAAGAAACGAACGCACCTTCGACTCACCGTTCACTTCAACGGTCTCACTCCAGTGATGATCGGGCGACACGCCGAAGGTCTCATCGAGCTTCAAGAAGACGTCGGGCCACGAGCCCGTGGAGAGTCGAAGGACCGCGCGGCAAAGAACGATTTCTTCATGCTCGGTATTCACAATGTGAGGACGCGCGAAGAGGCCCCCCAGCCAGTTCGCGAGGTCCCAGGGTGTTCCCCGATCGAGTGCCTCGAGCAATGAAGCTCGGTGTGCCAGTGGTACCGCGACGATCTCTCCAATGAACTGGTGGATCGCACCCACGCGAATAACGCGCGCGTAGAGATAGTCACCGGGATGAATCGACGCCGTGCCCAATCGCTCACTGACGACGAACGTCTCGCCGCGACGAACGTCAATCACTTCTACCGAGAGCTGCGGGGTGACGGCGTTCACCTGGTAGAGCGACGGAGAGCAAGGTATCCATGACGACAGCAGCGCTCGTTCGTCCTCGGGCAGCAATGGTCCGCGGGCCAGAGAAAAACCGACGAGCCCATCTTCATCGAGTGACGCGACGTCGCCAATGAGGGGGAACAACTCCTCGAAGTACCTCTCGACAGGTTCTCCACCGGCGTCGATGGCGGTATCGAGGAGGTCTCGTAGGTAATCGCCTTGGCCGGGACGTAAGGCGAACGCGGCGATCTTGTGCAATAGCCAGTCCGTGCGGTCTTCGATCGCGGCCGGTGCGCCCAGGCAACAGACTTTGTACTTACGTCCTGATCCGCAGGGACACGGATCGTTCCGGCCTACGCCGAGCATCGAAGGGCGTGAGTAAGCACGTAACTTCTCAACTTCACCTTCGACGTCGATATTGGTAACTCGAGCGAGCAGCGCCAGCGCACGCGTTACGTCGCCACGGTCGCAGTGGCACCACGCCAAATCCACCAGGGCGGGCTCGTAGGCGGGGTCCGCCGCGACGGCCATTCGCAGGGCCCGCTCCATGTCGAGCCCGCGGTCAT
>Ga0307375_10003000_pt1 | contig 16932 bp, 15 predicted proteins | sample TR1MG_FD_202531 | JGI IMG/M metagenome (GOLD analysis project Ga0307375, IMG submission 202531) | Soil microbial communities from Risofladan, Vaasa, Finland - TR-1 | ecosystem: Environmental > Terrestrial > Soil > Coastal area > Acid sulfate soil | place: Finland: Risofladan, Vaasa | collected... | reverse complement strand
ATCAGCCTGCTGCCGGTCGTCCAAAGCGGGACCGACCGAGTGCGCCAAGTCCATCGCTCACTGAGTCCTATCCTCTCGTCATCGCGTGATTGACGTGGATTAACTGAACCTGACCCCGTTCCTGTTCGCCAATGCTTCAACCGGCCACACCAGCCCATATCATCGGATTCGTCACGCTCCCATTTCCTCTCATGACCGCTGCGGTACTATTCAAATCTCCATAGAACAGCAGCGCGCTACTACGACCCTCGCGCCGTAATCTCCGCGGTTTCCTCCCTTGAGGCTTGTCCGACGCCTGCCCGATGCAGCTCCGGCAGACTTGGAACGTCAGCGCGTGCGGGCAGGCGTCGGACAACCCTTAACAAAAGCTGCCGTACCCGTACTGAAGGCAGGCGTCCGCTTGCAATTCAGCGGCACAGAAGATATGTCGTTTCAGCGCCGCACGGTTGCCAGTTCGTCCGCGCAGCCACCGCGCTCAATCCATGAAGGCTGAGTGCTGTGCCGCGTTCGTCCGCAGAGCCCCGAGCGCGACGGAGCAGACCGTCGCAAGGCCGCCGAGGATCACGAATACGCTCCAGAACGATTCGCGCATGTAGTCCAGTGCGAGAAGCCCGGTCAGCAGGTAAAACACGCCGACGAGGCCGGAGGCGAACAGGGTGTCCTTCTCGCCACTCCACGCGCGCCATGCGGACCAGACCACAAGCATGCCAAATACCAACATGCAGCCGCCGCAGAAATACCAAACGAGGTAAATCAGCCGATCGGTATGCGCGTCCAGCGGCATACCGGAGAGACCTGCGTCGAGCGCGGCGCGTCCCATGAAGCTGTGACCGAAGGCACCGAAGCCGATCAACAGGCCGGTCACCGCGAGGGCCGAGGCAATGAATTTGCGAAGCATGGTGTTCTCCTCTTCGAAAAGGCGATGAGCCAGCGTTGCCGGTCTTCCCGTCAGCGATCAAGCAACTTTTGTGGTTTCGGCAAAAGCCGCAAGCAACTTGGCCCAGCCGGAATCGACACCGTCACGGATCATTCGGCCCGCGTCGCCGTGCCTTTCGAAGTGTCGGTGCTCGAATTCCACGCGCGTGCGCGTGGGCGTCTCGGCGATGAAGCGCGCTTCGTACTCGCTGGCATTCAGAGGGTCGGGATCGAATTGCCAGTCGCCGCCGAGCTGCCAAGCGACGACCAGTCGAAAAGGTGGATCCCAAACCAACACCCGTCCCCAGTCGCATTCGGTGCCGTTGACCCCGCGCTCGAACACGCGTCCTCCTTGGCGGGGCTCCATCACCGCTTCCTGCATGGGTTCCTTGCCGATGGAGTGGTCGCGGAACCACCACGTGTCCAAGCCACGCGTGAACACTTCGAACGCGTGCTCACGAGGAGCCTCTACGATCACGGCATGCCGCACCGGCGGGATGACCGCGGGTTCGTTCATTGCGATTTCTCCTTTGCGGACTTCTCCGTAGCCTTTTTGAAGGCTTGGAGGGATTCTTGCCAGAAGCCGTCGAAGTAATCACGCAGACCGGCGACACCATCCGCATCAATCCGATATAGCCTGCGGTTGGCTGCGCGTTGGTCGATGACCAAGCCTACGGTTTTGAGTACCTTCAGGTGCTGCGACACCGCCGAGCGCGTCACTGGCAGGCCACGCGCGATTTCACCCACCGACAACGGACCGCGCTCGAGTCGCTCGAAGATTGCCATGCGGGTGGGGTCGCCCAACGCCTGCATCCTGAGTTTAACGTTAGTCTTCACTAACCGTTAGTATAAACTAACGGACTACATAAGCAAGAGCAGCGGATGTGCAGACCTCGGGATCGAGGAGTCTGTGCTCGAGACGAGGTTTTGGGAGCGTGACCATCGGGAGGACAGGCTTCGCGCGAACAGACGTCATCTCCGGCTGCTGAGCCAATGCCAGCGGGTGGCCCAGTTGCTGCACGCAGGCCTTGATGGTGCTGATCTAGAGCTGGCGCGGGAAGGCCGCAACCATTCGGTCGGGTCGGAGATTGGCGCCACGATGCTCAACCAGAGGTCAAGCCGCGCGGCACACTCGCGCCAAGCTGATTCAATCTTACCGAGCCCACCCCAGATACACCGTCACGACACAATCGAAAGCAGACGCTCGAATGCGTGGCAAGACCGTCGCCTTCGGGTCGACAAGCGACCTTCAGCCGGATGGTCAACTGGCTGGCGACGCCGGTCAAGTTGTCCGGCGGGCCCGGACAACTGTGCTGGCAATGACTGATCAACAAGCTGGCAATCTGCTGTCGTAGCGCAGCGTAGTCGAAGGTGCTGCCAGCACGGCTGCTTGCGGGCCGCATCAATGGTCGCCGCCGGCGCCACCGAAGCTGTAGCTGAGGCCGACCAGGTAGGCGCGCGGCGTTCCCGGTGCGACAAACAAGGTCGGCGTGCCGGGACCGGTGAGATCCACCAGACGGTTGGGCGTATCGAAGACGTTGTCGCTCAGCAGGCCGCCGTTGTCATAGCGCCGATCGAATGCGTTGTCGATGCGGGCAAAGAACGCCAGCCGCCGGGTCGGACGATAGTGCAGGTCCAGCGCAACGACGGCGTAACCGGGGAGCATGCCGTGGCGATCCCGGTTGTTCTCGTCACCCACCGCGTACTGGCCCGAATACGCACGCACATTGCCGCCGAACGACCACCGGTCGGTGAGGCGGTATTCACTGGAAAAATTGAACAGGTCGTGCGGTACGCCGGGAATCCGGTCGCCGCGGCGGATGTGGATCACGCCGTTCGCGTCTGCGCTGGAGTTCGCGGCGCTCTGCATGTCGAAGGCAACGCCGTAAGTGGCGCTGACATGGCTGTAGTTGGCCTGCCATTCGAGCCGGCCATGCTGGCCACCGAGGCCGATGTCCACACCCCTGCGCCCGGTCCGGGGCACGTTGGCGAAATAGCCCTGCGAGCTGCCGCCGGTGTAGATGGTAAGAATGTCGTTGCTGACCCGGCTGTCGTACGGCGACACGTTCCAGCGCAGGTTGCCGCCGGCGAAGGTGCCGCGCAGGCCGCCGGCCAGCGTTCGCACCACCACCGGATGCAGCGGCGGGTCGCCGCTGAAGTCGTTCGGCAAGGAACACGGCGCAGCCGGATCGGCGCACTCGAACTCGATCGGCGTCGGCGTACGCATGCCTTCGTCGTAGTTCAGGTAGGCGCCGAGCTGCGGGCCGATCGCCCAGGTTGCGCCAATGCTGGGATCGAAGCGGTGAAACGTCTGCCGGCCATCGATGGTCGGCGCGCCACCGGTCCGGTCGGCGACCGTGAGCCGGCTGTAGTTGTAGCGGCCGCCGACGCTGAAGTGCACGCCCCGCGGGAGTGTCAGCACGTCCATCAAGTAGACCCCCTCGCTGCGGTTCGACGTACCCGCATCGGTGACCGGATCCGGGCCAAACGGCAGCAGGCCCACGGCATCCCCGCGCCGGGCCACGCTGGAGGGGAAATAGGCCGGCTGGACGTACTGGCTGAACGCGCTTTCGCCGGTATCCAGGCTGAGACCGATGGTGAACTGGTTGTCGCGCCCCCACAGGCTGCCGTTATCCACCGCCTGGATGGATCCGCCGTAGCCGCGCGTGTGTACATTGCCTAGCACGTTCGAGGCCGGCACGTTGTTGATCGTGGCCGCCGGCTGGCTGGCGTCGAAGGCCGGGACAAGCCCGGAATAATAGAACTGGCCGATCGAGTCCGGGTTGTAAGAGCCGTTGGCGGCATAGCCCAGCGGACCGTCAGCACCCGCGTCATAGCGGCTGAAGTTGTTGGTATTGCTGTTGAAACTGCGGCTCTGCGAGATGCGCAGGTAGGCATTGGCCTGCACCGACCAGTCCGACCCGAGCTGGCGCGAGCCCTGCAAGTTGAATGTATTGATGTTGTCGTTGAAATGATCCGGCCAGGTGTATCCCGCCTGCGGTGTCCGCACCCATTCGACCGGCAGCGACTGGGTTCCGGACAGCCGGCCGTGCGCGCCGGTGTAGCTCAGCGTGACGACGGTGTCCTCGTCCGGATGCCAGTCGCCGCGCACGAAGGCTTGCTGCACGCGGCTCGATGAATAGTCGCGCCAGCCGCTTTCGAAGTCGCTGCCGGCTCCGATGTAGATACCGAAACGGCGACTGTGGGCACCGATGTCCGCATCCATCTGGATGCGCCCCCAGGACCCACCGGACAGATTCAGCGAACCGCCGGGATCGGTGAAGCCGCTCTTGCTGGTCAGCAGCAGCGCACCGGCCAGCGTGTTGAGGCCGTACAGCGGGTTGGAGCCGGGAACCAGTTCCACATCGCGAATGGCAAAGTCGGGGATGGCCTCCCAGTTCATGGTTTCGGCGAATGGCTCGTTCTGCCTCACGCCGTCCATGTAAACGGAAATGCCCGCGGGCGAACCCAGCAGAGGCGAAAGGACGAAGCCGTGAAAATACAAATTGCCCTGCCACGGATTGCCCTGCGACTGGGTCATGCTGACGCCCTGAAAATTCCGCTGCAGCAGTTCGGTCATCGACTGTCCGTGGGTCTGCCGGATGTCGTCGGCCTGGGCGCTTTGCACGTTCAGGGGAATCTGCAGCACTGGAACGTCGAAGCCGGCCAGTGGGGCGACGGCAATCACGTTCACTTCGTGCAACTGCTGCACCGGCGGATCGGCGAGCGCCACCCCGCGCTGCACGAGGACGAGCAGAAGCGCGACGGTTGTCGCGACGGTCACTCCGCCATGCCGCCATGGGCTGGATGTGGGCGGCATCGGGATCTCCCTGGCTTACGCTTTCGCTGCCGTGTCGGTCGAACACAGGGGCGACGTTACGGCAACCGCATGCCGTACGCCATATCACCCTGCGTGCCGGGTGCGTCACCCGCACCCGGCGGCATCGCGAAGCCCGACCCGTCAGGCAGCTCCGGCGTACAACGTGCCCTTGGCTTTTGCGACGTGGATGGCGATCGCATCCATCAACGGCGGCGACAGGCAATCGTACGGTGGCAGGCCGAGCTCGTTCAGGCGCCCGCGCACCGCGTCCATGTTCGCCGGGTTGGCGCCTGATTCGATGATCGAGGATACGAACGCCGCGAACGTGGGTGCCGACCAGCCGTCCTGCGCCGACAGTTCGGTATGTACAAAGTCCAGGCCATAAAACGCATGGTTCTTGTCCTCGATGCGACCGTACATGTGCACGCCACAAGCCTTGCAGGCATGCCGCTGGATGGTCGCGCTGGTGTCCACCACCGCCAGCTTGTCGCCATTCTCGGTCACACTGACCTTGTCGCGCGACACCACGGCGACCATGGAGAACGGGGAGCCCTTCGGCTTCCAGCACTTGCTGCAGCCGCAAACGTGATTGTGTGCCGTCTGTGCATCGACCCTGACCTTGACCGGCTTGTCGGTGCACTTGCAGGTCAGCGTGCCGCCGCCGAAATTGTCCTTGCCCGGCTTGACGCCATTGTCGACCGACGGATGAATCTGGGTGGTTGCCATGGGTTATCTCCAACGATGATGAGTGACAGTGGCGTGGCCGATGACGGTCCCGACCGCCGGAATTCCTGGCCGCGAGGCGGACACGCATCGCCTGCAGCACGACGTGCGTCCGGGGTTGCAACAACGTGGGCGATAGCTCATGGAGTGCTCGCCACACCCGGCGGCTGGTCGAGCATCTGGCTGGCGCCAGCCAGATGGCATCGATGCCGCGACGGGTTCAATACCTGATCACCGAACGCACCACCTTGCCCTCGTGCAACAGATCGAAGGCACGGTTGATGTCTTCCAGCGGCATCACTTCGGTGATCATTTCGTCGATCTTGATCTCTCCTTTCATGTAGCGCTCGACATAGCCGGGCAGCTGCGAACGGCCCTTGACGCCGCCGAACGCCGAGCCGCGCCACACGCGCCCGGTGACCAGCTGGAACGGCCGCGTGCAGATCTCCTGCCCGGCGCCGGCCACGCCGATGATGGTGGACTCGCCCCAACCCTTGTGGCAGCACTCCAGTGCCGAGCGCATCACGTGGACGTTGCCGATGCACTCGAACGAGTAGTCGACGCCGCCATTGGTCATGTCGATGATGACCTGCTGGATCGGGGTATCCGGATAGTCCTTCGGATTGACGAAATCGGTGGCGCCCAGCGCCTTGGCCATCTCCCACTTGTCCGGGTTGAGATCCACGCAGATGATCCGCGAGGCCTTCGCCATCACCGCGCCCTGCACCACCGAAAGGCCGATGCCGCCCATGCCGAAGATGGCCACGGTGGAACCGGGCTCGACCTTGGCGGTGTTCAGCACCGCACCGATGCCGGTGGTGATGCCGCAGCCGAGCAGGCAGACCTTGTCCAGCGGCGCCTGCTTGCTGATGTTGGCCAGGGCGATCTCCGGCACCACCGTGTACTCGGAGAACGTGCTGGTGCCCATGTAGTGCAGGATCGGCTTGCCGTTGATCGAAAAGCGCGAAGTGCCGTCCGGCATCAGGCCCTTGCCCTGGGTGACGCGAATCTTTTGGCACAGGTTGGTCTTGCCGGAGAGGCAATATTCGCACTCGCCGCATTCGGGCGTGTACAGCGGAATCACATGGTCGCCGACCTTGACCGAGGTCACGCCTTCGCCGATTTCCTCCACGATGCCGCCACCCTCATGGCCGAGGATGACCGGGAACAGGCCCTCGGGATCCGCACCGGACAAGGTGAATGCATCGGTATGGCAGACGCCGGTCGCCACGATCCTGACCAGCACTTCACCTTTTTTCGGAGCAGCAACGTCGACTTCCTCGATGCTGAGTGGTTTTCCCGCTTCCCACGCAACCGCTGCGCGTGTCTTCATGATCAATCGTTCCTCATAACCGTCAACCCTCCACCAAGGCGGGCCGCCAAGCAGATGCCATGCACATCAGATGCCAGTTTCCGAAGACGTCTGCAAGCTGGTGATTCAGTCACTTGAAGCGATCACATGGCGGCCTGTCCCGCGTGCAGCATCAGATTCGTGACAGATGAGTGTGCCGCATGCGGTACAGCCACCACCCTTGGAGTCACTGCACGACTTTCACGATAGGCTTCATGTAAATCCCTGCCCCTGCCACTGCTGGATGGGAGCGACTGTGAAACAGTAGCTCGGCGGCTGAACTGCGGAATCCGGACGCCTCGTCACAGTACGCCTTTGCCAACCACGGATACGCACGGCCACCGACGCGGGTGCGCAGTGCTGTTGCTCACGACAGCTTTTCAGGAGTTGCTCAGCTACCTTGGCGCTTGTTCCGCACCACGCCGCGCTGCGGATCGTACCCCCATATGGCCAGCCCCAGAAAGACGATGAGCGAGGCGACAACCACGCCACACGCATGCCAGTTCATCTGCCCGTACATGGCGTAGCGGATCAGATCGACGCCGTACGTAAACGGATTGATGCGGGCCAACTGGTAGACGACCTGGGCCCCGGATTCCTGCAACTTCCACAATGGGTACAGCGCCGGCGACAGGAAGAACATCGGAAAAATCACAAAGTTCATGGCCCCGGCGAAGTTCTCGATCTGCTTGATATAAACGGACACCAGCAGGCCCATCGCGCCCAGCATCAGACCGGTCAGGAACATGGCCGGCAACGCCAGCAACAGGCCGGGCCACCACGGCAGGTCGAGCTGGAACAGCGCGCAGATCGCGAAAAACGCATAGGCCTGCAGGATCGACAGGAAGGTACCCGCCAGCAGCTTGCACGTCAGCAACACCGAGCGCGGCAGCGGTGCCGTCAGCAGCAGTCGCATCAAGCCCATCTCACGGTCGTAGACCATCGCCAGCGAAGACTGCATGCCATTGAACAACAGAACGATGCCCACCAGCCCTGGCACGACGTAGACCGGGTACTCGATATAGGTTGAGTACGGCGGAATCACGGAGACGCCAAAGACGTCCCGGAAACCGGCCGCAAAAATGAGCAGCCACAGGCTCGGCCTTACCACCGCGGAGAGCATTCGCCCGCGCTGGTGCATGAACTTGACCGTTTCGCGCGAGGAAAGCGCCAGCAGCGCCTGCAGGGCGTGGCTCACGCTCGACATGGCAGAGCCCCTTGCAGGCTTGCCCGCAGCCAGACCGGCCCGGGGCTCCGGTGGAACGGGAGCCGCCAAGTCGCGTTCCTGCGGCGCACCGCCGCCGGGCGTCCCTCGCCGCGATCCACGTTTCGCGGGCATCAGACCGCCTCCTCTTGCTCTACCGACGCTTCCCCGGTCAGGTCGAGGAAGGCGTCGCGCAGCGAACGCCGGCCGGTGCGCTCGCGCAATTCCGCGGCGGTGCCGGAAGCGATCCAGTGGCCCTTGTGCAGGATGATGACCCGGTCGGCGGATTCGGCCTCGTCCACCAGGTGCGTCGCCCACAGCACACCGACGTCGCGATGCGTGCACAGCGAGTGGACATACTCCACGAGTTGCGCGCGCGAGGCGGGATCGAGCCCCACCGTAGGTTCGTCCATCAGCAGCACCACCGGGTCGTGCAGCAGTGCGCGGGCCAGTTCGACCCTGCGGCGATTTCCGCCAGAAAGCGCCCGCGCCCGATCTCTGGCCCGCTCGGTCAAGCCGATGCGGTGCAGCTCCGCATCGATGCGGGCGCGCGCTGCACGCCCCATGCCATGCAGCCGCGCATGGAAACGCAGGTTGGCAACGACGCTCAAGTCCAGGTCCAGCGTCGCCTGCTGGAATACCACGCCCAGACACGCGAGCGCCCGCCGCGCCTGATGGCGCATGTCGAAGCCCGCCACCTCGATGCGTCCGGCGTCGGGCACAAACAATCCGGTGAGCAGTTGGAACAGCGTACTTTTCCCGGCGCCATTCGGTCCGAGCAGGGCCACGAACTCGCCGCGTGCGACGTGCAGGGACACTCGGTCCAGCGCCTTGACCGAGCCGTAGGACTTGCTGACCTCCTCCACCGCGAGTGCGAGTGCGGCCTGTCCCGGTAGCGGCGACGCGGGCATGGATGTCGTCTCGCTGGGCGCGTTCATCGCGGCACGCCATGCCGCGGGCGCGCGGCCCACAGCGCCAACAACGACACCGAAGCACCATACTTCACAGACCCTCCTTGCCGCGCCGGCCTTCGTCCACGTCAACCCCGGCCACGTCGGAAAGCAGCCCTTGATGGCGTGCCAGCAGCCGACGGCTGAGAGCGGCAACCTCCGGACTGTTCAGATCGCGACTACCCGTTTGCTCGACACGATAGTCCAGTACAACGCGTGCCGGCGTATCACCCAGAAACAATATGCGATCGGCGAGCACCAGTGCCTCACTTAAATTGTGGGTAACGAACAATACCAGTGGCCGCATTCGCGCGCACAGCCGCCGCAGCAGCTCGCGCAACTGGTTGGCTGCCGGCAGGTCGAGCGACACGAACGGCTCATCCATCAGCAGCAACCAGGGCTCGACCACGAACGCCCGCGCCAGCGCGGTGCGACGCTGCATGCCGCCGGAGAGGTGGCTCGGCCAGGCATCTCCGGAAGTGCGAAGTCCGACCTCGTCGAGCAAGCTGTCCGCGCGCGAAACATAGCTTCGATCGCGCGCCAGACGCTCGGCTTCCGCCAGCCGCACGTTGTCGCGGACCGTGAGCCACGGCATCAGCCGTGGCTCCTGGAATACCATGCCCAGGCCAGGGGGCGACTGGCCGGGCTCGGCCAACGGCACTCCGTCGTAGCGAATCGCACCCGTATAGTCGGCGTCCAGACCGGCAACCATGCTCAGCAGCGTGGTCTTGCCCACACCGGACGGTCCGACGATGGCGACAAATTCGCCGCCGCTGATGGTGACGTCGATATCGGCCAGCACCACCACACCGTCGAAACGTTTTTCGATGACATGGATGTTCAACCCTTTCATCCGCGCCACCGCATCAAGCGCTTTTCGAGAGGCCGCATCACACCGGCTTCGATGGACATGACGACAACGGCAAACGCCAGTGTGTACGCCAGAATACTGGTGATGTCGAAAAACTGGAAAAATACGGACAATTCAAAACCGACGCCATTGCTTCGTCCGAGCAGCTCGGCAATCAGCACGATCTTCCAGATCAACGCCAGGCCGTTGCGGGCAGAGGCTATGAGGTACGGATAAAGCTGCGGCAGGATCACCCGATGAAACGTCACGGTACGCGGGACGTGATACACCTGCGCCACGGCCAGCAAGCGCGAGTCGATGGCCCGCGTACCTTCGCGCGTTGTCACGACCACGACCGGGATCTTGTTGAGGGCCACGGCCACGATCACGGCGACATCCGTGAGCCCCAGCCATAGGTAGCACAAAATGATAATGACCAGCGCCGGGATGTTGAGCGCAAGCACCAGCGGGCCATCCAGCAACAGGTTGAGCTTGCGCGAACGGCCCATCATGAAGCCGATCACGGTACCCACGGTCATGGCCACGACGAACGCAGCGCCCACCCGCGCCAGCGTGATCCCCAACTCCAGCGGAAGCTGGCCGCTGCGGGTGTAGCGATACACCGCGGCGAGCACCGCGACCGGCGTCGGCAGCATGTTGCTGCCCGCGAGTCGTGCCGCAATTTCCCAAACTGCCACCAGGCCGATCAACGACGCGCTCCGCCACAGCCAGCCGCGTCCCGACGGCAGTCGGAACCCGCGCCACCCCGTCCGCGCCGCCACGCGCGACTCCCTCGTGCCGATGGTTCGGGGCACGTCGCCCGCGCCAACGCGACGATTGATAAACCTCATGGCCGACGAAATCCGCCCCAAAACACACCCGATGGTAACTCGCTCGTTCCATTGGTGAGTTCGCCGTGGCTTTCTTCAGCGACCAGATGGAACAGTTGCCCAGCCGCGTGGATTTCGGGCGCGCCGAAGTGGTCGACGATACCGTCCCGGTAACCCTGTCGGATCGCGGCGAAGACCGCTTCATTTTCGGGTTTGACTTTGCTCCTCAGCGGCTGCCAAGCCGCATCCGAGCGAGCCAGCTCCTGCTTGGCATCGTACGTGGCGGCGATGAAGGCCCGCAAGGTATCGTCGTGGGTTTCCGCCCAACGTTGCGAAAACACCCAACCGAGCAGCGGCGGGACGGTCTTGACGCCCAATCCCTTGAGCATCTGCTCCACCGTAATCACCGGCTGCATCCCCTGTGCAACGAGGCGGGAGCTGTATTGCCAGAAGTTGATCGCGGCCGGAAGCTCGCCGTCGAGCATCAGGTGATTGATCAGCGGCGCTGCGGCAAACTGTGGCTTCGCGGCGGACTTCAGGTCGATCCCGTACTCCTTGCGAGCGTAAGCACGCGCGATCAACCAACTCTTGTCCACCGGGCCGCCGGCGACGCCGAGTCGTTTGCCTTTGAGGTCGGCGAGCGACTGGATTCCCGCCTTGGGATTGGCGACGACGGCACCGACCGCCTTCGAAAACGGGACAAACTGGTAATCCTGACCACGGGATCGCAGCGTCGCGACCCAGAACCAGTCCGAGACAATAAGGTCGACGCTGCCGCTCAACAACGCCACCTTCATGGCGTTCTCGGAAGCCAGTGGCACCACCTCGAGCCGGATGCCGTGTCTGCGTGCGAGACCCAGCCTCTGGACGGTATCGATTTCCCAGCCGACCGAGCCGAACTCAAGCACCCCGACCCGCAGTTCGGGGACGTCGTGCGCAACCGCCGCGCGCGCGCCGGCACTTGGCATCATCGTGAGGAGCGCGGCACAAATCAGCGCAAGAACGCGCGTGATGAAATCAGTCGACGCCATGTTCACTCTCGCCTGCCAGCCGTTCATGTAATCACCTTCCCTACCCATCCCGACAAGTGAGCCTGGGCTTGCTCGATCCGCGAAGACCTGACCTTCTCGCAGCGTAGCGGACCGTGCGGGGCGAGACGAGAGAAAGAGTCGTCTCGCACGGGTTCCAGGGCAGACACAGACACTCCGTGCCCGGGTGCATCGGTGGACATCAAGCCGACGAAAGTTCGAATCAAGTTCAACGCGGGCCGCCGAGCGGCCACGCGGAGGTGGCGCGGGTAGCGATGGATCACCGCCACGCGCCGCAACCGTACGTCACAGAGATACGCACCTGCACCGGAGTTGGCGGCACCCCGCGAGCTGGCAAGCGCACCAACGTCGAACGCGGTCGATCTGGTGCGGCTTGAAGATGGCCCATGATCACGATCTCCGCCAATGCGCGTCCATCCGCGGCGGATTCGGTAACGCGCCCGCCATGACTGCGACATTTCACGGACCGCCGGCCTGGGTACCGGCCCCTCCCGCGTTGCTGCCAGGCACGTGCACCACCCGCGACCGGTAGTACCGCGTCGTACTGCCGAACCAGAGCCTCCGATCAATCCCGCTCGGCGCGGGCCGTCACCCACGCGGGACCGCCGCGAGCCCCGAAACCGGATCGGGGCACCTCCCATGTTCGTCTAGTTGCTCTTCTTCATGTTCATCGACTTGATCCAGGCGATGATTTTCCAAAGGTCGCCGGCTTTTGTCACGTTCGTGCCGCCCATCTGCGGCATCAAGGCGGGGGTCTCCGGGCTTACCCGCGAGTAACCCGACTCCTGCAGCTTCTTGCTTCCTAGTGACACGAGCCGAAACAAAGTGTCGTCGCTCTGGCCGTAAATCCATACGCCATTGTTGAGTGGCGGACATATACCCCCGCCGCCATTGCCGCCGTGGCAGCCATTGCAACCGTGATTGAGAAATTGCTGGTAACCCTCGGCGGCTACGGTGGTGTTTGCCGGATCGTACGGGTTCTTCAACGTACCCTTCGGGGCCTTCCTGACCACGTCCACCGGGTCTTCATCGTAGCCTTTTATTTGCTTTACGAATTCCTTTTTGGGAACCGCGTTTGTCCAGGTCCCGTTCGCGATTTTTTCCTGCAAATCCAGAAACTCAACCCGATCCAGCTGACCGTCACCGTTCGTATCGGCGGCTTTGAAGTTCAGGTTCGGCATGGCGGCCATGGCTTCCTTTTCGGTCACCATACCGTCGTGGCTCGTGTCCATCGAGTCGTACGTCGCCGGCACGTGGACGCTTTCGGCCCTGGCCGGAGCAGCCGCCGAACTGACCGGGCTATGATTGGCGAGCGCCAGGCCGATACCGGCCACGGCCACGGCGATAGCAGTGAAGCCATACACGGTCTTACGGAACATTTGACTCTCCTCTGTGAATACCAATACGAATCAACCATCTTCTGCTGGTGCTTCCGCACCACCGTGACGCCACGTCGCGAGGCAACCGCTCAGGGCACGACAGCGATGCCCCATGGCAAGCGACCGACGTGTACCGAAACCTCGGGTTTGAGCGATTTGACATCGACCACCGTCACATCGTTGGTGAAGCCATTGACGCTGTAAAGCTTCGAGCCGTCGGGAGATAGCGCCATGTGCCACGGCCGTTGTCCCACGATGATGTAGTCGCTCACTTTGTATGTCTTGGTGTTGACGACGGCAACGTGGTTCGCCGGTCCGAGCGCGATGAACGCTTGCGAGCCGTCCTTCGACATCGTGATACCGACCGGCTGGATGAACTCGGCTCGCATCCCGGGGATCGCAAAGCTGATCGTCTGCACGACCTGGTGGGTACTCACGTCGATCACCGATACCGTGCCGCCGACCTCCGAAGATGCCCAGACGTAGCGGCCGTCGGGCGTGAACGTGACCACCCGCGGACGCGTACCCACCAGTACGCTGGCGACCAATTTCAGCGTCTTGTTGTCGATGAAATGGACCAGGCTGCTGCCTTCGGAGGTTGCCACCGTGATCTGATTGTTCGGGCTGACGCGCATGCCCTCGGGTTCCGAGCCAACGGGAATCTCCGCAAGCAGTTTGCCGGTCTCCGCGTTCAGCACGGTGACCTGCGCGTTGTCCTCGTTGGCGATGTAGACCCGGTTGCCGTTGTTGCCCACAGCCAGCAATTCCGGGTCCGCCCCCGACGGCAGATGTCGCGTCACGGCGAGCTTGGACACATCGATGACATCGATTCGGTTGCTGTCACCCACGCACACGTACACCCATTTGCCATGGGGCCCTGCCACGATGCCGCGTGGACGCTGGCCCGTGGGTATGGTCTTGATCGTCTTCAGTGTGTTGCTGTCCAGCACCGTCACGGTATTGCCGCGCTCGTTGCTGACGAACAGCATCGCGGACCACGCGGGCGGCGGCGCCAGCATCAGTAGCAGCAAACACATCGCGGCAACCCGCGTGTGCCGTCCATTGTGGTTGACTGTCTTCATTTCGAGAACTTGCACAGGCTTTGGGGTTGGTCGAACCCCAAGGTATCGGTGTTGTACGTAGGGTGCAGAAAACCCGGCTGTGGCGAGATCGACACCAGGGATAACTGATCCATCAGCAGGATCGGCTGACGCAACTGGTTATCCCACGAGCGGAAGTTCATGCCCTCGCCCTTGTACCCCGCGAGCTTGAGGTTGTCCGAGGTGATGTACTTCCGGATCGCATCGACATTGCTGGCGTTGCCATGCTTCACGGCGGTCTCCAACAGATGGGCCGCAAGCCAGCCCTCGTAGTCCCGCACCGTGATCTCACGATGGGCAAGTTTCCGGAAATCGTCATGCAGCGTCTGCGCAGCATAGGACTCATACGCCGCGCCCCAGGCCGTCGCCTCCAGGCCGTCCGTACCCACGACGGGCCGCGGATCGGTGGTCCGATATTGCAGGTAGAGCCCGAATGAATTGGTCTCGTCGGCCACGAATGCGACGTCATAATCCGGCACACCGCGCGTCAGCATCGGCATTTGCGTCTGGATCTCCTGGTAACCGGTATCCACGCGGCGCGCGCCGGTTTGGAGCTCGTACGCACGTTCGGCCACGATCTTGGCACCATAGAGCTTGGCGGAACGCGTGATGTCGTTGGCGTACTCGATGTCGGCCGGGTGCTTGCCGCGTACGAGAAACCACCGCGTCCACTTTTTCCACACCAGATACTGCGCCAATGCGTCGGTCAGCATCGCATCGCTCGGAATCAGATGGAAAACATTGCGGCGACACTGGGTTTGGCGCACCACGTCGTCCCGCGCGCGAATATTCAGAATGATCGCGTCTTTTGCTTGCGGCAAATCGGCGACCGCGAGCAAATCCGGGGCTTTCAAGTCAGCGATGATGAGGCGCTGACCGGATGCCAGCAATTTTTTGGCCGCCGCGACCACGTCGCCACCTTGCGGCACCATCGTCTCATCCAGCACGAACTTCAGGCCCAGGAATTTTCCCGCCAGGTTGTTGTAGTTGGTTCCGAGGCGCACACCTGCCAGCCCTTCGTCAGGAATGACTGCGGGTTTGAGCAGCGACAATGGCGCCGGCTCCCGGTATTCCTTGCCCAGATACGCGTAATGCGTGACGACTTCCTTGCTCTTCGCCGCGCTGCCGCCCGCGCCTTGCGCATCGGATGGCGCCGCTGAAGTTGCCGCAGCCAATGTCAATGCCAACACGGCCGCGACGATGGTGGCGACACCCCGCTTCATCGTGGCGGCTCCACCGCAGCACCGCTCGAACTTGGCGCGGGCGCGAACCGGGTCATCACGTTGAGTATCTGTAGCGCCGCATCGCTGCCATTGTCCTTGGCGATATCGAGGGCGGTCTTGCCGTCCTCGGCATGAGCGTCGACTTTCGCCCCGGCCTGGATCAGCAAACCGATCAGGGGCGCGTTGTCGTGCCCGGCCGCGACCATCAGGGCCGTAAGTCCGCTCTTGCTCCGGGCGTTCGCGTCAGCACCCTTGCTGAGCAGCAACTTGCCAACCTCTTGCGGGGCAACCCCGTCGCTCAGGTACAGGCCGTCGTCGACCGGAACATTGCCGCTCTGCTGCGCCTCGAGATGCCTCGCCACGATCATCAATGGCGTCAGGTGATTGGCGCCGCATGACTCGTTGGGCGAGGCCCCGGCCTTGATCAGCGCCGTGGCGGCCAGAAAACTTCGGCTATCGAGCGCGATGCAGAGTGGGGTCAATCCTCTGGGATCCTTCGTGGTCAGGCTGGCGCCGTGGTGCAACAGCGCCTCCACCGACGGCACGTGATCGCGGTAAGCCGCCTCCATCAGCGGCGTCAAACCTGCTCCGTTGCGTGCGTTGGCATTTGCGCCCAGCTCGAGCAGCAGCTTGACGGTCGCGGAATCGCGAGCGCTGGCTGCACTGGTCAGCGGCGTGGAGCCCATGGAGTCGCGTGCGTTGAGTTCCGCCCCATGCGCGGCCAGAAACTTGATGCGCGCCGGGTCGGACGCCACCACCGCTTGCGCCAGCTCGGCATTCGGATTGGCGCCCGCCGCAAGCGATTTCTTCACGTCCTGTAGCGTGACGATCTCGCCAGGAGCCGTTTGAGACTTGTCGATGTGGGTCAGGTCCGGATCCAGCGGCTGCTGGTAGCGCGCGTAGGCGCTGGCGCCCGTGGAATAGGAACCGTGCGAGGGCAGGTTGCCTTGGACGACGCATTCGCTGCATTGCACCAACGGAACGCCGAATTCGTCGAGAATGGCCTTGATCTTGCTCGCCGATGCATCCAGGGCGTTGTCCAACGCATATTTCAGAACCACGTCGTTTTCACGCACGCCGATGGCCATCGCGTATTCCAACTGCACGTCGTTGGACATCAGGTTGACCGGTTGCAGCACGACCGGCGCGTGCCTCCTGGCCTTGGCGTAACCGGCAAACGGGCCCCACACCCCCACCACGTCGAGTTGGCCGCCCACTACCTGTTCAACTTGCCGCCACTGCTGCTGGGCGCCACGGTTGCTTGCGGTGTCGTAGCTGACCGTAAGGACGTGGACACCGTTCTTGATCCCGTTTTCGGCGAGCGCCTGGCGCAAAGCGGAGGTTTGGTAAACACCGACGCGGAGTTTCCTGAGCGCAGGGTCGGTGAGGCTCTTGATATGGATTCCGCTGCCCTTGCGAGACGCGAAAACGTATGTCGACCGGTAGATCGGCTCAGTCATCAGCACATCCGAGACACTTGCCGGGATGTCGACCACGAGATCGCAGTTTCCCAGCGGCTCGGCCGCGGTGCCGAATGC
>Ga0307375_10002999_pt1 | contig 16934 bp, 20 predicted proteins | sample TR1MG_FD_202531 | JGI IMG/M metagenome (GOLD analysis project Ga0307375, IMG submission 202531) | Soil microbial communities from Risofladan, Vaasa, Finland - TR-1 | ecosystem: Environmental > Terrestrial > Soil > Coastal area > Acid sulfate soil | place: Finland: Risofladan, Vaasa | collected... | reverse complement strand
TGGCGAGTTTCTGTATTCCTGCCAATAATCCCAGCAGATGCATTGGTGATCGTATCCCACCCGGGAATTAGCTGATAGATTCGATCAAGCGCGCCTGCAGCACACGCAACCGGCCCCGGAGTTATGCTTGTGAACTGCGCGGTGGCCGTTCCACTTATGCCGATAGTCACACCAGATGTGCAAAGGTAAATGTCGCCCGTGGACGAGTTTTGAGCTTGTGCGCCGACTGGTATAACGGTTCCATTTCTGCCAACTACCGTCGCAGACACCACCGTTCCAGCGGAAGAAATGCGCGACATGAAATATATTTTACCTAATGCGTCCTGCCATCGCCCGTCCGCATAATCTGGATTTGCTTGATTGGTTACTTCCGCAATCTGTGCATTCTTATCAGATATAATTGCCGCTAAAGATGATGCCAACTGTCCCTGTGGCGTCTCGAGTGCCGGATTTAGTCCGCCACCAAAGGCGGCATTTATGTCTACCTGAACACCGGCCAGAACCTCGGCTTCAGTCGGTACAACAATACCTGTTTGGGTAAACTGAATCGTAGGTACGGCGCTTGTCATTAAATGCTCACCACTGTCTGGGTTCCGAACGTATCAACTACCTGCACCTGCCCCTTTATTGATCGACCATCGAATGCAGAAATAAAGCACTGAGCCGATACAACATTAGGAACAGTTAGCGCCGCCTTAACGATCTCCGCCTTGATCAAGGACAGCGGCGGATTTTCTCCGAGAATCTGTTCAAAATATGGCACGCCTTTTGCAGTATCGTACCATAATTCACCGCTGAATAAACGGCATGCGCTCGCCACATCCTGCGCGATTGAATATGGCTGTGTTGCCATTGCGATATTCCCTGCCGCATCAATGACCAAATCCCAAGTTTCCGGGTCGAGTAATAATGTGTTCATTATCCAGCCTTCAAAGTGGTTGTTAGTTCACTAGCACCCATGGTGGATGTCGGCACGCTAGTGACGCCTCCCTGCGGGTCTGTATGAACATGGTTATTAAACACGGACACAGCGGCTGCGGTCATCATCTCTTGTAGACCCTGACCGCTTGCCCCAAGGTTGATTGCTGGAGCCGTTACACTTGCTGATGCAGTCGCATTGACTGCTGCCGTGTCTGCGTTAACAACTGCTGATGGCGCATTTATTTCCACAGCAGTCGGTGATGTTACATTTATTCCAGATGAGCTAAACTGCAAATACTGAACAGGTGATCCGTTCAAAACTCCGCCAACATAAAGCCCATCAGCATAATCAAACCGGCGCAATGACCCAGGATTTGATGCCGCCTTTGACGCTTTAACCGCCGAAATATCACGATCGGCGAATATTGCTATCCCAATATCATTTGCAGATGGGTCCATGATTACTGCATTCGTGCCTCCCTGAATCCGCAAGTATGGCAGATTATTTATAATTCCGTGAGGAACTGCATTTCCAAGTCCATCAATTTGATTTACTAGCGGCTGCACATTCACATAGCCCACCGGCGATACTGCGCCTGAATTGGTGCATGAAACGACACGAACAAGTGTTGCTGTATTAGCCTTGCTCAATATTTGCCGGACGATAAACGACAGCGCATTAAATTCGCCAGAGGTGTCCGATGGAGTTTGAAAGCCCTGATATCCGCTTTGCTCAGACACGATTCCACCCCGTCATGTGAGTAAACCACGGACCGCCCGGAAGCTCGGCTGATATACTATGGCTAACTTGATATATACGCCATGTGCCATTAGCCATGGTAATTTGGCTATCCTTTAGGGTTACTTGACCCCCCATAACGATTGATGGCATAAACTCAGTTTGCAGCATTACTCCCTGCGATGAAAATACCGGATAGCCGACAAGACCAGACTCAGGGGATACAGTAGGTATAGCACCATCCCTATAACCAAATCTTGTCCATATTGACAGCTTATTATTTGATATATCGAAATTGATCCCGGCAGCAGTGGATACGGATTTAATCTGATCTAAAACTGTTCCGCCATAATATGGATTATCAATTATCACATGAACATTGTTATCTTCAAAGGAATACCCCATTGCATCAGCCAATGACTTCATGATGATTGATACATCGACGCCACCAGAATAGCTAGTCGGATTGTATGGTTTTATAGCTGCGTCGAGTGCGGAATATGCGATAACATTCAGTGCCACATCTGGAACTGCTTGGAAGTCACCCCATGACGTGTTTATATTTCCTATGTACACGGTCGTTAGCGTTTCGCCTTCGTTACCTGCGTCAATTTGGATCGTGTTCGCGCTTCTCATCTGGGTCATGATTGGCCCGATGGTTGTCAATTGGTTAATCATGCTTAATGGCAGTCCATATATACGGGCCTGCATCATACCTTGCGATAATCCACCATTCGATACAATATCTACCTGACATCGGTGTCCCTTTAGGGTTACGCGATTCCCAGGGGTATCTCCGAATTTGCCCTCTCCCAATGTGATTGTTATTTCAATTACGCGGCGAACGAAGCTCATGTTATGTAGACCAATTTGTATTGGTCGCCAAGCCCCGTATAAACCGGATCACTCGCCCCCATTGTGTCGATAAAGGCCAAGTCTCCAACAAATCCAAGATATTGGTCACGAACCATTAGGTTTCTATCGCGGCAAATAACGCCAGTGAATATCGGTATGCTATTGACAAACATATCCATATACAGCAATGACCCGAGAAGATAAATACTTATCTTGCAATTTTGCCCGCCAAGGGTTACAGACATGGTTTGTGATGGTTCGGCATTAATGGGGATGGTTTGCACGGTCATGATACGGAAGCCGCTTGATTTTCCACTGTTGAACTGGCGGCGACTGGCGCAACCTGACCGATATTCGTCGTTGCCTGCGCGCTAGGGGATGCCGTGGCGCTAGTTGACGCAACCCCCGTTGATGTAATCGCGTTTGTCTTGGCTGCACCCGTTACGGTCGATTGAATCTGAGAGCCTGATCGAGTGTTGGTGTATTGCACCGTCGCGCTCTGCCGAACCTCTTTCAGCCTAATATGTGCAAATATCATGCCAGCACCACGATGGACACGACGCTCGTAGTCATACCGCTCGATGGTGGCATTGATATAGCTCTTTTCAGGCGTCGTTATCGTGTAAAGTGTCAGCCCATCAGCAATAGTATCCAGCGTGCTAAGGAACGCTGTACGGTCTGACTCCGTGCCCCCCTTGGACATTGATACCGTGGAGCTATACGGTGTTGATACCTTGTTAAGGCTTCCAAATGATCCTTGCTCAACCGGATAATCACTAATCCGCCAATTGTTAGCATAATCTATGCCAACAAAAGAGTCTGGTTCTAAAACTAGATTCCCACCTGAGTCATAAATTCCCCATTTCTGCTGAAAATAACTCGTGATAAAGTCAGCGGCAAGAATTGCGCCAGCGGACAGAATAGACGCTGTAAATGGAACCTTTAACGCCGGAACACCAGCGATGATAGCCATTAGTTAAGCCCCGAGTTTGCTTGAGGCACAGATAGATGCTTATGAATGGATGGGGCAATGTCCCGAGCGATACCGTCCGCGTTGTTCGCCTGGGTCACGATGGAGATTTGGCCAATCTTTACATCTGAAGTGCTCATTGCGCCGTAGCTCTTACCAAAGAATGCATTGCTGCTATTGCTGACCCCGTGGCTGGATTGAGCGCCAACCATTGATGACGGGGGAAGCATTACGCCTGTTTGCCCCAATCCAGTTCGCGCCGCCCCCATCAGTTCGGCATTAGAGAATGAACCGCCGCCCTCCCTGCTAGCAATGCCAGCCATAAGCTTTGACATGGTAGCTGGGTTTTTCAGATCCAATCGAGCGGATGGAGATACGCCCATGTATTTCGATAAATAAGCGATGTATGAATTGGTGTCGTTTTCGCTAGATGGGGCATACGTGCGAATTATGCTCTCAATTGTGTCTTTACCGCGCATCCGATAAATTGATAATTGACGAGCCAATGCAGCCAACCCCGCCGATCGCGTCTTGAATTTTGCAAAGCGTGGGCTGGATACGCCTGTTTCAAGAGATGCGCCAGACTGTCCCGCAAAGTTAAGATTTCCTGGGTTGTTATTGCGGATTGCGCGCGCCATCGCGTGGCCTGCTGGGGTTGACCCAGCACCTGACTTGGTGGGCGTTGGAAAATCCTGGTCATTATCCGTAACTGGACCCGCTGTGTCAGCGCCCACGGTCATTTTATAGAGCATATAGAGCATAGGCGCGCCTTTTCCTAGCGATGCAAGCAGACCGCCAAGAGATCCGCCGGATGCAATAGCCGCCGCGCCAATGGCAGCTATCCCGCGAGCAATTCCAAAAAACATTGATGCTGACTTTAGGGCGATAATCGCAATCAGCAAGTCGCGCCAATTAGACATGTCTCCGGAAAATCTTGCTATATCCTCTTTATGATCATTGAGCCACTTTCCAACCTGCTTCAGGTATTTCAGCAGCCCTTCCATTGCCGGAATCAACGACACCAGAATCTCAGTTCCGACCCCTTGAAATTGATCCTTGAGAGTGCCGAGTTGCGCGTTCATCTTCGCCATCTGTTCGGCTGATTTCTGCGTGATGCCGGATAGCTTAGCTTGGCTGTCCACCTGGGACTTAACGACAGCAGACCCCTGCTTTAGGAAGTTGAACTCTTCAGATGACATGCCCATCCAGTGCTGGGCCTGAGCGAGGGCCATCGGCTCTCCCTCTTTCGATACCATCGTCTTTAATAGGTTTGCCTGCGCCAGCTTGAACGACTCTGCGCTATTAAGCTGACCGCCGGATACAGAGCCGCCAAGGGCCAAATATCCCTGAACCAGACTTGAGCCTAAACCAGACTTGAATGAACCCAATTGACTATTGGCATTCTTCAGGCTGTCTTTCATTCCATCGACTGAAAAGCCAGCATTACGGGCAGCAGTGCCCCATCCGCTGATCTCTTTAGCCGACATGTCAAGATTAGCCGACATACGCGACAAGTTCGCGCCGGTGATTAGGGTATTGCGTGCGAATGCCAGCATACCCAGTCCACCGGTGAATAGCGTGGCTATCTTGAGCGCCTGATAGCCAACCTTGCGCAAAGACTCTTCGTTGCTCTTGGCTTGCTCGTTTAATGATTTCGCATGCTTGCGCTGCTCGACATCGCGCTTTTTGTCGATCTCTTGCCGCTCTTTTGCATCAACGCGATTTTGATTGGCTAGATTTTCTTGCGCGTTGCCGACTTCGACCGCGCCAGTTTTGAATTTGGTGGCGTCAAGCCCTAGTGTGACGAGTAGGGAGTCGATAACAGTTGCCATTAATCACCCCCCGTTTTTTTTGCTGGTTTCGCGCTCATTATAATTGTCGATCATTATGATCTCAATCATATTGTACACGTCTTCTAATCCATAAACCGTCTGTAGCTCATGGAGGGTCGCCATTTTATGAGAAATTACCAGCCCTATCGTTCTTGGGATATTGGTATATTCCAATAGGCGCGAGTTAGGAATGGGCGGAGGCCCGTAATCTACTCCGCGCCTGCGGTAAAAAAATCCGTGTGCAGTGAGAATATTTCCTTTCTCAGTTGAAACTTTGTGGACGCCTCCTCAATATCTTCCGGGATAAGATGACGCATTACATTCGGCTTTTTAGGATCGGGGATAATCTGAACGCATTCCCACATCTGGTCTAGCAATGGCTTGGCAGCATCGAATGGCAATCCGCCAAGGGCCTTAAGACCAAGCCGAGCGATCACCTCCATGCTCATGTTATCCATGCCCATTCCGTCGGGCAGTTCGACGCCGGTATTCAAGAGGGCAAGAAATGCTTGAATGGCCCACTGCTCTGTGGCATCTGCTGACATTTCAGTCAGCAAAAACACTTTGCCTTTGTCTCGCCCCTTTCCATCAATGATAACTGTTGCTGTTTTACGCGCCATAATTACACCGGCATCGCTTTGATTGACTCGTAAGTCATAGAGAATTTGCGCGGCTGCAATACTTTCTTGCCTGCCGGGATTGGGCTATGCGTACCCAATGCGCCGTTGGTGAACACATACAGCGTTGACGTGCCCTGAACCAGAATTGTGAAGTCAATGCGGTATTTGTCTTTTGAAATTGATTCGGCGCCGATCAATGTATCAAAGATCAAATTAGATTCAGAATCGGCCTGGAGTGTCAATTCTAGAGGGACCTCATAGGGTACATAACCATAAGACAGCTTGCCATCCACGCCCATCATGAACTCACCCGATACTACATCGGGAACCGTAAACATATCGTCCACGGAAAATCCTTGAATCTCGATAGGCACGGGAAATAGACCCGTCACTTGAAGCATTAGAACGCTGTTTGAATTACTGAGTGTGGACATTATTCATTGCTCCTTAAAGGACCGCGATCGACGCGAGATTGATTCGTTGAACTGATCCACCGTCCATGTACCAGAATGTCATAGGCGGCGAGCCACGGACGCCGCGAACCTGTGCCGTAGCATCCTGAATCTGCAAGTACCAGCCAATCTGACCAAGCGTGGTGGCAATATCAACCCCGGCCTGTGTGTTAACTTCGCTAGCCTGAGCCGCCGAAAGAGTTACGCCAGGCTGAATGCCGCCGAATTTGAGCATCTGGTTGATGGGCACCATGCACGATTGGCGAATTTGGGTATAGCCAGCAGACGTGTAGGGAATGAACCCGGCAGAGGTCAGCAAAGTCAGCAACGCAAGCTGGAACTGGCTATTGAGGTATACCTGATTCACATATGAATCGGCGAACTTGTATGGGCCAGTGATTGAGCCGGGAAACAGAAAAACAAAGCCGTCGTTGGCTGTGGCCACGTTGCCGATGTAGTTGTACCCATTGGCTTCAAGGTTGTTTGCCGTGGTCACATCAGAAGCGGAAGCGGTCAACCCAGACTGGTATTTGTAAGCCAAGGTCTTGCGGCCATTGGCTCGGTTAAAGTCAAGCGCGGCGATGACTCCCATGGCAAACGCGGCGTGCAGGTAATCCAGATACAAGCCCATCGTGCCGGAATAACCAGCGGCCTTGACCAGCGCGATCCAGCTTGTGGTATCGGGAACAATCGTTCCGGTTGCTGACGTATCCCATCCGATATATGCAAAGCGGTTATTCTGTGAATTAACCCACAGAGAGAATGCCTCTTTATCGGCAGTAACCGGCTCAAACGTAGACGTGAATGTCGCCCAATTCAGCGTTTGATTGATGATAGACGCCATCATGCCAGCGGGGGTATTTGCCGCCGCGCCTTGAGACAATACAGCGCCAGTTGCCGCGGTGAGTAGCAAGCCAGCAGCAAGCGTGCCAGTCGCATAGGTGATGGTGTCAGCGACTCCAGCAGTGCCGGTTCCAGTGAACACGAAAGCGGACCGAAGCACGTCATAGGTTACGGTGAACGCCGGGGCAGTGAAACCAGCCAGGATGATCGTAGCCGCATCAGTGAACGAGGTGGTACCCGCTAGGCTGATCGTGCTTGATGTCAGCGCAGTACCGGCGAACGTGATCGTTAGCGTGCCGGATAGCGCCTGCAACTCGGTAAGAGTGATCGCGGCGAGCGAACCAGAACGCAGATACCCATTAACAGCGGCGGCATTGTACTGAGCAAGGTACATCAGCCCCGGCGTTTTGGTCTTGTTGTCATCTGCCTTGAAGTATGAAATACCCATTGCAGATTCGACGGATGATGCACCAAACCAGCTAGTCACTGAATCAGCAGTGTAAAACGGCTGAACAGTTCCAATCGGGATCGATGTATCTTCGGTTAATAGGATGCCATTCAGGTCAAGAGCGGAACCGCCCGCACCAATAACGGCTGGATTGACTTCGACGTAATTACTGGCCGGGATTGATGACATTGTGATCCTCTCTTATGCCGGGTAGGTGGCTTCAACATTGATAATTCCGACTGTTAATGCATTCGCTGTTTGCTGCGCCACAGTCAGTACCGGATTCAATTGCAAGATGGCGTTAAAAGTCCAACGCTCGATATATTGCTCTTCTCCGCTGATTAATGGCATCTGCTGTGCGTCATCTGCATATAATGTCTGCATATCATAACCTAATGCAGTGAATTGTGCAGCAGAGTACTCATCACGAAGTATCGTTGATATAGCTGTCGCACGATCAGCGGCCAATACTCCATAGCAATCAATCTGGATCGACCACTTAACGGGCTGCATCATTGTTTTAGTTGTGCTCGTTGATTTAACGACATTAGTGCTTAATCGTGTGAATGATTTTTGAGTCATTACGATAAAATCGCCAACCGGCATTGCCGTTCGGTTAATCTGGGCGCGAATAACGGGGCACCCAACAATGGATTGAATAACCGTTCCCAATGCGGTAAATGCCTGTGTTTCTGTAACGCTTGGCAAGATGTCGGCCATTAGTCAACCTGCATCGTTAATGCGAGTGAGCACCAATCAGCCCATCGTTCGAGTACAGCCGCGACCAAATAAGTCCTGCCACCGAATTGAACCAGATCGCCACCTTTGCCCAGCACGCGAAAGACGCCTTCAAAATTGCCATTGATATAAAGCTTCTGGACAACGCTCTGAATATTCAATCCATCAAGTTTCTTTAAATCCTGAGCGGTCAATGGCTGAATTCGCCCGAAGGTATTCAGTGGCGCGGCATATGCCGGAACCTGAGAAAAATCAGCAGCGACCGTATAGCCAGACGATACAAGCACGGTGACAGATATTTGCGGGACAATGCTTGAAAGCGCGCCCGATGTGATGTTACGCAGGTTCATTGAGCGCCGCCTTGTTCCGGCGCATCATGAATTTCATCATCAACGTCATATTGTACTGAATTAAGCATATGGCCAGTATCCACGAGCGGTTTGGTTGATGCGCCATAATTTTCATCGCCATTGGCTACACGTTTAGCAGCCTCGCCCACGGTCTTACCCGTTACCTCGACTCCTTGTGATCGCATTCCCCGCAGCATTACAGTGATTGGGCTGAGCTCAATATCATTCTCTATGATTGATTCTTGCAAATCTCCCGCTATTTCTGCCCCGATTAATTCAAGCGATCTCTTCCCGTTAAAATCTGTATATACCAGCGCCTTACCAAGACGATCACCCCATCCAGGTGATTTTTGTTCAACCATTCCAGAGAAGAACGGGCGCGGAGGAATGCTTCGACGCGGTGCGCCATAGTTGTTGATTGCCGCAACATATGCAACTTTCGTGCCATCTGGATATGTCGCGCCAGACATGAACCCTACTGATAGCTGCTTGGCTGATTCAGCGGACGCCAGAGCATCCGCCAAATATTTTTCCAGTTTGTCACCGCCTGAGAATCCGATTTCAGCCATGGCTCACCAAGTCGTCGGGTTCGGGAAATACCGAAACCCGCGTAGTGATGATGTAGCTTGCCAGAATGCCGCGCCGTATTGTGTCTGCACGAACCATGCCATAGTTCCCGGAGTCATGTATTCCAAGCTCACAGAAACCGACCCCTCCCCGGCCGATGCAATGCGTCCAACTGGCTTTGGCTGTCCATCGGCAGCAGTCGCGCCGCTTAATGCTGTGACGTGTGCCGTCAGCATATTTAGCAGCGTGGTTCGCCGTGGGATGTCCTGGACAATGCTCGTATCTGAGTTGTCCATGTAAAGCGTCGCCTCGTCAAAAAACAAGGCAAGCAAATCATTAGCGACCGCCGCAAACTCAGGGTATCTGAGTTTGAATGTCGTCGGGTTAAAAACAACGGCGGTCATAACCCTTAGTCCTCAGACCGTTTTTTAATGCCCATGGCCTTCTGTGGCATCCGTTCAAAGCCGGTCTTCTCATTTTCGACTTCCTTTGCAGCCGAAGAAATTGACGCGGCATTTCCCGATTCAAAGATCGCGCCAGATACCAGCGCGGCAAATCCTTTGTGCGCCTCTTTCCATGCCTTCCAGAACTCAGCATCAACCTGGGTTGTTCCATAACCCGACCCGATGATCAGTTCCTTGTTTGAGCCGTTAATGGTCACTGGCTTTGCCGATGCCGCTGTTGGGTGCTCCAACACTAGGCCATGCGGCAACTTACATCCGATTGTAATTTGAGCCATTTTTAAACTCCGATCATCTGGGTGATAAGGAAAGGCCGGAAGATGATTGTACCCCAAGTGCCTTGCGACTTCTTCTGCTTGAAGCTGGAAGAGCCTACGACGATCGGGTGGGCGCGCATTTTCTCGGTGAATGCCGTGGTAGCCGTGCGCTGGCCGTCGAGCTCGTCGACAATCAGTTGCAGCAGTTCGCCTGATGCGGTTGAATACTCGGGCGCTGTTTTGATCTTCATGTTCGGATACAGCGTTTTGAGATATTCGCGCACGTTGGTGTTCATGTACACGCTAGGCTTGGTCATGCCGACAGCCTCAGACAGTGGCGACATTGCCAAGGTCATTGGCGTTTCCAGATCGATCAAACCGTTAGCCTGGGTCTGCGCTTGCTTGAACAGCTTCGCAATATCGGCAACAACTTCGAGGCCGGTTGCAACGTCCCATGTAGTGCCGCCAGCGGTCTTGGTGGTTGGTGCGATTGCGGCCAGCAAAGTCGGATCATTCAGCAGGCCGTAGTTTTCCAGACCAGCAACGCCGAAGAAGTACGTTTTGTTTTGGTACTTGTTCAGAGTCAGAGCGCCAGCGATGTTGATACGGTTGGCCCAATCGATCTTTGCAAGACCGGCTTTCTCAAGTTCGCGCTCACCCCACTGGCTCATAACCTGGTAGTGGAAGCTCTGACGGTTCGGAAAGTTGGTATTTGCACCAGCCACGCCATTTTCACTGTAGTCGCCATATGCTGATGTCTCGCCGGTTGACTCAACAACTGGGAACATTGCGGTTTCAGTTACCCAGTCGCCTTTCTTGATTTCATCGCCAACGACCTCAGCCGCCTTCATCGGTGAAACCAGAACCTCGATTAACTTGGGATCAATGAAGGTTGACAGGAACGCGGGGATGCCTGCGTTGCTTACCGTGACCAGACTGGGCTGTGCGTCACAGGCGAACATGCCGTCATTGGCGATGCGAAGTGATTGCGATGCACCCACGTCTTGTAGTTGGGCATTAACGCCCATGAAATGAATGCCAGCGCGCACGGCGAGGGCTTGAAGAGTAGCTGTAGACATGATGTGCTCCTTACTTAGAAATTGCAGTCAGTTCACCAACTGCGGCGGCAAGCGAAGCAAGCCACCCAGTCAGTACACCGCCCACGCCTGTTAATGCCGTTGATGCCGCATAGGCAGTTGCCGCAACGCTGATTGTGTACACACCAATTGCGCCAACTGTACCCGATACTTGAGAAGCGATGACCGCATTTGCAGGCACGCCTGAGCCAGTAACCGGATCACCAATTGCAATCGTTCCAGAAGCAACGGCGGTAACATTCAGCACGACGCCGAAGGTTGTCACGCTGGCTGCACTTGCGACATAAGCAGTTGCTGGGGCGCTCAATGTGTACGAACCAGCGCCGCCAGTGGTGCCGCTGATTTGATTCACGATGGTTGCGCCAACTGGGAAGCCTGCGCCGCCACTTACCGTATCACCGATGCTGATCAGGCCAGTGGTAGACGATACAACAAGCACAACACCGAATGCAGTTACAGTCGCAGATGATGCGGTTGTTGCAACGCTGGTTACATATACACCAGCACCACCGGTTGTGCCGGAAGTTTGCGATACGATAGTGGTTCCAGCAGGAACGCCAGTGCCGCTAATCTCGTCGCCTACGCTGATAACGCCAGTTACAGCGGTAACGGTCAGAGCCGTGCCAGAACCAGTAGCTGTGAATGTTGCACCAATCGCGGCGGTATTGGTTGCGCCAATCGAACCCGTTGCCGAGAAGCCAGCCGGAGCCGAACCAATGTTGATAGACCCATCGGAATAGCCAGCGTAGACAGCAGCACCCTTGGTGGCAGCGGTTGAGCCTTCGACCAAACCGAAGAAATCACCTGAACGATGCAGGATCACCGGGAAACCCACGGGGATGACGTTTGAAGACTCGCCCAGGTAGGTCGTGATCAGTGCATTTTCTTCGCGATGCACGAAACCATCGGGAGCGGCTGGGGCGGAACCATAGCTGTGAACGGTACGGCCATCGGCATCCACCCATGCGAACTTGCCGACAACAACGCCACCATCACCAGCAACGAAGCCAGCCTCGGGGGCGATGACGGTTGCCCGTGGATTGGATGAAGCAAAGTCACCGGCTACCGCTGGCGCTTGCTGTGAATTAACTCGTGTTTGAAAACCCATGATGTGTTACCTCTTAACCGCGACCGAAGCGGGCAGCTTGCGGAAATTGTTTATCCAGACCGGCTGAATCAGCAGCCAATGAAGGCACTGGGGCAGATTTGGCGCTATTGACGGCCAGGCGATACAAGGCGCGAAGTGCAGGGGTGCCGGTAACGTCTTTATGCTCGACCTTCAGATGGTCCAGTGCAAAGGCGTAGATTTCTTCGGCAGAGTCCATTGCAACATCGCCAACGACCGGGCGAACTTCCAAAGATGCTTTGTTGGCATCACGCAAACGACCGCGCAGGCTGTCCATTGCCGCTTCCATTTCTTTCTTATCCACCTTGTTGTCATCCTCTTCTGCATCTTCAGCGGCAGCAGGGGAATCCATCAGGCTGCAAATTGATTCGATGGTTGCATCATCGACCTTTCCGGCCAGCATGGCGCGCACCTTGTCGGCGGGGGATTCATCTTCGGCGCTTGCGGCCACAGGCTCGGCGGGTTGCGTCGGCTCTGGATCTTGTTCAACTTCCAGCAGTGCATCAATCACATTGTCGAGTTGCTGGGGGCTAAGGGTCGCATCAAGCGCGATCAACTTGTCGCGTGCGGATGCTTTGTCAAAAGTCTTGCGATTAGCGTTGCCCACCAGTGCAGCAAGCGCAGAATCCGCCGCAAGCACTGGAGATACAGCCGCCAATGTCGCAAACAGGGCTTTGCCGAGTTTGGTCATCTTCATGGTGGTTTCCTTGAAATTGAAAGGATTGTTATCGGCCACAAGTACATCGGATCCCGCTCTACCGGCCTCGACTAGAGCAAGATGGTTTCCCCGAATATCGGTCATTCGTCCGTCATATGCCTCGCCTTTGTAGTCACCCGGCTCCATGACTGGAACATAGCGATACGAGCATGACAGTTCACGAATTTGGTTTGTTTCAATGCCAGCGATTGCAGCAGCATCGAAAATGCAAAGATCGGCGTTGAGATACGGGTCTTTGAATTGAATATCTGACCCAATATTGCCGACGATCAATTTGCGCTGATCTGGATTGTTTGCCAGCGTATCAACGGTAATCGGATCATGGCCGGATAGAATATTGAGTCGGGCAAATGTCGGAGCGCCTCGCTCAAGCTCTACTGGATCACGCAACAGGCGATATACCTTGTCTTTTTCCAGCCCCAAATCTTCCCAGCCTGGAATCTCGTAACCGTAATAGGGGTTTACGACTGCTTTGGAGATATGGGAACTTGTGACATGTAAGCGGCCATCATCGTCATAATATCGCGCGCTTTTTAGATCAAAGGCTAGGCGAATGGTTGCCATCATGGATTTATCGCCAGCATATCCATTGGCGTGCGCGGCTTCGGCTTGTTTTTCTGCGTCGGCTTTATCTGCATAGCACTTTCCATGATCTCCCCATTGGAAACCACTCGAACCGTCTGGCATTGTGCACGAGCGAATTGGCATAAATACTCTTTCAGCCTATAGGATATTTGGGGTCATGATACCAATCATTTTTTTTTTATTCAATTCACAATTCAATTCTTCTCGAACCAACCCATGATTGAACCCATCACCGTGGCATTAGCGCCAGCCGCATCGCTTATCGCGCTTAGCTTTACATCGGCTGCTGCCGGAATTGGTATCGGGGTTGGAAGTGCAATGATGCTTCCGTTATTTAGGCTTCCTTGCTCATCTTGAGTCATGAAAACGCCCGGATATGGAATAGAATCATGACATGTTGCCCGCAAGGACACTTGGCAAAAATGACTGCCAGATGCGGTGCCACTGGACATTTGCCAATGATTTATGTACCCGGTATATCCATTGGGAACCGTGTAAACCCCATTTCTTGCTAAATTTTCTCCGGCAGGAAGATAGGAGTAAGTGATCGTTCCGCCAGTGTCTTGCAGTGAAATATTCCCGGCTGAACTTCCATTCACGGTGCCAACTTTTGTTACATGCATCCCGTTAATCCGGAGAATGTTTGTAGCGACCGTTAAGGCTGGGGTCAATCCTGATAATGCAATGACTTCCGTTTGTGAGTCATATTTATCATCCAGATAATGAATCATTACATACTGCGCGCCTGATCCGTTTGACGTGTCATTTGCGCTGGTTGATACAATTTGCATCTGCTGCGGCACTAACGGGAAAACGTACTGCGCGGTCGGCCCCTGCCATAAATCTACCCTTGCGTTATCCACATTGACGCTCTTGCCGAAAATGAATCCGCGAATGCTATTTGGGTATGGATGCTTGATATTACCGATCATGCTCTGTTGCATCACCGGAACTGGATCAGCGATAGACGCATCACCCGTAAGAATAACGCCCCCTTGAGCGACCGTTCCATCATCAAGCATTTTTTGCGTATCAGTCATTTCTCAAATCCTCAAAATGGAAGCACTGGGCGCGAGACGCATCGGCAATTTATTTCTTCACCTGGCTGAATGTGCTCGCCAGAAATCAAACAACCTTCGGCGATATTGTACCGCTCTCCATTAGCTGCTACATGATCCGGCCTTGGCTCTTTGCCGCCGCCTGAGTGCATCCAGATTGCTTCAGTTATGCCAAGCTCCAATGATCTAGCCCGATTAACTACCGCATTTGCCTTGTTCGATTGATCGCGTGCAATCAATACAGCGCGGCGTGATGCCTCTGGATAAAGATCCTTCAAATCCTTAACCATTGATTCCAGATCACGACCGGAAGAATATGAACGCGTCACAATCCCCTGGACTTGTTGCAGATGCTCTTCGGGTATCGACTTGATAAGACCGACATTTTCAGCCAGTGACGCTTGAAACGCATCGCTCATAACGGGTGTCATCTTGAATTCAACAGCCCACCCGGCGTCTTTTAGTGCATTGGTGAATGACTTTTCACTCGTCGAAAACATCTTCTTCAAATACAAATCAGCAATGCCATTTGATTCATCATCAAACCGATTGATCCATTTTTCAGACAGTTCGTTTAGTTGTTGAAGAATTGACTCTACCGGTGCGGCATCTTGCGCTTGGTCGACGAGCTTTGCCATGCGCGGGGGTGTTTTGCGATATGCGGCCTTCAGCCAGTACTGGATGGAGTTATGCATTTCATCAATCAGCGATTGTATACGCTTTCTATATGCGGCTTCAACACCTCGATTGGCGTGGGTGGCTCTGGCTGTTTTAGGGCGCATCGACGTTCTCACCCTCGCCTGGGGTTTCTTCCGGTAATGCAATCACCGCATCAGCATCAAGCCCTTGAAAGCCACTATCGGGATCGTCGGCAAGCTTCTTGCGTACCTCGCTTGGATCAACCACGCCGCGATCAAGATATGCACCGTCAGATATGGCATCTTTGCTGCGGATGTCTGCAATCTCGACGGGCGTCATGCGGGTCAGCGGATTAAACTTGAACCCAATATTAGGATCAACCACCCCGAATAGGCTCAACTGCACCAGAATCAAGGCATCCCGAATTGGCGCGCGCCAATAAGCTTCTTGCTGTGCGGCGATCCAGTCATTGAAAACCCGTATCTCGCCTTCACTGGTGGCGTTTAAGCCGCTTGGACTGATGCCGGTCAGGACAATGGCAGGCGTTCTGCTTACTGAGCACATATGCTCTTGGCTTTGCGCTTGAAGTTCGCTAAGGCCGCCTAACGGGGTATTAATCTGCCCCATTTCCTCACGCTCTTTGTCAAGCAGCATCAGCCCCTTGTTGCTCTTGTATGCTTGGAACAAATCAACGCGCGCTTTTAGATCTGCGTCGCCTTGCAATAGCTGATCCATGGCTGTGCTGATCGTGGTCATGGAAAAGTTATTGACAAGATCGGCCACACTTTGGCGCGTTCTCAGCCAGTTGTCCACGTATGGCTCGGCAAGTTGTGAAAGCGACATGCCGGAAAAATTGAATGCTGGCTTGAGAATGTCGGGCAGTTCTCGCGTGATAACCGTCGCCATTCGTGATGCGTGAACCTTTTGGCCGATCATGTACCACTCGGTCGGGCGATAGAAGTCAGGAGCCACCGGATCGAGTGCATTGTATGCGCTGGGGGTCGTCCATATCGATTCGACCGTCGTCATGCGTTTAAAACTGCCTTTGGGCACGGTTCGTGGGTCAAGTATCAACGGAGTCGCCCGATCGGCACCAGATATCTCATAGAATATCTGCGCGCGGCCAAAATAACAGTCTTGCTCGGCCGCCTTGCGGATGACATCGCGTACATTGAGCCGATTGAACTCTTCATCGATAGCTTTGATTTTATCGCTTGTCTCGTTGCCGCTGTCTTCCTTGCTCGTGAACTCAATCCATTCTCGGGTCAGCTCGGTAGAAAGGGCAGACGCAAAGGCGCGATATTCCGCACGGGTTGCCAGCTGAGAAAGATAGGGGTAACCAGGAAAACCGCCTCCCGGGTATTGCATATCAGCGGTGACGTATGCCGGGAAGCTATCCGAAGCCATGACTGGGGCAGTAACACCCGATGGAACAACGCCAGGAGCAAGCTTTGGAGCTTGAATTGGATAATCGTATGACTTGACCGGATCAGTATTTCCGATCTGGTTTAGCGCCCGTCGATAATTTGGTTTTTCTGCTTCCGACATGGATTACCCCTGATAGATTCCCGTATTGTATACCTTTGCATGAATTATACCAATTGGTAATCATCTACCCATAGCAGCCGAAATGATAGCTTGATTAATTCGCATGGGGC
>Ga0307375_10002998_pt1 | contig 16935 bp, 14 predicted proteins | sample TR1MG_FD_202531 | JGI IMG/M metagenome (GOLD analysis project Ga0307375, IMG submission 202531) | Soil microbial communities from Risofladan, Vaasa, Finland - TR-1 | ecosystem: Environmental > Terrestrial > Soil > Coastal area > Acid sulfate soil | place: Finland: Risofladan, Vaasa | collected... | reverse complement strand
CCCCCAGCAAGCCCGAAGTCAGGATGTCGGCGAACGTATCCTTGGGGAATTGGTAACGCTTGTCCAGACTCATCACCACATCGGCTTCATAGCGCTGCGTATCCAGCGAAATGTCCGTCACGCGCCCCACCAATACCCCCGCGCTCTTGATCGATGCCTTGGGTTTCAAACCGCCCACATTGGTAAAATACGCATGCACTTGATAAGTCTCGGACATATTGTATGTGCCCAGGTTCCCGACTTTCATCGCCAGCATTGCCAGCGCGGCGACGCCCGCCACCACGAATATACCCACCCAGAGATCCAGCGTAGTCCGTTCCATTTTCTAATTCCCTCTAAACATGATTGCAGTCAAAACGAAATCCAGCATTAATATAGCCAGCGAAGAAGTCACCACCGTGCGCGTGGTCGCGCCTGAGACCCCTTCCGCGGTGGGCGGCGCGTCATAACCTTCGAACAGGGCAATAATCGTCACCACCGTGCCAAACACGAAGCTCTTGATCACACCGTTCAGGATGTCATCGCGAAAGTCCACGGCTGCCTGCATCTGCGACCAGAACGACCCTTCATCGACACCAATTTGTATCACACCCACGAAGTAGCCTCCGAACACCCCCACTGCACTGAACAGGGCGGCCAGCAACGGCATGGAGATCACGCCAGCCCAGAAGCGCGGGGCGACGATGCGGGCGATCGGATTGACCGCCATCATTTCCATCGCGGAGATCTGCTCGGTCGCTCTCATCAGTCCAATCTCGGCCGTCATTGCCGAACCGGCGCGGCTGGCAAACAACAATGCCGCCACCACCGGCCCCAATTCCCGCACCAGACTCAACGCCACCATGCTTCCCAACGCCGATTCGGATCCGTAGCGGCGGAGTGTTTCATAGCCCTGCAGTCCCAGCACCATCCCGACGAACAACCCCGCAACGACAATGATGATCAGCGACAACACGCCGGTGGAAAACAATTCCTTGACGATCAAGTGGAAACGGCGAAAGCTGTTGCCCGAATACATCAGGGTGAGAAAAAAGAAGCGTGTCGCCATACCGATGCGCCATACCGCGTTGATTGAGCGGTGTCCGGTTACCCTGATCGCTTCTACAAATGCTGACACCATGTTATCCGGCCCTCAAATTCAAATCTTGGCGGTAATCACCGCCGGGATAGTGGAACGGCAACGGGCCGTCCATCTCGCCATGCACAAACTGATGCACGAATGCCTTGTCAGAAGCGCGGATTTCGTCGGGCGTTCCTTCAGCCACAATCACGCCATTTTCCATAAAATAAACGTAATCGACAATCTTGAGCGACTCCTGCACATCGTGCGTCACCAGCACCGTAGTCGCCCCCAGGGCGTCATTCAGACGGCGAACCAGATCGCCGACCACCGTCAATGAAATCGGATCAAGTCCGGCAAACGGCTCGTCATACATGATCAGCATCGGGTCGAGTGCCACGGCACGCGCCAAGGCCACGCGCCGCGCCATACCGCCGGACAGTTCGGAAGGCATCAAATGCTGTGTACCGCGCAAACCCACCGCATGCAACTTCATCAACACCAGATCGTGTATCAGGTCCTCGGGAAGGCCGGTGTGTTCCCGCATCTGAAACGCAACATTGTCATACACCGACATGTCGGTGAACAACGCGCCGAACTGGAACAGCATGCCCATCTTGCGGCGCATGGCATACAGGGCATCATGATCCAGCTCATGAATGACCTGACCACCCACCTTGACATAACCCCTTGTCGGCTTGAGCACCCCGCCAATATGGCGCAGCAGTGTGGTCTTGCCACAGCCGCTCAAACCCATGATGGCAATCAACTTCCCCTTCGGGAAGGTCATATTGATGCCTTTCAATACGGCACGCTTGCCGTAGGCAAAATGCAGCTCGCTAATTTCGACCAAAGCGGAAGAAGACAAAATTCAAACCCGAAAATCCAATATGCGCATTCTAAACCACCGGGTCAATAATACCCAACTAATTGACCTCAATATCAATATTGTTGTGTTTTCCCTATTGAGCTTGCCTGCACTTGCCGTTATGCTCATCACTCAGCAAGCATCCCTACCTAAAGAGCCCAATGAACGACTTATCGACACTTCCCAGCCTGATAATCGTTGACGATGACCCGCTGATTCGGGAAGGACTGGCGGTCTCTTTCAGCAACGACTTCGAAGTTCATCAGGCCGAATCACGCGTGGCGGCGATCGACTTGCTGCGCGAATTGCCCAGCGCCCCGCAACTGGCATTGATTGATCTGGGATTGCCGCCTGTCCCGCACCGCCCCGACGAAGGCTTTCACCTGATCGCGGAATTGCTGGCCCACTCGCCGACGATCAAGATTTTCGTGTTATCCGGGCAAGATGGCCAAAGCAATGCGCGACATGCGCGCGCACTGGGCGCGATAGATTTTATCGCCAAACCCTGCGCGCCGGAGAAAATAAAGAAATACCTGCACGATGCACTGAAGGTCCAGGACAAAGAGCCGGGAAACAAGGACCAGGACGATCATCTGCTCGGCCTCGTCGGACAAAGCCCCGCAATGCAAGCTTTGCGCAGTCAGATCGTGATGTACGCAGCCATTCCTTTCCCTGTGTTAATTGAAGGCGAGTCAGGTTGCGGCAAGGAATTGGTTGCCTCCGCAATACAAAAACTGTCAAGCAATCCCGATTCGCCTTTCAAAGTGCTTAACTGCGCCGCGATTCCACCCACGCTGATCGAACCCACCCTGTTCGGTTATAGCAAGGGAGCTTTTACCGGCGCGACGACCGCACAATCGGGATATTTTGAAGAGGCATCTGCCGGCACGCTGTTCCTTGACGAGATCGGCGAACTGCCGCTGGAGCTCCAAACCAAATTATTGCGCGTGCTCGAAAACGGTGAATATCAGCGCGTCGGTGAAACCACGACGCGCAAAAGCGACGCGCGCATCATCGCCGCAACCAATCGCAACCTGCGCGAAGCAGTCAGGGTAGGCACATTCCGCGGCGACCTTTACCACCGCCTGAATGTCTTCTCGATCACCGTTCCGCCGTTGCGTGAACTGGGCCCGGACAAACTGGCTTTGCTCAACCATTTCCGCGCTTATTACACGCAGCAAATCAAGCAACAACCTTTTGAACTGCTCCCGGATGCATTGCAATACTGGGAACAATACAGCTTCCCCGGCAATATCCGGGAACTGCGCAACGTCGTCATCCGGCTGGCCACAAAGTTTCCGGGTATGACGGTCAACAAGATACAATTGCAGGACGAGTTCGACCCGCTTGAAACCTCCGCATACCCGCAAGCAAGCACATCACCGGAGTCGATAAAACAGCAACTGCAACAAGGTGACTTCAGTCTCGACCGTCATCTGCGCGAACTGGAGGGTCAATATATTTCCGCTGCAATGGAACTTGCCTCAGGAAACATCAGCGAGGCGGCCAAGTTGCTCGGCATCAATCGCACCACGTTGCACAGTCGCATGGGTGCACATGAGAAACTCAACACATAGGATTCAGTCATGTATTTAGAGCACTTCGGGCTCACCGAGCCGCCGTTCAGAATAACGCCCGTCACGGTATTCTTTTTTTCCGGCGCCAACCGCGGCGAGATTCTTGACGCACTGATCTACTCCATCTCCGAAGTCGAAGGCATCATCAAAGTCAGCGGCGAAGTCGGCAGCGGCAAAACCATGTTGTGCCGGATGTTGCTTGAGAAGCTTCCCGGGCATATCGAGACCATCTATCTGGCCAACCCCAGCCTGTCGCGCGAAGAGATGTTATATGCGATTGCGGACGGGCTCGGGCTGAACATTAACGGCGAGCGTGTCGGCATCATCATGCAGAACATCCAGAACAAGCTCGAGGAGAAGGCCCGCGAAGGCAAACGTATCGTGGTACTGGTTGACGAGGCCCACGCCATGCCGCTTAACACACTGGAAGAATTGCGCCTGCTGTACAACCTGCAAGTCGGCAATGCCAAGCTGCTGCAAATCGTGCTGTTCGGACAACCGGAGCTGAACGCCAAGCTCGATCAACCCAACATGCGCCAACTCAAGGATCGCATCGCGCATCACTTCCACATGCAACCGCTGTCGCGCAGCATCCTGGAAAACTACCTGATGTTCCGGATGCGCGCGGCCGGCTATCACGGCCCGAACATATTCTCGCCGAATGCCATCAAACTTATTGCCCATGCGTCCAACGGGCTGATGCGCCGCGTCAATATCCTCGCGGATAAATCACTGCTGGCCGCCTTCGTGGAAGACACCCACAACATCGAAGCACGTCATGTAGAAGCGGCGATGCGCGATAGTGAACTCGGTTTCGCACGCAAATTGCCCGATAAAAAACTGCTGTGGGGAAGCGCAATTGCCGCAGCGCTGTTGATCGGGTTAACAGCATGGTGGACGCTGGATAAATCGCGAACAACCCTTGCAACAACACCTGCTGCCACGGTGCCTGCGGCAGCGCCAATTGCCGCGCTGCCGGACACTGCGCCTGCACCGGTTTCCGCTATGGCGGCGATTCAAACGGCAGCCCCTCCCGCAGTCATCCCGAAACCACCTGCCAAACCTGTTTTGAGCCCCGCACCGAACCAGAATGCCAAGGCTGTAAAAGCTGCCTCGACCATCCCGCCTGTGCCGCCAGCCCACAGCAGCTCAACGGCGAAAAATACAATCCTGTTTGAACAACGTCTGGAGGCGGGGAAACACTTGCTCGATCAGATTGCTTCGGCGAGCCCTGGTCAGGAAAAACCCGTCGCCAGCATCCAGCTGTATTACAACGAGACAGTCGATCCGGAACGTATCGAGGGCTTCCTCCGGCGCGCAGACAAGCTGGGCGTACTCCCGGAAATCTACCTGCTTCCCGCCAAGTTTGGCGGCAAGAACGGCATGCGTGTTCTCTATGGCGCATACCCCTCGGTTGAAGCGGCCCACAACGCGATCAAAGATCTGCCCGCGCGCTATCAGAAAGCTTTCGGCTCGTCGACTTACATCTTTTGAAGCATTATGGCCGGACGGCATATTGAGCAACACCCGCAAAGCTGTTAGGCTACAAACCATAAAATAATAAAGGTGAAAGCATGCGTTCAGGCAACATAGTTTATCTCTGCGCTATCGCGGTGATGCTGTCCGGCTGCGGGACGACTCCTATCAAACCGGCAGCTCAGCACATGCAACGGCCTGCCGCTCAACCCGAAACACAAAGCAGCATTCCGCCTATCCAGGACAGTGTCGTTCTGCCTCCCCCAAAACCGGCCGCTAAAGTTGCCACCTACAGCGTGGTCGTTACCAATGTGCCGGCTCAACAGATTTTATTCGCGCTGGCGCGCGACGCAAAAATCAATCTCGACATCCAGTCCGGCATTCAGGGAACCGTGACGGTCAATGCCATCAACCAGACCCTGCCGCAAATCCTCACGCGCATCGCCAGGCAGGTCGATATGCGCTATGAACTGGACAACGGCACCCTGACCGTGATGCCGGATACGCCTTATCTGCACAGTTACAAGATCGATTACCTGAACATGGCGCGCGAATCGGACAGCTCGATATCCAATACTTCGCAAATCGGCTCTAGCGCGTCCAGCGGTGCAGGCGGCGCCTCAGGAGGTACCGGAGGTAATAGCTCTTCGCTGACCATCAAGGACGTCTCCAAAAATCGCTTTTGGGAAACCTTGACGCAGAACATCAAGGATATTCTCCACGAGACCGACAAGATATTACCCGAGGGCTCCAGCGAGACCTCAGTGCAACAAGTCAGGGCAGCCAGCAGCACCGGCACCGGGGTTCAGCCTGGCAGCAGCAACAAGAAGTCTGCTCCCAAGGGCGGGATTGAAAACAGCCCCAATCCGGTCAATGTTGAAGAAGGCGGGATGACCGTTACCCGGCGCAGCACTTTCCGCGAGGCGGCTTCAGTCATCGCCAATCCGGAGAATGGCATCATCACGGTACGCGCCACCGGAAAACAGCATGAGAAGATCCAGCAGTTCATCGACCAGGTCATGGTTAACGCACAGCGACAGGTATTGATTGAGGCGACTGTGGTGGAAGTGCGCTTGAACAACCGGTACCAGCAGGGCATCAACTGGTCTCGGCTACTCACAGGGACAAAAGGCTTTGAGTTAAGTCAGGCTGTTGCTAATTTCCAGACACAACAGACGAATAGTTTAGCTTCGACAGCTGGCACGCTGGCTATCAGCTACCTCAATCCTACCTCCAAATTCGGCAACCTCACCGCATCGGTACAACTACTGGAGCAGTTCGGCAATGTCAAAGTTCTGTCCAGCCCCACACTGAGCGTGATGAATAACCAGACCGCGATGCTGCGTGTAGTAGATAACAATGTGTATTTCATCGTCAATTCAACCGTTGGGAGTTGCAGCCCTGCTCCTTGTACTGCACCCATTGCATATACGACCACCGTCAACACCGTGCCGATTGGCTTCACCATGAGCGTGACGCCGGAGATCAACGATAGCGATACTGTGCTGCTCAACGTTCGCCCATCGATTACACGCTTGCTCACCCCAGCAAACGATCCCACTCCCGGGTTAGCATTCCAAAACTCGATTCCACAAACATCTACCCGTGAGATGGAATCAATACTGAAAATCCAGAACAACCAGATCGCCGTTCTGGGTGGATTGATGGAAGACAGCATAAACAAGAACACCAATGAGGTTCCGGTACTGGCCCGCATTCCATTGCTTGGCAACCTGTTCCAGAACCGAGATGACTCGACAACCAAGACGGAGCTGGTGATCTTTCTGCGACCGGTCGTCATCAAAACTGCCAGTGTTGATGGCGATTTCGACGCGTTCCGCAGCAACTTGCCCGACCAGAATTTCTTTAAAGAATCCGCCTACGGAAAACCCTGAACATGAGCCTGCTACTGGATGCCCGAAAAAAATCCCAGCAAGCACAGGCTGGCCAAGGCGACCCTTCCGGACGCGAGCTTAGCCTGGAGCCTCATCCCGGCTCCGCTGCCGGACCCGCAGTTACCCCGCCGGCTGATTCGGCGCCCGATGAAAAGGCGCGCATTGCCGGGCAAAACCTGTTCAATGCAAAATCAGGTTCTGCGACGTATGCGCGCCCCGGTATGAATCGCAACCTGCTGATCGCCCTGGGCGTCGCGGTTTTATTACTCGCTGCAGGAGCGGGTTATGTGTGGTACACCATTTCTCCCGGCAACACCCAGCCGTTGCGTCCCGTCAGCATGCCGGTCGCCGCACTTGAAAAACCCGCGCCGGCGACCCTTCCGCCGCAAAATAATCTGGTGCCCGGTGTTGTTTCAGCCGAGGTTGCTTCGCCGAAGCCGGCCAGTACCCCAAAGCCAAGACATGCCGCAAAGCATTTGGCACGGGCAGCCTTGCCGCAAGCGCACAAAGATGATTCGGTACATATCGAGCAGCGCACGGAAGAGCCCATCGATCCGTTGCTCAACAATGCCTATCTTGCATATCGCGGCGGGAATCTTGATCAGGCGCAACAGCAGTATCTTAAAGTGCTCAACCTGGATTCAAATAATACTGACGCCCTGCTCGGGCTGGGTGTCATCGCCCAGCACCGCGGCGAGGACAACGTGGCTGCGCACTATTACGCGCAAGTATTGGCACTTGATCCGCGCAATGCCGTGGCCAATGCGGGAATGTCCTCCCTGACTACCAGCGACAACCGCGAAAGCCGCCTGAAGACGCTGCTCAATGAACAGCAAAACTCATCATCCCTGCATTTTGCTTTGGGCAATTACTACGCGGAGCAAGCCCGCTGGGGCGAGGCGCAACAGTCATACTTTAATGCTTACAAATTGGCGCCAGACCGTGCTGAATTGGCATTCAATCTGGCCGTCAGCCTTGACCGCCTTGGCCAAAAAAAAGCCGCAGCGCAATATTACCGGCGTGCCCTGCAGCTTGATCCTGAAAACCATGCGGGCTTTGATCACGCAAAAATTTCACAACATATCGAAGAGCTAACGCACTAAATCGTCATGCCAACAATCGAGAAGCTGGACAACCCGCCACTGCAGCTGGGACAGATACTGGTCGGCAAAGGCGTGATCAGCGACGACCAGTTGCGCATTGCCTTGCAAGAGCAGGGCAAAACGCACCAGCCGCTGGGTCGTCTGCTGGTTCGTCTTGGCTTTCTCTCGGAAGCCACTATCCGCGACGTCTTGTCGGAAAACCTTGGCCAGCAAAGCGTAGATCTCGCCTCCGTCATCGTAGACTCGGCCGCACTGAGTCTGATCCCCAAAGATGTGGCGCGGCGTTATCAATTGTTGCCCCTGTCTGTGGATCAGGTCGGAAACAGCCTGACCCTGGCGGTCGCCGACCCGGACAACATCATCGCGCTCGATCAGGTGCGCGCGCTGCTCAAGGACGAATACCGCCTGATCACCCAGCTCGCCAGCGAATCGGACATCCTGCGCGCGATAGACCAGTACTATGGCTTTGAACTCTCGATAGACGGCATCCTGCACGAAATCGAGCCGGGCGAAATGGAATACCAGACGCAGCAATCCGGCGTGAACGAGTTCAGCCAGCCGGTGGTACGCCTGGTCGATGCGCTGCTCACCGAGGCCGTGCAACGGGGCGCTTCGGACATCCACTTCGAACCGGAAAACAGTTTCTTGCGCATCCGCTACCGCGTCGACGGCGTGCTCCGCCAGGTTCGCAGCCTGCACAAGAGTTTCTGGCCGGCCATGGTGGTGCGCCTGAAGGTGATGAGCAACATGAACATCGCCGAAACCCGCGCGCCGCAAGACGGGCGCATCTCGCTGCGCCTGTCGGGCCGGCCGATCGATTTCCGGGTGGCTTCGCATCCCACCACGCATGGCGAAAATCTGGTGCTGCGCATTCTGGATCGGCAAAAAGGCATCGTGCCGCTTGACCAGCTCGGTCTGGATGATACCGCGCTCAGCCTGCTCAAAATGATCATCGCCAAGCCGGAAGGCATCGTGCTGGTGACCGGTCCTACCGGCAGCGGCAAGACCACCACGCTGTATTCGGTGCTGAACCACATCAACACCGAATCGGTCAACATCATGACACTGGAAGACCCGGTCGAATATCCGCTCGCGCTGATCCGGCAGACTTCGGTAAACGAATCTGCCAAAATGGATTTTGCCAACGGTATCCGCTCCATGATGCGCCAGGACCCGGACATTATTCTGGTCGGCGAAATTCGCGACCATCCCACCGCGGAAATGGCATTCCGCGCCGCGATGACCGGGCACCAGGTGTATTCGACGCTGCACACCAATTCGGCAATAGGAGCGATACCGCGCCTGCTCGACATCGGCATCCTGCCGGACATCATGGCCGGCAACATCATCGGTGTCGTGGCACAACGCCTGATACGCATTCTGTGCAATGAATGCAAATACCCGTACTCACCGGACGCATCGGAACGAAAGCTGCTGGGCCTCTCGGCACAGCAAGACATCACCCTGTATCGGGCTGCCGGCTGCGAGTCCTGCAACCATCAGGGCTACAAGGGGCGCATGGCCATCATGGAATTGCTCAAACTGGATTTCGATCTGGACGATCTGGTTTCGCGTCGCGCCAGTACGCGCCAAATCAGGGAGGCCGCACTCGACAAGGGTTTCCGCCCGTTGGCGCTGGACGGCATCCGCCGCATCCAGCAAGGCATCACCTCGATTGCGGAAGTCAGCCGCATTGTGGATCTGACCGACCGGCTGGGTTGAGGGGCCGGGAAACCTAATGTCACTCTTCGCCTATCGTGCAATAGATAATCTCGGCAAGACCCATAGAGGCTTGCAGGATGCCGCCAATCAAGTGGATCTGGAACTGCGCCTTAAACGCGGCGGCCTTGATTTGATCGATGCCAAAATAGACAGTGGCGGGGCAGGCTTTGGGCGTGCCAAGATCAAACGTCCCGAGTTGATCACGTTTTTTTTCAACCTCGAACAACTGACCCGTGCCGGCGTTCCTTTGCTGGAAACCCTTGCCGATTTGCGCGACACCATGAACGACCAGCGCTTCCGCGAAGTCATTGCCAATCTGGTCGAGTCCATCGAAGGCGGCAAAAAACTGTCTGAAGCGATGGCTCAGCACCCGGACGCATTTGATAAAATCTTCATCAGTCTGACCCATGCAGGTGAAGCAAGCGGACGCATGCCGGAGGTTTTTGAACACATCACCGAATCACTGAAGTGGCAGGATGAAATGGCCTCGAATACCAAGACCATCCTGATGTATCCGGCTTTCGTCGGCACTGTTGTGGTGGCGATCACGTTTTTCCTGATGATCTACCTGGTGCCGCAACTGGTCAGTTTCATCAAGGGCATGGGGCAGGAAATTCCCATCCAGACACGCATACTGCTTGCCACTTCGTCGTTCTTCGTCAATTACTGGTATGTAATGATCGCATCACCCATCGTACTGGTCGTTGCGGGAAAGTTGCTCATCACTACCAGCCCGAAGATGCGCTTCAAATTCGACCAATTCAAGCTGGATATGTGGGTAATCGGCCCTATCCTGCGCAAAATCATTCTGGCGCGTTTCGCCAACACGTTCGCAATGATGTACGGTTCCGGCATCAGCATCCTCGACTGCATCGCCAACTCGCGCGATGTGGTCAGCAATCAGGCCGTCGCCAAGAGCCTCGACGATGTCATGCATGAAATCGAGTCCGGCAAAAATCTGACCCAGAGCTTCCAGAATACCAGCATGTTTCCTCCGCTGGTAATACGCATGCTCAGAGTCGGCGAAGCCACGGGTTCGCTGGACAAGGCGTTGCTCAACGTAAGCTATTTTTATGATCGCGACGTGAAGAGTTCCATCAAAAAAGTGCAAGTAATGATCGAACCGACCATGACCATCGTGCTGGGCGCATTACTGGGCTGGGTTATGCTGTCGGTACTGTCGCCTATCTATGATCTTATCGGCAAGGTGAAATTTTGATGGACCGGGGTTATCCATTGGAGAGGAACACCGTTGTCCGGAAAACCTATGATGGCCAAAAGTTTTTCGGACAAAGCACGAATAATTTGACGGGAAATCCGGGGTGAAAAAAGCACTACTACTATTCCTGAGTGCCAATCGCTTGCACGCGCAACTCATTTCAGGCAGCGAAACCGTGCTGCAGGGCGATTTCACTGACACCCCGGAGGGGCGGGAAAGTTTCGTGTCTTTTTTGCAGGCAACGAAGTGTCCGGCGTACCTGCTGACCGACATGATTGAGGAGGACTTCCGTCATGACGTCGTTCCGCACCTGAGCGGAAGCAGCCGCACCGCACTCATTCAACGCAAGTTCGACCAGTATTATCGCGGCACACCTTTCCGCAAAGCCACCCTGTTGCAGCGCCAGAAGACCGGACGCCGCGACGATGACATGCTGTTCTCGGCGCTGACCAACCCCGGGCTCATCGTGCCCTGGCTGAATATCTTGCTGGCGCAGCAAGTCCCTCTTGCAGGGATATATTCGGTGCCGCAGATCAGCGAACCGCTGGTTAAAAACCTGGCATCGAAACATCTGCTGCTGATTTCCTGGGAAAAATTTTCCGGGTTGCGCCAAACCTATTTCAGCGACCATCGCCTGCAAATTTCCCGGCTGACGCCTGTTTATGCAGACCTGACATTTCAAAATGCCGTAGTCAACGAACTCAGCCGAACCTACCAATACTTGAAGAGCCTGAGTTTGCTTCCGGCGGGACAAATACTCGATGTGCGCATCCTGTGCAATGCCGCTGACCGCAGCGAACTGCAAAAACAATTACCCAATGACGCGGATGTGCGCTATGACTTTGCGGATATCGACGAAGTAGGCAGGCAACTCAAGCTTGACTACCACTTCGCCGATTCGGACGCCAGCCAGATCTTCCTGCGCCAACTGGCCGCCAACCGTCCCACTACTCATTACGCCAGCGCTGAACACACCCGCTACTACACACTGTGGCAGCTGCGGCGCGCACTCAACTGGAGCAGCGGAGCATTATTGTTTGCAAGCATATTATGGGCAGCCACAACCGTCTGGCAAAGCGGCGGGAATGTAACTGAGGCAGATGCGCTCAAGACTGAGACAGCACATCTGGTGAATGAAGCGAAGCAGATCACGCAGGGTTTTCCCGTCACCGACACCCCTGCCGCCGACATGAAGGCCAGCGTGTCTGTCATGCGCATACTCGATCGATATGGGGCTGCCCCGCAAATCGTCCTGAAACCGATCAGCGCCACGCTTGACCATTTCCCGAAAATCGATATAAACGGGCTGGATTGGAAAGAGAGCACGACCGAACCTGTTGCAATCAACACCCGCGCCGACGTTCCCGCCGAGGTGATTACCCTGAAGGGGAATATGCAGGGTTTCGGCAATGACTACCGCGCCGCGCTGGCGTACCTGGATCGCTTCCAGCTTGAATTAAGCAAGCGCGGTTACCAAGTGACCGCCCTTGCCAGGCCGCTTGACGTCAGCCCCACCGGCAGTCTTGCCAATCAGAGTGAAGCGAGTGAAAATCAACTCGACTTTTCATTCAAGCTTGTATGGAGACCGGCAACATGAAATTCTCCAACACGGATTTTCACCTGATGCGCTGGAGCATTGCCGCAATCAGCACATCCATATTGCTTAGTGGCATCATTTTGTATGCCAGCACCAAGTATGCAGACTATACAAAAAATGATCGGCGCGTTGTCCAGGGTCAAATGAATGATGCACGCAAACGATTGGCCATGGCCCGCGAGGACCGGGAAAACCTGTCGGATTTTTCCAAGGAATATGACAGCCTGAAAGCAAACAAAATCATCGGCGACGATCACAGGCTGGACTGGATGGAAGGGTTGGAAAAGCTTCGCAATCAAAATCTGGTCATCGATTTTCGCTATAACATCGCACCGCAAAAAATCTATGCACCGCCGTCCGCCGTGGACAGCGGCAACTTCGACATCCACTATAGCGAAATGAAACTGGAATTCGATTTGCTGCACGAGGGCCAGTTGCTGAATTTCTTCAACGCGCTGCGTCGCCAGATCAAAGGCCGCTATCAACTCGAAGGCTGCACCCTGCAACGTATCATCACTGACGGGGATTCCGGCCCCACCGCCGGAAAGAATATCACGGCAGAATGCAGCGGCGGCTGGATTACGCTGAAGAACCGGAACGCGCAACCATGAGATCAACTCTCAAGATTGGCCTGATCGCCATTGGATTAACAATCCCGATGTTCGCCGGCGCCGAAGAATTGGGGCGGCTGTTTTATACCCCGGAACAACGCGCACAACTTGACTACAGCTATGCACAAGGCGCAGATTCAACTAATAATAATAGTTCCACGTTGATGCTCAACGGCATCGTGCAAAAGCATGGCGGCAAGCGCACCGTGTGGATCAACGGTGTGCCGCAACAGGCCGGCAGCAGCGATGGCCAGACACCTGAAAGCCAGTCAGTTCAGGTACCCGGCAAAGCCGGCACGGTCAAACTTAAAGTCGGGCAGCGCGTATTGCTCGGCCCATCCGACAATCCGGATACGGTCAGGCCGGATACGCCAGACATACCCACGCCATAAATCATGTCCGCCAAACGCATAGCCATTTTAAACAAAGGTCGCGGCAAGCAGCACGGCGCGGCATTGTTGGTCATGCTGGTGATTTTGGTGATAGGAATTACCGCCGTGCTGATAACCTCACTTAGCACGACCGCGCTAAAGAATGCGCGTCAAAAAACAACCTCCGATGCGCTGGTGCAGGCAAAAGATGCGCTGATTGGGCGTGCGATAAGCGATAGCAATATGCCGGGCAGCCTGCCCTGCCCTGATACCAATGATGATGGTTCCGCCGAATTGCTGTCAGGGAATGACTGCCCCAGCTATATCGGCCGGCTGCCCTGGAAAACTCTGGGTTTGCCAGATCTGCGTGACGGAAGTGGCGAACGGCTATGGTATGCACTGTCACCTGCTTTTCGTGACGATAATTCTGCCCAACCTCTTAACAGCAACACCAAGGGTACGCTTTTGGTATACAACGCCGATGGTGTATCCCTGCAGACCCAGACAGGCTACAACGCAGTTGCGGTCATATTCTCGCCGGGCAGCCCCATCGGCTTACAGACTCGCAGCAGCGTTGCTCAACAAAACAGTGCAGCAAACTACCTGGACATTGCCAACAGCCGGAACAATGCCTCTGCCAGCGGACCCTTTATTGCAGGCGACCAATCCGCGTCCTTCAACGACCAGCTCCTCTACATCACCACCAAAGACTTGATACCCCTGCTTGAACAACGGGTGGCCGGCGTGGTAAAGCAGGCGCTTACGGACTACTATGCGGCCAACGGCTACTATCCATGGGCGGACAGCGTACCAGCATCCTCCGATTACGATGCCAATTATGGATTGAATCGGGGGTGGCTGCCTGACAATGCGGCTACAAGCTACTCGTATTATCATTCAACACCTAACTGGGTAGCTGGCAGCCCCCCCCAATGGTTTTTTGACAACCATTGGTACACGCTGATCTACTACAGCGTGGCGAGGTACTACACGGAAAATCCCTCCTATTGCTACTACTATGGCAGCTGCAGTAGTAGCGGCACGCTGAACCTGAATGGAGTCTACGGGGTGCACGCACTGTTCTTCATGCCTGGAACATATGCCGGCACCCGCAGCCTCACTGACTTGACCCAATATCTGGAAGATTCCCAAAACAACGACGATTCGAATGATTTCTATGTCACCCCCACTTCGCAAGCCCAAGACCGGGACCGGCTTTACCTGTTGCCGTAACATGAGGCCCGCTGTGAAAAAAGAACATTACGGCTTCACGCTGATCGAAATGGCGATGGTGCTGATGATAGTCGGGCTGTTGCTGGGTGGCATGCTGGTTCCGCTCAGCGCGCAGATGGATCAGCGCAACGTCTCTGACACACAAAAAACCTTGTCTGATATCAAGGAAGCCATTATCGGATATGCCATTGCCAACGGTCGGTTTCCTTGCCCAGCCTCTGCCACCAGCAATGGCGTAGAAAGTCCGGTTGGTGGCGGTAACTGCACGAATTTCTATAATGGGTTTGTGCCCGCCGCGACGCTGGGAATCACATCAACAGTAGATAACCAGGGTAACACCGGCTTTGCCGTTGATTCGTGGGGCAACCGCATCCACTATGCGGTAACTTCATGGAACAGCGCAAGCCCGTCCTTAAATGATGTGTTTACCACGACGAACGGGATGCACTCGGTCGGAATGTCGGGTCTTGCGCCAAATTTGATAGTGTGTTCGGTAGCCAGCACCTACAGCGGGAGCTGCTCTGTAGCAAACTCCACGCTCACCTCCAGCCCAGGCGTGCCTGCGGTAATTTACTCCACCGGTAAAAATGGCGCATCCGGTGGAACAAGTGCTGATGAGGCAGAGAATCCCGATCCGAACAGCGCAGACAATGACCGTGTTTTCGTCAGCCACGACTTCACGCCCACCTTCGATGATCTGGTAGTCTGGATTTCACCCAACATCCTGTACAACCGCATGGTCGCGGCAGGCACGCTGCCGTAGGGACCCGATTTAACCAGCAAATATCGCGCAATGAATTGCGCTCCTACAATTCACCTTCTGTAGGCGTAGGAGCCCGATAAATCGGGCTCCTACAAAATCCGGTTTATTTTCTTATAGCCATATCGCGTCCCAATAGGAGTATTCACCAACCCTTTTCGCCAAACCCGCGCGCAAGGGATTGGCTATGATGTAGCGTGCGATGTCGCGCACGTCGTCCTCGTCGCGTAGTGCGTGATCATGAAATCCGCGCTGCCAAATCCGCTGCCGTAGGCTGAATGACACCTTGCTCTTGTACAGGCGGACTGCGCCAGACAAGCTCCCATTTCCCTCAAGCTGAAGCAACCAATGAACATGATCGGGCATGACGACGAAAGCCAATGTTTGTGCATGGCGCGCGACATTCTTGTCATGGAAACATTGCATCGCAATTCGTGCTTCAGTGAAGGAAGTAAAAAAGGGTCCGCGGTGTGCGGTGACGATTGTCACCAGATATGCATGGTTCGGCAGAGAGACGCGGCCTTTGCGGAGATTTTTTCCATGAGGTTTTTCGGTGTTGTTCATTGCGAGACACCTCGTTAAAAATCATCGCGCAACGAATTGCGCTCCTACGCTATGCGCGCCGCCAGGTCGTACCTGAGGCGCTGTCTTCCAGCACGACCCCTGCCGCCAACAACTCCTTGCGGATACGGTCGGCCTCGGCGTAGTTTTTTGCCTGCTTGGCGGCGATGCGCGCTTCGATCTGCGCGCTGATTACCGCATCGTCCAGCCCGCTCTCTGTTGCGCCTCCTTGCAAAAATTCCACAGGATCGCGCTGCAGCAAGCCGAGCACGCTGCCCAACGCCTTAAGTTGCACGGCCAGTTGCAATGAATCGGATTTATTCACTTCGTTGGCCAGGTCGAACAGCACTGCAACTGCTTCCGGCGTATTGAAATCGTCGTCCATCGCGGCCTTGAAGCGCTGGCCGTGAGGTTCGTTCCAATCAGGCTGGCCCGTTTCTGTGGGCACGCTTTTCAGCGCCGTATACAGTCGCGTCAGCGCGCCCTTCGCATCGTCCAGATGCACGTCGGAATAATTCAGCGGGCTGCGGTAATGCGCGCGCAGGATGAAGAAGCGCAGCACTTCGGCATCGTATTTTTTCAGCACTTCACGGATCGTGAAAAAGTTGCCCAGGCTCTTGGACATTTTCTCCTTGTCCACATTGACGAAGCCGTTGTGCATCCAGTAATTCACGAAGGTGCAGTGGTGCGCGCCCTCGCTCTGCGCGATCTCGTTCTCGTGATGGGGGAACTGCAGGTCCGCGCCGCCGCCGTGGATGTCGAAATGCTCGCCGAGCAATTTGGCGCCCATCGCCGAACATTCGATATGCCAGCCGGGCCGACCCTTGCCCCACGGTGAGTCCCATTTCACTTCGTCGGCTTCCTGTTCCCTGGCGTGCTTCC
>Ga0307375_10002997_pt1 | contig 16936 bp, 21 predicted proteins | sample TR1MG_FD_202531 | JGI IMG/M metagenome (GOLD analysis project Ga0307375, IMG submission 202531) | Soil microbial communities from Risofladan, Vaasa, Finland - TR-1 | ecosystem: Environmental > Terrestrial > Soil > Coastal area > Acid sulfate soil | place: Finland: Risofladan, Vaasa | collected... | reverse complement strand
TTCTGTCGGTCACTCTGTTCGAGAAGATGCCTATCCAACAAGCCTTGCAGGACACCGGTACGCCGCTGGAAAACACCAATTTCAACAACCAACTGAATCTATTCGATTCTTAACCGGACACTAGTGAATTCAACTGGAAACTAAACCGGCAATTATGCCCCTAATAAAACCACAAACAATCGCGCAATATACGCATCCGCGCCAGTTCGAACCCTTGCTACCTCAGCAGCATGTGGACGACCTGCGCACGCGCACGCGGGCTGTCGTGGAAAAATCATTCCAACTGGCCAGCAGAGCCCATCCGACGACGATTAAAAGTCTGCGCGAATTGGTCAGGGCGATGAATTCCTACTATTCCAACCGGATCGAGGGACAGAGCATTCATCCACTGAACATTGCACGGGCTCTGCGCAATGACTTTTCAGACAAACCCGACGTTGCGCAGCTGCAGCGCCTGGCGCTGGCACATATTGATGCCGAGCGCGTCCTAGAACAGCGGGTAGCCGAAGGCAAGGCAGCATTGAGTTCTGCGCTTCTGGTGCACGCACATGAGGAGCTCTATGACCGTCTGTCGATCGCAGACCGGACCGCGGTAGATGGCATAGTCGTCAAGCCTGGATTTCTTCGAATGGATCAAGTAGCCATCGGTCGTCATGAGCCACCACTATGGTCTTCCGTACCTGACTTCCTTGCCAGGATGGATGAAGTGTATTTGCGCGACCGGTCTCTGGACGACATCCTGATCAGAATAGCCTCAGCACATCACCGGGCGGCGTGGGTACACCCCTTCCTCGATGGCAATGGCCGCGCTGTACGGTTACAAACCCATTGCGCGCTCTGGTCTATTAGTGCCGGTCTGTGGTCTATGAGCCGCGGACTTGCGCACAACCGCGACACCTATTACGCCAAACTTCATGCAGCAGACAATCATCGCCAGGGAGATCTGGACGGGCGCGGAAACCTGAGCGAGAAGATGCTCTGGGAATGGTGCGAATGGTTCATTTCCATAGCCGAGGATCAGGTGAGCTTCATGACCCGGATGTTGAGTCTAGACGAAATGAAGGCTCGTATCTCGGCGCTGGTGATCTTTCGTTCCCAGTTCGACAAGGGAATTCGGGCAGAAGCTATTGTTCCTCTCTTCCATATGTTTCTGGCCGGCCCCACACCAAGAGGCGAATTCCAGCAAATGACCGGATTGGGTGAACGCACAGCGCGATCGCTGTTATCCAAACTTATCGAGACCGGGTTGGTTACCAGCGAAGGGCACACTGCGCCAGTCCAGATTGCATTTCCGCTCGATGCCCTGCAGTTCCTTTTGCCTGAGCTTTATCCGGAAGCTGCAACCCAGGCACCAGTATAATCACGGCCCAGCCTTCTAAACTCTGGGCTCTTGTTTTCATACTATTCTACAGTCCACTCCATACTAAAATCAGAAGCGCCTAATGATACGGACCGGCATTCGCTCCTGGCCGCATTCTACCGTTCTGATCGATTGGCTAGATAAATATATCTCGTATCATATTGACTAATATAGTGTTGAAGGTGAATATTCAAATATCTAAATAGTTCCCACAACCAATATGTACACCTCCCTCGAAGATCGTCAGATTCGACAATACATAGATGCGGAGCAAACCCGTAGAGTTTGGCTAAATGCTGAGCAGCGTGCGGTTAATTATCGTGGCAGCATGTATTGGAAAACAGTTAAAGATCGCGACTATCTGGTTCGAGAATACAGTAAAGGCAGAGCCAAGAGCCTGGGTCCGCGCTCCGCGGAAACGGAGAAAATCCTGGAGGATTTTAAAACAGGAAAGGCTGATGCCATACATCGACTGAAGGGATTGCGTTATGCCATTCACACTCATGTTCGAGTTAATTCAGCCCTACGTTTAGGCCGAACTCCCAATATCGTCGTTGGCCTTCTTGAGGAAATTCGAAAAGCTGGGTTGCAAGATCATTTCCTGGTGATTGGCACTAATGCGCTTTACGCTTACGAAACACAGGCCGGAGTTCGGTTCGATGGCGATGTCACCGCAACAACAGACGTTGATATTCTGCTGGATTCACGAAAACAAGTCACCCTTGTTACTGACGGCGATGACCATTTCAGAAGTTATGGCTTGATTGGATTATTGAAGAAGGTTGATTCCTCATTTGAGCCGCAAAAGGATCAAGAATATCGCGCTTCCAACTCTCGGGGCTACGTGGTGGACTTAATACAGCGTCGGCCAGGCTCGTTGTCTGACGATAAAGAGAAACAGCAGTTGATCTCTAATCCAGATGATTTCTGGGCAACAAGAATAAGAAATATGGACTGGCTGCTTCGCTCACCCAAGTTCAAACAGATGGTTGTTGGCACCAATGGAACGATGGCTGAAATGATCACGGTTGATCCACGTGCTTTTGTATTTTACAAATTTTGGCTGAGTCAAAAGGAAGACAGAAATCCAATTAACAAGCCACGCGATCTGGCACAAGCAAAGGCTGTATTCGAGTTGGTGGAAGATCGCTTTCCACAAATAAATTTTGAACAAATCCAAGTTTTTCCAGAATCGCTACTAGATGAAAACGCCATGTCGATTCTGAAATACTAGAGGAAAAAGTAGCTGTCGCATATTATTTAATGACCATTATTACATTCTTAATGGACTGTTCTACCGATCAACATATTCCCACAAAGCGGCCAGACGCGACTGGCCGAAATTTGCCGATGGCCAGGCGCATCTTTCTATGTCCGTTGTTCGCCCGCAAGCGGTCAAATTGGCTTTGTTATTTGAACCAGTCAAGCCCGACCCATAGCGGACATTGATTTTTACGATTGTCGAATGTTGTGAAATATTTACTCAGCGAGCTTATTCAATATGTCATCAACTTCACGCTTTCCCATCCCTCTCAGCATTACAATCCTGACCATTTGTTGTTCCCGAGGTCGGGTATTCCCTGCCTCCCAGCTATAAATAGTTTGTGCTGATACGCCGAGCAGCGTGCCTATTGCCGCAGCAGTCAATCCTAGCCGCTGCCTTAGTGCTTTAAATCCCTTTACAGTGAATCGTGCTTTGGTGGTCTCTTTGGGATTGACCTCGACCACTGCTTTTTTGGAGGCCGTTTTTTCAAGACGCGCCAGTTGTTGTTCGAGTGACGCTGTACGACGTTTCAGTGCGGCAATTTCAGACCGGTATAGTGCCGACGCCTTCTTTAGACTCTCAGTTTCGCTGCGCAGCTCTTTGCGCGCCAAGCGTATAATTTCTTCCTTAAGTACGGATGCAATGTTTGCCAATTTGTTTCTCCAATAGTCTTACTTTTTATTCTCCCTTTATTCACTCTACTCCGACTTATTTTGGATTGGAAGCTTCTTTAGGTGTACGAGATACGCGTATGGATTGAACATTTCGTATCGCAAAAATAAGAAGACCGGCATTGTCGCCGGTCTTATTTAGCAATCGAATCCAGTTGATTATTTTTTGGCGCCGTTAACAGCAGCCTTTAGCGCTGCGCCCGCTTTGAATGCCGGCGCTTTGGAAGCCTTGATCTTGAGGGGAGCGCCGGTCGCCGGATTGCGTCCAGCGCGTGCCGCGCGCTTGCGTACCTCAAATGTCCCGAATCCAACCAGCGCAACGTTGCCACCTTTTTTGAGTGTGGCAGTGATGACTTCAATCAGGGCAGCAATATTGCGGTCTGCATCGGCCTTGGTGCTGTCAGTCTTTGTTGCAAGTGCGTCAATCAGTTCTTTGCGGTTCATTACTTTTGCTCCCTTAGTGATGGTTAAATACCGTGGACGGATTGTTGCGGATATATGGCTGTATGGCAAGTTGTCCGCTTGTGGCCGACCTGAGCCTGTTTGTATAGCGTTTCTATTCCTTTACCTCTTCGCCACCAAGCACTTCAGTCAGTGCTGTCAGCATCATGGCTAATTCGCCGGTCATCAAAGTGAAATCCAGCTCAAACATTTCCTCTTCGTTATCAGCAATCTTTGAAGACTCTTCCTTTATGATGTCCAAGAAAGCAATCCGCTTGATTTGCAGATGTTCATTAAGAACAAAGGAAATGCGATCATTCCAAGTCATACCGAGTCGAGTAACGCGTTTACCCCCGGAAATGTGAGCAAGAATTTCTTTACCCTCCAGAACATGATTGGCATAACGAACGGTTGCTTTGCTTTCATCGCCAGAGCGTAATTCCAGTTCGCGGTCTATCGTAAACCCCACAGGCGCATTTTCAGCCGCCAACCAGTCAGTCATGGCGGCAACGGGCGAGAGTTTGGTTTTCAACAGTTGTACAGGAAAGTTATCAACTGTTTTACCAAGCTGTTCTAACAACTCTTCTGATTTTGCTGAAGATGCTGCTTCTATAACCAGACGTCCATTGACCAAATCTAGCCAAGCGTAGGTTGTTCGTTGAAGAGCGAAAGCTCTGGGAAGCAGTTCATCTGTGACGGCCTGCTTGATGTCCTTTATGGCTTTCCGTCCCACCTTAAAGCCCTGCTGTGCTTCAATTTCTGCAATACGCTCTTTAGCAAACCGATTGACGATGGTAGCGGGTAATAGTTTTTGCTCTACACCCAGTGCAAACAGCATGTGTTTGTTGGAAATGTGTACATAATTGCCATCACCACGGTATGAGAGCCAGCCACAGCTTTGCTTATCAAGGCTGCCGCATGGCATTACAGGCTTTAAAGCCAGCCTTTCCTGAAGTGTTGCGGCATTAAGCGAGAAGTCGGTGGGCAAGCGGTAAATGAATATGTTTTTGAACCACATGGTTTGGGTATCCAGAAAATTTTTTAATTATACTATCTCGATGTTGTAGTCCGTATCTATTGCTCAGGTTTCTCTAGGCACACTACAGATAATCGATGATCCGGACTCACCCCTGAAACAGCCATCGAATCTGCATCTGCAATATGAGTAATGACCTGGCCCCATGCTGATAGAATGCGCGCCCCAAAATTCAAACAAACAATAATGACCCTCAACGAAACTCAACTCGATTCCATGCTAAAAATGCAGGACGATATGAACAGCAAGGTTAATCCGGATTGGGTATCGGCCAGGAATAACTGGCATCGGGCCATTCAGGTCGAAGGTGTTGAGGCGATCGAGCATCACGGCTGGAAATGGTGGAAAAAGCAGGAATGCGAGATGGCACAGTTGCGCATGGAACTGGTTGATATCTGGCACTTCATTCTATCTGCTGTCATCCAGAGCAAGCACGGGAACATTGCGCTGGCAAAAATGGAATTGATGGCGGAATTCAACCTGCACCAGAAATCAGTCCAGTTCGATAACCAATATTACGGCCTCGCTCAGATAGGTCTGCCGGAAAAGCTCGACTTGCTGGTCGGCCTGGCTGCCGCCAAGCGCACCAATCTGGCGCTATTTGAATCAATTTTGTTGGACTGCGGGATGAATTGGCTGGAACTATATAGGCAGTATGTCGGAAAGAACGTGCTCAACGTATTCCGGCAGGACCACGGATACAAGGCAGGAACCTATATCAAGATATGGAATGGCCGGGAGGATAACGAACATTTAGTAGAAATTCTGGATATGGCCGACCTTGATGCCGGCGATGTCTGCGATTCGCTTTACCAGTCTCTCAAGGCACGATACCTTTTGATCTTAAAGTAAGAAGACCGCGTTCTAATTCCAAGCCAAAGGAATTTACGGCCCCCTTTGTTACTTCACAATTGCACTCGGAATTTCGTTCAAGGTAAGGGTACTTATATATTACGCTGCCAGACAAGAGTTTATTCTGCTGTCAGCTGCAAAGCAGACGTTCATGCTAACCGACATACATCCGTTTCAATGACTGCATTATGTAACACGGCCATTCACATGGAGCTGATCAGCGGGATTGTTATCGAGCACTCGTTCACATTCCAACATTATGGAAGGAGTGATATCGGACTGATAGTTTGGATCAAGCGACTCCATCATCTCATGGGCGGTATGCAGGCCCGCTTCTCTTGAAAGCGCGCCTGCGATCTGCCTGGCCAACTCATCGCTCAATTCAGACAAGTGTTTGCGTATATCGATAGGCAGTTTACGTTTTTGTCTTGACAGCCAGTCCGCAGCGAGACTTGCTCCCTGTGCTTTCGTCAGCCATTGATGATGTTCGTAGAAAAACGACAAGCGTTCAGCAACGAGTGCATAAATCAAGGCAACGTATGTTCCACGATCCGTTGCAGGTGATCTTGTCATTTAGTGCTCGATAATTTTATCAGGCTTGGCAAGCTGCTTTGCTTCTACCGCAGGGCAATACCTTGCGCCTAAAACATAGTAATGCGCCTTCACCCAGGCATCAGGTTCCTGCGTCGACTCAAAAACATACACCTTCACTTCAGGCTGAAATTGATTGACGTCGTGATTTTTCATTGCGCTATATTACTCCACCAACCAGATTTTATTTGAGCTGCCTCAGTGGCCGCAGCTGTGCGTTTAGCAGTTTTCATCGCGCCTCCGTCTGACCAGTGATTGCACGGGATTCCAGCCACGCCTCGATGTCGAATTCTCTCCAGCCGACCGCACGCGCTGAAAGTTTCACCGGCTTTGGGAAGGCATTATTTTTGATCAACGAATAAACTGTCGAACGACTTAATGCAACAAGTTTCACAACTTTGGGTAGGCGGATAACCGCGAGACTGCCGCCATTCAACTTCTTTTTATTAACAAAATCCATGTTTTAAATCCTTTCAGTTATTTAGAATAGTGTGTTTCACATCTGCCCTTTTTCGGGGTTAATAGCTTGTAATCAATACATGGCCGGTGCACCCCCTCTCAACAATTGTCATTCCATCAACCAGTCGTAGTTATTCCCGGTTGTCCGTCGGGCTGGGTTTTGTTAAAGGCATCCCTTTCGACACTCTTTCAGATGCGTTACACTGAACTTCGCGATATCCTCTAGGTTTAATACTTCCGTTTGCCTCGTACCTTGAAGGCCAAATGACCATTGGATGTATATTTAGCGCGTCGGCAATACGCTTTTCGCAAACGGGATAACTCCGTATAAGTGCAACGGAGAATGCGGATGAACTACGTAGGCCGTGGGCTTTGGCCAAACCAGTTAGTGTGACTCCTGCTTTACGCAAGGCTGCAATGATGTCCGCAGGATGCCAGTCCATTTGTGGGATGCCTTCATTAATAATATGCTTTTGCATAGTTTTCTCGTAGGGTTATGTGAGCGACAAGTGATAGTATATACGCGATTGCATTTCTTGCAAGCCTTTCCCTTAAATAAATAATGCTATTGCATTACTTTAGTCTTTTTATGGGTTTATTAATTAATTCTCCAGTATAAAAATAATGGCTCAAGAAACCACTCCGGAAAGCAATCAAGACAACAAGATATCAACACGTATCAAAGAAGTGAGGGGTGTGCTCGGTTTAACCCAAAAAGAATTATGTGAGAAGATCGGAATGAAATTGCCATCACTGCGAGACTATGAACTAGGCAATCGCATACCTGGCGGGGATGCATTGACGACTTTGGTTAGCGTTGGCATCAACGCGAACTGGTTACTTACCGGTGAAGGACCAATGCTGCTGGCTGAAGATAGTCAGTCACAAAGCGATCAGACATTAATGATTCCTGCTGTAGCAGACAAATCCTTTTATATGGCGCGTATGGCGAATATGGGTGGAAATGGCGAGCTTGAACAAAAAATTGCTTTTGACATCCTGACTAACTGTTATTCGGCATGCCTGAGTGTTTATGGTGAAGAGTTTTCCAAAATGGAAACTGTATTGCAGATGGAATATGCTGTTAACCTATACAACTTGCTGGTAAAAGTATCATTATCAAATGAGGTAAAATTTGAACAAATGTTGCGTTTAGAGGTAAAAGGGGTTGTTGAGCAGTTAAATGTATTCATCCGCCTTGGATGGGCAAAGAAGTTCCCACCTCCGCTTAATTCTGACTTGGTGTTTTGACCGGACGAACTTTATTTGATCGCATAAGATTCTTCTCGCTTCATCAGCCTGACGAAACATAGCCCTCACGCCTTGCCCGCAACTCATTACTTCCGTATGTTCCCCCATCGTGATCAACATATAAAAACGAAGCAAAAGAATTATCGACGAGCAAGGCTACTTAAGTGTAACCCGCTCGTTCTTTAAGCCGCCGAACCAGCTTTCGATCTGGGCATTAGAGATCTTCCTTACTCAGCAATCCGCCAAGTAGGAATAATTCCACCATTTTGATGCCTAGAAAACCGGCCAGCTTGCGTTGAATCTCTGGCGTTAAAGCAGCAATGCTTCTAGCTCCTGACGTGACTGCTTTCATATACAACGAGCTTACTCCCAGATGTAAGGCCAGATCATCGATTTCCTGATTCTTTTCAACTAGTGCTTTTTGAATCAAACTGGGCAATTGCTTATCTTCATATGAATTATTTTGGTTACTCATGCTAATTTCCTTTAATAGTTTATATATGTCTCCGGATGTTTTCGCTAGACAGCTATCATTGTATTATAGCTATTTATAAAATAGCAAGTCTTGGTGCTAGACATTTAGTCTATAATACAAAAAGTATTAATTGCGCAGAGAAAGGAGCAACCATGGATCGTATGCAGATAAACTTTAGACTCGATAAAGAAACAGCTGAAAGAGTCGACCAAAAGAGGGTTGCGCTGCTTGCAGAGATAGGCCGTATTCCGTCACGTTCAGAGTTATTTCGTCTTGCACTCGATCAGTATCTGAACGCACCCGACAAATCAAAAGGCAAAGCGAAATAAGCTGATGACCCAAAGCTATGGAATTATTTATTTAGGCCTACTCAAAGCTGAATTGGGGGAATAATGGACAGCGTGGTTCGCGCTTCCTGTTCAATTCGCTCCCCCGACCCCTCTTAAATATTCACTTGTATCTTGCTTCGCAGAACGTCATTCCAATCTTTCAACATGGGCCTTAATCTGTGTACGCCAGGTATAGCCTGGGCAAGTTTTTCACTATAACGATCCCCCGCCTCATCGTTGTCGAATGCAGCAATGACAACTTCAATATTCATTGCTTTGACCCTGTCGATTGTCACGTCTGTCAACGCCCCACCAGTTGAAATTATTCCAGGCTTGAACCCGAGCTGGCGCAGACTGATCGCGTCGATCGCTGACTCGACGACAGCGATGCCAGGTAAATCATTCAGGGATGGGATCGCGAAATTACCCGCCTCACCCCGGCGTCCGCAAAATTTATTCGCACTTGTGCCGCGCAATTCGCAACCGGTCCGGGTGTGGGTGAGGAAGACGGCGTTATTCATAGCGTCCGCATAAATCACTCCCTGTGCGTGCATAGAGTCCACGATAGATACATCTAGCCAGCGAGTGGTTATCAACCATTCTCTGACTCTCGGCCAGGGATATTCGACCAGATCAGGTACGACAGAGGGAGGGGATGACTTAACCGGCTCGACCTTGGCAACACCGCTAAAAGGAAACAAAAATGGGCCGGATGACGAAGCTATCGGGATCAGCCAGTCTAAAGCCTCACGACTTGTGCAGCCCAACAACGCCATGACCAGATCGACCGCGCCTCCACCGTTCTGATCAAAGCCAACGATGCTCCATACGTATTGCTTGATGACAACTTTACGATCATCAGGCATCCGATACTTGGAATGGCTGCCAGGTTCAACCATGACACCTCCCAACCGTTCGATCACATCAGCAAGCGGGACATTTCGCGCCATGCTGAACAACTCTTTAATATTCATAAATACCTCCTGTTAATGATTAACATCTTCAAAACCCCTAGAAGGAAAAAGAAATGGGGCATGGTGGTTTTCATTTTTGTTTCCTTTTAGTGTTTTTTGGTTTTAACCCTAAACGTCTCACACCAGACCCACCTGCCCTGACCGGATTCATTTCCGGTCGGAGCAGTTCCTTAAAGTAAACTTCCTTTAAGTAACTTCCTTTAAGCCCTGTTATTAAACTTCCAACGCTTGGGATCAAACTTCCAACACCTGGGATTAATTCCCCAACGCCCGGGATTAATCCCCTAACCCACACCAATACTGTGATGTTTGGCAATTTATCAACGAAACACGCGTCGTTAAACACTTCCGATCCCTTTATTAAAGAACACACCGGGGTGACGCTTTGTATGAAAAACACCATCGACCAATTCGATCTTTAAGTCTTTCATTGCTACTGCGTCATCTTTAAGTTGTTTAAGGTAAGCGCGGAGCTGGCGATCGCTTGAATCAAACCCGACATATCGCAGGACGTCATCGGCATTGTGGTGCTGCTCTCTTTTGTGGGTGAGAAGCCACCTGACACAAGATCTCGATACTTGATTTGTCAATGCCAGCGTCTTGCGGATTACATCTTTATTGACTATCAGGGTAGGTTCGTTAAACAGCATGTTTTCAACAAATCCAGCGCTGTATACAATCATCTTAGTGTTTGCTGGATATTGACCAGGCTTCCGCTTAGCTGGTTTATCAGACACTATGACGCGCGAGAGAATTGTGAATGTGTCGGTGCTTGCCGTCGATTTACATTCGGCCTTCCATATTCGGAGGCGTACCCCTACCAGCGCTAATAAATATTGATGGATGTCTCTCCAGTTAAAATCCCGACCGAGCAAGCTGCGCACGTCTGCATCATCAAACACAATAACAAGCTGTCCAACGCTATCAATAAAGGCTTCTTTAGCGCATACGTGAACAGCGTCCAGAACATCCCTATGCCTTGCGGTTGGAAGTACACTTTGAGATAGGATCTCTTCGGTAGGCATTAAATTGAATCCGCCGTACTTGTTATCGACCTCGAAGCTTTCACAGCCCCTTGGATGCCTACCAATCTTGTATATTGGCAGTCGATACTCCGCCAATGAGCAGGTTGGAATTTTCGATTTAGAATACGCCATCACGTACCTCCAATCCGAGCCGCTTGGCCTTCCTGGCAATGATGCTTATTTCACCTATATTCTCTGGGTGTGGCGGGCCATTCTCAATCGGCTGCTTATTGGCATTCGCGACAGCATCAGAAACCTCCGATCCATCCTTGACCAATAGAAGGCCTCCTTCTTCTTTCATCATTTCGAAGATTGCGGGGCTGGTGAAGTGCCAGGCAGGCGTCGCTATCTCGGAACACTTGCTAACCCCATAGGCGATGAATTTCCCCCCTTCACGGATACGCCTATCCAGACCAGTCGATTTTGCAACATCATCGGTATCACGAAGTGTAGAAGCTGAGTGCATGATCCGAAGGCGGCCGGGATATCCATAACCACCGCCGCGGGACATGTAGTTGAGACGCCAGGAAAGTACTTCGTCCTTGCCTTGGCTAGATTGATTGGTGTGACTTACTGTTGTGCCGGTGATCGGCAGAGTAGGCTTCTTGTGTTGATCCAGCATTTTCTGAAACTGAATGGCTAGATCATAAGTTGCCGAGTAGTTTGATCCATCAACCATCCCCAGCATCGCTGCAGTGTCAATCACGACCAGGAGTGGTTGAAACTTGTCGATCACTTCATCGACGTGATATCCGGCTGCGGTCTTGATCCATTCACCATCACGGTTTAGCCTAAACATGGGGCCAGTATTGGGTAACACCTTGATCATGTCATGTGGGAAAGGTTTATCTTTCAGAAAACGGCGGATAGATCGACCCGCCCAATCTTGATCTGTGAATTCACCGCCGATCACCAAAACACGACCTTGCTTGACCTTCTTCCCGAACCAGTTCTGTCCCGTCGCAATAGCTATGATCTGAGACCAAAGAATCGTCGATTTACCGCTCTCAGGTGGGCCATAAATATCCGAGTGGGTGCCAGCAGGCCAGATCTCGCTGATAAGCCAATCTATGGGTTTTAAAGGGCGCGCCATGATGTCCGCAACATCCCAGATCTCAAAGTTGGTGGATGATATGGAGGCGTTCATACTGCACCTCCTTCAGCGTTAAAGATTGACTGCCCACCAACAGGTAGTGCTTCTATCCAGACAAGAACATCTTCAAAACCCCATACAATACGACGCGAACCAGTTATCTGAGCTGGCTTTGGGAACTTACCTTGAGTAACTTTGTTGCAGATTGTTGCGAGGCGAAGAGTTGTTGATAAAACTACATCTTCGAGTGAAAGTAATGACGTCATGACACGAGCCTTTTTATAAAGGACACTGTGAGGACCTTCATATCTCGGGTCCCCACGGCTGCCGGTTAGCTCGTGTATTGGTAAAATGCTCGCGTATCCTGCTGACCTTGTTCTGCCAGCCATGGGCTCGTTCGATGTGTCACAACTCAGGCGATTTCGGCTCCAACACTTCCTGAAGTGCTTCGTCGGTCATCCGCTTCTAGATGCCGACAACAGGTCTACGATACGCACCTTTTTCCTGTCCACTATCACGATGGCTGATTACGAAGCTACGCCATCGACAAACGCATTATACAAATCTATATGCGTCTCAATTTTCTATCTTTAATATACATCGTGATAATAGGTAATCACTTTAAGAAACGGTTATCTTAGCCAGCGAATCGACACCGAAACACTAGACACCGTTCTAGTCTACAAAGGAAGTGTCATGAGTAGCAGACGTACACAACGAACTCTCAGAGAATCACCAGCGTCCGCATTGGCCCAATTATGTAGAAGGTCTGGAAGTCGGCCTTTGCGGAAGTTCAGGGCTGTCTGTCGAGATGTCTGTACTAAGCTGCTAAGCGGACTTATTGATGTCGCAGGTTACGTCCGCACCGCTCACATTGCGGACTAATCAATTATTCTGGAAAAAATCCCACCGCAACGTCCGCTATCTAAACCACGGATGCGTACTATCGACCCATTTCAGCCATTCGAGCTTCCCGAAACCGGACGTTCAGTTTGTTGCAAGAAGATAGTTTTGGATTTTTTGCAGGAATCACGGTGCGGTCCCCAATAAAAAGGCAACCATCCGGTCGCCTTATTATTTTCATCATCAGAATAACTAACCCACCCGTTTCCTTGCATTCTCGAACATCTTCAGCCATGCGCCAATGAGACCTCGACGCGGTCGTGCCCGCAGTTTGAGGTCTATGGCCCGGCGCCCGTCTCCGCGTTGTCCATCTCGAAACGGCACACCCTGTTACGCCCGCCCTGCTTGGCGGCATAGAGCGCGACGTCTGCGGCTTTGACGAGCGCCTCAAGCGAATTCACTTGCAGCGGATAGGTTGCCACGCCGATACTTACGTTGATGTTGATAGTCTTCCCGCCACCGATGTCGAAGGGCCGGCGCTCCACCGCCGCGCGCAGCCGCTCGGCAATCTTCATGGCCACTGTTGGATCCGTCTCCGGCAAAATCACCATGATTTCCTCGCCGCCGTAGCGGCACACGCGGTCGACGGCGCGTGCTTGTTTCACCAGCAAATCACTGATCTCCTTGAGGATGGCATCGCCAGCCTGGTGCCCGTGGGTATCGTTGACGCGTTTGAAGTAGTCGATGTCGAGCATCAGTAACGACACTGGACGCTTTAAACGCTCTGTACGGACTATCTCGTCTTTCAGCAATGCATAGAACGTGCGGTGGTTATTCAGCCCGGTGAGGCCGTCGCGGCTCGCTAGTTCCTCCGCTTGTTCCGCACGCTTGCGCTCGGTGATGTCGCGCGCCACGGCCAACACTCCCGCCACCGCGCCCTTCTCACTGCGGTATACGCTGGCGTTGTAGAGCACCTCCGTCAGCTTCCCTGACACATGTTTCATGGTCAGCGGAATATCCCTGACAAATCCCTTCGCGAACGCTTCCTGATAGCCCGTGTGCGCACTGTCCGGGTCGGTGAAATATTTCGAGAAGTCACTGTCTATCAGCAGTTCGCGCGGCACTCCCGTCATCTGCACCACCGCCTCATTGACGTCCATGATCTTGCCCGCCACGCTGATCGTCACCAGTGGGTCCAAATCGGCCTCGATCAAACTGCGCACATACAACGATACCTGGCGCTGTTGATCTTCCGCACGCTTGCGTTCGGTAATGTCTCTGAAGACAGCAAGAAGAAAGGTGGCTCCCTTCACCTGAAGTGGAACGGAATTGATATCCGCATAGAAGATCGTGCCATCTTTTCTTTTCACCGGCAGATTCGGCACAAGACCGATTTCGCGTTTGATATGTCGCTCGATTTGACGGTCAATGTTGGCGATGTCTCCCTCTGGATGAATATCATCCACCCTCAGTTCGACCAACTCATCACGGCTGTACCCAAGCATGCGGCAAAACGAGTCATTAACCATTTTGAACCCCCGAGTTTGGGTGTCCATCAAGACGATCCCGTCTTGCACGGAATCGAAGATGGTCCTGAACAGAGCTTCGGATTCTGACAATGCCTGATGCGCCCGCTTGTTCTCGGCAACATTTGCCTGCAGTTCTTCCCCGAGAATGTTGATGCCAGCCATGACGCCGTCGAGGGCGCTGTCATCTTCGGAAAGAGTTCCCCTGGCCGTCAGGTCGCCTGCGGCATACTTGAAGATGACTTCGAGCATCTCCGCAAGTTTCTGGTCGCCATTATTTTTGTGCGCCTGGTTCACTCGAGATATCCCTTCAACCATTCCAGCGCTTCCGCCTCCAAAGAAAACAGCCGGGTTGGAAGGTGCGGATGGCTTACGCCGAGGTAGAAGTTCCCCAATACCCGGCTGACAGGACTGTCGACGATGAGGGCGACCGCGCTTGCGACCTTTGCGGCCTCTTCTCCCGCAAAGTAATTGCGAGCTTCCCTTTCAATCGACTTCATCGATTTTGTACCGACAAACAGAGGCCTCCTCTTGCCCTTGTTCAGCTTCAGGTAGGCTGCCATGGTTTCCTGTGCATCCCTCAGCGTCACTTCCGCGCCGGGAACGTGGATTATGCGGGCGATGCCATCCTCGCCCAGCCATACTGTGTTGAGCCTGGTTACGATCTGTTCGTTTTCCATTTCCGCGCCTCTACTACGTTAGTACCTGTATGCAGCCGTCAGCCCGAACAAATGCTGGCTGATGTTGTACTTGCCGTTATAACCGTAGATATTGGCCACAGCAATTGATTCACGGGTGACTGCATACTGGTATGCGAGATCGATCCTCCAGTTTCCTAATGTTTTGCCCACCCCCAGATCCATTTCATGACCATCCGCATCCGGCTGCGCGGGAATGATGTGGGTATTGGGGAAAGCGCCCTGAGAATAGGCATATCCGGCCCTCACCGCCCAACCCTCGCGCAGCCTGTATTCACCGCCGATCCGGATATCCCGGCTGTCCCGCGCATTCAGCGGGGTGATGGAATCTGGCGCTGTATTCGTCCTTACCGTCACCTGATCCATAGAACTCCACCCGGTCCAGTCCGCATCCAGGGCAAGGGTCAGGTTTTCCAACGGGGTGAGCGCAATGCCGAAACCAAGCGATGCCGGATAACGTGCTTCCGCCCGTGCGCTGCTTGTTGTTGGCACTCCCCCGGCCACAATAGTCCTCTCGCCGCTGTGATCGATGGACATTGCGGTTCGATAGGTAACGCCCGCCTTGAGACGGTCGCTGATTTTCCACATGAGCCCGACGATGCCGCCGAACCCTGTGCCATCCATTTTGTCGTTTATCCTCAAGCCGGGGCCTGCCGGGATTGACCGGTCGATTTGGGATTTACCTATCACCAGTCCTCCCCCGATGGAAAAGTTATCGTTCTCCTGCCAGGAAACGACACCGCTGAGGTCTGTTCTCACCATCTTCGATCGCTGTGAAGGAAACCCGTTGGCCAGGTCATCCGGAATTTCAGCATCCCTCGCATAGGGCGCGTAAAGCCCGAGGCCGGTACTGAGTCTGTCTGTGAGGCGGTGCGTAACGAAGAAGTTCGGGGCAATCGCGCTCTTGGTGCTAGTCTCAGTTGCACTGCCCGGAGTTGTGTATTTCAACTCCGGAGATATCAGGGCCACCCCGGCCTCGATCGAGGTCCCGTCGATCTGGCTGATTCCCGCCGGATTGTAATAAACAGCCGATCCGTCATCCGATATTGCAGTAAAAGCACCTGCCATACCCAAGGCTCTTGTTCCCTGACCCGGAGTGGATAGCCCGCCTGCAAAAACAGGAATGCTCCATAAGAGAGAAGAGAAAAATAGAATAGGGCCAGCGAATAAAAACTTTTTCATTTTTTACTCCATTTATTCAGCGTTAGCGAAGCTAGGAATTTTGTTTAGAAGATTTCCGCGGCACAGGTTTGCTGAACAGGAAGCCCTGCATCTCGTTTCACTTGAGTAACCGAAGAAGAATGGGATGCTCATCAATCTCGACACCGTCCGTAACGAGGAGCGGTGTGATTTCATTGTCCCCCCTTCCAACAAGACACCATGCGGAAAGCATTCTCAACTATGCAATTTCGATGACAAGCTGAAACACAGATTCTGCAAATTATTATCTGCGCCGCACGCAGATCCGCAATGCATACTGTCATGGTATACACGCTATAGTCAGTGTCCGCCTGTTTATCTAAGTTGTATGTGCGATGGCGCACATTGCTGGCCGCCATAACCCGGTGTCGGAGGAGGACTCAAAATTTCTTTGTTATATTTTTTTGTTTTTGATTTTTTGCAGGAACCACGGTGCGGTCCCCAATAAAAAGGCAACCATCCGGTCGCCTTATTATTTTCATCATAGCAAACACGACCTCATTCAATTACCTTAGCAACCATCGTATAAATTGAAAGTGTTGGAGAGCAACACCAATGACTGCTTTTGGCACTGATGCGCCCTTGTTAATTGTTCCAGATAGCGGCCATTGTATGTGATTCGTGTATCCAGGCAAATGTCCGCCAATGAATATGATTTGCTGAGCCGCGACCGGTTACCCAGGCGCGGCTTGAATACTTTCAGATCTCAATCTGCTCAGCGATCTCCAACGCATCGTCCACTTCTATTCCTAGGTAACGCACCGTACTTTCCAGTTTTGTATGCCCGAGAAGCAATTGAACAGCCCTCAGGTTTTTGGTGTGGCGATAAATTATCGTTACCTTGGTCC
>Ga0307375_10002992_pt1 | contig 16955 bp, 14 predicted proteins | sample TR1MG_FD_202531 | JGI IMG/M metagenome (GOLD analysis project Ga0307375, IMG submission 202531) | Soil microbial communities from Risofladan, Vaasa, Finland - TR-1 | ecosystem: Environmental > Terrestrial > Soil > Coastal area > Acid sulfate soil | place: Finland: Risofladan, Vaasa | collected... | reverse complement strand
TCGATCCTTAAACTTGCCAGTGACCTTCTCATGGAAGATCTGCTCGCAGCCGCTGCTTGTGAGGGCATCCAGCTGAAGCTCGGGGTTCTGATCCTGCGTGCTGACACGGGCATAACCAATGATCATCAAACGTACCTTGGATTTACGTTGATTCATTTACGACGTTTCTTGCCATAGCGCAAGGGGTAGTTGCTGGCCCGGTCGGCGGCGCCGATGTTGGAAAGAAAACGATCGTTTGTCGCGCGATCGCTGATCGGCGCATGAGCGGATCCCAGCCGACCTCGCTGCTGATATTGAGATCGTCCTCGTCATCGCCATCGGTGGCCGCCAGCGGCGGCGCGCTCGTCGCGAAGGCTGGGAACTGCCGTAGCCGGTCCTCACTGCGCACACAGCTCAACTGGATCGCCTGAACCGACCGAATGTGATTAGCTCGCCGGCTGCGTATCCCTGAAGGAGCACTGGTCCACCAGCATGGCTCACGGCAAGGTAGTCATCGAAGCGTGGCGGCGCGAATATAAGGAGGAGCGACCAAAGAAGATCCTTGGCGGGCTGTCACCAGCTGCCTACGCGCTACAACTAGCCGCTAGAGCGGCTACCAGTAACCCCAGACTCTAGATAGTCCCGCTTCTGAAAGCGGGGAACGTCGACTCTCCGACTGACATGCGTCTAAAATCAAGCGCACGAGACCAGCTAGTTCCAGTTGGCCGGTTTGGAGGCGATACGACACATGCATCATTGCGAATTTTGTCAAGAGTTCGCGGGAAGCTCGCCGCGGTTTGAGAAACTCTATGGCCGATTGGCCCCGACCCGGATCATCGCGCGCACCGACCGGTTCGTCGCTCTCCCGACCTTGGGGCAGCTTTTCACCGGAAGCTTGCTGCTCCTGCCGGTCGATCACGTAGAGACGTGTGCTCTGCTAGCAGCGGACGCGCGGCAGGAGCTGGACGAACTGGCGGCTGAAATGACCCCGCGGGCTCGTGAATTTGGCGAGCCGATTATCTTTGAGCACGGCGCGACCGCGTCGACCGGCGGTGGCTGCGGCATCTATCACGCCCATCTGCACATCGTTCCCGTGCCCGAGACGACCCTCGCCACGGCGCTATTCCCAGAGCACCAGGCCCAAGCTCAAGATTTGCAAAAAGCCTGGGAAGCCCTGCAAGACGCCCATGAATACTTGCTGATGAGCGCAGCGGGACAGACGCTCTATAGCGATCTTGACGGGCAGACTGATCGCTATCCCTCGCAGTTCTTCCGCCGCCGCATCGCCGAACATTTCGGTTTGGAGGCCCCGTGGGATTGGCGCGCCTATACGGATGTCGAACCGGCTCTGTTGCGGACGCTTGGCGTGACGCTGCCCGCTCATGCTCGCTGAAACCGCAATTGTCGCCGCCAGGGCGGCCGGAGATGTCGAGCTCGAACCCTTCAGCGACACGCAACTGCGAGGGGCCAGCTACGTTTTGAGGCTGGGCGACCGTTTTCGGCGTTGGACATCGGGCGCGACGCCGGTGGAGATGTGGTCGCCGGGCGCGGCTGAGGACGTGCTCGACTTGCCCTTTACGGCCGACCGGTTAACGCTGCAGCCAGGCGAATTCGTCCTAGCAGCCACGCTCGAACGGATCGGTCTGGGTCAGACTCTCGTGGGCACCATCTCGCCCCTGTCGCACGTGGCCCGCTTCGGCCTCAGCGCTACTCTGGGGGCGGATTTGATCAATCCAGGCTTTGGCTCTGGCGCTCCCACGCCGGTGACCTTGGAGCTCTTCAATCACAACCGGCGAGCTTTGGTGCTGGCCACTGGAATGCCGATCGCGCACCTACGCCTGATCCGTTTGACGGGCGAGGTGCCCAAGCGTGAACGGCGCAGCATCTACGACGGAGCGGATCCAGTCGTGGCTCCCAAGCTCTACGAGGAATGGTGCACATTGTTGGAGCCAGGGTCTTGAGTGACACGATCCTGCCGACGCGCACCTGGCCGCCGGAATGCTGCGTACCTGCCTTCCTGCACGCTGCCATGGTTGTCAGGGACGTCGCTGTGGCCGTGCCCGACGTTCTGCCAAGCATTTTGGGCGTGCATGTGCGTCCCGATCAGGACAATCCTCTGGGTCTGGCACTTGCCGATCAGCGCTATCCGCCGGGCATCCGGGCGGCGGATGCCGAGCGCGAGATCAACCGGCTCTTTGCCAAACTTGAACTGCCGTTGCGTTGTCGGCGCGTTCCGTTCCTCGAGATTGGTTTAGGACTTTGGGAGGACGTGCTCGACGCGGCCTTGGCTAAAGGTGTTGTAGTTGGCCTAGGCGTCGACTTCGGCGTCCTGATCCAGCGGACTATGCCTCGTTCGGCCCAGCACATTCTGCGCGTCCTTGCCCGCAATGGCGACCATCTGGAGGTCATCGACGATTCTGGAGAAACCACGCCGGCCCATTATAGCGTGACCACGGATCGCGCGAGTAGGGCGGTGCTCGTCATTCCAGATGGCTTTTGGATGATTGGTGCGGAGCAGGATCTGCAACTACCTTTCACCTCGCCTTGGGGTGCGAGCCAATGACAACGAAAGCAGCCTTCGTTCCGGAGATGATGGAGGTCGCTAAGCAACGCGCATTAATGGCGGCGCTCGAGCGTCTAATAGACAGTGTCGATGTCAAATCCGTGTGGCCAGCCGTGTTCGACCACAGGAGCGGCGGCAATCTCATCCCGCCTAACGAGGTCCAAATTGTCGTCCTACCTCTGGATCGAATTGGTGCCCCTGCGGGCGCGAGTGGCGCGGGTGTCTATATCGCGTATTATTCGCACGCGCCGACGTCCGGTTCCGCGCTGCTCGCCTCCCCTCCTTTGGTCGTCAAGATCGGGAAGGCCGATAAGCTTCAGGACGAAATGAACGGAGCCAGGGCTTGGCCCACCTTGAGCCCGCAGGACGCAGAGCGGTTCGCGCGTCCCATCTTCCTGGACCTGGAAGATACTGACTGGGCGGTGCTTGTTGCGCCGTTTCATTCGAAGTTCGACGTCGCCGAAGATGGGACTCGAAACACGATCGAAGTGCGGGATCTTTGGCGATTGCTAGAGAACAGGGATGAACCCCTCGGCCTCGGTACTGAGCACTGGAAGAAAATAAAAAAGTGCGTTGAGGAAGCCCTCGACGCGGTTCAGTCGCCGCACCGCGCCACATTCGCCAAGCGCAAGCGCGAGGTTCAGTCCTACAGCAGCGCCTATGATTGGTATTTGCGAGCCACGACGGGCACAGGCCGCTTGTGTCACATTCCAAAGCTAATCTTTGGATCCGAGCCAACGGTGGAGGCGTTCGGGAAGAAATGGGACAACCCCGTCCTGCTCGTTGAGGAGCTTATCTCGGGACGAGAATTCTCAGGATACGTCGGGGCGATTCACGGAGACCTCCACCCGAAAAATATCGTTCTCAACCATGAGAACGTCGCACGGATCATCGATTTTGGCTGGGCCAAGCGGGAAGCTCACATCGTTCAAGACTACCTCCTGCTGGATCTCAACATTCGAGGAACAACCCTCCCATCCCAGATGGCCGAGGCCGATGTCTTGGCCTTGGCCAGTTTCCTGGACCCCATCCAGGGCGTAGCTACCCTGCCCAAATCCGTGCGGCGGCGGGCCAAGATCATCAAGGACGTGATTTGGGAAAGGGCCAACGCTCGGGCCGTCGAGGATTGGAAGACGGAGTATTTGATCCCGCTCTTGTTAGTCGGTTATGGCCTACTGGTGCACTTGGATAGCGCTCGCAATCAACCTGCCCTGGTTGCCACGGTCTTGGCGGCAACCCGCGCGGTTAGGGAACACGACAAAGCGGTAGCGGCATGAACTCACTGCAAGGCAAGACCTTGGCCGAGATCGGCGAACTGCGCCTCCTTGAGGAGGTCGTTCTGCCCATGGCGCGTAGTTTTGACTCGGCGACTGGCGCTGGCGACGACTGCGCCTTCATCCAAGTAGGTGGGTACATGCTGGCCGCGACTGGAGACGTGGGACCCCGGCCGGTGATCCAAAATCTGGCGGCCCACCGGGAGGACTGGGAAGCCGCGGGATGGTTGGCCGTGGTCGCGACCGCCAGCGATGTTGCCGCGGCCGCGGCCAAGCCGCTGTTCCTGACCAATTGCATCGACGCGCCCCCCGACCTACGGGTTGAGGCGCTTAAAAGTTTCATGCAGGGCTATTTTCGTGCACTCACCACTTTTGGCTTTCGAAATGGAGGCGGCGACCTGCGCCACGGCCCCAGTTTGCTGGCCCGGGTCTTTGGCGTTGGCCTGGTGGAACACGGGGGGCGCATTGGCCGCAGCGGGGCCGCGCATGGCGACCACTTGGTCGTCATCGGGCCGGCCGGATTGTTCATGGCCAATTTCCTGCTGGCAATGAAGGCCGAGGAAACTGCCTCGCGAGCACTCACGCCCGAGGACTCGCCACAGTTACTGCGCTTCCCAACGCCACAACTTGAGGCCATGCAGGTCTTGGCGCGCCACGGCCTCATCGTTGCGGCCTCCGACACCTCCGATGGGCTCATCGGCGCGGTGGACAATATCGCAAGGGCTTCGCGCTGCGGCTTCCATCTGAGGTTGGACGAAAGGCATCTTGCCCCCGAAGTGCGGGCGGCGGCGGAACAATACGAAGTCGATAGCCATTGGAATGTCTTTTTCGCATGGGGCGATTGGTCGATCGCAGCAGTGGTGCCCGCTGGCCGGCTCCCAGACTTCGAGGCAGTTTGTCAAAGTCATCGATTCGAGTGGCGTTCCCTTGGAGAGGCCACGGTTGGCGACGGCCTGACGGCGCAGAAGCAAAGCAGCAACGAGTGGTTCGACCTAGCTATCGTACGTAACGAAAATTTCGTCTCGCGTGGCTTCAATGCAGGAATCAGTGGGCATTTGGACTACATATTGCGGACGCCGCTGCTACTGAAATCGAGAGACTCCTGAAATGTCAACTGATCCATCCAAGACCAAAAGCCTCCGCTTGATCCTGGCGGCTAGAACCGAAGGGCTACCCAAGCAGTTGGGTTCGACGCAGTTCCTACCCATGCCGCATCACCAAGCGATCGAGACGCTCGAGAGCGCTGGTCTGTGGCTTGGCCCGCGTCCTGTGCTTGAGGAAACAGAAGAGTTCCGGCAGATCATTCCCTACATCGTGTTGCAGTACGGCTCGGAGATCATTCGCTATACGCGTACGCCCGCAGGTTGCGAGGCACGTCTTCATGGTCGAACCTCGGTGGGGCTTGGCGGACACGTAGATTTGCCGGATGTTGAAACCTCGGGTGAGGCGATCGACCTCGTCCGCACGCTGGAGAACGCCGCAAACCGGGAACTTCTCGAGGAACTCGGCGTCGTCGAGATCGTGAGCAAGGAATGGGTTGGCCTTCTGGTTGAGAACGACTCGTCCGTGGGCCGTGTGCACATCGGCATGATCGGGCTCTGGCGTCTACAATCGTTCCCAGTGGGCATCGCAGAGGACGCGATAGGAGAGGTGTCATCAAGCTCGTTATCAGACCTAAAGGCTGACGTCGAACGCTTGGAAACCTGGTCGGCCATGCTTCTACCTTGGCTGAGCGATGTTGTCGTCAGGCATTAAGCTTGAGCTCGTCGATAGCCTGAAGGCCCACCAGTGCCGTGCTCTTCGAGGATACTTACTCGGTAGTGCTGAAGGGTGGCAGCGCACCGATCGCCGAACGAGCCACACCGCCTGCGGCACCGCCGAGCAGCCCACCAAGGATGGCACCAGCGATGACGCCCAGCGGATGGCTGGAACAACCCTGCGCGTCTGTCTCGGCGAGGGCGGTCGAGGCACCCTGGATCGCCCCAGCGACGGCACCGATGGCGGCGGCTGTCGCGTGAGCGCGACGGCGCGGTACAACGAACGCGGTGTGGCAACGTGAGCAGGCGATGGTCGTGCGCGCGCCACGCCCTGCTGTGCGGAAACGGCGCTGCTGCTGCCTTTGCTTCTGGCCGATAGAAAGCCGATCAAAAACACGATGGCAAACGCCACCAGACATTCGAGTACGGGACAGTGGGAAATCACGAGATATCTCCATGGGAGGGGTGGCGAAGCTGAAGGTGTCAGCCTGTACGCGAGAGCTACCTGCTGCTCTCCCTCTGGTGATATAGATCTGAGATTATTTCCAATCGACAGCTCATGAACCTGCCTCAAATCTCCCCGATGGCTCGAGCTTGGTCTTGGGCGCATTGCTGGCAACGAGCCTGTCACCCGGTTAAACGCTGGATGAAACCATGCCGGTCGCCGAGGTGGTCGCACCGTCAGACATTGCCATCGATCAGCCGAATATTCTGCCGAGTCAGGCGATGGGCCTGGGTAACGGCCGGATAGGCGCCGCGCTGTGGGCGGCCAACGGCCTGACCGTACAGCTCAATCGCAAAGTCTTCCGTATCAATACACTTTCGCCAAATGGTCACACGCTGGCCGCGCGGCCAGCCAAGAGTAGAGACTAGGCGCATCAGCGCGGATGCCGCTCAGCGCCTCAGCAGCTTGGGATCTCCAAACAAGGTCGCCTGGTTCCCGGAAACCACGCCTAAGCTCACGCACTGTTACCAGTGCTGCTTCCGCCCATTCGCGGAACTCTTCAAGGTCCCAATGTGCCACCCGACCGAGATGGGGCATGGCACCCTCCTTCGCCTTCTTTGCAGGAGTCACGAGGACAGGTTGAATCAACGCGCCTACTGACGCCGGCACATTTGCTCGCATCCAATCTGGGTGGGAGGCAGCCTGTCTGGCCTTAGTGGCGTCGATGACTGCTGTGTCACCGTGCGCATTTGCGTGATCCTCGAACACAAATGCGATGTTGCCTACGATCCACCATGGATCCGGTGATGCATCTCCTTCGCGCTTTCCCGCCGAGAAGCCCAAATGTTCGCCGAGCAGCACCTGCGCCTGTTCGAACCTGTCGCCGTCTTGGAGCCCCCCGCGAATCTCCCTCTCCCGCGCCGAGAAGCCTCGGTTGTGCAATGTACCCAATTTGACGAGCTGTGCTTCGAGTTGTTCCACCTGCAGCAAGAGGGTCGTCTGATCCTGCTCTTCCGGGCTCGGAGTGGTCGCGCCGCCCCGCGCCAGGGCGATGAGCCAGGGGATGCCGGCAGCCGCCTCCTTGGCCTTTCGATATTGGGTGCGCGCGTGTGCGCCGAAACCGACCTCCCCGCTCGCAGATGCCAGTTCTGCGGCCGCGCCGGCCAGGTAGTGCCACAGCGCCCGATAGCCACGCAGCCCACTGTCCGTCAAGCCGCCCAAGACCTCTCGGGCTGCCTCATACGCATTGGCATAGTCCTCATTCCACATCGCCGTCTGCCATGCGACTTCATGGGCGACGACTGCCCCCAATTGATCCATAGCCGGGAGCTCCACTTGAGTCGCGGCTTCGCGCGCCTCCAGAATGCCTTGGTTGGCGTCTTCCCAAGCTTGGTCGTGCTCCAAGAAGATGTAGAAATTGTTGATGATGTCCTCCGCTTTAACCTTCGTCGATTGCTCGATACCGAATTCGAGCTCTGCTTGTAGCTCAGGGTGAAAGTACAAGCGACGCTTGCGATCAGTTAGGTAGGCCGGCAGGTCCTCGCCGGTCACAATGACCGCCGAGTAGTCGTTGAGCCCCCGCGTGCATCGGCCGATGGCCTGAAGCACCCGCGTCTGTACGCGTTCGTTAAAAAGCAGGTTGGCGCCCATGCGATTCATCAGGAAGCGCTCTTGAAGATTGGTCGCTCGGGGCAGGCCTTCTACGAACAGCAGCCGGCAGTCATCGTCAGGGAAATCAATGCCGTCGTAACGATTGGCGATGACGGCGACGGCGTGCGTAGACTCAGTAAATGCTACCTTGCTGTTTTCCAGATTTGCTGCCGAGAAGACCGGATACCTGAGGGTCTCAGTCACATCTTTCCTGATTTCGTCGGCGTCGGCCTGACTCGGCGTCAGAACTAGGCTGCGCCCCGCCTTACGCATCAGCTCCCGGCGCAGTGCCAGGGTCTCCTCCTCGCTGAGCGATTTCTCAGGAAAAATGAAGAAGCGCCGGCCAATGCCTTGTCGATCCCAACCCGCAGGGATCGACAGACGTTGGATGTTGGATCGTCCCGTCAGTCGCTCGAGATCGCCCCCAGCGCCCAACGTGGCCGACATGAAAATCCGCTGAGTCGCATTGGCAAACGGGCGATGAGACCAGGTCGGAGGTATGAGAGGACGCAGCAGCACCTCCGAGGAGGACACATAGAGCTGGCATGCGTGCACGTGATCCGCCAGCATGCGCCAGACATACCGCTGGTCAGCTTCGTCGATATTCTCCGAGATAGCGGCACGAAGCTCATCGGCGATCTCAATCAGCTTGTGGGTCGGAACCTTGTCTACCCAACTTGAGTCGTCAACGCTCTGCCAGGTCCCAGTCAGCCGCGTGTAATTGTTGTCTGACAGAACACCTTTGAGCACGCCGGCTACCGCCTTAAACAAGGTCTCGTCACGCTCCTCGAAGCGGCTGATCCGTAGCGTCCATTGGCTGGCGATGTAGTTCTCAGCAGCGTGCGCGTCGTCGACGATAATGATGTCCGGATTTTCGAAGAACGGATTGACATTGAACAGACTGTTGTAGGTCGTCACGGCAACACGCTCTCCGTCCATGTATGCCGCCTTAGCCTCCGGTGTGTAGTTCTTTGCCTTGCCCGTGAAAGATTCCACCGTCAGCCCGTATTTTGTCGTAGCCTCCTCGGCTGTCTGGTTCACGAGCTGCCGCGTCGGGCAAAGATAGACAACACGTTCGCTGAACTTGCGTCGGCGCCATTCGGCCAAGAGGAGCCCGACCAGCGTCTTTCCGCTGCCGGTTGGCAGTTGCAATGCCACATCGGACGCCCTGATCGCTTGGGCCACATAGTTCCGCAACACCTGTCCCTGATGGTCGAACAAGCTAGCGTGCTTCCGGCGTGGTAGGTCGCGAAACAGTCTGTCCGGGCTTTCCGGCACAGCGGCGTGGGACGTTGGTTTTTTGAAGGCCATAGTAGAAAAGAGCTTCAGATTGGGAGCAATGCCATCGACCTATACCTCGATGCCGACTTTGGTGACGGTGCCCTTTTACAGGCGACCTCGTTCCGCCCGTTCCGCGGCGACACAATCAAGCCGTAGGGGGAGGCAGAGCGTAGCGCTCTTGGGTGGCTCGTGTCCGCATCCGGTCGAAGTTGACCAGTTGACTACGCTGGTCTGCGCTCCTGGCCAGGCTCTTCAGCACTTTGGCGATGGTGATCAGGTTCGCTGCCAAGAATGGGAACCCGGCCTGCAAGCGCGGACTAACATCCTTCGGCGTCCAGCCCCCACATGACACTTGCCTATAGGTAGAGCGGATAGCAACGCCGCGTCGTCCCAAGGGTCATTGACGTGTGTCCACCGATTCCGATATCGGCGTAGAGCGTGCAAATCGGCGACGTGCGGTTGATCTAATCCGCTTTCATCGATCAGTTGAGCGAGCGTCTGGTGACTACTTTGCTCGCCCTCCGAGCGCAAGTAAGTCTCGAAGCCAGCGACTGCCGTTAGGATTGACGCCCAGAACGCGCCCGCCGCGAACGCCTCATTGGCAGAACGAACGATGAAGGAACACCATTCCGATAGAATCAAGCCGCTCCTGAGGTACTCCTCGTCGAGCATATTGATCAGCTCCCAGCGCTCTGCTCCGCTCTTCCAGGGCACACTGTCAACTCTCAGTCTCGGTCGATGATTCTAGTTTGAAGCCGTCACGGCTTTGTGCAAGGGGTGTTCGGAGGTCAAGCGAGCGAAGAATTGCGGTGGCTGGAACCCCTCATCCACCTTCCTCAACGCCTCTAGCGAGAGCGAAGTCCGAAGGCGCGTCGACTGCTCGAGAACCAGTGCAACTCCCTGCTTGGCCCCCCCGAAATACTCGAAGAATTCATGCTTAGATAGCCCAGATACCGGACCGTAGCGCCGCCACAATGCATTTGGCGAGGATGCGTGTACCTTGCCAATTCTTGCGTGACCGACAATCGATCCAACCGGCAATTTGACGTAGATCCAGAGCGTTGCGCCAGGTGAAACGTTCATCGTCCGCCGCCGAAGCTCGACGCGCTTATGGCCCGCGAAGATGTTCTCCGCGTGCCGCGACTCCAGAGAGATCAGAATATGTTCGTTGTTACCCACGACCGAACCCCTCGACAAGAATGGCCTGCAGTTGTTCGTCGGAGATCGCATGGGTAGTAATCAAATCGTTCGGGCGCCCGCAGCCCAGTCTCTTAAGCACGTTGAGATCGACCGGATTGGGTAGGGGAAAAATATTGTCAAAGACGGTGACGGTTTTCATGGTGGATTTGCCGATATCAGTGAGATTTGTTGTGGTCAGCACAGACTGCTGAAGATCGAATAGCGCAAAAGCGTCGCATGCCTTGTGATAGGCTTCGCGCACCCGTGCTACGGCAACCACTTGGCTTCGCCCGCCGTCCTTGCCGGACTCATAGAAGAACATGAGGGTCCCTCGCTTGAAATGCTTCAAAGAACCCGGCTGGCTCAAATAGATTCGATCGGCATAAAGCGATGAGGAGGCCTGTGGCAGAAGCGATCCTTGGCGGGAGTGGCCAAGCAACGGCTCAGCATAGGTGCGCCGAACTGGGCTAATTATCGCGGGCCGCCCCGGCAGGCAGAACAAGGTTGGCGCCAGCAATGATTCGAGTCGATCGAGCGAAACGTGCACGCGATTACCATTGGGAGTGTGAGCGACCAGTTGCTGGTCCGGTCCGCTGTATGGGGGTGCGTGGACTGGCAGCCGCGGGCCACCGTTTGAGGCCAGAGCCACCTGACCGGCGCTCCACGTCGCCTGCGTTAGGATCACCCCGAAGATGGACTTGACGAAGTGTTGTCCTTGCGGCGACCCCACAAAGCCGAGCATCGCCCCGACTTCCCGCAAGTATGATTGGTGCGGGGGCAGCTCAAGCTTTACTTGACGTGGTCCGCTGCTACTTAAGCGGTCGACCAGATGCAGCAACAAGATACGTGCAGCGTCGAGAGCCTGGGGATGGGACTCATCCACCACGGCGCGGGCGATTGTCATGCTGTCTGTAGTGAATAGTGCCGGCCAAGTGACATATCCGAGGCAGGATGAATCACTCCAAACAGCGCACCGAATCGCTATACGGCCTTGGGTTTCGATCGGCAACCAGCTGGCAGCGATGGCGGAGCCGGACAAATGCATTTTCTGGCTGAGCAGCGCTCTCACTGCAGCTTCGGCCTCGGCAGATACCGACAGCAAGCGCAACGTGTCCTTCTCGACAGTTTCAAAGGCTTCATCACTACGCACGGCCGATTCTTCGAGCTCGAACGCACCGGAAGAGAGCACTTGAATCCCGTAGGTCTGTTCAATCAAGGGCGCGGCTGTCAGTAGAGCAGCATCGTTAGTGATGATGCCCGCCAGATCATGCTGAATCACCGTGATGACGTGGCGTAGGTCTGATCGCTCATTAACGGTCAGTGACTGCCGACTGGCTGCCTGAGGGAAAACAAGCGTAGCCAGTTCCGAGAAAATGGCGTCGGTTTCGTTGTGCTGATCCACCGGAAGGCAGGGGAACGTGTCTATGTAGGCCTCCATCGGGTCCGTATGTTTGGCCTGCAAATTGCGTCGCAACTCGTCGCGAACTTCATTGCTGATTGCCAAGCGACAGAAGTTCATCCGCTCGGCCTGGAATAAGCCCACAACGTCTGTGCGTCGAAGGCGGCGCGGCTGCACATCGAACAGCACGTTCATGTCCAACAAATACATTGGCAGCTCGTTGGCCGCGGGCTCCAGCAGACCTAAGGGGTTGTGGTCATTCAGTCCGCTGGTAGGAAACAGCTGCGGAGAGTCCAGTTCATGGCAGCGAACCAGGATCTGACGATTCCGTGTCGCGCCGCCTTTTTCTGACCGCTGCACATAAAAGCCTTGTCTATGCCAGAAGGCGTTGGCACTGGTCAGGTCCTCGGCCACCCGGGCGTAGACGGAGATAAAGCAACTTTGGGTCAGGGACTTGCGGAGATGGTCGAGCAGCTGCGATGCGGCTCCGGATCGTCGATAGGAGTCCAAGATGAACATCTGCCGCACGTGCGCACGCGGGAAATGCCGATCAAACAGAAGGTGGCCCGCATACCGCGGGCCGGACGACGTCTGCGCTAGCAGCACGTATAGCCCATCGCGACGGGCAAATTGCTCAAAGACGCTCCGCGCCAGAAACCCGAACTCGTTGCGGTGGGCATCCGATGCTCTGCATACCTCGTCGAGCCAAGGTCCGGTAGCGCCAAAGCTCTCTAGCAGTTCGAACCGTGTCGTTGCTGACAGAGGCGTATGCCCTCGCGTCATCGTCCCTCGTTCCATTGGGAGCTCCTTCGAACCTAGGATTGCCATCCAATGGAGTATGGAATAAGGGCTGCCCATTAGGCAGCCCGATTGATAAAAAAAACTGCACGATGGTGCAAAACGCCAGCCACCAGCCCTCAACCACTGACTAGATTCCGGTAGGTCGGTCCACCGCGACAATGACGTTGCCCGGGAAATTCGGCCAGCTTGCGCTCCTGCGTATTTCGAAAGAAGCTGAGGCAAAGTCCGCGCTGCCTCATTTGCGGGTCGAAGGTACACATGGCTTTCCATATGGCGGAATCGTGGCCACGGTCGCCCCGAGAAGCGGACGTAACCCGTGGAGATGTGACTCATCAACCTGGACGGATCTCGACAACTGGCATGATTCGCTCTCGAATCTCCTCGTACAGCGGCACCTCAGAGTCGACAGCTACTTCCAACGACACACACAGCGCGAAGGGCACTGTTCCAACAAGCTCTCCAGCGTCGGCCGCGCAGCTAACTTTGATCTCAAAGTGGTCACCGTCGACGAATGCGAGCGAGTCCCGCCCCTCAAAAATTTCATGCTGCAAAGTTCCACGCTGAGCTGCGTTGAAGTCGACGCTGTTTTCACGGTCTACGCGCAACTCCGGAACTGGGGCCGCAATGGACAATTTGGCCCGACGGTAAGATTGATGAGCTGGATTAATTGGGGAGAACCAGGCCAGGGTGATGGTCACCCGTCGCCACTCACGCCTGCCGGACAAACTGGGTGGTAGCGGGGCGGAAAACACCAAGGCTTGGTCGGCGGCCAAGTCACCTACGCCTAGGAGCGTTGCACGCTGAGCTGTGCAAGTCATGGCGCGCTCCACGTCGATGGCGCCGTAGCCAAGCCACCGGGAGAGGAAGTCCTTTTGATCTGCTTTTGTCTGAAGGCCCGGCCGCGCTGCCAGGAGTGCAGATGAAAGGTCTCTCCACGATGCGCCATGCACAAGTAGGGCTTTCAGCAAGAGAGCGTCATAGCGTTCACTCGGCGCATTTGGGTCAGCCGCGCGAAGTTCCTCGATGACAGTGAAGGCTTGTGCCGCCGCGCGGCTAGCCAAGGCTGTGGCATTGCTCGTTCCCCTTGAATATCCTGTCCCGTTCAATTCGCCACCGGGGAGCGGAGGCAGCGCTGTACGATGCCCGGGACGCTGGGCGGACTGCACCAGTTCAACGTCGCATTGAGCTAGAGGGCAGAGGGGCTTTTCGACGTAAAGAGCCCGCCCTCCAGGAAACAGTACGTCCGGCTTGATGGCCCTGCGGAAACCAAGGCCAATCCGAGATAATGGACTCACTCCCTCCCTGGGAAAGAGGTCAAAGCGGCGGGGAAGTTGGGGTTCTGGAGCATCGTCTCCATGCAATGCCCCTACTGTGAGCGCATTGATCGACTCCGCAGGAGCCAACAGGCGACGAGTCGCGCCTGTTTTCAGCAGCGCAGTAAGTGCGAGTCTCTGTCGCTCTGATAACGGTAACCCTGCCAAAGAATCACGCGGCGTTTCCAGAGTCAGTGGCGCAGGATCGTTCCCTGCACTGACGATGAAAAGCAGGCCATATTTGTGCGAGAGCCAGTCAAGCAGTCGCGCCCATGGCGAGAGCCGTCGATCGAAGATCCGATGACTGTCGCCCATCGAGAGATTCACCACTCTCACAGTCGGTGCGATTGGCCTCTGGCCCGCCTCCCCCTCTCGCATTCGTCTGACGGACCGATGGATGAGGTCAATCAGTAGCACGTCGTCAGGCGTCTGTTCTACCCTTCGATCGCCGCGGTGGTCGCTGGGGTCGGGCCGCATAATCGGCCGCATATACAGCTTGCGATCCAACGGCTTCTGCGCGCCATCGAGAGCGCCATGCAAGATCAGCGATGCCATGGCCGTGCCATGGACGCGATCTTTGGCCTCGTAGTCGGCCTCCCAGCCATCGGGATCGTCGATGATTAACCGATTGGCCAGCAGTGCATGGTTTCCCAAAGGTAGCCCGTCCAGGAGCGCGATGATTGGAGGCCCCCCGGGCGCCACAGGTGGTTCGACCGCCTCGGCTGACTCTACTTCACCCACGCCATCGGTGATGGATTGGGCCTTGGGCCTAAAGAACATGATCTGGTCGGATAGCAGAAGCCCGGGCACCTCACCATTCAGGATAGTTTGAATTGCACCGGATGCCAGTTCGACGAGCAGCCCGTGATACGCGATCTCTTCGATCAACGCGCTGCTGAGTATGCGTCCGCCGATCGACCGAACAAGACGTTCGATGTCATCGCGCGCCCGTTGATTTTTCGCCGAGTCAGCGAAATGCCACGCTTCGATTTCAAATCGAACTGCAGGCGCGCCGGCGTAGACCTGGTCCTGCCAATAGAGGCGCATGTTGTCGTCGACTCGATCCCGCACATCCCAAGGGCGAATTTCCCGCAACTGCTCGAAGACGTGCTTAAAGGGCGCCAGGCCGCGATCCATACGAGCTGCAGGGTCCCGCTGATATCGGTCCCAAAGGCCCAGAAGTTGGTTTAGCGCCTCCTTGTTCGTTCCGAGAAGATACAAGCGACCGGTCAGCGGCTTGTCGCGCGCGCCCTCGTCGTAAAAATCATCATTCGGGTCAATCGCGTCATCGGCCAGTTCCATCAACCATTCGAGCCCTCGCACGCGACTGACCGCTCGTGCAAAGTTCGCCACAGAACCAACCACTTCCAAAACGAGGACGAGTTCTGGATTATCGAGCGGGGCATCTTGCTGCAAGCGGATGCGTCGGGCCTCAAAGGCCTGTTGGAGCACTTCCAATTGCGGAGCTATACGCTGACCCTGCCTCTCGGCACCCGGCGTATGCAAGCTACCTCCTCCTCCCCGACGCCTAACCCGGGCTGCTTCTGCACGTCCTGGAAAGATAAGGAGGGGGTAATGTCCGTTCGGCATCCCTATCCGTTAGGTTGGCTGGCTGACGGAAAATCGTGTGCGCCACTGCTTCAGGCGCTCCGTGACGATGTTTTTCAAATTGGCCTCAGGCAAAGTCAAAACATAACGCCGTTGCACATCCTCGCAGAACTGCTCAAGATCTGAAAAGCTGGAGACATCCAGCTTGCTAGCAAGCATCTTGGGTGTCATGCCAAGCGGCAACCCCAATCTCTCCTGCAAGCGGACAAACCACTCTTCCTTTTGCATTACCGTCGGCATAGGTAGTTCGAGTCGGAGCTGAAAACGACGCCACACGGCACGATCTAGAAGTTCAGCATGATTGGTGGCCGTGACCACTACCACATGACTAGGAAGCGCATCGATTTGGAGCAGGAGGGAGCTCACAACGCGCTTGATCTCACCCGTTTCATGCGTGTCACCTCGCTCCTTACCCAGCGTGTCAAATTCGTCGAAGAACAGAACACATTGGTGAGTTCGGACAAAATCGAACAATCGCTTCAGTCGACCACTGGTTTCGCCTAGGAAGCTGCCGATCACCGCCTCATAGCGCACGACGAACAGGGGTACCATTAATTCTGTGGCAAGCGCTTCGGCCAACGATGTCTTGCCGTTACCGGGTGCCCCCGACAACAGCAATCGGTGACGAGGCTCCAAGCCATAAGAACGCAAGAGATCGCGACGATGCTGTTCTTCGACCAACTCGCGGCAGGCACTGCGAACCGTGTCGCCCACCATCATTGTGTCCAAGGCGCGCCGCGGCTCAATTTCGTAAAGTAGCCCGCCGTGGCCACCGTCGAAGGAACGGATTACCTCGGGTGAACGCGGCCGGGCCTTCGCGGCGCCAAGGTTTTCGACGAGGCGGTCGGCCAGCTGATGGTGCTGCTTTGCGCGCTCCTCGGCCGCCATCGCTTCCACGGTGCAGCGCAGGAGCTTTTGATCGCCCTGGCTCCCTGCTTTCACCAAATTAACAATCAAATCTGCTCGCGACATGGTTCCCACCTTGGTCGATAGGATGTTCGTCTATCGTCGTTGAACTGTCCATCGCGCAGATGGCACAGTTTCAAACCATGCAATTTAGTGATAGTAACAGGCAGCAGCCGATTCATTCCGGTGCTCAGGTGAATCAGCCCGCCACCTTACGTAAAAAAGTGATATTGGTGGCGCCGTTGGTGACCGCGTCCACATGGTCCGCCCAGAGCTGTAAGGCTTCCGCGCGCTCTTCCAAACGCTCAGCCCGATCGTAGGTTCCCGATACACCGCCCTTTCGATGGTTGAGGCAGAGTTCGGCCGTCTCGGGGTTGACCCGCAGATTGGACAGACCCGTGCGCCCGGTTCGACGGAGATCATGAATCACCCAGTTCTCCGGCATATTGGGCAACCCCCGAAGTGCGGTGTTCCAGGTCGTTCTGCTAATCGGAACCGTGCCTAGCTTCCTGGTCGAGGGCAACACCCATTCCGACCGACCCGCCATCTCACGTAACTCCCTGAGAAGCGCAACCGCCTGATGCGGAAGCTGATGCCGGATAGCAATGCGATTCTTGGCGATCTTTTTGGGGATATCCCACAGACCTTCGTCGAGGTTGAAGTACGCCCAGCACGACTGAATCAGCTCGCTTTTTCGCACCGGCACGAGCAGTAGGAAATGCAATGCCAGCTTGTGGGGCCTCGCTAGCCGCGAGGTATAGATGGCAGGCAACCATTGCGCGATCTCGGCGTCCGACAAC
>Ga0307375_10002990_pt1 | contig 16968 bp, 14 predicted proteins | sample TR1MG_FD_202531 | JGI IMG/M metagenome (GOLD analysis project Ga0307375, IMG submission 202531) | Soil microbial communities from Risofladan, Vaasa, Finland - TR-1 | ecosystem: Environmental > Terrestrial > Soil > Coastal area > Acid sulfate soil | place: Finland: Risofladan, Vaasa | collected... | reverse complement strand
CCCGCGCCTACCTTAAGCAATCCGAAATCACTGTGATCGGTGAAGGCCGCATTACCTTCACTGGCGAGGAGTTGCGACAAGACGATGAAACGGTGTGGCTGCAACTGATACACATAGCGAAGGAACTCCCTCTAGGGCAGACCGTTGAGTTCACGCCTTACAGCCTTTGCAAAGCTATTCGCTGGCCTATAGATGGAAGCAGTTATACACGCTTGCGCGGCAGTCTTGATCGGATGCAGGCAACATCCCTGGCGGTCGTTTCCAAGCGGCTAAAAGAGGGGGTGAGCATATCCATGATTCCCATATTCAAGTGGAAGGACAATGAGACAGGCCGAGCATTGCGACTCTATCGAGTTCAGGTTGCGCCGCAGCTTATGGATTTGTTCGGAGACGTGCATTACACCTATTTGGAGTGGGAGCAGCGCTTGGCCTTACCGGTTGGCATTGCCACGTGGTTGCATGGATATTTAGCCAGTCATCGCCAGCCCTATCCCATCAAAATCGACACTATCAAGAACGGTGCAGGCATGACTACAGAACGAACTGCCAAGGGTCGTGAGTTGGTAGAGAAAGCGTTACAAGAACTGATGATTGTGGGGTTCCTTGCTTCTTGGGAGATTGTTGGCGAACTGATCCATGTGAAGCGGAAGTTTTGAGAGACCATGGACTATTGTGTTTAGAGGGACGGCAAATGTGAGCGGCTATTGTGTTTAGAGGGGCGGTTTATTGTGTTTAGAAGGATGGGCTATTGTGTTTAGAGGGATGGCCAAAATTTGGAAACCATGCATTGACGCGGCTTGCGGGATTTTTTCAAAACCTGCTAACCGTTTTTTAACCATTATTTAACCTCACGCCTTGTGGATAACTCACCGGATTTCCCAATGCGCGAGAAGCACGGGACTTCCACATAAGGACAATCCGCCTGTGCGGCTTGAACCATTGGGAGGTACGCCACATACACAGGTACACGAACCGCAGCGCGGCAAGCCGCTTGCGTCCCCTATGCACCGTCTGCGCCTTCGGCTTGCCGGGGGCAAAGGGGTGTCGCTAGCGCTCCATTCGTGAGAACGATCCAAGCGCGCAAAACTTTTAAACCCGTCTACCAGAGAGAGACAAAAAAATGAGTACAAAATTACACCCGGCGCTGAAAATGACCTACACGGAAAAAATTGAGCGCGCCGCTCATAAACGTGCAGTGCTGCTGGACTTCCTTGCGTCCGGCGAGGTGTTCACCACCGTTGCCCTGGCGGCGGAGCTGTTGCAACTAAGCGAACAAACTGTCCAACCCATGCTAAAGCGGCTTGTTGCCGAACAAATTTTACGGGTGGACACGAAGGCGGTACCGTTTTCAAAACTGAAATTGTATGGCATCACTGTTCACGGCCTCGCACTGACTGAATCTGCTGATCCAAAGTGCAATGAGTTCCGAGTCGGGCGGACGAAGCCCGGTTTTTTGGGTCATCATCTGGATTGTCAAATTGTCAGGATAGTCATGCAGCGCAACGGTTGGACAAACTGGGTGCCTGACAAACTCCTTAGAGGGGAGAACTCCAAGCGTTTAAACACAATTCCAGACGGTCTGGCCACCATGCCGGACGGGCGTAGGGTTGCGGTCGAAATTGAACTCAACATAAAATCAAAACCTCGCATGACGGATATGGTGGCCGGGCATATTCACCAAATGGTACAGGGGCATTACTCAAAGGTCTATTTTTTCACCCCGCACCTGGCTGCGCTGAAACGGGTCTTTAAATCTGTCAAGGCGATCAAGATGGACGGAGTCTTCGTAAAAATATCAGAATATCATCGCAGCCGATTCATCCTTATGGATATCCGCATGTTGAAAAATACGGACAGTAATCTGGGAAACCCGGTTAGCAATGCGATAATTGATCTCTCCCTGTGACCTTGTGGATGATGCCGTGGGTGTTGCGAATGTTGGTATACATTCGACATCCACGGCATCGCACCCCCCGCATCTATCCACGGCATCTTCATGCCTTGCTGCGCCTCGCTCCGAGTTGCGCTCAACGCGTGAATTGGACGGTATGGCATAGCGCCCAAAGCCGCGCCACATAAGCATTAAAGCATCTCTAGGGACGTGGCTGGGAAGCGCCCCTTTTCGCTGCCGCTCAACCCGAGCAGGTCAACTGCGCGGAAGTCCCCGAAAAACCGCGCTGCGCGCTCGGGCAACCCGATTCAGACGTTGATTTTTCGCTGTCGCTCAAAACCGCCTTGAATCAGGTTGCCCGAGCGCTCGCGGACGATGAAACTGTCCTTCGCTTCGGGGACTTCCGGGGCTTGCGCCCCCGCTGGATTTTCGGTCTTGGTGCGCGATGAAGCCGCTTACAAGACGCTCAAATTCCAGCGGCTCCCCCGATCCTTCCGCTTGCGCTACAGGAGGATTTCGCTTGTCGCTCATCCCCGATTCGCACGATGAGACTGTGCGCATCGGTGCCCCTGCGCCCTGCGGTTGCCAGAATCAAAATCCACGTCAAAACCAGAACTGGTTGGCAGACTGGGCACCCTTGCCCTATGCCTGTTTTTGACTGACGCGCTCCGCTTGTCTCCGGTGTTCATGAAACTGGGCTGGACGATGAAGCTGTCCAGTCCGTTTCCTGAAATCCGGTGGAGCTAGCGGCTTGTTGTTCGGGACACGTTGGATCAGTTAACAGTAAGCAGTAAGTTGTTAGTGGTTATCCATTACACGTTTCGGAAATGCCTTGCTTAATCCAGTAGCCACGTCAATCAAGCAGAGCACGGCAAGTCTTGCCGCGGAGCTGCGGCAAGGTGGCTATATGCGATTTTCAACCTGCTGGTGACAGGAGTATTGCCGGAAGGAAAGTAAACGTCTTAAATTGCGTATTACACCGCAAACCCGCCACCTGTTACGGTGCCAAACCCGCCACCGATTCCAATCGTCACCACTTAGGATATCAAGTTGGCCAGCAATACAAATCTCAATCACTGCGATTTCGACTGGCAGCAATGAACGCGTAAGCAGACGTACAATCAAGGGTAAAATTACCTGCTTCATGATCCGCAGTGTGCCAGGAACGGAACATCAGAGAGGCACTGCGACCTACCGGTTTTCGGTGCGGTTTCAACCAGTCGATGCAACACATTGGTTAAACCGTTCAGCCGGTGTTTCGAAGTTTAACGTCTTTCGTGGACGTTCATTCAGTCTACGGGCTACCGCATTGAGTTTCGATTGAGAGTGCACCGACAAGTCCGTTCCTTTTGGGAAGTACTGTCTCAATAAGCCGTTGGTATTCTCATTTGTTCCACGTTGCCAGGGATTCTGCGGATCACAGAAATAGACTTTAATATCGGTAGCCAGCGTGAATCGCTTGTGGTCGGCCAGTTCCGAGCCCCGATCCCAGGTCAGGGATTTATAGAGTTCGTGCGGTAACTTGTGAGCATGCTTGATCAGCGCATTGATAACGGTTTCGGTATCTTTTCTGGCGACCTTCACCAGCATCACATAGCGTGTATGACGTTCGACGAGGGTTGCAATCTGACTGTTCCCACTTCCACATATTAAGTCACCTTCCCAGTGACCCGGTACCGCCCGATCCTCTACCGTGGCCGGACGCTCGCTGATCGATATCGTATCTTTAATCCTGCCGTGATTGTCTGTCTTCTGAGTATGATGGCGTGAACGGCGCATGACGCGTGTGCGCCTTAAATGCTGTACCAGCTCTTTCTTCAGCGCCCCACGGGCTTGGATGTAGAGGCTGCGATAGATGGTCTCGTGTGATACCTGATCGTTCTCGTCATCTGGGTAAGTGCGTTTCAGCCATCCGGTAATTTGCGCCGGTGCCCACTGCAATTGGAGCTTGCCTGCCACGATGCGCGCCAACGTTCTGTTCTCCACCAGTTTACAGGTCTTGGGACGAAGCGTCCGGTCCCAGGCCGCTTGGTCGGCTTGACTCGCCCGATAGCACTCCTGATCACCGTTGCGCTTGATCTCGCGACTGATAGTGGAGGGTGCACGCCCGAGGGACGTTGCAATCGAGCGAATCGACTGACCCGCCACCAGTGCACGCGATATTTCTTCGCGTTCAGCCAGAGTCAGCGCTAATCTTGAACGCCGCCGTTGTGCCGGTCGTATCCCACCATGCTCGGCCAAAATGCGTTGTATTGAAGGGTGGTCTCGATCAAACAACTGTGCGATCTTCTGGAGAGAATCACCTTGCTGCCAGTGTTCCCACATGAGCGCTTTCTGGGTTTCCGTGTAATAGATCCGTGGTCTTTGTTTCATCTGCAACACTCCTTCTTCTGCTTACGCAGATTCTAGTATGTTGCATCGACCGGTTGAAACCGCAGGCCAAAGGAGTCATCTGCGGGCAATGTATACGGATGTCCGGTATGTGCTAGGAAGCGGACTAAGTTCGCGCTGACACTGGCTAGAACGTGTCGCCGAAGCGGTCACGCCTATGTTGACCACCATCAAAAACAGCAAGATAATTCAGGTCTTCAAGTCAGAACAGGAGACCTCCACTACCGAGCGACTTGGTTACATGCTTGAGGCAATCGGAGCACACAAACTGGCCGCGGTAGTGAAGGCTGTTGGAAAAAACTACATCACCTTTCCACGATCGCCGAAACCACGGGGACGAACATCGATATCAGCGAGAGGTTTTAGCAATGTCTTGCGGCAGTTGAATTGATTCGTGGCGTTTTGAAGCCAGGCACCTTTCGCACGCTCAAGCCAGCTAGTCGCGAATGCATCACCTGCAGAGAACCCAGCATTAAATGCTTGAACAGAATTGCCGGTTGGATTAACTGCGATGTGGACAGATAACTCACCAAATCCAGCATCGCTAACATACCCAAGGGCCGGCAACCCATTCGGCAATGATAACTCAAATATCCGCCCATCTCTTCGATGTTGTGCGTCTTCCTGGGGTGCCCAGTTATAGTTATCTTGAAGGAGCGTAAAAAGTTTCTGACGAAGTCCTTCATTGATCGCGCACACCATCAAATTGCGCCATGCACGTTCCCGTTCAGTTCGATACTCAATATCAAAAGCAGAAAGCGGTATGGTTGAGATAATTTCTGGTACGGTCTTGTCCATCCACTCAAAGCTGAACTCTGGATCAGCCGGGTAACCAAACTCCTGCAATCGTTTGTCAAAATCCTCATCAATCAGCAAGTCATAATCAGGCGGGTCATCCTGTTTAGACAGGTCGGCGAGAAGTGCGGCGTGAGATTTGCGACCAAGTGCGGCTGCAATTGCTTCAGTCAAATGAGACGAACGAACATCTGGATATTCAGTACGTAGGGATTTCTTGAGTGATGTTAGTGCGGATACAGCCAATGGAATTGATGCCATGATACGTCCTCCAATCAAATTAGTTGATGTCCACCGATTACGCATCAACCCGGATTGAAGGTCATGCAAGAACTGCAGGAAGTGTCTGTTTTAACCCGGTGGCAGGTTTGGCTCAGACGGCCTGTGAGTAGGCTATCAAGCTATGAGTAGGAAATCAAGAAGAAATCACCGCTTTGGATATTTGGAAACTGTATTATTGGATTGGGGGGCGCAAGAAAATGAAATGTGATCATTGCAATCAGAGGTTAATCAAGGTCGACCGCCGACAGGAAATGGCGGAGATGGATGATGATGCAACGGATGGCCAAATGGCCGACTATCTTGCTGCGGAGCTCTCAGGTGATAACGGCGCATGGAATATTGGAATTGTCGGGTATCAATGTCCGGACTGTAACAAGACTATTGAAGTAATCAGTGACGAGTTGAAAGACTACCGTTCTCTCGTTATTAGGTGGCATCAGAAAGCAGAAGAAGGCGATTACTTCTCTCGATTTGTTTTTGAGTACCTGGCATTCATCGCTCATATAAGAAATAATATCTTTATTGGCGCAACAACCGACAGAAGAGCGATCCAACTTCTAAAACAAAATGCAAAACTCGAAAATATCTATTTGCAGGCCATAAAGAGTAACGAACCTTTAGGTGAGCTGTGGCAATCCGTGATTGAAGAATTGGCACATGATCCGCTCTATAACACATCCAAAGATTTGGATTTCCCGGAACTGGATGTATGGTGGAACAGCATTGGCAATAACGTTGACAAAGAAAATATGACCCAGAAAGGTATTGTGAGCTCCCTTTCTGACTGGGGGAATATGGTCGAATTTTGGTATAGCGTAAGAAATAATCTATTTCACGGAACCAAAGATCCGAAAATTAAACGAGACTGTTTCCTCGTCGAGCACGCATATAGAACGCTAGCAGCGTTTATGCACAACGAAATTTTGGCTACTTCTTATAAACAGTATTGACGTTATATCCAGAACCATCACACATGGGAGCATCTATGGAGAAGAATCGGAACTTTAGACATGCCGAATAGTTCACCTGTTGCACATGCATATAACGTTGACTTCGCCTTGCACACGCTTGGCTGGAAGGCCTTCCAGGATCTCTGCGCACAAATATGTGCAGAGACGCTAGGGCGCACCGTATCCATTTACAGAGAAGCGCAGGATGGCGGTCAAGATGCCGTGTTCTTACTTCCTGCAGACAAAGGTGCCCAAGAGGCTACGATCCAATGCAAGTTCAGTGGCAAGTCGGACCAAAGGCTGAAGCTATCTGGCATCACGGCCGAACTTGCCACTATCAAAGAGCTGGTAAACCAAGGACGGGCACAGACCTACTACTTTCTGACGAGCATGGGGGTTGATGCACCTGTTGCAGCTGAGATTCGCGATCGGTTGCGTGAGTTGGGCGTCCAAGAGCCCCACGTTGAAGGACGAGAGTGGATTACAGCGCAAATCAAGAGTAGCTCTCGCTTGCGCGCTCTCGTGCCTCGTGTTTACGGTCTTGGGGACCTTTCCTCCATCGTGGATGAGCGCTCCGCTGCACAAACCCGCGCTCTGCTGGATCACCTGCTTCCTGGCCTTAGGGTTTACGTGCCTACATCCGCGCATCGAACAGCAGTGCGCACCCTAGCGGAACATAAACTCGTATTGCTCATTGGACCGCCAGCAACTGGTAAGTCCATGCTAGCTGCCATCCTTGCAACGATGGCCATAGACACAGAAGGTCTTGAATGCTTTAAATGCGAAGGTCCCCTGAACCTGCGTCCGCACTGGAATCCTCACGAGTCTAAGCGCCTCTTCTGGGTTGATGACGCTTTTGGACCTAACCAACTGCGGGACGACTACGTTGATGCGTGGATTGAGTTCATGCCCAAGGTAAAAGCTGCAATAGAGAATGGCAATCATTTCATTCTCACATCGCGTACACACATTTGGAACGAAGCAGCGATCAAACTAGGTACACGAAATCACCCTTTGCTGGAAACGAGGAAGGCCGTGGTGAACGTGGGCAATCTCGCGCCAGAGGAGCGCCAGCAAATCCTGTACAACCACCTCAAAGATGGAAAGCAGAATAAGCAGTGGAAGCAACGCATTAAGGATTACCTCCTGGAGCTATCCGATAACTGGGATTTACTCCCTGAGATTGCAAGGCGCCTCGGGGACCCAATGCTTACGACGGGCATAAAACAATTGCCTGATGATCTCATTCGCTTCGTGCATGATCCACAAGAGTATTTGAAGAAGACATTCCTTGAGCTTACCGACCCCCAGCAGGCAGCCATGACACTTGTTTTTCTGGCACGGTCTAGGCTTCCGGTGTCCGACATTGCAAGCGAGGACTGCAAACTGGTGGCTGATCGGTATGGTACGACAGTGGCGGCGATATCCCAATCTTTGCAGCGACTTGACCAATCGTTTGTTATCAAGCGAGAAGAAGGTGGACAACTTTTCTGGGCCTTCTTTCACCCCACTTTCGCCGATGCAATCAGCAGTATCCTCAGTGCCAGGCCGGATCTAGTTGACCTCTATCTTGGGGGAGCGAAGATTGAGACTCTCCTTGCAGAGGCTATATGCGAAGGTGCGGTCACAGTGAAAGATGCTGTCGTCGTCCCATCTAACAGTTTTGATACTCTCGTTACGCGTTTGGAGGAAGTTCCGGACGAAGGCAGCCTGAACGAGCGATTATTCCTGTTTCTCAACAGGCGTGCCACAAACGAAGTATTCCGCGAAGTCCTCACTCTCAAGCCAGACTTGATCACCCGCGAGGGTTCTCCTAGCCCCTGGTCGGAGATCGCTAACCACGCGGAGATTCGCTTCCACGCAAAGGCATACTCGATGGGGCTTTTAGACGAGGATGTCCGCTACAGCACATGCGAGACACTTACTGACGCCGCGACGTACCACTTAGATATTTCCTTTCTATCGGAAGAGGACATACTTGCCATGTTCAAGCCGCATGAGCTTATGCGGCTTACAGTCAGGCTCGTAGCAATGTTGGAGGACAAAATTCCGGACAAGATTGATGATCTGACATGCAATGGTGACGCCGACTTTGATATCGACGATCAGTTTTCCAGTGTGGACTCCTTCGTGAAAAAGATGCAATACATTGCTGAAGAGGACGAGCGTATCGTAGACCGTCTTGACGACTTGGAGAATGCCATTGAAGAGGCGAAGGCAGAAGTCAAGGCGCGGAAATCTGAAGATGAAGGCGACGGTAGCTTCTTCACTAATGTGCCATCAGCACCGCTTGCTAAGGAAACCGCAACCCGCTCGATTTTCAGCGATGTTGATGAGTAGATCATCCACGGAATGAACCTGAGAGCATCCACTCGAAACAAACACGCGCTGCTGTTGGCTGGTTACTGCTACACAGCGGCCGTTAGGGTGGCGCGTAGCCAGCGTCCGCTTAGGCCTGATTTTCAGACCGTCTTCATTTTGGGGTCAGCTGGTGGCCGAAGTTGTATGTCAAATGCCGGTTCCTCGGCCATAGCGGCCAATTCACCTAGCATTAGAATATGGCAGCTTAGCATGACCAAAGCAGACATTAACGTTCAAATTCACTGGCCTTGCGCGGCTTTTCGCGCAAGGTTCGGTGGATTGTAGTGTTAGAGCCCGACATTCTCCTTCGGCCACAGCCGGTCTCGGATTAGCGCCTGAAGCTCCTGAAGCAATGGCTCTCCTTCGTTCTGCAATGCAGTGGAATCCTTTCGTTCCATCGGCCTGACTCCGTGCTCAACATTGATCTCATGCTCGATGATGGCAGCCCAAGCTAAGCCGTCCAGCTTCTTTAGAGCCTCAAGGATTCGCTCGCCAAAGAATATGCCGTTCTTCAGCAAAAACACGTGAGCATCCCTTGATTTGGATTTCGCTTCGAATAGGTCGTGCCCGGTAATGTGCTTTTGGTAGTACTCATTTTTTCGTTCGGTAGCCCTCAGTTCGGCCTTTTCCCAATCATGGAGACGGCACCCATCAATGAACTCAAATTGATGAGCCGATATCATTCTGTCTATGTCCGGATATTCCTTGAAGACGGATATAACAACCCGCGCCTGCCAGTAGGCATCATTCAGCTTCGACCATGCTTCTGGCAACGCCTCGAATTCTCTCTCGTGAAGTTTTGTCGTTCTATCGAGAAGGGCGGCAATCTTGAAGCGCAACTGTTCGATCTCTTTATCGTGCCGGTGCTTCAGAGCTTGAAGCCTTGCATCAAATTGGCTGTCTAGCCACTTGACGGAAAGAAGCTTGAATACCTGATAGACAATCAAAGCCAGGCCACCACCTGCGATCACTACCGCGCCTATCGCCTGAAGGAGTGTGTTGATAACTTCCATGGCCAGCTCTAAATGGAGGGTGATATGTATTGACCTGTCCGCATAATAGTCAATGGCAAGTGGGGACGCGATTGAACTTCGGAGATGTCAGTATTGATTGTTACAGCAGACGTGACACAGAACGCCTTCATGTTAAAAAAGCACAAGGTCTTGAACACGACGGCCCTCAACATCGTTCTCCAACTCAATGCCTTCTGCGCCATGTTGATACACGGCTACTCGGAATTTCGGACCGAGGACCGTGCTTCCGGGAACAATGAAAATTGAGTAGACGACGTCACCGATTGCAATCAGGTTTGCCACTTCATGAGCCTCGAATTGGCCGGGCTGTCCAATCCAAGAATTGGTTGCTCCATTGACTTGCTGCATTCGCGCCTGGACCACGCGACCCGACGCATCGAGATGAACTGCCGAAAGACCATAGAGAGCCATTTGATCTCCTCAGGGATGGTGGTTCAAGGATAAGATGCCCGACAACATATAGCAAGAGCAGAGTGGTTTTGTATAACCTTGCGCATTTTAACCACCATGAAGGGCTGTTTCTGGCACGCAACGGCTTACGTACATACTATAAGCTGGTAGCATGGAAATTGTCGTTGGATAACAATAACAGGGAAACTTCAATGTCAGTCAATAAAGTGATTTTGGTAGGGCGCTTAGGGAAAGATCCTGAGGTCAGAAAAATGACTAATGGTGAATTTGTAACAAACGCGACGCTGGCGACATCCGAAAACTGGAAGGACAAGAGTGGCGAAAAGCAGGAAAAAACCGAGTGGCATAACCTAGTGTTCTATCGCCGCCTCGCCGAGATTGCCGGAGAGTATCTGAAGAAAGGTTCGCAGATTTATGTCGAAGGCAAACTGCAAACCCGTAAGTGGCAGGACAAGGAAGGTAAAGATCGTTACAACACCGAAATTGTGGTCAACGAAATGACCATGATTGGTGGAAAATCGGCGAGCCAACACGAGCAAAAATCCTCGCAGTCAGGTGGGCTTAAAGACGATGATCTCGATATTCCATTCGGGGATAACGTTAGCCCAAAGATTGCCAGCGCATTTGATGATAAAGATTATCCGTTTTGATGCCAAAGTGTGGATGATTGAATATTAACAAACATAGTTATTTGATGAAACGCCAAACCAATATGGAAAATTCTGAACATGATGAGCCATTTTGTTGGCTTGATGAAGGTGTCATCAATCGACTGAAAGATGGCGTCCCACTTATTATCTTTAGTGCGAAGGAGTTATTTGAAGGTCAGAGCTTTAAGACGGATGGTATAGCCAAGCAGTTCGATACCTTAAAAGATGCTGTTGAAAATCTAACATTTATTCGACTTTTCTCGATTAGTGCTATTGAGCCATTAGAGCAGTTGAAGTGCTTTGAGAAGATCGCGCGTGATGTGGGCGGAGTGAAGCCATGCGTTTTGTTTGTTGATGATGCGAAAAGCTTCTTCCTTCATTCTTCATGTCATGCCATAGATGGAATTGATACGATAAGACGAGTGTTGCTTACAGACAAATATTTGGTACGTGTTTTTCGTGACGCCATCCAAATTGATCTTGCAAACATGGCGTCATCAGGTGTTTCCAGAGATCAGCCTCCGCTAACTCATATCGAAAGGGCGTTGTTGGGTGAAATGCACAATCGTGGAATGGATGTCAAATGCCAGATAGGGATTGGTCCATATGTGGCTGACTTCATTGTTTCATCAAACGGCAAAAGGATAGTAGTTGAAGCTGACGGAAAAGCATTTCACGATCCTGATGCTGATGCCATAAGAGATCGTCGCATTAAATCTGAATACGGACTGCCCACCCTTCGATTTAGTGGGAGTCAAATTTATAGAAATGTGAATGGATGTGTTGACGATATACAGACCGTGCTCAGTGGGGAATTAGCAAATGTGCCAAATTATGCGGATGAAGGAATGGCGCAGTTGGATCAATCACAGAAGTCTGCTGTGAATCATGGAGGTCGTGACGCTAGGGTATTAGCACCAGCTGGGAGTGGGAAGACCAAAGTATTGGTTAACAGGGTCGTCCACTTACTTAATAGATCAGTTTCTCCTTCGAGTATTTTAGTTTTAGCGTTCAATAAGAAAGCTGCAGGTCAACTGAAAAATAGGCTGGTTTCTTTAGGGATTCCTGTCGGAAAAGGTGGGATTGAAAATAATGGCGTTTGGGTGGCGACATTAAATTCATTTGGTTTCAAGCTAATTAGAAGTGAAGGAAATATATCTAAGATGCTTGACGCACCTGGGGCAGAAAAATATCTAGTCGAGAATGCCCTGAATGATTCTGGCCAAAAATTAATAGCCATGCGAGGGGAAGATCCGATTGCAACTCTTACAAGAGAGATAGCCAAAATTAGGCGCGGCCTGTTCGTTCCCAAGGGGATAAGTCTTGAACTGCCGCAACCAAAGGGGGTTGCAACTATTGATCTGAATACAATTTGGGAGCATGTGCGTCATGAGCAAGCCCAGGCTAACGTTATCACGTTTGATGATCAGATATTTCTTGCGGCGGATCTATTGCTTAGTGAACCAAATATACGCAGAGATTGGCAAGGCCGCTTTACGAATGTCTTAGTTGACGAATACCAGGATTTAAATCCTGCGCAGATACTGCTTCTTCAAATTTTAACTTCTGGTTCGGCATCGATATTCGCTGTGGGTGACGATGATCAGGTCATTTACTCATGGAGGGATGCAAATGTAGTGAATTTACTTGAGAATTTTGAGGATTCTTATCCGGGGATGGAGACCTACACACTAGAGACAAACTATCGTTGCCCCAAGCCAATTGTTCGTTCAAGTCAACGGTTGATAAAATTAAACAAGCGACGATACCCGAAAAACATTAAACCATCCGCAATCGCCCCAGATGTGAACTTTCGGCGTTAGGGAGCCATTTCATTTCCGGCGTAATGGAGCCACTATATTTCCGGCGTAATGGCGCCACAGGATTTCCGGCGTTAAGGCGCCACTTTGAACCCGATCAGGGGCTCGAACTTTCATTGAACAACTAGACTTCCGGCATTTTGCCGGGAGAAGTTGTGAGTAAAAGGAGGTTCGAGATGTATCAGTACCGAAATGTTTTGGTGCGCATGCGCCAAGGCGATTCAGATCGGGATATTGCCCGGTCTAAAACGATGGGGCGCAAAAAGCTCGCACAGGTTCGCGAGATCGCCAGCGAACATGGCTGGCTTGCCCCCGAGTTCCCCTTGCCCGATGACGGAGTCCTGTTCTCGCTGTTTGGGCGCAAGGAAGCGTTGCCCGCCACGTGTATTTCAACGCTGGAGCCGTGGCGGGAGCAAGTAACCAAATGGCACGCTGCCGGTATTCAAGGTTCCACCATCCACGCCGCGCTGGTGCGCAATCATGGTTACACCGGCAGCTATTCCTCGATGTATCGCTTCCTGGGGCAACTCGTTGCCCTGCAGCAGCCGGATGTTCCGATGCGGTTGACGTTCAAGCCGGGCGAAGCGGTACAGGTGGATTTCGGTTCCGGTCCGCTGATTACCGATGTGTACACCGGCGAGATATTCAAGACCTGGTTCTTCGTGATGACCCTGTGCTGGTCGCGTCACCAGTATGCCGAGTTCGTCCGCGACCAGACCGTGGCGACCTGGCTGGGCTGCCACCGGCGCGCGTTTGAGTCGTTCTCTGGCGTGCCGTCACGCGTCATCATCGATAACGCCAAATGCGCCATCACCAAAGCCTGTGTCTACGAGCCGGATGTGCAACGGGCCTATGCCGAATGTGCGGAGGGCTATGCGTTCAAGATCGATCCCTGTCCGCCGCGCGACCCGCAAAAAAAAGGAATCGTTGAAGCGGGCGTCAAATATATCAAGGGCAGTTTCCTGCCGCTACGCGAATTCCGTGATCTGGATGACGCCAACCGCCAGTTGCAGGCGTGGGTGATGAGCGATGCGGGTAACCGCATTCACGGCACGACCCGCGAAGCCCCTCTCAAGCGTTTTGCAGAAGTAGAGAAAGGTCTGCTCAATGCTTTGCCCAGCGTCCCGCCCGAGTTGGCAAGCTGGGCCAGTGTCAAAGTCCACCGTGACGCGCACGTCCAATACGAGAGCAACTACTATTCGGTGCCGTTCCGGCTGATCGGTTGCGACTTATGGCTCAAAGCGACCGACACCATGGTGACGTTGTTCCGCGAACACGAAACAGTTGCCAGCCATGTACGACTGATGGGGAAAGGACTGCGCGATACGGTAACGGATCACATGCCGCCCGAAGCACAGGCGTGGCAAATGCAGGACACACAGTGGTGTTTGAAATCGGCCTTGCAGATTGGTCCGGCCTGCCATGCACTGGTGCACGCTCTGTTCGGTGACCATGTCTTGATCAAGATGCGTGCTGTACAGGGCGTGCTACGGCTCAAACAGAAATACGGCAGCGCCAGACTGGAGGCTGCTTGTTCGCGCGCAAACCATTACGGCACGCCCGGCTACAAAGTGGTCAAAACCATCCTGGAGAAGGGACTGGATCAGCTCACGCCGCTCGCAGCCTTCGACGCACTTGCCACCCCATACACCCAAGGCGGCCGTTTCTGCCGCGACACCCAAACCATTCTTCAATGAGGCATACCATGCATCCAATTCCCGAACTGACACCCCTGCTCAAACAACTGCGCCTGTCCGGCATTCTTGACTCACTCGAGGCCCGCAACCGCGAAGCCATCGACCGCAAGCTGGCCTACACCGATTTCCTCAGCTTGCTGATTCATGACGAAGTCGCCAGACGGGAGCAAAAGAAACTGGATATGCGACTGCGACGTGCAAGCTTCCGCAACCAAAAAACACTGGAAGGGTTCGACTTCGACCGACTCCCCAATCTGAACCGCACGGCGATCCATGACTTGGCGACCTGCCGTTTCATCGAGGAGAAAGTCGCCGTATTGATTGTGGGTCCGTGCGGCACCGGCAAAAGTCACCTGGCGCAGTCGCTGGGTCATGCGGCTGCACGCCAGGGCTATGACGTGTTATTCATCACGCAAACCCAGCTCCTGAGCAGCTTGCGCGCAGCGCAGGCGACTGGCAATTACGCCCGGCGATTTAAATCGCTGGTCAAAGTGCCACTACTGATCATTGACGACTTCGGACTCAAACCCTTGCGTTCGCCTGAAGATGAAGACTTCCATGACTTGATCGCCGAACGCTACGAGCGTGCCGCCACCATTCTGACCAGCAATCTCGACTTTGATGAATGGGGTGAAGCATTCGCCGCAAATAAAATGATCGGTGCAGCGACGCTGGACCGATTGCGCCACGGCGCGTATCGCGTGGTGCTGGATGGGGAGAGTTACCGCGCCCCGAAGCCCATGCCGGAAAGATCAAAAACGCCGACAGGGAAAGGAGGGAAACCTACTCAAATATGAGACAGGTATTGCAGCAGCAGAACAGAGTGAAAAATGCGATTGCAAAAACAGCTTAATTCACGCATTCTTTACCCCCAGTTTGAGCCCCTGAAATGACACTTCAAAGTGGTGCCATTACGGCGGAAATCAGTGGCGCCTTAATGCCGAAAAGTGACACCAGAGGGCGAAATAGAAATTATGCATGCGGAGGGACTTATCAAGTTGGGTGAGAAGTTGGCAGATTTCTGCATTCGGCGGAAACATAGCTTTTCTGACGAATGGCGTGACATGGCAGTTCTAACTCGGACAAAGGCTCAACTCTTGGCGGCAGCACTTGCGCTGGACAAGGCAAATATACCGAGATCAGCACTACCACAAGTACGACTATTTTCGACAAATGCTGCCAAACGATTAACAGCTTACCTTTCGATAGCCTGCTCTGGCGATTTCGAACTCTCAGGAGAAGATATCGCGCTTGTAGTTAACCAGCCTAACCGATTTGTAAGTAAAGAAAATGTGGGGAATCTGAGGGTTCACCATAATCCTTGGATGTACCTCAATATTCTGGCGTATGGATGCCCAAACATGATTCGGCCGAATGATGAGCTAAAGAATCTAATTGGTGACATCTGTGAAGTTAGGAAACTGGCTGCCCAAGATAAAATAGCGGCCGTTGATATCGTTGATGCAATACTGGCGCGATTTAGAATCGCTATTCCCCGGGATCAATCTATGCATTCAGCGGACGATGCAACTGATGAGATTATCCTCCATCTTATTAGAGAGGTTTCATTTAATTTTACGAATGCTCCCGATTTTCTTGAGTACGTCAGGTCAACTGCTGATGATGAATTGTCAGAATTAAAAAATTCCGTGATATCGGATAGTGGTGATACTGATAAGAATATTCGTAAAGACCAGGTCACATTAAGCACTATCCATGGCGCTAAAGGGCGTGAGTGGCGAACTGTTTGTATGTTTGATTCCTCATCTGTATCTGCTTCAACGAATCGAGCTCAAGACGTTGATATAGAAGAGGAGCGTAGAATATTTTATGTATGTATGACTCGTGCTATGCAGTGCCTAAATATTACATATGTTTCCGGGAAGCCAAATTCATTCATTGGAGAAGCCCTGTTACCGCCTGAACTGATCGGGAAAGAAATAAATGATACGGTTTCGTGGCTTTCTGTTGAGAATCAAAAACTGCATGCAGTGGAAAAAATAATCGCTGATAAGGCGTTATCAATTAAAAACTTGGACGCCGAGATTTCAGAACTTGTATCTGGTCAACGGTTGAACAATCTCAGAAGTCAAAAAGCTGATAAAGAAAACTCTCGAAACCAACTTCAGGCGCAAATGCTGGCGTTGATTCAGTACAAGCCAGATAGCTTGATACATAGAATTTTTAAAGGTGGAAAGTCAAGTGGCGACATTTCCCATGATATGTCAGCACTTAACTCGAGACTCACATCACTAGATGATCAAATCAGGGATATCGAATCTCAAATCACTCGGTTAAAGGAAACCTCCGGAACATTAATTTCTGATGCATACAAGCAAAAAGAAGAAGCCAATCTGCAGTTGGATTGCATCCGGTCAGAATTTGCCACAATCTCAGGCGAAATAGACGATGTGACTTTAGCTAAAGATCATATGCCATTAGGGTAGTCACTCCACCTACCAATTCACCAATAATTGTATTCAAACTGCCTACCAATTCACCAATTAAACCACCTACACCGATCGGCCCGTCAGTAGAATCCCCATGGAGGGCCGTTCATCGGCCATTGCGGACTGTTCAAGCGTATATGCAAAAGGACCGCTGTGCCCACGTTAGCCGACGTCCAGGGCATTTGGAGCTACACGCGCTGAGGTCCAATTCTCGGCTTCGGCCGGTAGGCCTCCTT
>Ga0307375_10002987_pt1 | contig 16974 bp, 33 predicted proteins | sample TR1MG_FD_202531 | JGI IMG/M metagenome (GOLD analysis project Ga0307375, IMG submission 202531) | Soil microbial communities from Risofladan, Vaasa, Finland - TR-1 | ecosystem: Environmental > Terrestrial > Soil > Coastal area > Acid sulfate soil | place: Finland: Risofladan, Vaasa | collected... | reverse complement strand
CCAACTTCCACACTGCACACGGGTTGGCGGTGTGTGGTGACACACTTTCAACACACTGCACACCGTTACCGTGTCGCGCTGTCGTCGCCGAGGTAGGGGGTTGGTGTAATGTCGGTGCTGGTTGTGACGGGTTGGGACAGCTTCGCTACTAGATATCCGGCATGTATTTTAGCGTAAATGTGGTTTGCTGTAGGTTGGGTTAGCGTAAATGTGGTTTGCTGTAGGTTGGGTTAGCGTAAACCCCGCAGGGCCTGGGAGCCTGTTGCCTGGGCTTGGGCAGCCTGGGCCTGGGGCCAGGACCGGCCCCGGGGCCTGGACAAAGAAAAAGCCCCCGTAGGGGCTTATATTCCTACATATCCTTCAATTTTTTGGTCGTAAGCTGAATCCTTAGTCAGTGTTAATCTATATCCAACCCCGTACAACTGAAAACAAATTTCTCCACTTTGTTCATTGGAACCGTCCTCTAAAAGTATCACCCTAGCTCCGTCACCTGTGCTTAGTTTTTTCTCGATTAAATCAACTATGTTTCTCATTTTTTCCTTACCTCCCTAACATTTTTCTTCTATTCTACCACACCCTGACACACCCTGTCAACACCCTGACACAAAATGCGCTAAATTTTTAGGCCCACGGCCCAGGTCCAGGTCCAGGCCCACGGCCCAGGACCTTCCTCCCTATAATTTATTAGGCCCCCACATAACAAAAATTTCCAGCGTATACCTAGAAAACTACTAAAATTTACCAGTTGACAAAACCCTTTACCCCTAGTAACCATCACTATTCGCAGGTATTGACAAATCCCTGAATCCTTAACCTTACCACACCCAACCCCCAAACATAAACCAAACGCCAAGTTAATTTTCCTTGCGTACATATGTTCCCAAATGTTACAATCAAATCAAAAACCCCGGAGAATTTAATCTTCGGGGTTAATATCCAAAGTTGTCAAGCCATTTGGGCTTTTTGACTCGCCGTTTCCACCAAAGGGCGTACAGCTAGTCCTAACTTTTTTAAAACTTCCTGAGGATTGAGTTTATAAGCCCTAATAATATTAATCATGTTCTTCTCTGTTTCTGTCACTCTGACCATTTGATTCCTGCTCTCTTTCACTTCATCACCCTTTCGTGGATACGATTTACAATTATTTTACTATTAAAACAATGGTTTTGCAACATAAAAATATTTTTTATGTTACTCGTTTACAACCGTTACAAATGTATCGTATAATAACCATATGAATATTTTACCTTAACAAAAATAGGGAGGTGATAAACCTTGAAATTGTTTGACCTGGTACTGTCCTTCCTACGTGAGCGGCAGCGTCGGCAGCGGTGGGTTTTATATTTAAGAGTGGGAGGAGGGATAAGGTGAAAATAATAATCGAAGGTTGTCCTGGCGCTATTGAACCTGTCGTATTTGAAGATCTATCCGATTTCGTTATCGTTGCTACTACTGCTAAAAATCTGGTCTGGCATCGGACTAAAAATGAATCGTTTTTGGCGTTGGCCAGCGCTGTGATTGACCGGCAGTTGAATGACACTATGTTTCAGCTACTAGATGGCACTGGTTCGTTAGTTAACCAGTAAACTTTGCCGGGTGGACAAGCCCGGCAAAAAAAAATAAACGGAGGGAAAAAATCAAATGAAAGAAAAGCAAGAAATCACCAGCCATGATGTAGGAACCATGAAAGAAGTTTTACAACAGGTAGAGACCTCCCCAGCCGTCCCAGCTCATGCTGAATTACCCGGATTACCCGAGCCTGAAGAAACCGCCCTGACCCCTACCGAAGAAACCGCCCTGTACCTTACCGACGAAAACAAACTAGCCCAGCCCGGCACTGCTGCCGGCTTTTTCGAGGATGTAGCAACCCGGCGTATGTGGTTCAACGCCAAAACTAAAGCAGAATCCCTAGCCGTCATTGCTGCCATGGATAATACTGACTACCAGCTGGCCGATTGCCTTGGACAGGTTATCGAAGTAATTCAAATTATCGCCCACGAAACCCAATTCGAGACTAAGGAAAAGGGACTAATTTCGGCTATTAGAACCGTTATTATCGATGCTAAAGGAAAAAGCTACGGCAGCGTAGCCGATGGCGTCCGGGATTCCGTGGCCGGCCTTTTTCATATGGTAGGTATGCCTCCCTACGACCCTCCGATTCTGTTAACACCGATTGAAAAGCCCACCAGACAAGGCTTTAAAACCTTAAAACTGATTCCAGTTGTATCTATCTTATAGCCGAAACCCTTCTCCATTTGGGCCGGGCAGGAAAAACCCTGCCTGGCCTCTTTGCAGTTAAAGGCAGGTGAAACCCAATACCCAGGAAACCAAAGCCGACTTCCAGCCCGGAAAAACTAGCACGAGAGCGCGAACGATACGCCCAGAGAATAGCAGGCGGAGAATTAAACCGCCGGCAACAAATCAATCGTCTGGAATACGCCAGATCTCTTTTGGGCGACTCAAAAGCAACTTGGAAACAGGCCAGCTCTCGACTAGACTCTAGTCAAGTAACGGTGATAAACCAAATCGCCCGAATGAAAGAGGAACAAAAGCAAAGCTGGGCCAGCTATAACAAAAGTGACTATATAAATGCTAATAAAGCCTGGCAAAACCTGGTCCGGAAAAATCCGGACCAAAAGGAGGGGCTTAAAAACGCCCAACGCCTGGCCCAGCTCAAACTTGTTTTTGGCAAGAACATGCTGAAAACAGAACAATACAAACAAGTGAATGAATTTTTGGGTATGTTGGATTTTGTTGCTGAGGATTTTGGGCAGTATTGGGGGTATTAGGTTTTAAAACTGGAGGGAAAAAGTATGAGAGCTATAATAGAAATAAAAATGCCTGAAAATTGTATGGAATGTCCTTTTTGCGTTGGTAGTCAATATAGTCCTGATTATTTTTGCGGTGCTTTGTCAATAGAAAAAAGAAATATAACTCAGGTTTTTAAGGGAGAAGGAATACGGGAAGATTGTCCCTTACAACCGGTTTTGGTCTGTAATGGGTAAAAACGAGAACCCCGAGCTAAAACGCATCCGCCAGGCCCGGTATCGGGAGGCCCACCGCGCGGATCTGCGTGAGCGCAACCGCGAGCAGTGTAAAAAAAGCTATGACAAAAATAAAAAAGACCCTGTTTTCATAGGCATCGACGGAGAGGCCCACCGGGAGGCCGATGGCCGGAGCGTGTACAGCTACCTCCGGGCCGGCGGCCAGGCCCCCCTCATCAACCGGGCAGGCCTGAAAACTAAGAACATCCTGGAATACCTTTTCCGCATCCCGCCCGGGATAGTCATTTGCGGCTTTGTTTTAAATTACGATTGGGAAAACTGGCTTCGGGACATCCCGGACGAGGCTTATAAATACCTGACTGGTGATAATGACATCATCCCGGGCGAAGAAGCCGGCTGGACCCGGGTGGTGAAAGTACCGAAAGAAGGAGATCCCTTCTACCAGCCAAACACTATTGACTGGGAAGGCTATACTATTACCTATTACCCAAAAAAAATCTTTTCCGTCTCCAAGCCCGGGCCGGCAGGCAGAATGTGGTATCGCAAGGTTTTGGATGTTTGGGGCTATTGTCAGGCGTCTTTTGTGAACGCCTGCCTGGCCTGGGGAGTAGCAACCGCTGAGGAAATGTCCTCTATAATAGAAGGAAAAGAAAAGCGAAATGTTTTTACCTGGAAAGAATTATCTTACATAGCCCTGTATAACGAGCAGGAACTTGAACTTATGGCCAAGCTGGCCAACGCTATTTTCGCCGGTCTAAAGGAGGCCTGCGAGATAGCCCAGCTGCCTATATCGGCCAGCGGTCAGGACCTCTACGGCCCCGGTGCTATAGCTAGAAAGCTCCTGAAAAAAACCGGCTGGCCGAACAGCCTGGGGAGGACGGCCATCCCGGAAAAAGCGAAAGACTATTTTCTGGAAACAATAGACCAGGCCGAGGACAAGCAAAAAGAATACCTGCAGGCGTTCCCCATTATCGCCAGCTACTTCGGGGGCCGGATAGAGGCGGCAGCAACCGGGCGTTTTAAAAAAGTATATGACGATGACTTGCACAGCGCCTACCCGAGCGCTATTACCCGGCTCCCCTTCTTCCCGCTTCGCCGGACCTGGAAAAGATTTTTAGACCCGGACGCCGGCAGGGGCTGGGCGGCTGCCAAAAGAGCTATCGGGATGTATTACGTGATGTGGAATTTTCCGGCAGGCTGGAATTGGTACCCCTTCCCGACCCGGCAAAAAAAATATCAGAACGTATACTACCCGAAAAACGGCCAGGGGTGGATCTGCAGCCCCGAGCTGTTCGCGGCCCTGGACACTATCCCGAACGCCGGCAAATATATAAAAGTGTACTACGCCTGGACCATCCCGGGCCGGTACGGCTACGGCGGCGGGGAGAACCCCTTGCCCGAAGAGCTCAAAAGCGATATGGCCCTGCTGGTGGAAAGAATGTACACCGTTAGGACCGAAGCCAAGGCCCAGGGCAAGAGCGGGGCGCGGCTGGCTCTGAAACTAATTTTAGTAAGCCTGTATGGAAAGCTCCTGCAGCAGGTGGGCGTTAATCTGGAAAAACCAGGCCTGTTTCATGACCTGGTGGCATCCTGGATAACGAGCTGGACCCGGGCCATGATTTACCGGGCCATCGCTCCCCATCGGCGGGGGAAGAACATCATAGCTATCCAAACTGACGGTATTCTGACAAAGGTAAAACTTGACCTGGTATTAAGCCCCGACCTGGCCGATTGGGAGGAAGTAGAGCTATATGACTACCGGCAGCTACTGCCTGGCCTCTACGACTACCAGGATGGGGAAAAGCGCAAGCAACGGCGGCGGGGGATGCCAAAGACTTTTGATTTTGAAAAAGCGTGGGAACTGATGGGCAGGCCCGGCGAAGTCTATATATTTACATACAGGACTTTTTTAGCCCGGCGGCTCTACCTGGCCCAGCCTTACAAACACGCTGGAATGTTGTATCAGTGGCCGGAGCTGGAGAAAACCTTTAGGCCCGACCTGGGGGCGAAGCGGGGAAACCCCTGGGCGGATCTGCTGCCGGGAAGAAAATTCGGCGACGCCTACCTGGACGGGAAAAAAGAGTGCTGGCTGAAACCGAAAACAAATCTCACCCAGGGGCCGGGCCTGCCGTTTGTGCTAAAGTTTGACGAGCCGGTTTACATCCCCCGGGAGGAGTGGGAACTGGAGCTGGCCGAGCTGGAGGAAGCCATGGAAGGCGAACCGGTAAACTTTTATAGGGAGTGATATTTTTGGATATAATATACGACTGTTTTTTATACTGTGCTTATTGTGGAAAAATAATAGATTTGAATGAACAGGAAACGAAAACTTTAAAAAGTATAGGTTTCATTTTTCATCGGTGCGAACATTCGGATTGTGGAATGGTTTTTGAAGCTAAATTAGTTCCTCATACGTATCAAGTAAATAAATTAAATGAGGAGTGATTAAAATTGAGTAGAAATAAAACGGAAATAACTCTTACAACTTCCCAGCTAATCCGCATGACGAATTGTTTCCAGTGTGAAGTAAAAGATAATTTTGTTTGCCATCCTATTCATGTTTTTATTTCTCCCGGCAGCGTTCACGGCAGCGTAGAATTAAAAATTGAATGTCTCATGGAAAAACAAAGGGGTGATAATTAAAATGTCCAATATTTTACTACCTCGTGTTTCAGATTTTATTATGAAGTTAAATATACTATCAAATGAATACGGTATTTATATTGATTATGACGAAAGAAACGAAAGTTTAATTTTAGTGGACAAGGAAGGAAAAGACCTGGGCGTACTACCTCATGATTATGATGAAGAATTTAATATTACAGGATATGAGTATTAAAAAAGGAGGAATAAAAATTGCTTGCCGAAAAACTTACACCCATGGAAATTTTAAAAGACTTGGAGCGCCTACACTTTTTAAGCACCATCCCTCTACAAGATTTTTATTACCTCGCTATTTATAATTACAACGGTGTTGTAAATAGCTGCTATGTGTCGAGCGCCGTTGGAAAAAATTTCAGCCACAAGAAAAAATACCGTTTGGCTTTTTGCCATAAAGAGCTTTTCATTTTTGAAAATGAAAGAGGCGGGGTTTTCAGGAGGAAAAAACAGGATGGGTTTTTGTCGAGTAAGAGCCTGGCCAAACTACCGGTAGAATTTTTTAATCGGCATTTGCCTGTATACTATTCCGAAAACCTGGAGGCCTGGGTGGTGAGGTTGGATTGAATGAAAAAACTATTTTAATTTATCTTCCATATTCCGGTTTGGGCCCTGGCTGGGATTTACAAAGCGAATATTTTTTAGGCTTGTTTTCCCGGATAACCTCCAAATCCGAAAGATACTACGAAATAATATATTAAGGTGGTGAGGTTGAATTGAAAATAAAAGTTAGCGCCCTCCTTAGTTATGAAATTGATAAAGAAAAAGTATTACAAAAATTTAAGACTGCCGAGGAATATAAAGAATTTATTAAAGAAGGTTTTAGAGAAATTATTTTATCAGAAATAGGTTATACAGAAACAAATTGTAATCTTGAAGTAAATGTAAAAATAAAATAAACTTTCTCCCGGAAGAAATTCCGGGATTTTTTATTTTCTGAAAAAGTGTTCGATACACAGCGAACACCCGTTCTGGTATGCTTAGCGTAAATAAAAAATATTTTAAATAAGGAGGGCGCAAAAAATGTTTTCGCTTGAAGAAGTAATTCAGAAAGTAAAAGACATCGAAGAATTGTTTTTCGGTGGTGGGGCTGATGCCCTGAAAGAATTGTTTGAAAAAGTGCAAGAAATCCTTCGAGACCTGGCAGATCTGAAAGCTGAATTGGAACAGCTCAAAAGTATTGTACTCGAATCAAAAACAGATTCGACTCCTGTGGACCAGGTAACTCCGGAGGTAGATTAAGCCATGTTCAAACATAATTTTTACAGACCGCTCGGGAAAATAAAAATCCCCTGGCCATCGGGGATCTGTTTCGAGGAAGTGCCGGGCGTAGTGGTGGAAATGGCCAAGGAAGCCGGCGAAACAGCGGCCAAGGTGGAGCAAGTCCAGGAAGAGCAAAAAGAACAGTCTGAAAAAGTTGAAGGCTTGGAGCAGCGGCAGCGCTGGAATGATGAAACCCTGGACCGTACTTTTGAACGAATTTGGGCGCTAGAGGCCCGGATTGATGAGTTGCAAAGCCGGATAGACATCCTGGAGGCTGGAGAAGAGGAACCTGAGCCCAACCCAGAACCGGCAGCGGACCCAGAACCTGCAGCAACCGTCATTGAGCCCAAAGTAGAGCCAGTGCCTGACAAAAAAGAAAAGGCAAAAACCTCATGGGGGATGTGGTAGAAAATGGGCGGAAACGGCAGCGGCAGGAAATCCGGCTCCACAAGCAAACCAACCGAGCCTGACAAGTTAGACCCTGGGGAAATAATCGGGGAAACGGGAGGGACAACCATAGACCGATCGGAGCCGAAAAAGAAAAACGGCAGGCCGGCGAAGGGCCTGGCTGTAAATGTAGCAGAGGCTAAGCAAAAATTGAATCTTCTCTTCGGCGGTCTGGCCCGAATCCTGGGAAAAGAGTACACCTACACCGAGAATGACTTCGACGCCGAGGCCCAAGCGGTGGTGAGGCTATCCCAAAAATTTTCCATGGTGAGCTATGTACTCACCCTGCTAGATCCCCTATTTATGGCCCTGGCTCTGGTACAAAAATTTGTCAAGCTGCCAAGTAAGAAAAAACAACCCGAGCAAAACCAACAGCAGGGACAGCAGCCAGGACAGGTGGTAAATTTCCAGCGGTGAGAACTCTCGAATCTAAGGTGGTGGGGTGATGCCTAAACTGATTTTACCGAAGCCGGGGGAACATCTGGTTTTTGCCGGCAGCACCGGCAGCGGGAAAACCTACTTGGCCGAAAGTATGCTCAAATACTTTGAAAGCTATTTCGCTATTGACACTCAGGATAGTCTGGAAATTCCCGGCATACGGCTGACCAACCCAAGAAATCTAAAAGTAATGTTACCCCTGTTTCCGAGGATCCACTATGTACCCAAGCCGGAATGGATCGAACGCGACGTTTTTGATTATCTCTTTCGGACGCTGCTGGAAAGCAGCACCAAAAAGAGGCCAAAACCAAGGGTAATTTACACCGACGAAATTTACCATGTGGGCTATGGTGTGAATTTTCCACCCTGGCTCCCAAAGAGCATCACGACCGCCCGGCAGCGTAAACTGTCTTTCTGGACAAGCTCACAGCGGCCTGCACAAATCCCCATCCCAATAATGTCAGAAGCCACACGGATGTTTGTATTTATGTTAAACCGTGATGAGGACATGAAACGGGTGGCCGGCTACGCCAGAACAGATCCAAAAAGTTTGTATGTGGCCCTCAGAGAACAGCAAAAGGATAACAGTTTTATTCAGATTGATCTAACTTTGGGGACATGGGAAAAATTCCCCCCTCTAAAAAGATAAAGGAGTGATTTTACAAATGGCGGACCAAAAAAGTGTAAGAGCCAACATGCTGCCCCCTGGCGGGGCTACTACCACGACCGAGGCCGGGCAGGGGCAGGCACTGCTTCCGGATACCTTCACGCTCAAAAGAATGTCGGAAATATTCATGGAAAGAAGCGAGCAAAATGTGATCCAATTAAATAAACAGGTTCTAACACCCGGCCAGGTGGCGAACTTTGAGGTAAAAAATGTGGGCCTGGGAGAATCTTTGGAGCTTTGGATCGAGGGCAGCGTGTCCCTGAATAACACCCTGGCCGGTGCTCAGGCTGTCAGTGTGTCGCACGAATTTCCGTTCAACACGATTCAAAATCTGAATATCCAATTCAACGGCCAAACTGTGATTGACAACCTGTCCGGCTATGAGCTTTTGGGTGTGATGGCTAAAAGACACAAAAATCTGCTCTTAGGTGGCGCTTCTTCCGCCGGTGCTAAATTTGCCCAGAACCTGGCCCGGGTGGATAAGGCCATCGCCTATGTTACAGCCGGCGCGAACGTGACCCTGACCGCAGGCAACGGCCTGTGTGGTACTACTTCTTTTTCAATCGCAGCTTCCAGCGTGGGCGTGCTGAATTTCGGCATGTATGTACGCCTGCCGTTTACCCTCAGAAAGGATCTGCTTTTGGGGCTCATCCCTATGCAGAACAACTCCGTGTATTGCAACGTCGCTCTGACCAGCCCTTTGCTGCTAGGGGCCACAGCGGAAAGCCCTTTGTTTGTGACTGGTGGCGTACCGGCAACCCTGAGCATGAGTGCGAGCGCGGTAGACATTTATCCTCATTATTGGTTCTGGTCTATCCCAGTGCCGAACGATCCCAAGCTGTACAGCTACTTGGTATCACACAGCTATATGCTCCTGTCCCAGGCTAACAACCCTCAGACCAACACCGGCGCGGAAGCTCTCGAATATAACATGCCCAACAATTACTACCTTTTGTCCTTGCTTCTATCCCTGCGGGATTCGACCGGAGCGCTGGCTGATGTTTATACGTCCCTGGATAATCCGTACCTTAACTATAATGGCACGGCCCGGGTAGACCGGAGTAAAATTCAGCCCCGTATAGCTCGGCAAACCATCCAATATGAGGGCATCCCTTCCAACTTGGGGCAGCTCATATGGGATGCCACGGACATCGAATACCTGCCCAATGGCACCAACACCAGCAAATGGCTGAATATGTACCTGGCTAACAACCCGCAGTTTGTAGCGGATGTGGCTGCAGGCTTTGCAGTCAACGGCAAATTTTCTGTTTTGCGTGAGCAGCTCGTTCCGGCAAATGTTCAAATTGTGTAGGGGCAGGTTCCAAACCTACCCGCGAAAAAAGGAGGTATATATATGAGAGGCGATATCTATTTAGCCACTGCCCCGGCAGCGGCTTCCGACGAGCCGGTACAGGCCAGCACAGCAGCAGGGCCATCGGCTGGCGTATCCAACATTCAAGAGAATATGCAGCCGGCAGCAAAACCCGGCTCTGTGGTTTGGCTCCTAACCCTTTTGGCTCTTATGGCCGGTTACTACTGGCTGTATAACAAAAAGCTTAAAGAGATTATTTCGGCGGACGCTATTTTGAGCTTTGCGCATTACGCCCTGGCTACGACCCTGGCCGTGGTGGTGGGCGTTAACCTGTTCAATGTTTTTTTGACAAAAATGGCAGCTATGAAAATTCCCGGGATAAGCAAAGCGGCAGGAGCCTTTCTCCCGCTGTTCCACCTGTAGGGGGTGGGGACAATCGACCCGAATCAAATTGTTACTTTGGTTGGCTCCATTGGGTTTCCTGGTGTGGTGGCCTGGTACCTGTTAACAATGGCTGGAAAATTTCTGGAAAAATTGACTGAAGCCATGGTTAAGCAGGTGGATGCCATGGAGCACCTAGCAGAGGCCCAGCAAGACCTTAAAACTGCTATCATGCTTATGCAGGCCAGCTGCAACGCGAAGCAGGAGGCGAAGAGCGCGTGAAAATTCTCGGGTTAATTTTGGCTCTGGCCGGCGCGGCCCTGGTCTATATGAGCATATCCGGCAAAAGTTTTAAGGAGTTGGTACAAAAATGAGCGAAGACCGGATGAAAAATATTTCCATCGCGCTCCTGGCCATAACGGCCCTGGTTCTGCTGCTTTTTAAAAAGCAGGATGATAAAATTCGCCTGGCCTCGTTTGTGGCCCTGGCCCTGATTTTTGGCTTGGTGCTGATGTTTCCGTTTACCGGCTTCCTACTTTCAATCCCCATTTTTCTGGTGGTCTGGTTCGACCATCAAAAAGAGATCTGGGATTGGTGGGGCAGCCTGAAAAATGCAACTCTGAATATAGGAGGCGATAAAAAGTGAGAGACATCTTAAAAATTCTTGCCTATGCTATTCTGGCCGGCATCATCGGCGTGATTGTTTTTGTCCGGGCTGGGGAGCTAGGTGGGAAATCAGGCGGGGAGCAGGCTTCGACGATTATCAATAGCACAACCAAGGGGTTTGCCTCTATCATCAACGCCGCCCAGGGGTATACCCAAAACGGGTAGGGAGGTTTGACCATGTTAGGAGCACAAAGTGATGTCTTGGGCGGTACCATCCAAAGAGCCGCCCTGGACGATAATCCGGAGAACCGTTTCGTGACCCGGAATAATTACCTGGGCCTGGTAGATGTGGCCTGCACCGACAACCGCCAGGCCATCCTAGCCAGCCGGCGGACTATTCCTTTTATGATGGCCTCGAATCCGCAAGGCCCTCGGGTGAGGCTACAAAACCAGGAAGAACAGGTATTTGGCAATGGTGGCCTGGCCGTCCTGGCTGGAGAATTATGGAAGGGGGTAAAGTAACATGCAAAAATGGATGTGGGCGCTGGCCATCGGGGCGGCGGCTACGTATTTTGTTCAAAAAACACGTCCGGCGTATACCTGGATAGTGGCGGGTGCTACGGCTGTTATAACTTTTTATCTCTGGAAGCGGGGATGAAGTATGGAAAAGTTTAAAGCCTGGATTCGTGAGCATAAAGCAGCCTTCGGCGTTCTGCTGGGACTCCTGGCCGTTGGGATTTATTGGCTAGTGCGGAAAAAAACTTCGGCAGCGACATCGGAGGAGCCTGCTGGTAGCATGATTTATCAGCCCCCTGCCGGGGGTGGATCCGGTGGCGGCAGTGCTGGTGGCTCCGGTGGCGGGGGCTATAATGGACAGGCCGAGCAAAATAGAACTTTCCTGACGGGCATAACCGACGCCTTGAGTAGCTTCATGACTAACACCCAAAACCTCCTTACCGGGCAGCAGCAAACGGTTAACGCCGCTCTAGCAGCCCAGGCCACTAACGAGACGAGCATGTTTGCTGGCCTGAAAGATTTGATTGGGCAACTCAAGACAGCGCCGGCGGCGATGCCTAACGTTCCGGCTCCGGTGACATCTCTGACCCAACCAGCGGCTGGGGCTACTGTTATGCAGTTAGCCGGCGGGGAGGCCGGAGGAATTTGGCACGCTCCTACTGCTGAGGTGGTAGGAGGCTCGGGTGGTGGCATGATTTACGGTACCCATGACCAAATAGATGAGTTTGCCGCTGGTGGCAGCCGCAACATGGGTGGGAATTATTCGCTTGACTTTACTGGGTGGCAGCCCAGCCAAAAAACTCCAACGGTGGTACCAAATAGCCCGGTGGAAACTGCTATCAATAAATCGGTATCGGATGCGGGTTGGGTTAACCGGATGATTGGCGGAAGTAAGTATACAGTCCCGGCAGGAACACGGTCCGATTGGAAACCAGGACAAGCTTTTAAATAAGGTGGCTAAAAGATGGATACAAACGATATAGTAGACCGGCTCGAAGGGCTTGGCGTGCCTCCTGCCGACGCTCAGATTTTAGCCGCCGTGGCTATGGGGGAGAGCGGTTACAACCCCATAGCTGAATTGCATACAGCTGATGAAGATTCGGTCGGACTGTTCCAAATAAATATGTTTGCGCACGGCGATAAGCTGACCGGCTTTACAGGCTCTCAGGATATGGCGGCCTGGCGGACCTGGCTACAGGACCCGCTTAACAACATTCAGGCTGCCGCAGCTGTCTACTTTTCGCAGGGGCTAGGGGCCTGGACCCAGTTTACCAAGGGCGGATATTTACAACATCTGAATAAAACCTACGAGGTGCAAGGCGTACCGGGAGAAATCCAAGGCCCGCCCGGCGACCCTAATGTTAATTGGCGACCTGCCGAAGTTCCGGAAGATGCGCCCGGCCCATATGAGCCGAAATGGAAACAGCTTCTATATTATAATAAATTGTGGATTAAGGGCCTGACCGATAAAAAATGGGCTGATATAGCCCAAAAGTATATAGATGCCGTGAGACCTTCAACGGCACTCCCAGGAGGGGGAAGGCCTTCTATTCTGCCTTCCGCAGATATTTTTAAATGGGATTGGGTGCAGGGGAAGGTAGGGCAATTTTTCATCCTGGTGGCAGGCCTGGCCCTGGGCGTCGTGGGGATTGTCCTGATGGCTAAAGAAAGCGTTGTAAAACTAGTGAAGGAGGGACCTTAAAAAATGAAGATAATACAACAACCATTGATAATGGTTGGATTAGGAAGTACAATTCCCTTTCAAATTCCATCCAATTATTTAACAGAATATAGCTTCATTACAGTTTTTAACCCTACTGATAATTCAATCTGTATTTATCCAAGGGAGGTTACAGTTCCTTCGGCAAATGCATGTCGGATGAGGATACTGCCATATTGTGCAATAACTATACCGATTTTGCCGGAAATACAAAACGGTTTTAACGTGATCTGGAGTAATGACCAAAGTACTCAATTAACCACGCCTAAAAATGCTAGAATTTTTATTTCCGATGAAAATTTAAACTATAATTTTTCCTTTGCGCCCAGTGCGGAGGCTGGTGGTAGTTTTATATCCCAGGTAGATGTTACCGACCGGGCGGCCCGGCTTGTCGGACACGTCGATGTAAACAGTTTACCGGCGATTCCAGCGGGAGCCAATACCATTGGGGCGGTAGACGTTACCGACCGGGCGGCCAGGCTTGTCGGACACGTCAGTGTGGATTCTTTGCCGAATGTGACCCCCATCGGCTGGACATGGGCGAAAATAATAGCGACGGGGGTAGGTGACCAACAGGTTAAGGGAATGCCTGGCAAGGTGGCTAAAATATTCGTGGAAACCTCTACGGTTGTATGCTATCTTAAAGATGGGATGAACCAGGCCTGGATGAGTGCCACCGGACCATTGGGGCAGGATTTCCCCTTACCGCTGGCCTGCCTATCAATGATTGCTATAAATTTTAGTGCCCCAGGAACGGCCTGGATTTTATATCAGTAAGTAGGGGAGATATTATGGCCTTTATAGCAACACAGCGTACCACTACTTCGTTCGGTAAAGATTATCCTCAGATTCATGTAACCGATACAAAAATTTATTGTATTTGGCGAGAGTATGACGGTACCAAATATCAAATTTGGACTGCGGAGATGAATATAGACGGTACGGGCTGGGTGGCGACAAAAAGAACTACCAGTGCTTTCAGTAAAGAATCTCCTCAGCTTCAGGTAACCGATACGAAAATCTATTATACCTGGCAAGAATATGATAGTAATTTTTTCTACCAGATTTGGACTGCGGAAATAAATATCGACGGTACGGGCTGGGTAGCGACACAGCGTACCACCAGTGCTTTCAGTAAATACTATCTTCAGTTTCAAGTAACCGGTACTAAAATCTATTGTATTTGGCAGGAGTATGACAGCGATAATTGGTATCAGATTTGGACTGCGGAAATGAATACCGATGGTACGGGCTGGGTGGCAACACAGCGCACCACCAGCACTTTCAGTAAAAATAAACCTCAGCTTGAGGTAATCGGTACAAAAATCTATTATACCTGGGGAGAAAGTGACGGTACTGCCTGGCAAATATGGACTGCGGAGATGAATATCGACAGTACGGGCTGGGTAGCAACAAAAAGAACTACCAGTGCTTTCAGTAAAGAATTTCCTCAGCTTGAAGTAATCGGTACAAAAATCTATTATACCTGGGAAGAAATGGACGGTGCTTACTACCAGATTTGGACTGCGGAAATGAATATCGACGGTACGGGCTGGGTAGCAACAAAAAGAACTACCAGTGTGTCTAATAATTATAATCCTCAGCTTCAAGTTGCCAGTACAAAAATCTATTATACCTGGAATGAAAAGAAGGGTACTTCCTGGCAGGTTTGGACTGCGGAAATGAACATCGACGGTACGGGCTGGGAAGCTACACAGCGTACTACCAGCGCGTATACTAAAAACAATGCCCAATTAAAACTGGGTAATACAAAAATTTATTATACCTGGAATGAAAGTGACAGTGCCTTTTTTTATCAGATTTGGACTGCGGAAAATGAAATTCCCATAGTTAAAATAATGCGATGTGATGGGTTTTATGACCCGCCAATTCCAGGAATTAAAATAAATTCTTGTGATGGGGTGATACATTAAATGGGAGATATTAGTAAGCATTTCGATACCTCAGAGGCGGCCTGCCGGTGCGGGTGGGAGGAATGAGCTGGCTGGACAAGCTGCCGGGCTGGAACAAGGCTATTGGCAAGGGCCTGGAACCTTTGGGGCCGGTGCTGGACGTGTGCCTGCTGGCGGTGGCGGCTGTGTGCGTGTGGGCTGTGGTAAAAAAGTGGACGGTGCAGGCGAAGGCGTTGTGGCTGGCGTATTTGATTAGTCCTTAAAGGAGGTGAAAATCTTTTGAAAAAGTATTTCTTTGGATTGTTTCGAGTTTTCGAGACTCAGGAAGATGCAGAATCGGCCATAAGGGTTACGGAAACAAACGGCGAACGGTTTTTATTCTATATCAAGGGTGATGTATCGTCAAACTTCTGGAAGAAGTTAAAAGCCGGAATTTTATAAAGTTTTCCTCCAAATACCTGATACCCTGTAAACCCCTTCGGGGGTTTTCTTTTTGTGTCAGGGTGTTGACAGGGTGTGTTAGGTGTGGTAAAATAGAAGAAAAATGTTAGGAGGGGTGTGTCATGAGTATGACGGAAAACTACAAAAATCATCTTATTGGGGGAGATGTAACATCCATGGAAAAATTAACAAGGGCGGAAAAAGTTAAGGCCAACTACAATAATTTAAGAGGACTGGGATTCGAGGTAGACGAGGCCCGAAAGCTACGGCATAAAAGCCAAGAGGAAATTGATAAGGCTATTAAGATTTTTTTGGAAGCTCATCGGGAGAGGGATAAAGCGGAGCACACAGCGCCGGCCAGGGCGGAGCAAAAAGGGAATCCACAGCGCAGGGTAAGCCCGGAGGAAGGTAATTTGCTGGAGGTTATTAGAGGGGCAGGGCTGGACGCCTCGGACGTGCTGGAAATGGTCAAGGATAAGCTGGAACAGTGGGTGACTATGTGGCATGAGCGGGAGCCTGGAGGCATCATGGAACGGAAGCTGGGGAAAGTGCTGGAGGGTGTGAGGAGGGTATAAAGTGATGGAACGAAAGCTGGAAAGATGGGTAGTGCTGTGGAAGGAAAGGAAGCCGGGCGGGATTATGGAACGGGAGCTGAAGCAGGTGCTGGAAAAATGGGCATCACAGTGGGGTGAAATAGAGCCGGGCGGTATCATGGAACGGAAGCTGGGGAAGATGCTGGAAAAAGTTAGGGGATGTGGGGCGTGAAAGCACTTGTTAAAACAGGCTGTAGGGCTTTAGTCCACGTTAAAACTCCGGGAAAACCCCCGCCGGTACCTATGCCCTGCATGGTAGAGTGTAAGCGCCGGTGTGATGTTTGTCCGGAAAAGCCGGCTTGTGGGGGCTGTAAAATGCCCCCCTGCAGAGAGTGTGACCAGTGGTGGGAGAAGTGGGGGAAGGATTGGAGCTTTTAAAAAATAGAGGGGGAGGGTTATAAAGTGGAATTTAATGGAGCGTGTCCGTTTGTTACTTGCTTAAAGGTAGGGAAGCACAGCCACCCGGTATGCCCGGTTTGCGGAGCTGTGAGATTTGGCAATTTGTCTTGTGATGAGTGCAGGAGGCAGTCAGAACCTGGGGGATTGCGGTGGAAGGAAGACCAGGAATGGCTGACGGAAATGAAGAAATGGGGGACTATACGACCGGAGGGGGGGGGGTGTGAGGTATGATAGGAATATTAATTTCTTGGGAAAACGTATTTAATTCTGCTAATAAGTTTTTCTTAAATTTAGAACGTGCTTTGACAGCGGCTGAAAATGCCGGTTATCCCTTAGCTATATTCAACGGCGGGTTATACGTTAATTTTGCAGGAACCTGGCAGCTCATAGATTGTAAAATTGATATATTAAGGCAAGAATAACCAACCCTAACCGGCCACCAGGCCGGTTTTATTTGCCGGTAATTCCGCTCCCCCCAGCGTAATTTTCGCTAATTTAATGTCCACTATATAAAGTGCGAAGCTGTCCCAACCCGTCACAACCAGCACCGACATTACACCAACCCCCTACCTCGGCGACGACAGCGCGACACGGTAACGGTGTGCAGTGTGTTGA
>Ga0307375_10002985_pt1 | contig 16984 bp, 35 predicted proteins | sample TR1MG_FD_202531 | JGI IMG/M metagenome (GOLD analysis project Ga0307375, IMG submission 202531) | Soil microbial communities from Risofladan, Vaasa, Finland - TR-1 | ecosystem: Environmental > Terrestrial > Soil > Coastal area > Acid sulfate soil | place: Finland: Risofladan, Vaasa | collected... | reverse complement strand
TTCAGTATAACACAATACAGTTGAAAAAAGGTGGATAAAACGTGGGTATAATGTGGGTTTTTACTTGTTTTTTGGATTATTAGGATGAGTACATCTATTTTTTTTATAATAGTAGCAAGGTTTCTTATCCTTTTTTTTACTTAAATCCTCGTCACCAAATATTGTTATTGTGTTTCTACTTTTATCCCTATATGTTGTTTTTTTTATTATAGGTATATGCTGTCCATTACACCAATATCCTTTATTTGGACATTTTCTATTTATAAAATATCTTAATGAGCTTTCCATTTTTATCACCCTTTGACTCTTAATAATTTCTCTTGTATTTTTTTTATAATATTGCAATCTAACGCTCTACAATAATCTTCGTTTAAATCTACTTCTATTGATATTTCACACCAATTATATTTCGGTCTTCTTATATCATTTTTCATAGGACTTATAAAATATCTCATTTCTATTATGCTACGTGCCGGTTCTCTGAGGTAATAGTATACGCTGTTTATTGCTATCAGTAGTCTCATTTTCTCGTCTAATTTATTCTCAAGGTCTGCTATATACTCTATTCTTGTCAGTGCCATTATTTCAGTCTTAGATACATTATTATGCGTTTTAGGCTCGTCCGTTATCACTGTCGCTTTTAATCCTGATATATTCATTTTTTTGTATGTATCAAGTGCTTCTTGTAGGTTTTTAACTTCTTTTTTGAGGTTTTCATAATCATGTAGATAATAGCGTATTGTATTTGTATTCATAAACGCATCCTCCATCAAGTTAATTATATGTCTTCATACCAAACATTCAGTTTGCACTCTTCGATTCCAGGAGAACTTATCATTTCTCGTATCGCTTTCTTAATTAGACTGCAGTTCTCTATTGTTCGTTTTGCCACCTTTGCCCCTCCCATCCTGATATTAAATTTTTAAAATTTGCAATTTCTTTGTATTCTTCTGCACCGATAATCATTATTTTTACCTCCAAAAAATACTTTTTCATACGGTTTAGTTTTGTTTGACTCTGCTTTATCCTGCCGTTTGTCCGGGTCTACTTTCCAATTATCTGGTTTATTAAACCAACTCATGGAACATTCACATCCCTTAACCAACTCATGCAATCGTCAACACTTCGCATTACAAGAAACGTCCCGCCTCTCATATCTACTTCTGTCCTAAAATCCTCCTGGTAAGGCGATAATCTACCTGTAGGCGTTTTTACCTCTATCCACACCTGTATTGTTTCCCTGTTTTTATTTAACCCAATACACCATAAATCGGGTATGCCAGGTTCTGATAATGCGCCTTGTTGTATTTTACGGACAAAGAATTTATGCCATTCAAGACATTCACGAATTGCATGTTGGATGTTTGATTCCTTTATTTTCAGTTTTACAGGCTTTATTGTTTTCATCCTCCGACCTCCTAAACCTCTTTTGGGTCTACCGAAACCATATAAGTTATCGAATCTAGCTGAAACTTTGTAAGTGACATCAAACTAACCTTTTCGGCAGCCTCTTCTTTTGTATCCGCATCGACATCGATACAGCCGTGAATCGTGTACGGTACTGTAAATTTCATCTATTCATCCACCTTTCAACTGCCCTTTAAAATAACTCTAATTCCTGCCTTTTTAGCCTTGCTTACCATGTCTTTTGTACCTTTGCTATGCTTGATATCTGTATGAAAAGCAACAACAACATCCGGTTTCCCTTCAACAAGCATTTGAGTATTCCTTATAGGTCCTGCTTTATTGTCGTATTTATTCCAATCAGCAGGAAAGTCAATATGTTCTAAACCTAATTCAATTGCGGCTTGTTTTGCCATTAAATCAGCGCCTTTGCATTCACCTTGAATTATAACTGTGTCTGGATATTTTGCTTTTACGGAAGCTACAAATCGCTTTATGGAGTCGTAATCAGTCCAAAAGCGGTCCCCACATATTAACACTCCCATCTATTCATCCCCCTCCGTATTTCATGCCACATTAGGTATGCCCCTGCAACAATCATAACGATTGCGATATCGTCACAAATGAATTCGCCTATTGACTCTGGCTTAAGATTAAATCCTCTTTCTGTACCCCTGCCAAAATAAAAGGACTCTAATAGGTTGAATATGATACCGTAAACAAATATCTTGAATCCTTTACTTTTACTCAGCATTCCTCAATCTCCTTCCTCTCCCGTTCCCTTCTCAATTCTTCCATCTTTCGGCTTACCCATGTGTCTATTTTTTCAAAGTAAAACGGCTTTCGACATTCAGGACAACAGGGAAGCATTTCTTTGCTTCTATATTGACTTTCCAGATTCCTAAAAACAAGTAACCACGGCTTCCAGTTAATAATCTGCTTACGCTGTTCCAATAAATATTTTGACTGTTTGACGTATTCTTCATAATGATTTGCTATCTTTGTCAATGCTTCGTAAGGATCAATTATAGCTCCGCAATCGTCACAATATACAAGTCTGTTCCTGCTATCAATTGTGTAATTAGGCGTTTTGTAGCACTTACAAAGCTTTTCTAGACTGCGTTCCACTTTGAGAACATCAAATCTTTTAATATTGTCTGGTAAATCACTCATTTCTCCATCTCCTTCCTCAGATCATCTTTAAGATAATACTCCTTACCGTATTCCTTCAACATAGCTTCCGCCCGCTCTCCGAAACTCTTCCAGTCAATAGTCCGCTCAATCTGTTTCAATTCCTCATAGTACTCGCTTCCCCTACAGTTATTTGAATTAAGCTTACCAACCTTGTACAGATCAACAAATTCATGCGTCAATTCGATAAGTTCCAATGTCTGTTCCGGGTCTAATACCGGCTCCATGGACACCCAAGTCTTTATTCCCTGCTGATGAGCATAATTCAAGGCGGCTATCCTGTTCATGGGGATTTCCGCATTTGGCTCCCATTTGCGGCTGTCGTCGGTCGACGTAAAGGTCAATGTGCTGCCGAAGCTGTCGCCGGGCTTGTAGAGGTCGAAATCACGGATTGCTCTCATGCCGCCTTTGGTAAGTACAATCCAGTTCATGCCATATCGGTTGAATATCTCCATGACCTTGCGTGTTAACTGTGATTCTTGTTCTATGTCTTGATAACAATCACAGGTGAAGCATAGTAAGCATGATTTGCCTACTGCAAGTTTTGCATCATGTTCGGCTTTTTCAAGTACATCTTTCCGGAGCGCATCAGTATTATGAAATTCCTTCCGGTCCTTATGCAGGACATTGGGAACATAACAATAGATGCATCCGAAAGAACATGAATTAAACAAATTAAGCGCAAATTCCGCATATTCCTTTGCCCTGTTTGAAGGAGTGTAGATTATTTTAAACCCCATCCTTTTTCACACTCCTTTTTGGTCTTTTAAACCCACTACAGCTATCTTCTTTATCTCTAAACTTATTAAAATTTTTATTACTAATGTCTTTGCATTTATCAGTGAAATAGCCGCAATTACCGCATTTTTTATTCATCCTTCTTTTCCTCCTTCACCCTATAATTGCCTGTCCCCATTATGTCTGCAACTGCGTATAACGCCTTTTTGTATCCCGCAAGGTATGCCTCAGCCTTTGCCACTGTCATACGCCTATCTTGTTCCTCGCTCTCTATTAAACCTCTGAAATATTCTTCAAGCCCTTCAAGGTCAAATTTAGCTTCTTTCTTGCCATCATAAGTTGTAATCATTTCTCTGCTCCTCCTTCACTTTCTTTACATTTTGGTACTTTCTGCATATCCTTTTCCACCTCTCAATCTGTCAACGATTTTATTCATATGCTCCGTCGCCTTACCTTGAGCAAGCATCCTGTCTTCTTCTGTCTCTGGTCGGTCGCCCATAATTCCAATAAACTGGCTTACTTTAAGCCCCAAAAACTCCTGTATTGTTTCGTCGGTCCCTTCCTCGGCTACCAGATAATAACAAAGAAGAGAATCTTCCTGCCCGATCCTGTGCGCTCTATCTTCACACTGGCTTAACACAGCAGGGGACCAATCAAGTTCACCTGTTACTGTGCATGTTGCCCTTTGAAGATTTAGTCCAGATCCTGCTCTTAATGAGATAATAACAATATTTGTTTTGCCACCCATGAAAGCTTCAACTGATTTTTCCTTCTCGGCGCCGGTTTCGTGACCTGTAATTCTTACCGGATTGAATTCTTTAAGCTCTTTCGTATAAATATCATGCACTGCATGGTGATAAGCGAACAACAAAACCTTCTCACCTGCCTCCAAGAGCATTTTAACGAAAGCGGCTACATAAGGAGCTTTTGCAATGCCTATAGCCTGCCGGGTATCATTTACAATATCTCGCATCAACCGGCCTTTTTCAAAATAATCGCTGATGCCACCGATAGTTTTTGCTTTCTCAACTGCTGATTGAATAAGATTGCTGTAGGTACCTTTATCAAAATCAATAGTTTGTATAACCCGGCGTTTCGGTGGAAGTTCTTTTAAAACATCAATCTTTCGCCTTCTTAACATCAAACCTTCTCTTTTAAGGTAATCATTTAATAACTCTGGTTTCATTACAACATCCGTCCCATACCCTGAACACCATTCACGGGTAAAACTGTCCCAATCACCCAAACAGTGGTATTCTAAAATATTAATGACGTTCCATATCTCCCCGCCACGGTTATAAATCGGGGTACCGGAAAGACCTATGACATTCTCACAGCCGCTTGCAACTAATGAAGCCGCGCTGTATTTGTCTGTACCGCTATGCCGGAGTTCCTGAACCTCATCAAATATAACCGCCTTGAAACCCATTTCCGGAAGTACATTCTTCCAGCCCCTGAGCAGTAAATAGTGTATGATATAAACGCTTGCTTCTGGAAGCTCATAGGGCTTTAACCCCTTAATTACATGGATGCTGTCCTTATTATCGTCGAACATCGAAATTACTTTTTTCGGCAATTTTACGAATTTGTCTAGTTCCTTCTGCCAATTCCGAATTAAGTGAGGTGGTACAACAAGTAAAGTTGGATAGCTTTCGGTTGTCGACATAAACGCAATAGCTGTGGGCGTCTTACCCGTGCCCATTTCGTCAGCTAAAAGTGTCCGTCGGTTATGTAGTAGAAAAGCTAATCCCTCTTTTTGATATTCAAGTAGCGTTCCCTTAAATTCTAGTGGTGGTGTGACCTTCTGTGGCTGTCTGTTAAGCTCCTGCCGCTTAATGACATGGTCAATAGCCTCCTGATATGACTGCTCCCATTTCTCGGGAATCCTAAGTGGGTACCGTTGCATCAACCAATTCAGATCTCCGTTAATCCTTTTTGTATTCCTGAACCTTGCAAGCCCCGCACCTTTTCCCGAACTTCCCGGGAATATCCTCTTTGCAGCCTCAATAACGCATGGCTCACCCTCGATTATCCATGAATCGGTTTTCACCTCGTATTTCAGCTCACCATAAAAATATTCTGCTGTCTCAACCTTCTGTAAGTATGCTGGTATCATAATGCAATCCCCCATAATTTATTAAGTCCGAATGACTTGCAAGGCTTGCCGTTTATCTCTTTGGGAATGTCTAGGTTCTTTTCAACCACAAGAATGATTCCTTTCACTTCCAGAAAGGCTGCATATCTCTGAAGCTGTGCAATAACCTGAACTTTGTTTGGCTTTCCTTTTTTAGCTTCAATAACAATTCCATTTACAAGGAAGTCAACTCGGTTACGAGGTCCAAGAACATACTCTTTTTGGTACTTGATGTCAGATTCATCAAATATCTTAGCTATTTCTCTTTGCAGGTCAAATTCCTCGTTTACTGGATTAACCCTCAGCTTGTTCAGTGCCTCTATTATCTGCCGCATTTTCAACCTCATTTCCTTTGCAAATCACTCAAAAATTATTCCAAAATATATTCCACATAAAACCATATACCAATTCATTTCTAAGCTTTTATCAGTGGTTTAAGTTTCGGGCAAATCATATTATTATGTGCCAAACAGATTCCACAGCCACATGTCGCCTGTTTTTTCCACTTCTCAATCTCCTTCTGCTGGGCTTCTATGATGTCAAGATACATATGTGCTATATGTGATATGTATCTTGCTATTTTAGCTTCCTCCATGCTCGACCTCACCATTATCCATCAATCTCCTTTAATAAGCTTTTCGCCTTTTTTTTAATCTTTACAAGTGTCCTACTTACCTGAGGTTGAGATGTTTTTACTGCTCTTGCGATTTCTGCTTGACTTCTGCTTTTTAAATGAAGGCGTAAAATTTTCAATTGTTCATTGTTTAAAAGTTTCCTTAGTGCCTTTAATTTTTCTTCAAGTTCCATATTTCTAATTACTTCTTCCTCAGTATCAAAGCCACTGTCAATAGTTTCTTCAACGGTAATTTTCGATCCATCTTTCCCAATATATGAAGAATCTTCAAGTGATAATGGTCGCTGCATAGATTGCACAGCATTGTTCAAATCTTCGCGCGAAACTCCTAATTTTGCACAGATTTCATCTTCACTTTTCTCTTGCTCTTTCAATTTGTTCGCTTCGCAAAACAAACTTATGACTGGTCTGGAAACATTTATAATCGAGGATTCATAGTCTCGGCGATATCTTTTTATCTCGCCTATAATAAATGATGCTGCATAAGTAGAGAACGCAAAGCCAAATTCCGGTTTGAATTTTTTTACTGCTTTCCAAAGTCCAATCAATCCGCATTGAAAGTATTCTTCGACTTCCTGTGTGTCGATTGCGTGTTTAAAGCTCCTTCGAATTAGCGCCCAAACAAGATTTTTGTTTTCATCTATGAATTTATTTGTTAATTCCATGTCTCTTTGAACTTCTGCAACCGATACCACATTCACCCCTCCAATTCTCTACCTATTTTTCACAAATCTTTTATTATCAAAAAAGCATTAGTACCTTCAATGATAAATATTTCCTTGCCATTTTTTTCTATAGAATATCCATAAACCTTTTCAACTTCAAGCTTGTCCACCTTATTTTGCAGCAGTATAAGATCGTCCAACGGTTGGACTACATCACAGCTACTTAAATAGTTTTGATTAATGTCTATAATTTGATTTTCTAGGTCCACAACTATAATTTTCAGTAATTTCAAATCAGAGTCATATTGCCTAAACACATCTACAACACATAACATGACTATAATTATTAAGGTTAGGACCAATGCGTTAAAGAATCTTTGTAGCTTCATTTTAACCCTCCTTTACCGAGCTAAATCTTTATAATGCGAATTAATATTGCTCACAACAAAAGTAGTTTGGTACTACAGTTTGAAGTTCTAACCATTCACTAATTTTCATTGTAACTGGCTCTCCGCCAATCCCTGCATCAACGATAGTAAAATCATCTTCCTTCTGTTCCTCTGTAAAAAAATTATCAATAAAATCATCCAGAGTAGTATTTATATCATCTTCAAAGTATTCATTCTCGTATTCCTTCATTGTGATTTCGCCCCAAAGATTAGACATAAAATCATATGCTTGTTGCTTATTCTCAGCTACACACCACTCTGTTACTCCACCCTCATTGCATTTAAATATTGATTTCATAAAACCCTCTCTTTCCGCACTTAGTAGGTCGCACTTTATTCATTAGCCTTATATTACGCAGTTATTGTTAATCCGTTTATTATCAATTTCTGAAAACTTGTAAAATTAAATTCATGGTAATCAATAGGTTTTATAACTTGCAAATTTCCATATATGTTAAAAGCTTGTACAGGTTCATTAGTACATGTAAAATATTTACCATTAATTAATACTTTCAAGTTCAATCACTCCTTCATATTTTCTTTAGAGAATGTGAATTAATCTCTTTCGAATTTTTTAAGATTAGAACTAATATCTTCGCCTCTTTTTAATACCCCTGTGCTTGACATAAAAAGTTTCATTACTTTTGGTGCGACAATATCAGAATGTTTGTGTAAATCAGCACTATGCCTATCACAAGCAACTTCATCATAGGTTTTCCCGTTATCCTCTGTGCTTACAATTCTTGTACCGCATTTTCTACTTGTACAGAATAAACATTGGTTTTTTCTCATAACTTCCTCACTTTCTAATTCGCATTTTATCCAGTCCTAGATTGTTCTTTAGAATGCTAATTAATCTTTTTTGATTTTCAAGTCCTTTAATTCCTCAAGCCATATTGCTAATTGTAGATGGTCTTCGGCACACTCACTACATTTTTCATTCTTAGCTTTTTCTGTAGCATGCTGTATCGCTTCATCTAAAGTCATATAAATTCCTCCAGTAATTTAAATTAATCCCTGAAATGGAAATGTATTTGATATAAAACACGAACAAGCATGTTTAAACAAAATATTAGTCTCGTCATAATAATCACTTAAAGGATAAAAACATCTGTCGCCAAAACAATGTCCACATTGATGACAACTATACATACTAAAACTTCTCTCCTTTTTACTTTTCTTCTTTTTATTTGTTTTCACGTTCATCCACCTTTCTTACTTCGCATTTTATCCAAACCCATATAACTTTTTGTATAATTTGCAATCTTCGCATTCGATATTATCATTATAGTGAGGGCACATTAAATTGTAACAACCCCCACACAACATTGCCAAACATCCAGAATTTGATGAATCATAAATATCCTTGCATTTTTGACATTGCTCAAATGTGTCAGGTAAAAGCCCGTAATTAGTTCCATTTTCATCATCCCACTTAAAATATTCCTGGAGATAATAAATTACCTTAAAAGCCTTTTTGTTGTTCAATTTGATTTTATTTTTTAGAAACTTGAAAAATTTTTCTGTTGGCTCAAAAGGCACTTTAATATTACTGTTTCCCATAAAAACACTCCTTTGTTTCGCATTTTTACTATAGCGGTATTTAGAATGAAAATTATTTTAATAGTTTTATACTATCTATCTGTCTTTTGGCTAAATCCCTATTATTCCAATCTTTTACGATGACTTTGAATGTTAGATTTCCATTTTTACAAGAATGAGTTGTTAAAATATCACTAACTGTATATATTTCATTAGATATAACTCCATTATCTTTATCTAAAATCAAAGCAACTTTATCACCTAATTCAAATGGACAAATTCCTACAAACGTTTCATAATTCATAACTTTACCTCTCCTTAATTCGCATTTTATCCACTTTCAGACCATCCCTTAATTTCAATCTTAGCTCGTATCGTTTTTATCACGCCCGATATTCTTATACAGCCCGTTATAGTAAGCGTCATCGTATGTCCTTTGTCCAAAGTTTGCCATATTGACTGGTTTATTCTGCTGTGTACTGCTATTTGGCTTTCCCTCCCATTTCCTTGGCTGCACGAAATCTTGATAATACGCTTTCACTCCGAAAAAATTATTACTGCTGTATGCATAAGGTTTTTCATTATCAGGAATGCTATTGTAGTAATCAACATAGTTTTGTGTAAATTGTAAGAGCTGTTCTTCTGTGTATTTGTCTAGTAGTTTATTCCAGTTTTTAAATGTGTCTTGTTTGGCTTGAGGTCTTGAATAAATTTTATATGCTTTTTCAAAAAGTTCGGTATATATCTTTTCTTCTTTCATTCTTACATTCTTATCATTCTTGTTTGTGTTACTTTGTTGTTCCTTTGTTGTTACTTTGTTGTTACTTTTAGTGTTACTCTTTTTACCTTTAATTTGGTACAACTCCCAATTCACAATAGTTACAAGTGTATTTTTGTTGTTACTTTCAATGTTCAAAAAATCGCTTTTACTTAACATTTGCAAACGTTTATAAATTGTACTTGGTTTCACTTTTAAGTCCTTCGACAACTCAAATCTGCCAGTGACAAATTGTCCTTTTTCTATATCAATTGTCCCAAAAAAAGTTTTATTTGGTTCATGGTTGGCACGCAATAAACAATATATAAAAAGTTGCAACAATTCAGGTTTTTGCATTATTGGATTATTAAGTAATTTCCTATATAATTTTATATACCCTAGCATCTAATCAACCTCTCAAAAATTGCATTCTTTCAATAATGTACACTTACATCTAAATCCATCTTATTTTTTAAGCCACCTATCACACGCAGACTTACTCTCAAAGTCCTTTGTCCATGCATCGCCTGATCTATTGTCTATTCCTACATAAATATCGTTGTTGATAGTATAAAACAGTCCCAGCGGCTTCCTAGACTTAATTATCTTACTCACCTGTTCTTGTGTTACTTTTACAATATTTTGTTGTACATCTGTAATCATGTTAACCTCCTTTTTGCAGCCATTGTTTTTAATAAACGCCTTAGCCACTAACCTATGCACAAGGTTAATTTTAGCTTTAGAATTTTTATAAAGCATCACATATTCATAACCATTGCGGTCTGTGTTTGATTTTAATATTATTTCCGCCTCACGCCTTTTGTTGCTTTTAACTCTGCCGTAATTGCTTATCTGGTAATCGTTGTAACCTTCTATAACTCTCCATGCTTCCATTGCCATCCCTCACATTTCACTATAATCTCTTTGAAAAATCTCCATCCACTTATCGTATCCGTAACGATCAACAAACCTTTGTTGATATTCTTTTTTTAATTCTAGGTCTCGCTGTCTATTCTTGTGCGGTCCCAACTCCCCTTGGTGATGCTCATAGCATAACCGTTTTGTCAGGCTGTATTTTTTTGACAATGCTCTGTGCTTCTCTCCAAAAAACACCTCATGTTGGTGTGAATAAGGTTTTCCACACACTTCGCAATAATCGTTTACAGTTGGTGTTTTATTCCGTAATGTCTTTTTTCTTTTGTGCCTTGGTTTAAAAATAGGTTCACATGTTGTCATTACTTCCCCCCACTCACTTTTCAACAGTGCGATTTCTTTCAGAGTAATAGTTTCTATATCAAGTTCCTTTTCATGTGCTTTTCCATATTTTAAAGCGTTTTATGTCTCTAATACACTCTCTACTTACTCCGTAATCCTTTGCTATGTGAGTGTTTTTTCTATTGTCATTTCTGATTTTATTAACTTGTTCCCATATTAATTTGGCTTGACCATTTCTTTCCCCAATAGGTCTTATATGTCTACCACTAACCATCATGTCATTAGCGTTATCTTGTGGAGTACCTAATTCTAAATGTTCAGGATTTATACAAGTTCTCACATCGCACTTATGCCTTACCACCATTCCTTTAGGTATTTCTCCTATAAATCTTTGGTAAATATATCTACTCATTTTTCGTTGGTGCCAATTACAACAAATAGTAGGATAACCGGCTTGGTCAATATAGTGGCTTGTACATATCCAGCATCCGTTTTATTTGCGTGATATTCTATTGGCTTCTTTTTCTTTGTTCTTCCAGTTCCAATAACTTCAATCATCATAATTATTTACCCCACTCTTGTAGTATAAGATTCTTTTCTGAGTTGCTTATAACTTCAATCCCCAATTCCTTTGCTTCCGAGATAACCCCATCCAATAACACTGAAAATTCTTTGCTATCATAAGAATGTGAACCAAAGAAACACATTACCTGTATGCCTGTTTTATTGTTGACTGTAACCTCCCCTAACACCCTTGCTGTTCTCCACTCCCGTACTACTCTATCAACTGCCTCTGGCTTAACTATGATGTGTGTAAACACGCCGTACCTCTCCAACATCTGCAAATATATCTCGTCCTTTGTGCTTCTTATGACATTGGCTATTTCTGTACACATTTTCCAAAGTAGAGCATTAGCATCTAAACTTCTTTGCTTCCGGTACTGCTTAATCTCGACAGACAATTCCTTACCATTGCTGATGATGCCCTTCAACTCAGCAATAAAAGCAAGTGAAATGTTGTCAATGTTTCTCTTGACCGTCAGCACTATTTCAACGTTATGTTTCTCGTTGAATTGTAGGCGTATGTTTGTTGCTATGGTTTTCATGTGTTACCTCACTGAATCATATAATTAACGTAATGTGAATTATTCTGGCCAATAAGACATTAATTCTTCAAGATAATCATTCAAATCCGAAACCGTAATTTCAGCATTTGGGTCTGTGCTAATACCTTCAATACAAGTTTTAAATTCTTCTTCTAAAGCATTTACCTTAATTAAAGCCTTAACAGTCTCGTACAATTTTTTAACGTCATTATTCATAAAAACCCTCTCTTTCTGCATTTTCATTGCGTGAAGTCAGGCGGCTTGACTTCCGTATAATGATCGTATATTCTCACCGTTGCCGCCGGACGATGGAGATTGACTACATTCTGCCTTTTTATATTATGAGAAGGCTAACTCTTATTTAAAAGGTAAGTCATTGTCATCATCTGGAGGCACCCATGTTGTGGTATCAGTTGATGAATTATTTAACCTCTTAACATCCGGTATATCCACACCCTCCCTGACCTGCTCAACACTTCGTACCCAACGGCATTTGGTAGCAAGTTTGATACTTCCATCACTAGCCCTGAATTCCTCTTGACCAAATACGCCGCCGAATAACTTGCCGGAAAGCTTCTTCTCGTCCCAATCCCATTTGTAACCGGGATTTGATTTCTCGATTGCCAATATAAAGCCTTTAAAATACTGCAAGGAATCACCCTTGATTGTCTGATAATACATTCCGAGCCATTTTGCCTCTGGATTATTTTCCTTCTTTTTGTCAAATTGCCTCTTGAAATAATCTTTGTGTTCGCCCTCTGCAATATCAAATCCGATCCGTATTAAGTGACCATATTCCTTTTCTTCGACTGTGACTTTGAGTATCTTGCATATGTACCCACCGGGCTGCAATTTCTCAAATTCGCCTGTAAAGGCTTCCGCATCGTTGTAACCGTCATAGCTTTTCATTTCTTTTCCTCCTCATCACTAATCTCCCAATAATCCCGTACGGTTTTGTCAACTAATTTCAGGTCATTATCAATTTCCAATTCTTCAAACATTTGCATCGGCGATTTACATATATCCATGCCATCTGATTGAGTCCTGAATATATACCTGTCATTAGCTTTAAGTGCCCGCAGGACAACTGTGAACATTCCCTCCAGACATACCTTTTCATCGAGCATCTTGCCTATTGTCTTAGGCTTCACATCCCCAAAATCGTTTTTATCTTCGTGCATGAAAAAATATACTATCTTGTTAGCCGGAAGTGATTTAACGAACTCTACAAGGCTCCAGAATGAATCTCCGACCTTATTGTAGAATCCAAATACCGCATTCCCTGTACCAGCGTTACTGTGACCGCGCATGAACATGTTGACAATCAAATATCCTGCATCGTCAATAATAATGCTGTTTTTTGCGGTCTTAGAAAGACACTTGATTATTGTTTCATAATCGTCCGTGTTGACCGTGCTTTCAAATTTTTTCTTGAACGGTAAAGGTTTGCGGCTTACATTTATCAAGCCTATTTCCTTTTCACCAAAGTTTCTTAAACTTGTTGACTTGCCTGAACCTGATTTGCCGATGACTAAAACTGGAATACCCATGTTAAATCTCTACCTCCTCTCCTGTTTCGGCATCAACAGCTGTTCCAGTTTCATTAATTGATATTATACGAAGAGCTCCGTCTGCAACCTTTGTCATGATGTAACGATATCCGTCACCTGTACATTCCTTGATAAATTCCGTTTGTCCTGTAGGTGATAATGATTCAACTCCATTGATGAGGATTAACTTGAATTCAGGGTTTGCGGTTTCCCTTGCAGCGTTAACGGCGAATCTTATCCTTTCACCACCTGATAAGTTAATGGGAGGTCTGCTATAAACAAGAACATTCCCCTGACCATCTACTGTAATCCCCTTTATGGGGATTGTGGCTTGTGCGAGTAACATCTGGGGCTTAGTCCTCATGTACTCGATTTTTTCTGTGAGTTTTTCTGCCTCCGATTCTTTGTTAAGTAGTTCTACCTCTTTAGTTTTTAAATCGTCTGCAGAACGAATATATGACTTCATTTCCTCTGCTTCCTTGTGAGCTGCTTCAAGTGGTAAAATGTCGATAATCTCATGTGATTCAAGATATTTTTTAGATTCCTCTGCTACTTTTTCTACAGTGTCAGTAAGCCCCTTATAATGTTCTGTGGTGGTTTTGACCTTTTCGGCACATACAGCATCAGTTAGTGATAATTGACCTTCCAAAGCTGATATTCGTCTTTTGAGTTCGGTAATTGCGTCTTCTGTAGCCTTTTTACTATCTATTAACTTCTGCTTTATGTCGACAATGACAAGTTTGGCCTGATTACGCAGATTTTCAATGTCTGTCGCCATATTATCGACTTTTATTTGATGTGAATGTCTGTCTACATTGGACTTGTTGGCTGCCTTGATTGCGTCGTATTTTTCTGTGATTGACACATTGCGCCATGTTTCGGGGTCGTATCCTTCAGGAAGTTTATTCTTTGTATCTTGGACAACAGACCAGAGCCCTACAACATCTTTTGTGCCGTTTATGTGTTGCTTTATTAATTTCCGCTTTTCAGAGTAAGCCTCTTCAACATCCTTGCAGACTTGCAAACCATGCTTATTGAAGTCTATATATGGCGGGACTTCAAGCAACCATTCCTTTAAATCCTCGGCGGTTACTTTAATGGGTATGAGTGACAATATGAGAGCCGTAAGGTCTTTGTGTTTCATGTGAATTAAACTAATAGGGTTAAGTTGATTTTCGCCTATAAGCCCCTTTAAAAACGTTTCAGGGTTGTTTGGAGACATGCCACCCTTAATGACCGATACGGTAGTTACTTTATTTTCCTTGTTGATAAATTTTTTCATTTTAGTTCCGTCGTCAAGGTCAATATATATTTCCGCTTTATCGGAAGGCGTTCCATCCTCACTATAAACAAAATCATCCGACCGCTCTGATTTGTTTTGGAAGAACCTTTGAATTGATTCCAGGATTGATGTTTTGCCTGTTCCTTCGTCTCCCTCTATAAGAGTGATTTGCCCTGGTTTGAATTCTAACTCCTTAATTCCTAGACAGTTTTTTAGTTTTAACATTGATATTCTCATGCCTTAATCCCCCTCCTTATTTTTATCCGACACGGACAAATACTAGCCGTGCTTATTCGCGCATTGCAGCTATAACGGCGTAGTAAAGCCGTGCCGGAAACTATTCGTATTTTGCCTTAAGCCGTTCAAGTTCTGACTTTTCCCCGTCTTCCTTGATATTCTGCAAATCGATTTCTTCATCTACTGATGAAAGGTGCTTTCCTTCTATCAAGTCGTAGTCGTATACCCAAATACTTGTATTGTTGTGTTCTATTTCGATTTTCACTCCTCTATTGCCATGTTTCTGCCATTTAATCAATTTCGAGATATCCATCACATTTCACTCCATTTCTCCTTTCTCTAATTAACTCGTTTCTCTTTGTCTTTGCCGCTCTCAAATATAATATTGCCGATTCTACGAACTTATCCTCCGCTAATTCAAAATCCTGAATTCGTTGCTTAACTTCCCGGAAGGCTGCCTCAAGTTCCGGATCGCCTGCAATTTTAATTTCATCACAATAAAACTTATCGGAAATACTCTTGACCATATCACGTATGATATTCATCTCTTACCCCTCCTTTCAATTCAACCACCATAATTTTATAATCTTCCTCCGAGTTACCGTTGGCTTTTTGCCATGTTTCAAGCACATTCCTCCTTGCTTATGTGACCTTCATTGATTGCGGTTACAATCCCATAGAGCATAAGACACACGAAGTCTAAATCATTGGATTCTCTATGTTTTGCCCTATACCTCATAACAGGAGTAATCAATTTACACGCTTTTTTCCATGTTGCACTGTCAATCATACCTGTGTAGCTTTCAACTAGTCTTTTAAGCATTACATTCACCCCTTACTAATATCTCTTTAAGAATCTCTATTTGTTTATTTCGAACAGTAATCCGAGTAGCATCATTTGCAGCATAAGCAGCAGCAGCAGCCCAAGCAGTATCAGCAGAAGCAGAAGCAGAAGCAGAAGCAGCCCAAGCAGCCCAAGCAGCATCAGCAGCATCAGCATCAGCAGCATCAGCAGCAGCATAAGCAGCATCAGCAGTATAAGCTAATTCATTATCAGTTATTTCACCACGTAACCAAGCGCGTTTAGCCACAATTGCCGCGATACTTCGTGGGTCTGGATTGTCTATCAACTTCAACGCTTCTTCCGCACATCTGCACGCAAATTCATGTAAGATATTCGCATCTAGCATATCTTCACGTAGAACAATCCAAAGCCTAACTTTTGCCGGTATGTTTAACTTTAATATGTCTTGTGCTGTTAAACTTTCTCTATCTGCAAATAATTTAGTTATTATTTTTTTTGTGTAATCACTATACGGACCCCAACTTAATACATCATCTATCGTTGCTGTTTTCATGGCTACCCCTCCTCAAAAAATAGTTATTTTCATCTTGAACTGCAATTCCTGCAATCCTTACAATCCTTACAGTTCTTGCAATAACTGCAATTCCTACAATTAATGCAATTAATGCAATTAATGCAATCACTGCAGCCAATACAATTACTGCAATTACTGCAATTCCTGCAATTACTGCAATTCTTGTTTGATTCACTAAATTTTTCAGCCTGTTCTTTGTCGAAAATTTCAGAATTCCAGCGGTTGTTATTTTTGTCTACCCAAAAATTAACTCCACATATGACTTTTTCAGATAGTTGTTCAACTATTTTTACTGTTTCCATACATGTTCACCCCTTGTCTTTATTTTGACATATTTCTTATGCTAGTTTAAATTCAATCCGTCGCTGGTTTGTCATTTTCCTCTATAACAATAAATCTGCCGCAATTCAAAATAGTTTACTTAATCCCATTTATTGGATTACCATTCAATAAACTCACCGTCTATAAGTGTATACCAAGTATTTTCTTTAATTTTTTCACCATCTACAAGAACCGACTTAACGGTCTTGATGTTCCAATTATAGTTTTTATCCTGCTCCCATTCAGCCAAAACAATCCAGCAACCCAATACACCTTTTGCCATACTCTCTATTCCAAACCCACATGCAATACTTTTCTCACCTTCAACACTGGCGACGCTCCGGTCTCCTGTATTGGTGGCGGCGCTCTGGTCTCCTGTA